>ERZ1673722.36-NODE-36-length-172670-cov-75.135400_pt1 | contig 172670 bp, 145 predicted proteins | sample MGYA00580222_ERZ1673722 | MGnify/ENA primary metagenome ERZ1673722 (study PRJEB41218, sample SAMN15661750) | gut metagenome | host: Homo sapiens | place: Canada: London | collected 2015-08-20/2019-03-30 | study: EMG produced TPA metagenomics assembly of... | reverse complement strand
TGTCAAAACTGCTTTTTCGTTTACCCCATCATCGATTGTAACCTAAAGAATTTATGAAATACTATATGTCTTGTAGATTCATTTCATAAATTACTATAATTTTTATAGTTTTATCATTTATACATTTGTTGAAAAAAGTTATATAAAACATTACAATACTTATTGATATAAGATTCTTTCTCGCCATCTATAACACCACAAAAATAACTGTACTTAGAACCATCAAAAACAACTGTACATATATTAGTTTTAAATAAGCTCATATTATCATCATTTTCCATATAATAGAGAATGTTATCATATATACTATATACATTCCCTTCATCAGCCTCTTCAATAGTTGGTAATAAACCTTCAAACTTTTCTAACGGTTCAGCCGTTATATATACTTCAATAGAAGAATCCACAAGATTTTCGTCATTTGTTTCATATTCAAATGTATATCGGAAATAAGCTCCACCGAAACTTTCATCTTCATTTAAGTAACATCGCATTCCAGAATATCCTTGGTCAAATGCAACATCTACCTTCGTATATTTTTCAAAAACATCATAATTCTTGTTATCTTCCACCACTACTTCTTTATAAGAATCATATTTCTTATAAAATGCTTCATTGACATTAGCAACTTCATTTACTTGGAGAAATTTGAAGTTAACTTCATTTATATTTATATTTTCTATGTTTTCCTCATAATACTTGTCAGACTTTATATATTCCCGTTCTTTGCCATCCTTTAATACATTCTTGCCTATAAAAATTAATGCAATAAAAAACAAGCATACAAATAATATTCTTATTATTTTCTTCATTCATTTCTCCTATTCTGTCAATCCTAAATCTATTGATTTTACTGGCTTTGACGATTTTTATTTTACCTCAAACAAAAGCCGAGAGTGATGGATATCGTAGTGTCATGTACCGAATAGCTGATAAATAAGTATAGCTAATAAAGCATCCTTTTAGTTTGCTTTATAAAGGCTATTTTCCCTCTGTTCAACTATGATGATGAACCTTCCGTGTCTAAGGTGATCATGTCCCAACTTCCTTCGTAGCATCTACCATTCACTGAGTGCCAGCCAAGCTCCTAAACGGGGGCATGCCCCACTGAAAAAAACGATGCCGGCTACAGCTCTTGTTTTTATGTTTGATTGTTACTGACCTGCATTCACCTGTCGTGGTACTGATTTACTCAGTGGACGCTATACCATCTCAGGTTCTTGTTGGTCTTTTGCAGATGCAGTCCGTTCCGGACTCCATACCATTTTACGGCTTCACGGCCTGCATCCGTTCCATCCGTTAATCCCACACTTTTCTCTGCATAGCTCACGATTTAATTGGCTCTACTGTAACCACGTCCTCTTAGTTTTGCATTATGCCAGATATTTTTCATGCCTTCTGCTACCAGTGCTGTGATATCCGTTGGGATAGCTGATACTTTTAGTACTTCCAAAGTAAATGCTCCATCTATTTTTCAAAATGCGTGAATAATCTGGGTTTATTGCAAAGTAACGAACTCACAGACAATCCAAAATCTTTTTTCATTTTTTGAGAAGGTCTTTAACTTTTATATGTTCTTTCCGCCGATATCGGAGATTTACTCTCTGTCCCTGCTTTTATTAATGCGACAACCCTATATGTTCCTCTAGATACCGAATAAGTCTCTGCTATAGTTGCATTTCTTCCTGAACCGCTAGATTCCCATGATTGCACATACACCCACGATCCAGACACCTTTTTCTGCAATGTTACTTTAACGTATGCATTCGTTACCCCTTTTTTTCCCCTGACAAAACCTGTTACACTCGCTTCTCCTGAATCTGATATAGTCAATTCTGTTCCGTATGAGGATATATAATCCATTCTCGGCTGTATCTGTTTGTCAGAGACCTCCATAGCATGCGCCGTAATTGGTATGATTCCAACACAAACAGCACAAATACAAATTGCAACTAACCTTCCAATCCTTTTTAAGTAATTCATACAATACCTCCTTCGTGATTTTCCTTCTCATATAACAATAACGAATTTCTCCTACCTGTTTGTTACATTATTTTTTTTTTTTATAAAAAGGAGGCTCTGCTTGGGCCTCCTCACACAAACTTTATTTAGTTGATTCCCTCTATAATCTTTATAATTTCATCATCGGAAATCTTATCTGCTGACAAAATGAACACTGATTCTTGGTATTCATAATATGCACTTACAAATCCATCTTCATATATGTAAATTAGGAGTGGTAACCCCTTCACTTCCACTTCTTTTTCTTCACTGTATTCTAAGTCCATGGTAATCTGCCTATTATCACTGACTAGATGTTGATCGATAATAATCTGTTCTCCACTTTCGTTAGAATAAATAGTTGTATTAATGTTACCATCACTGATTTCTTCTATCAAATAATATCCATCCGGCAAATATTCAAACTCTCTTTTCTGAAATCCAATGTCTTTCTCTTCTGTAAAGTAAGTGTAGAAAAACGAATCTTCCCAAATTGTTTTAACTGTTTCAAAAAATTGAATGCGATATGCTTCTACGCTCATAGTAACTGCAAATAACGAAGTAACAATTACTAAAGCAAAAATTGCCACACTTTTTCCAAACTTAGAAACTGAATTCCAAAATGGTATGAATTTTTCTTTACGGATTGTCCTCTCCATTTTTCGATTGAACTCATCAGAAAAAGCATAATCATAATCTACATTCTTTTCGATTTCATTTATAATTGCTTCATCTACGATGGACATATACTTATAAAGCCATGCATCTGTTACATCTATTTGTCCCATACTATTTTCCCTCCAATCTTTCTATCTCTTCTTTTATTATCAGTTTTCCTCTTGCAATTCGCTGTCTAATTGTACCTTCTGATATGTTCAATATTTTCGATATCTCTGCATTACTCATATGATTGGAATACTTTAATAAAAAAACATCTCTATACTTAACTGGCAAATTTTTCAATATATCTAATATTTCATTGTCTATATCTGTTTTCAGATAAGTTATCGGACCTGCATCTTCTCCCAACTCATCGATAAACATTTTTTCCTTCATCTTCTTCCTTGATCTATATATGTCTATGGCGGCATTCTTTGCGACAATAATTAAATATCGTTTTGTCTCAACTGACTCTACATCATGTATATTCTGCATATTGTGAGCAATTTTTATAAATGCTTCATGTACCGCATCCTCTGCCAGAAAATTATCCTTCAGTACATCATGTGCTACTTTCATCATCAAGTATCTATACTTTTCATAAATAACCACAAACACCCTTTTCTCCTCAGGTGAATCTATTATCATTAAGTAAAACAAATTATTTTCTCATCTCCTGTCTGTTCACTTTAGTCTCTCTATTAACCTGAATTATTCATAATAATTCAGGTTAATGCGGTCAATGCCGCATAATTACTTGTTTTTTTGATACTTCTTACTTTCACTTAATGGGTGAAAAAATTTTCATAGAAAAAGAACTTCAAGTTTGTTAAAATTTAGGTGTCAAAGCCAAATCAAAACAAAGAAGAAGTTCTCAATGACTATTTTAAACGACACCGTCTTAGAAAGCAACAAATATCTGAAATTAAATTTTGGTGGAGGCGATTTATCCTCCGATGCAGGTCTTCTTTTGATTAAGGAGTTTGCCTGCAAACTTGGTTTTGTGAACATCCTGAAAAAAGAAATCAAAACCAATGACAGTGCATCTTTTCGTTTCCATAAAGATGATGAAAATCTGTGACAGATAATCTACCAGATTCTCGGAGCATACTTTGAAGATGACTGTGCTGATGAACTTACCAATGACCCAATCCTGACAGCAGTTCTGGCTAAGAATGCACTTGCTTCGCAACCAACTCTTTCGCGTTTTTTCAACCGTTTGGATGATACTACGTTAAATCAGTTTTATGATTTGATGCGACGATTCCGAAAAGTAGTGTATTCCATAAAGAAACCAGAAATGATTCTGCTGGCTTTGGATTCTACGCTCCTGTTATCCAAACATTCCATTGCTTCTCCGGAGAGACAGTGGATTTACCAAGCCGTAACTATATCATCAGCGTGAAACAAATGGTGTATCCTATGCCATTCGCTTAAAAGAAAATGGCAACCTTCGCAAGCTGGCATCTCATATAGATGAACAGCTCGCTGAAATAACAAAAGATGATATGGTTTCCTATGCGGTCTATTACGGTGAATTTCAGTATCAGGCGGCAATGTTGTCAACTTAAGCCCCAAAGCCTTGATTTTTCAAGGCTATAGGGCTTTATTTTTTTTGTGAAAATTTCTGTTTTTTTCTGAAAAGACTTGACAAAAGCCTCCAAAAGTGAGGTCGTTGCAGCGACAAACTTAATCACACTTAGGAGGTATGTCTTATGAATCGAACCGACATATGCAAAAATATCATTCAATCCATAAAGGAGTATATCACAAACCCTGACAAACTGGAAGCTCATCGGAAAATGAAGTTTGCACACCGGAATTCAATAATAGCCTAATAGCAATTATTAATAAAACAGGCTGGGTAAATAACCATAATACTGCAATAGCAATACAAAAAATCCTACAAATATATCGATTGCAGCTATTCCTGAATAATCCCCATCACAAGCGGCAATGATTGAACCAACAACAAATATTAAAATAAACACCAATATATGCATAACTGCCACCTCCGTAAATGTTCTATTTAACTCATTTATCATGCATCTGTCACTTATGCTTTCCTTATGCTTTATTTATAGCACTTTATACTGTCCAATAACCATCCCTTGTACATCGAATTAGAGTTCTGTATTGTAACAAATCGGTATAAAAAAAGGACGCAGGATTTCTCCCACGTCATCACATCTATCTGGCTTTATCTTCCCTTACCTTCGATACTTCCTTATGTGCCGCTTCCTGCTTCACCTCATCCACACCCTGTATAATGCAGATCTTCCCTTTGCCTTTGCTTCATCAACTATGTTCTTAGCTGTAGATTTGACCTGTGCTTTCACTTCAGATACCTGTGACTTTATCTGCTCACATCTGGCATTAAGTCGCTCCTGTGCTTCCGACAATGCCTTTTTAGCATTATTGACAAGTGTATCCTCCTGCATTTCTTTTATCTGGTTCTGCATACTGGTGAGTTCTTCCGTCATGGAATCAATCTTTTTCTCCAGTCCATCTACATAGCTGCATATCTCAAATACATCATTTGCCTGCTCTTTCATGGCATTCTTCTTTAACAATTCGAGAAGTTCCCTTACGACCTCCTCATTGGTAAGTGTTTTTCCTGCTTCCATAAAAACTCTGATGCAGTCTGACCGATAAGCGGCTTTGGAACAACCATGATGGTCTTATTGGCAACAACAGTAAGTATGGCTGTAATAAGTGGAGCAAAATTTGCATATCCAAACGGTATAAGGCTAAAGTATGAAAATGTTTCTCTTACTCTTTCTGTTGGAGATATAGCAAAAGTACAAACTGCTCCCATTGGTAATGCTTCTAACACTATTGTTAAAGCTGGAAAAACCACTAAGCTGATTTTTTTCATGTTGTGTACCTCCGTCTACAAATACCGATTTTTGTTCTATTTGCTCCCCGATAAACTTGAATCTGTCGCTTTAATACCCGTGGTCAACATGTTCCCAATTTCCACTGTCATTCCTAATTAGAATCCATTTCCAATCATCATATGTTGAATCCGGATTAAGCGAACCATCCCCGCCTGATGAGTCTACATCGAAAGATGATAATATTACGATTGCTTCATCCGCGTCATATTGTTCAGCCCATTCATAAAATTCATCGGCGTATGTATCTCCGGGATAGGTCAGTTTTGTCAGTGTGCAGCCGTCAAATTCGTTGCCGAAATAGTCTTTTACTGTTTGGAAAGCCGCCTCAATATCACTGTCTGAATATATTTCCGACGGTTTCCAATCAGGAATTTGAACATTGTCAATATTCCCACCACTATTCTTTCCACCACAGCCGGCAAGAACAAAAATCATTATCAAAGCTGTCAGAAAACAGAATATAGTTTTCCTATTCATTTTTCGATACCTCCTACGAATTCAAAGTTTCACGTGTTTACCAAAATGGAATTGAATTGACTTAACACAAAGTGTTGTCTATGTACTCGATAAGAGGCTTTCTATTTACCTTGTCCTTATTGTGGATATACCAAGCATAGGCTTCTTCCAACCCCTGTTCTAATGATTTTACATCGCCCATTAGTTCATACTGCAAGGAAACATCCAAGCAATACTCATACTCATAAAAACTAAAATAATTCCTTTGTTCAATATCTTGATGAATTTCTACAAATGTAGCTTGTTTTCCAACAACAGCGTAGCATAACTCTACCCACTTACGAATCGAAACACCTTCCTTATTTCCTACGTTAAAGATACGCTGTGACGGTTTTACTTTCAACAGAACATCAATGAACCTACATAAATCATGAACATGGAAGAATTGCAACTTCATATCACCAGCTTTAGGTAAATAGAATTTTCGGTCAGCCAATGCACAATCAAAAACAAACGCTTCTCTATATACATTGTTCATTGGACCATATAAGTATGGAGGTCTAAGAATATATGCGTTGGGATTTCGTTTTAGCAAAACAGTTTCTGCATCTATTTTATCTGTTCCATACTTGCCCCAATACTTGTTGATAGAAAGATGAGCATATTCCTTGAATGGTTGTGGAGCATATTCTGGATATACGGCACTTGAACTGATAAGAATATAGTTTTCATAGTCTCCCAAAGCGTTAAGCAACAGTTCTACATCATCACCAGTATATGCCGTATCTATTACTGTATCAAAACGATATTCTCGAAGGGTCTCACCAAGATTATGCCTGTCAGCTTCAATAAGTGTTACGCCCTTTGACTGTTCTTTAGTGTTTCGATTAAGCACGTATACATCGTAGCCTTTAGTAACATAATACTCTGCAATATACCGACTAACAAATACCGTTCCACCTGTTACAAGTATCTTTTTCATATCTGCATTCTCCTTCAACTTCAAATTCGTCACATCACTTTCATTGGAACTATTTTCCCAAATTAGAACATTGTAATTTAATTGCCTGTATCGAAGTGCGCTCTTAGCTTTGCTAAAAAAATTATGCCGTATCCGGCGTGTTATCTTTTTTCGATTTCTTCTACTTTCTTCTGATAAAGTTTCATCAATTCTGCAACACAGGCTGCTTCGCTTTTATACGCTTCACTGCCTTTTGTAAATCCGTATGCCTGCATGACTGCCATATCATTCTGGTGATGTGCTTTTCTCAACTCCGGCGGCTTACGCCCCGTATTTCTATAGCCGTATTTCTATAGCCCTATGCTATGCAAACTGGCTATTGTAGAGGTTTGCATAAAATCCATCGGCTGCAAGCAGACTCTCATGATTGCCCTGCTCTATAATCTTTCCATCTTTCATAACAAGGATAATATCCGCTTCACTTATGGTAGACAGACGATGAGCCACTATAAAGCTTGTCCTGCCCTGCATCATGGTAAGAAATGCCTTCTGAATCTTAATCTCTGTACGTGTATCAATCGATGATGTTGCCTCATCCAATATCAGCATAAGCGGTAAGCAGAGCATGACTCTTGTGATGCATAAAAGCTGCTTCTGCCCCTGTGACAGGTTGCCGCCGTCCTCACCGATTTCAGTGTCGTAGCCCTTCGGCAGACGTCTGATAAAGCTGTGTGCATGGGATGCCTTTGCTGCTGCAATGATTTCCTCATCTGTAGCATCAGGCTTTCCCATTATGATATTGTCACGGATTGTACCCTTCTTGAGCCATGTCTCCTGAAGCACCATACCATAGTTGTCACGAAGACTCTCTCGTGTGATTTTTCTGATATCGTGTCCGCTCACCTTAATTGTTCCACTGTTTACATCGTAAAACCTCATAAGCAGATTGATAATTGTCGTCTTTCCACAGCCTGTCGGTCCTACGATAGCCACGCGCTGTCCAGGCTTTACATGGAGATTGAAATCCTCGATAAGCTTTTTATCCGGCACATATGAGAAATAAACATCCTCTATGTCCACACGGCCGTCAGCCTCATCGAGCGTTACCGCATCCGAAGCATCCGGTATCTCCTTTTTCTCCTCAATCAGCTCGAAGATACGAGCAGCACAGGCAAGTGCGTTCTGAAGCTCTGTGATGACACCCGATATCTCGTTGAACGGCTTGGTGTACTGGTTGGCGTATGATAAGAAGCATGAAAGCTGTCCTACTGTGATTCCGCCGGTGAGTGCACTCATGGCACCAAAAATTCCGACTCCGGCATACACAAGACTGTTGACAAAACGTGTACACGGATTTGTAAGACTTGAGAAAAATGTTGCCCTCAGTGAGCATTTCTGTAATCTGTCATTTATCTCGTCAAACTGTTCAAGCGCTTCATCCTCATGGTTGAAGGCCTGTACGACCTTTTCATTTCCTACTATCTCATCGATGAGTGATGTCTGCTCTCCCCTTGTTCTTGTCTGTAGCTGGAACATGGAATAAGTCTTTTTAGTGATAAAGCTTGCCACAAAAAGTGACAAAGGTGTGATGAGCACTACAATGCATGATATCTTCACATCTATTGTGAGCATGAAAATAAGCGTACCTGCTATTGTTGCAATTCCTGTAAAGAGCTGTGTGAAGCCCATCAAAAGTCCCTCTGAAAATGTATCTACATCGGCGATGATACGGCTGACCATATCACCGTGTGAGTGGCTGTCAATATAGGAAAGTGGCATTTTTTCAATGTTTAAAAATGCATCACGCCTTATATCCCTCACTATGTTGTAGGTCATCCTGTTGTTGCAGATATTTGTAAGCCACTGGGCTGCTGCCGCTATGACGACTATTATTGCTGCTCTCGTGAGGATGGCTGTCATAGCCGTAAAATCAACCTTTCCTTTTCCTACAATCAAATCAATTGCGCGTCCTGTGAGAATTGGAAAATAGAGCGTAAGCGCCACTGTAACAACAGACAGGGCAAGTGAAATTACAAGCAAAGGAATATATCTCTTCATGTAGCTTAATACCTTGCGGATTGTGCCTGCTTTATTCATCTTCGCATTATCCATAGCCATACTCTACACCTCCTTTTGTCTGGTCATATCCGACTCTTTTTTAAACTGTGAATCATATATCTCTTTGTAGGTCTCGCATGTCTCAAGCAACTTTTCATGAGGTCCGAAGCCAACCATCTGTCCGTCGTCGAGTACTATGATATTGTCCGCAAACTGGATAGATGAGGTACGCTGTGACACGATAAATATTGTCTTGTCACCATGCATGCCCTTTAATGCCGCGCGAAGACTCGCATCTGTAGCAAAATCAAGTGCCGATGCACTGTCGTCAAGTATCAGTATGTCAGGATCCTTTACAACCGCTCTGGCAATTGTAAGACGCTGCTTCTGACCGCCTGATAAGTTCTTGCCGCCCTGCTCTATCATGTAGTCAAGGCCTCCCTCTTTGCCCTTTACAACCTCTGTCGCCTGTGCTATATCGAGCGCCTTCCACATTTCCTCCTCTGTGGCATCATTTTTGCCCCAGCGCAGGTTGTCGGCTATCGTTCCTGCAAAAAGCACTGCCTTTTGCATTACAACACCGATTTTGTCACGAAGCTGCACTGCATCATAATCATTTATATCATTTCCCTGAATCCTTATAGTGCCCTTTGTGGCATCATAAAACCTCGGAATAAGGTTTACAAGGCTTGATTTTCCTGAGCCTGTACCACCGATGATACCGATTGTCTGCCCTTTTTGCACTGTAAAGCTTATATCTGTGAGTGTCTCATCGGCCGCTCCCTCATATGTCATGCAGACATGATCAAACTCAACCTCAGGTGCGCCATCCCTTGCACCAATGAGCTTAGGATTTTTCTCAGGAAGCTTTGAGGGTATGGCAAGCACATCCGCTATACGGTTGCCGCATGCCACTGCCTTTGTCACCTGTACAATAAGGTTTGCAAGCTTTATCAGCTCGACAAGTATCTGTGACATGTAGTTTACAAGTGCCACAACCTCGCCCTGTGTGAGTATTCCTGCGTATACCTGCTTGCCGCCCGATACGATAACCGCGATTGTTGCAATATTTATAATGATAAAAGTCAGAGGATTGGTGAGTGCTGAGATTCGTCCTACAACCTGCTGCATATTGGTTAAAAGCTCGTTGTCCCTGTTGAAGCTGTCAATCTCATCATTTTGCTTATTGAAAGCTCTTATAACCCTGGTTCCCTCTAAATTCTCCCTGGTATGTGAAAGCACTGTGTCAAGAGAGCTCTGCACCTTTTTGTAAAGCGGAAGGCTTGCAGCCATAACTGAGAATACCACTATTGAAAGCAGAGGTATGGTAACTACAAAAACCATTGCCGCTCTTACATTTACTGTAAAAGCCATCGCCATAGCTCCGAATACAATAAATGGCGAGCGAAGGAAGAGTCGAAGCACCAGATTGACTCCTGACTGCACCTGGTTTATATCGCTTGTCATCCTCGTGATAAGTGTCGATGTGCCCACTGTATCCATCTTTGAGAATGACAGTGACTCTATCTTTTCAAACAATATATGGCGAAGCTTTGTGGAAAAACCGACTGCCGCCTTTGCCGCAAAATACTGTGCTGTGACCGAACTTACCAGACCAACTGCCGCAAGCAGCACCAGCACACCTCCCATCTTCCATATATATGGCTTGTCCGAAGCCGTAATTCCGTTATCAATGATTGCCGCCATGACAAGCGGTACTATAAGCTCAAAGGATGCTTCCAGCAGCTTAAATAACGGAGCACAGATGCATTCCTTTTTGTACTCCTTCAAATATTTTAATATCTGTTTCATCTTTTCCCCTTTCAGATTTTATGTCGCCGATTACAGCTTCACTATTATAGATGATTTTTCCCATATATACAAGAAAAACGATACACTAAAAAACCAGTACCCTGCGGTACTGGTTTCATATATCAGCTCTTATGTATATGCTTCTTGATTGCTTCAAAGCTCTCAGGACTGATGACATGCTCTATACGACATGCGTCCTCTGCTGCAATCTCCTTATCAACACCAAGCTTCTCAAGACACTCTGACAAAAGCTCATGTCTTTCGTATATCATCTCCGCTATCTGTCTTCCTGACTCTGTGAGTGTGATAAATCCTGCATCACTAACTGTGATATTGTTCTTCTCTCTAAGGTTTTTCATGGCTATACTCACGCTGGATTTCTTAAATCCAAGCTCATTTGCTATATCAACTGAGCGTACCACAGGAAGCTTCTTGCTGAGAATAAGTATGGTCTCTAAATAGTTTTCTGATGATTCATTGTTTCGCATTTCGAATACCCCCGTGAGTTTATTTTCGTTCGTTTTAATTCAGTTATATTATTATAACATACATTTTATTGTTTGCAAAACTTTTCTTTTGATTTGTACGTGATTTATAAAAATCCAAAAAAATATCAAAATCCCATATTTGTTATTGACTTCTAATTCGTGTTAGTGTATACTAACTATCGAATCAGAAAACAAACGTATGCATGATATATTTCTAAATCTTGTATGCCATAAATGTTTAATTATACCAGATAAGACCGGCCGATCACCGGTCTTATTTATTTTAAAAAATGTACATATTCAGCTTAAACGAGAGCTCTTTTTAACCTTTCCAGCCCTTCCATAAGCACTGCCCTAGGGCATGCGATATTCAATCGCACAAAGTAACGGCCATTGCCTCCAAACTCAGCTCCCTCCGACAGATAAAGGCCTGTCTTTTCGCGAATCATCTGCGTAAATGCCACAGAATCATCTGTGAGTGCACTGCAGTCAAGCCACATGAGGTATGTCGCATCGGCATCCACTACATGTATCTGCGGCAGATTTTCTGCCATGAAGTCACAGACTGTTTTGCGGTTTTCCCAGAGATATGTTCTGAGCTCCTCAAGCCACGGCTCCCCCTTTGTGAATGCCGCAACTGCTGCCGTGATGGCAAATGCGTTTGGCTCCGCCACCTCGTCTGTATTTAATGCGCGCCATACTTTGTGGCGCAAAAATTTATTTGGCACCATCACTGCCGCAGTCTGTAAGCCTGCCATATTAAAGCACTTGGTCGGAGCAATACAGGTGATGCTTATATCGGCGCAGTCCTCTGATGCTGCCGCAAACGGCACGTATGATTTTCCCGGTGCTGTAATGTCGCAGTGTATCTCGTCTGATATGACCGTCACATTATACTTCCTGCAGAGTGCACCTATTTTCGCAAGCTCATCCTTTGCCCAGATGATACCGCACGGATTGTGAGGGTTGCAAAATATCATAAGCGAGGTCTGTGGATTGGAAAGGTCATGCTCCAACCTGTCATAGTCCACAAAATATCTGCCGTTTTCGTACCCAAGCGGGCTTTCCTGCACATTTACGCCGTTATTAAATATAGAATTAAAAAATATATTGTATACCGGCGTCATGATAAGCACATTTTCACCGGGTGTTGTGAGCTTTCGCACTGTAGATGATATGGCCGGTACGACCCCTGTGCAAAAAATCAGGCTGTCTCTTTCGATTTTAAGCCCATGGCGTCTGTCCCACCACGAAATATACGCATCATTCCACTCATCCGGAATGATGGAATAGCCAAACACTCCGTGAGAAACACGCTCTGATATTGCCTCTATTATCTGTGGAGCTGTCTTAAAATCCATATCTGCTACCCACATCGGGAGCTCATTTTCTGCCACATCCCACTTTAGTGAGCCTGTATTTCTTCTGTCTACAACGGTGTCAAAATCATACATAGATTATTTTCCCTCACATATTATCTTAGTCTTTGATGGGTCAACTCTGTCCTTTTCGATAGTCAGTGTGCCAATCTCCTTTGCCCTTATCACTCCGCTTGTCGGATTTAAAACACTGTCCACCTTACTGCAAATCTCTGCATCTACCGAAGAATACTCAAATGCCAATGTAGTGTTTATGAGCTTACAGTTTTTCATAACGAGGTTGTCGATGTAGCAAAGCCCCTGCAAGCTCTCGATTGTGCAGTTTATCAGTGTCAGATTCTTTGCGTTCCAGCCAAGGTATTCACCTGTAATAAATGAATCATAGACTGTGACATTTTCCGTATTCCAGAAGGCATCCTTTGAGATAAGCTTTGAATCGTGCACCTCTACATTTCTTGAGCCGTCAAACGAATAGTTGCCGACCAGCTGGAAATTCTTCATGATAAGATTATTTGTATTCATGCCAAAATAATCTCCCTTTGCCGAGACATTCTCGATATCGACATGATCACAGCTCCAGAGGGTCTCCTGGGCATTTGGAAATGTCACATTTTTAAGCTTTAGGTTATTGCAGCGCCTGAAGTTCTTAGGTGCCTCAACTATTGAATCTGTGACTGAGATATTGTCTGTATACCAGACACCCGCACGCGCCATGTCAAACCATGTACAGTCCTTTACAGCTATGTCACTACAGTACCATAGCGGATATTTCCATCTAAAAAAACAGCCTGTCAGGCTAATGCCATGGCTCTCCTTAAGAGGTGACTCTCCGTCATCAAAAATTGTATCATATATATCCAGGTCGTTACTTGCAAACAGGGCTCTTTCGCCTGTCAGAAACTCCTGATGGATTTGTTTTCTTTCGCTCATTATATATACTCCTTTTTCCCGGTAATTCTAAATAATTATCTGCCATAAAATCAAATAACCGCCGAGCACATAATATATGCAGCCCGACAGTTATCATTATACCCCAAACCATACTGAATTTATAGTATTTTATATAAGTTTAATATTACAAAATTAATATTAAGAGCCTGATATTTACAGCTCAAGCCCGTCAAGTATGCTCTTAAGTGCATCAGCAGACTCCTTGAGCTTTAAAGCTTCCTCACCGTTTAACTCGATTGGGATATCGCTCTCCACTCCGTTTGCTCCAACGATTGCAGGCATTGAGAGAACCACACCGTCGATGCCGTACTGTCCGTGCATCATGTGTGAAACAGGAAGAATAGACTTCTCATCACGCATGATTACCTCGCAGATACGTCTGACCGACATAGCGATACCATAATATGTCGCATGCTTTCGGTTGATTATCTCGTAAGCACTGTTCTTTACGTTTGCAGCGATTTCATCTGTATTCTCCTTGTGCTTGTAGTGCCCTCTCATCTCGCACATCTTGTGAAGCTCCACTCCGGAAACATTGGCTGATGACCATGCAACCACCTCACTGTCTCCATGCTCACCTACTATAAATGCATGTACGCTTCGGCTGTCCACCTCAAGGTGCTCTCCAAGCGCGTACTTAAGTCTTGCACTGTCAAGCACGGTACCTGAACCGATGACACGCTCCTCAGAAAGTCCTGAAAGCTTCTGTGCCACCTGTGTTAAAATATCTACAGGGTTTGCAACGATAAGTAAGATTCCACCGAAATTTCTCTTTGCAATCTCCGGAATGATGCTCTTGAAGATTGCAACATTTTTATTTACCAGATCAAGTCTTGTCTCGCCCGGTTTTTGGCCTGCACCTGCAGAAACAACAATGATAGCAGCATCTGCCACATCATCATAACCGCCTGCATATATCTTCATAGGTCTGGCAAAAGGAATACCGTGGCTTATATCCATCGCCTCTCCCTCAGCCTTGTCCTTATCAGCGTCAATGAGAACTATCTCAGAAAAAAGACCGCTCTGCATAAGTGCAAAAACTGATGCCGAACCAACGAATCCACATCCGATCATGACAGCCTTTCTTGGGTTTGTCTTAACAACTGCGCTAGTTTTATTGCTCATGTACGTTCCTCTCTTTCTTAAACTATAATTCAAATAGTTGCTTTTTATTATAACTATTCATCCCAAACACAAATTTTCAATATCTGCTTTGTTATCAGTAGTTCTGAATAATTATCTTTTATTTATATTATACCCGCATTGTACATATAATCCGTTGTAAAAACAACAAATTACTTGATAAAATACAATCAATAGCCCATTGTCCCCATTTTTATACAATTTTAATGCAGATTTTCACACAAAAAATGCAATACTAAAAAGCAAACCGGACCAATACAGCTGAATGAATTGTCATTTAGCATATTGATCCGGTTATATTAAAATGCTGTATCCGCTTATTTTGTGCTTGAATTTCTGTACTCAAGCGGTGTCATTCCATACAGCTTCTTGAACTGTCTGTTAAAATGCTCCACGTTCTGATATCCTGCCTCGATTGCGATATTCTCAACAGTTGTGATGCTGTTTCTCAGCAGTGTACGTGCCTTCTTCATCTTGGCATTGGTGACCAGCTCCCCGAAAGTCTTGCCTGACTTCTCCTTTATGTACTTTGAGATATAAGGCTCTGTCAGGTTGAACTGTGCCGCCATGTCTGCAAGCGATACTGTCTTGTAGTTGGCCTGGATGAAGTTGAGCATGGCAATATAGCGCTCATCCTTCACGTGACTGTCAGCCTTGGTGGCAAGGTAATGGTTTACCGCAACAACAAGCGCTCCGATTGATGCCTTGATGATATCCTCATCCACACCTGCGCCCCAGAACATACTGCCGTCAACTGTGATACCCACATATGCCATAGCCTTTGATGAAGATCCGTGTGAAAGCGCATGCTCCTCGTATACAGTGAGCTCAAAGCTGATGTCAAAATACTGCTTAATTATATTGCTGACTGCATCGAGACGGCCGTTTCCATTGGCATCTACCTTTCTGGTGCTGTCATTGTGTAAAATAACTGCCTCTGCGAAAATGCCGTTTACCTGCTTAAAGTGGCACTCCGGTATAGTGAAATATGGATGAAAATCCACATAATTGTCTGTAAAGATACTGTGTACCCACTCAGGTGAAAGCTCCTTGTGCTCCTCGTCCGATACCTGCTTGACCATGTATCCGACCTGCTCTCTCATCTGCTGTGGCACATTGATACCGAAGCTCTGCTTAAGGATATATGCCACTCCGCCCTTTCCTGACTGGCTGTTGATACGGATAACATCAGCCTCGTATGTCCTGCCGACATCCTTTGGATCTATAGGCAGATATGGAACCGTCCACTTATCAAGCTTCTTTTCCTCTCTCCATGCCATGCCCTTTGAGATCGCATCCTGATGTGAGCCTGAAAAAGCAGAAAAAACAAGGTCTCCCGCATATGGCTGTCTCTCGCCTACTTTCATTCTGGTAAATGTCTCATACTTCTCCCTGATCTCTGGCAGATTTGAAAAATCAAGCTGTGGATCCACTCCGTGTGAGTAAAGATTCATGGCAAGTGTCACGATATCTACATTTCCTGTTCTCTCCCCGTTTCCAAACAGCGTACCCTCTATCTCCTCAGCTCCTGCAAGCACACCAAGCTCTGATGTGGCAACACCGCAGCCTCTGTCATTATGAGGATGTAAGCAAAGCACTACTCCGTCCCTGTACTTGAGGTGCTTGTTGATATACTCTATCTGTGTGGCAAAAACATGTGGCATAGCATTCTCTACTGTGGTAGGGATATTGATGATGGCCTTATTATCAGCCTTTGGCTGCCATACATCAAGCACAGCGTTGCACACATCAACCGCATAATCCACCTCAGTGCCCGAAAAGCTCTCCGGTGAATACTGGAAACGGAAATTACCGTCAGTCTCTGCTGCAAGGTCTCTCAGTAAAATAGCTCCGTCAACTGCAAGCTGCTTTATCTCTTCCTTTGACTTCTTAAACACCTGCTCACGCTGTGCAACAGATGTGGAATTGTACAGATGTACAACTGCTCTCGGTGCTCCCTCAAGTGCCTTGAAGGTCTTCTTGATGATATGCTCTCTGGCCTGTGTCAGCACATGTATAGTGACATCATCAGGAATCATATCCCTCTCAATAAGAGCTCTCGTGAAATTGAACTCTGTCTCAGAGGCTGCCGGGAAACCTACCTCGATTTCCTTAAAGCCTATATCTACAAGCATCTTAAAGAAGTCAAGCTTCTCCTCAAGACTCATCGGCTCGATCAGAGCCTGATTGCCATCACGTAAATCAACCGAACACCACAGTGGTGCTTTATCTATATAATCCTTCTTAACCCAGTCATAAGTACATTCAGGAGGCAGAAAATAACTGCGCTCGTATTTTTCATATCCTTTCATCTTAAAACCTCTTTTCGTTTGAACTGATATAATTGTAACACATAAGCGCAGTTATTGGAATGATTATATTTAATCACTTTGGTTGATGTAATTTAATTTTTTATAAAAATATAATCAACTTTATTGATTTTGATTATTCTAATCAGATATTTATGCTAAAATATCCGGCTAATCCTCTCTCTTATTACCCCAGAAAAACAATGCAACTGTTCCCGGACCGGTGTGGCTTCCTATAGTCGTACCGATATCATTTATCTCTACTTTGCCCTTCATCTTAGGGAAGGCAGCCTCAATCAGATCAGCTACGGCTTTAGCATCCTCATAGCATGCAGAATTTGATATATAGACCTTATCCGAATAATCGGCACCATCCTTGCAGAGTGCCTGCATCTTCACAAGCATCTCCTTTATTGCCTTCTTTTTGGTGCGGATTTTCTCACGCACAATAAGCTTTCCCTCATTGCTCACATTCATGAAAGGACAGATATTAAGCACATTTCCCACGAATCCCGCGGTCTTTGAGATACGCCCGCCCCTGATAAAAAATGTAAGGTCTGATGAGAAGAACCAGTGATTCACCTCAAGTCTGTGCTCCATGGTCCAATCAGCCAGTGTATCAATATCCATGCCGCTATCCCTAAGGTCAGCGAGCTTATCCATCAAAAGACCAAAGCCTGACGATGCTGCCAGCGAATCAATCACATATATCTTTCTGTCAGGGTATTCCTCCTCGAGAGCCTCCTTTGCAAGCCTTGCCGAGTTGACTGTACCTGATATACCGGAGCTTAGTGCGCAGTGAAGCACATCATATCCCTCATCCAGGAACTGCCTGAAGTACTCCATGTACTCCTCCTGATTGATCTGCGAGGTCTTTGTCATGGCACCGGCTTCCATTGCCTTGTAGAAATCCGGCAGTGGCATGGACTGTCCCAGATCATCCATATACTCTTTGCCGTCGAGCTCATAGTGAAAGCACGCGTACTTAATATTCCTATCAAGCATATGCTCTTTGGTAAGATCTGCTGTTGAACAGCAGCTAATCACATAATTTGACATATTATTTTCCTTTACCTTTTGACCTTTTATCATTATATGTAGTCAGATACATATGGTATCTCATGATATAAAATATCGTCAAGCTTTGCAACAGCATCATATGTAGTCTGTATTTTGCCCATCTGCAAAAGCTTCTCAGCACTCTTGTAGCCTAAAAGCAGCGTGGTAAACGTGCCAATAGACATGCTTAGGTGATACTGTGGATTTTTGTCGGTGATAGCACAGTGCCCTTTCTCAAAATCAATGACAAATGTGCCATTGTTCCACGGAAGAAGTTCATCTGCTATCTCAAAGCTAAAGCAGCCGCCCGGGCCATCCGGATCACAGTTATACTGTGATATAAACTGCGCCACGTCGATGATTCTGCCCATGGCGTATGGTCTTATTGTCTCCTTTATATCACTGTCATCGAGCTCAAAAGCGATGGGCTCGCTGTAATAGTTGTTGCCTCTGACCTCATCAATCATGGAATCGTGCGCATGAATGTACTCCCACAGACCAAGCTGCGCCTCACGGTTTAAGTAGATGAGCTCCTTGATGTGCATGACATCGGAGCTGATAAGATACACCATATAGCCACACGGTTCATCATCCTCGTTGTAGTAGATGGCGACCATCGTATCATCCTCATCCCAGCGGAAGTACTCCTCCCAAGCCAGATTGTTTCTGTACAGACAGCCGTGCGTCTTTGCAGCAAAGTGAGTATGAAGCTTCTTAAACTGCTCGTCATCCCACTGCACACGGCGCACATAGCCCGGCTCCTTAAGCTTTGTGGGAATCTGTCTGTCCTTTATCACATATGTCATCTTGTTTGAGATAATCTCCCAGCCAAGTCCTCTGTAAAGAGGTATGGAGTATGGGTACAAAAGAGCAAACGACTTGTTGCTGTCGCGCATTCTCGTCAGACTCTTTCTCATGAGCTTTTTCATGAGACCATGACCGGTGTACTCAGGATACGTGCAAACACTTGTGACAAAGCCCACCTCGTAGCGCTCGCCGTATATATTCATATCGAGCGGATATACAGCAAACTGAGCCACAAGCTCTTCTCTTTTGTCTATGATATTGAAGCAGCCGAGCACATCAGCTCTCTCAAGCACCGGAAACTTCGACTGCTTGATTTCATCATCCTTCCAACCGGTCTCGGCAAGATCTGCCTCTGTTACCTGAAAAGCATAACGAAGCAGTGCATTGTACTCCTCCGCATCATCCTTTGTCAGTACTCTTATCTTAAATTCATCTGATTTAAAAGAATGCATAGTGTCCTTTCTCGCCTGTCTTTACTGTATACATCAGATCGTCCGCCTTTTTAATGAGCTCGGTAATCTGACTCTCACTGGTAACATTTCTCTCATATGAAATGCCGATGGAGCAGGTGATATTCTTCTCCTCATTAAACTCTATATCATGGTTTAGATATTTCTTTATCTGGCTGCTGAAGCCATCCGCCTCTGCAATCCTCGCATAGATATCCTTTGCAATATTCTCAAGCTCGTATCTGGCGCATGACTCAATAACTATGATAAACTCATCACCGCCATATCTGCTCACAAAGCCTCTGTCCTTAGCAACTTCCTTGAACACAAAGGCCATCTCCTTAAGTATCAAATCTCCCACATCATGACCATACGTATCATTATAATGCTTGAAGTTGTCCAGGTCAATAAACATAAGCCCCACATCCATTCCACCGGATGTCACACTTATGCGCTTTTCAAGCTTTTCAATCTCCTGATACATACCTGCTCTGTTATAGATACCGGTAAGCATGTCAGTGACAGCTGCCTGCTTCAGCCTCTTGTTCATCTCATTGGCCTTCTCATTTGCCTCAATACGGGCAATGGAATACTCAAGCTCTCTGAATAACAGCTTGAAAATGCTCAGATCATCCTCATTGAGCATGTATCGCTCGATTGAGCCATGCCAGTTGTCCTTCATGCGCACATATGCTATGAGTACACTTGAAAGTGCATCATTCTTGATAAAAGGCACTGCGACAAATGAGCATACATCATCCACGCCGAAATACGAGATGACATTTTCATACTCGTAGAAGCCCTCTGCAATCTTTGATGTGGCAATGCCCTCCGGATAGTCTATCATGATATCACATATGCCCTTTATAACCTCATCTGTCATATCACAGCCCGTATCATTATAAAGCACCTGTGGCTCCTTCGCGTGCAGATCTATGATCAGCGCACAGTCAAGACTGAAATGATTGATGAAATTGCTCATGGCATTTTCAATCATGGTGTCCTTCTTCTGGTCATTGACATCGATAATGGTCTGCCATATGGAAATAAACTCCATCTGACGCTTTGAGCCCTGATAATCCTTTTCGAGCCCATGCTGCTTTACAAGCATATTAATCTGCCGCTCATTGATATGGCCATCACTCAGTGACTCTAGGTTGATATTTTTTAACATGTCAAGCGGAGCTGCCTCTGCTATTTCATGCATCCTTTTATTGTGTGCCTCTAAAAGTATTCTCTCATGCTCTATAAGCTCATTTTTGCCGAGCAGCTCAAACAGCTTCATCCTGCTTTCCCTGTATATCGAATAGGCAAAAAATTCGTTTCCCTCCGCATTAACGAGATATCTCTCCGCATCCTCAAAACGTAAAAAGGCTTCTTCCTTTTCACCATCGTGCCACAAGAGCATGGCTGATGCAAAGGAGTAAAGGAACATCTCATCATCGCATCTGGAATAGTCATGGACTGCCTCAGTTCTTGTGGTGTCAATTACTCTGTAGATGACGTAATTAAGAAACTGCTTGCAGCTGAGCAGATAGCGCTCACAGCTGAATCTGTCCCCAGAAAATATAGATGCAAGCGCAAGAAGCGCATATACCTTACTCGTGTTGCACACTCTTAAGCTGTTTAGATGAAGCTTTATAATAGTCTTCATGGCAACTAAAAGTGCATGGACAGCCTCCTTATAATTGCCCTGCATGATATAGTTAAGAGACTTGTTATAATACACCTCAGCTATATCCTCCGGCAGCTTCAGGTAATATAACATATTGATTGCAGCATTGTAATAATTGTCAACCAGCTCATTTTTACCCATGGCACTTAAATTGTAGCCTATAGACGTAAGCACTCTCGCAACATATATATTGCCGTGTCCCTTCATGAACTCGTATGTACGGATAACATATAAAAAGGCTATCTCATTGAGACCGCTTGTGCTGGCAAGCATGATAGTCTTCTGATATGCATCATACACAAGCTGCTCATTTCCTATCTCCTTCGCAAGCTCAAGCCCCTTTGTAAAATGCTTTAGTAATGATTCATCATAAAAGGACTGCTTCACCACATCCCGGCTATTGTCGTATGCGTAAATATATATATGTGCCAGATGATTCCTGTAGCCGTGCTTTATGAGCTTTTCTATAATTTCATCACTGACAGGTATATCCTGTACACAGAAGAATATATTGTACCAGCCCGACATCTTTATCATAACGGACAAAAGCTCAGACTTGAATTCGAGCAATTCATCATCCGCCAAAAGTGCATAGTCATAGGCTTTCTTTGCACAGCCTTCAGCCTTCTCAAGCTTGCCCTGATACATATAGCAGGTACCCTTCATAAAATAATACAAAGAAAAATAATGCTCACTGTCATTTTCCGGTATCAGCGCCTTGTACTCATTCATAAGCTCAATCGCTTTGGACATCTCTCCAAGTAAAACAGATGTCCTGGCATAGACCAGATAAAAACGTCTCAGACTCTTTTCATCAATCCATGCATTCTCAAACTTAATCTTGTGCTCTATGATACGACAGCCTCTCCTTGCCTGCTCATAATCCAGAAACTCCATAATATTTGATGCTTCCTGTATACTCTGCTCAAAGTTCATAGTGATATACAGCTCATCATCATTTGTGGTTTTTATGTTATTTTTAAGTGGTCCGGCACTGCCTATATAGTATATGGCGCTCCTGTCCTCAAGCGACTCAACTATACGATCCCACACCTCAACAGTGCTGTCTGCACCCTTGACTATGGCATTGACACCTAACACGATACCGATATTGGCGCATGGATTGTCAATCAGATACTTGATGGTCTCAATTGAGCTCTTAGATGCCATCTGGAATCTGTTTATCACAATCATCAAAGGCCTCACCTCAGAAAGCCTCTTGAGCATGTCAGCTATGGCCATCGTCATGCGTCTCTGCTCGTATGCTACCTCATTTAACAGCACTGTCTCCTCTCTGAAGCACTCACCGGTCTCATAATAGCTGTTTAACACCTGTCTGTGCAGATAGTACACACCGCACTCCTTCTGGAAATCATCAAAGCTTCCGCCTATGAAGCGCCTGTGCATATTGCATATGATGTCCAAAAATGGCTCATAAGCTCCGACCAGCGTATTGTAAGAGAACTCACTGTATGCAAAAAAGACGTTATCCTCATTGCTTTGATAACGTCTTATAACCTCAAGATTTTCAATCGAAAAATCATTGCTATAATTCGCCATTACGATATTTCGAGTCTCTTTTCCTATGCGATTGTAAATCTGCTCGATTACCCCGCTATAATACTTCTCTATCATCTAATTACCCCATCATGTTCCAAAGCCGACACAGTGTATATCAATCCTCCTGTAATCAAGCTTTTCCGAAATAATCCTAAAACCATAGTAGACCAAAACTCCTAAAAAGTCAATCTTTTGACTCAATAATGATAAATTTTCCTCTATGGATATCAACCACTGCATGGTCATCTACTATTTCATTGGATATACCAAGCGATGTAAACCTGTCAAAGGAATAATCAGTAACAGGATACTTAAAGCCTCTAAGGCTTACCTCATTGTCGTCTGTCAGTGCTATAAGAGATACAAACCGGCCATACTGTGCTGATTTTTCAATGGTTACCGGCTTATCTGCCATCCTTATGCGGTTGTTTGTATCGATAATGCTGATATCGGTTTTACTTTCCAGGCCTATTCCCAAAAGTGAAATATTTCCAAGCACATGGTCTATTCTGCTGCCTGTTGCTCCAAGCACCACTATGCTTCGTGCTCCCTCGCTTATTGCCAGTCTTATGGCGTACTCTGTATCAGTATCATCCTTTACGGGATTGAGCCTGCGTATCTCAGTCTGTCCCTTTCTCTCAAAATACTCCAATGCATTTGTCTTAGTTGAATCGAAATCACCTACAATTATATCAGGTGTGACACCGTTTTCGTACAGAAAATCCATTCCGCTGTCAGCCGCAATGATAGCATCTATTCCGTCAGTCTTTATCTCATTTAAGCCGAATTCCTTATCTATTTTTCCACCACATACAATCAAATACCTCATTTTATCCACCTTCTTATAAATAACATATCCACATTTGCTACAGCCCCGGAAGCATTTCTGTTTTAACCTGCATCTGTTACATCATGATATTCAGAAAACCCTTTACATTTTCTTCTATATCTCCGCTAAACACCGCACTTCCCGCAACAATGATATTGGCTCCTGCTGCAAGCAGTGTCTCCACGTTCTCAAGATTAACACCACCGTCCACCTCGATATCAGCCTTATTTGCGGTTTTCTCAAGAAGTGCCTTTAAGTCGCGCACCTTGTCTACAGTATACGGAATAAGCTTTTGTCCTCCAAAGCCCGGATTTACAGTCATGATAAGCACCATGTCCACTTTGGGAAGCACATACTCTATGGCTGAGAGCGGAGTAGCCGGATTTAATGCTACACCTGCCAGTATGCCCTTTTCCTTTATTGCCTCGATTGTCCTGTCAAGATGCTTACATGCCTCCGCATGGACTGTGATGATATCTGCTCCTGCTGTCGCAAAATCATCTATATATCTGACCGGCTCATCTATCATCAGATGCACATCAAACATACGCTCTGTGCACTTTCTGATTGTCTTTATGACCGGCAGTCCTATTGATATGCTTGGAACGAAGCTGCCGTCCATAACATCTATATGCACATACTGTGCTCCGGCCTCATCAAGCTGCTTAAGCTGCTCTCCGAGTATTGAATAATCCGCTGATAAAATTGATGGTGATAAACAGTTCATGTTTTCCTCCGTTTGATTATGCTTTAAATTAATACTTTTGTCTGTTTTTAAGCTCCTCATATAAAAGCTTATAATTATCATACCGCACCTGCGATATTTTCCCATCTGCAAGAGCTTCCTTCACACCGCAGTCCGGCTCATTTATATGACTGCAGCCCTGAAACCTGCAATATGGCTCATACTCTACAAACTCCGGATAACATGTCCACAGATCTTCCTTTTCAAAGCCCGGCACATCCATCGAGCTAAAGCCCGGTGTATCCATGATATACGTGCCATCCTTTATCGGGATAATCTCAGAATGTCTGGTCGTATGCTTTCCGCGCTCTATTTTCTCACTTATATGTCCGGTCTCCATCTGCACATCATCCTGCAGACAGTTAATGATAGATGACTTGCCAACTCCCGAGGGACCTGCAACCGTGGTCGTCCTTCCCTCTAAAATATGCTTTATCTCATCTATGCCCTCACCTGTTTTCGTGCTGGTAAAAAGCACTCTATAGCCAGCCGGCTCGTATATGCTTTTAAGCTCCTGCTGCTCTTTAGGTGTGATTAAGTCCTTTTTGTTGAAGCATATGGTAACCGGGACATGCTGGTACTCCATCATACACAAAAACCTATCAAGCAGGTTGAAATTGGGATCCGGCTTTGCGGATGCAAAAATAACCAGGGCCATGTCTATATTGGACACAGCCGGCCTGATAAGTTCGTTTTTCCGTGGCAGTATACGCTCGACATTGCCTATGTGCTTTTCATCATCGAGGACTGCTATGTCGACGATATCGCCTACCAGCGGCTTTATCTTTTGTTTTCTGAAGGTGCCTTTTGCTTTGCACTCGTAGAGAGTGCCGCCTGTGGCAGTTTCTTTTGCTTCCTTGGTTTCTTCTACGTAGACGTAGTAGAAGCCGGCAATTCCTTTAATAATTTTTCCTGTCATGGTTTTCCTTGTGTGCTTTTGTATTTGCAGGAGTCACGCTTTCGGCGGGGTGCATGCCGCGCTTTGAGGTTGTGTGGGTGGCGGGGGCAGGCATATATTCCTCTTAAAAAATATGAAGCCAGCCCCGGGCTCTCCTACGGACAGGCTATGGCTTGCTCTGCCCTGTTCTTTCCTCGGTAGGTTTATGACACCCCGGGGCATTTCATATTTTTTCCTCGGAACACATGCCTGCCCCGCTTCCTTAGTTTCTCTCCGCGAGTTCAGGTTTTCGTCCGCGGGTTGATGCGGTAGTGGGGTGCGGATAGCACCCACTTTGTGGGTGCTATCCGGTGGTTGCTATAGAGTGTGTATACAAATACTATTGCTATGTGGAAAACTTGACGTAGCTACGCTACTGCTCGTTTTCCTTGTACCCCACGCAATGGCAATATCTACCTCTTTTTAGCTATTCCAGTTTATAATAATTATTTAACTTCTCTTATGCTTATGGCACGCTATACGTTACTGGATCAAGTGTGACAGTTGCAGGATTTCCTGCTTCATCTGTTTCCCCTGTCTGAACTGTCCAAGTAACCACAATACTTCCTGTAGCTTCTTTCATTGTTCCGGAAACTGTAAATGATGACGTATTTTCATATGAACCCTTATCGTATACAGTTCCACTTTTACCTACAAGCTTATACTCTGCTTTTACAACTGTTCCTTCTCCACTATAACTAATTCCTTTACTTACGTTAGTTGATATCTCCTGCTTACCCTTACTGAGTGTAAGTGTGATTGTGGTGCCCGCGGCTACAGTTTCGCCGGATTTGGTCTGGCTGATTACGCTGCCGGCGGGTACTGTGTCGCTGTACTGGGAGTCGGCGTAGGTGTACTTGAGACCTGCTCCTGCGAGGGCGCTTTCTGCATGTGACTGTGAGGCACCTACTACGTTTGGCACGGTGATTGGCTTCTGGCCCGGTGAGAGGGTGACTGTTACTGTGCTGCCCTTTGCGGCCTGTTTCTTTGCTGATGGTGACTGTGCTGTTACTACATCTGCTGCTACACTGTCATTGTAATCTCCATACTCGAAGGTGACACTAAAGCCTGCTGACTCGAGTGTACTCTTTGCTGAGCTCTTGGTCTTTCCGATTACACTTGGTATCTTGACCATCTCTGATGTACTATCACCTTTTCCTGCGATAACTACATTAATCTGTGAACCACGCTTTACTGTATCTCCGGCCTTGACATCCTGCTCAAGGATCGTGCCATCCTTTTCATCTGACTGCTTTGTCTCAAATGCAAATACTGTGAGGTCAAGCTTTAAGCGGTCTACTGCCTTCTGAGCATCCTCCACTGACATGCCTCTGATGTCAATCATCTGGCCCTCTGTCTCAGTCTGTGTCTCTGACTCTGATTCAGACTCGGTCTGTGTCTGTGACTCTGTCTGCTGTGACTCTGAGTTCTTTTTGCCGCCAAACTTAAACACTCCTGCCACTGAAAGTGCAAGATATATGATAACTATTACAATGATTACGGCTGTTACTATACCCATGATTGTGATTGCTTTATCCATCTTTGGATTTAAAAGCTTGCCGTCATCATCATCGTCTTCGTCTTCTTCGTCATCATCGTCGTCTAAGAGTGACTCATCATATTCATCATCATCGTCTTCATCGTCAGCATACTCATCACCATTATCTGCATCGATATCATCATCGTTTAAGTCCTCTGCGACACCTCTGCCCTCTTTTATCTTGTCAAGCTCCTCCGGGCTTATAACCTTGGTCTTGCCACCGTCAACGAGTGGTGCTATTGTGACGAAATCCTCATCAGGATGCGCAAGAGAGCGCCTTATGTCTGTGAGAAGCTCCTCAATAGTCTGGTATCTGCGGTCCGGTGTCTTTTGTGTACACTTTAAGATGATTTTCTCAAAGCTGATTGGCAGATCCGGTGCGTAGATGCTTGGCCTTGCAATCTCCTCCTGTAGGTGCTGCAGTGCAACTGCCACTGTGGTATCACCGTCAAACGGCACACGGCCTGTAACCATCTCAAACATTACGATTCCCAGTGAGTAAATATCACTTCTGCCATCGACGAAGCCGTTTCTTGCCTGCTCCGGAGATGCATAGTGTACTGAGCCCATCACATCTGAGCTTATTGTATTTGAAGATGTAGCCTTTGCAATTCCAAAGTCTGTCACCTTTACCTTGCCATCTGTAGAAATAATGATATTCTGCGGCTTGATATCACGGTGAATGATATTTTTATTGTGAGCGGCCTCTATGCCCCTTGCCACCTGGATTGCAATACTTGCAGACTCCTTGAATGACAGCTGGCCCTTTTTCTCGATATAAGTCTTAAGTGTGATACCCTCGACATACTCCATGACAATGTAGTACAGACCATTCTCGCTGCCTACATCATAGATATTTACGATATTTGGATGCTCAAGTCCTGCTGCTGACTGTGCCTCAGCACGGAACTTGGTCACAAATGAACTATCCTCCGAAAACTCCTGCTTTAAAACCTTTATAGCTACAAAACGGCTCAGTATATGGTCTTTTGCCTTGTATACATCAGACATGCCGCCTGCGCCAACCTTGCTTAGGATCTCATATCGATCCGATAAAAAACTTCCTATCTCTAACATCTGTTATTACCTCGTCTTAAAATGGTTTAATAATCATTACAGTGATATTATCGCGGCCACCGTTTGCATTGGCCATGGCGACAAGCTGTGACGCTGCTGTCTCGATATTATCATTTTGCCTAATAGTATCGCATATTTCTTTATCTCTCACCATATTGGTAAGTCCGTCTGTACACAGAAGAATCCTGTCGTCCTCACATAGCTCGACCTCAAAAAAATCTGCCTCCACATGATCTGCTGCCCCGACAGCTCTCGTGATGATATTCTTGTCCGGATGAACTCTCGCCTCGTCGGCATTTATCTCACCCATCCTGACCATCTCATCAACCAGTGAATGATCCCTGGTAATTTGTCTGATCTGCTCTGTGCCACCTACAATATAAAGCCTGCTGTCACCTATATTGGCCACAAAAAGCTTGTTTCCTATAATAGTTCCTACGACTAAGGTGGTACCCATTCCACGCTTAGCTTCATCCTCACGAGACTCAGCCACCAAAAGCTCATTTGCCTTGTTGATAGCCTCTTTGATGATGGATACCGGTTCATCCCCGGCATTTCTCGATACCGATGCAACCACACGCTCTATAGTGTATCTGGAAGCATAGTCACCGGCTTTGTGTCCTCCCATTCCATCTGCTACGATGAAAAGATTCGGAAGATTTCCTACTGCAGTGTCAGACGAGAAATAAAAATCCTGATTCATCTCACGAATAGCACCTGCATCCGTAATGGAAAACGTCTTCATCTAGTTTATTCCTCTCTCTTTATCTATATGCTTCTTGCGAAGCTGTCCACAGGCACCGTCTATATCTCTGCCCATTTCCCTTCTAATAGTAACATTAATTCCGTTTTTTTCAAGCCTATTTTTAAAAGCCTCTATAACACCCTTGTTTGACTGCACGTAATCGCGCTCCTTTATCGGATTTACCGGAATCAGATTTATATGGCAGTTCATGCCATGTACGAGTGCCGAAAGCTCTGCTGCATCCTCGGCTGTATCGTTCACTCCGCCTACCAGGCTATACTCAAAGGTGACTCTGCGGCCGGTCTGTGCAAAATAATATTTGCATGCATCGACCACATCATGTATATCATAGCTGTTTGCAACCGGCATGAGGGCTTTTCTCTTTTCCTGGTTGGAGGCATGCAGTGAAAGCGCCAGCGTGATAGAAAGCTTTTCATCTGCAAGCTGTCTCATGCGCGGTACGAGACCACATGTGGAAACTGTCAGATTGCGCTGGCTGATATTGATTCCGTTTTCATCAGTGAGAAGCTCTATAAAGCGCAGCAGATTGTCGTAATTGTCAAGCGGCTCACCTGTGCCCATGACAACCACATTTGAGATGCGCTCTCCGATGTCCTTGCCTATCTGATAAATCTGGTCAATCATCTCAGACGGCCTAAGCCCCCTGACGAGACCGTCAAGAGTGGATGCACAGAATCTGCACCCCATCCTGCAGCCAACCTGCGAAGATATGCATACAGAGTTTCCATGCTTGTACTTCATAAGCACACTCTCTATGACATTGCCATCGTCGAGTGCAAAGAGATATTTTCTCGTGCCATCGAGCTTTGACACCTGCACCTCCTCTTTTTTTAGCGAGATGAGTATTGCATTGTCCTTTAATACCTGTATGAACTTTTTTGAAATATTGGTCATCTCATCAAAGCTGTCCACATGCTTCACATGAATCCACTCATATATCTGCTTCGCACGGAATTTCTTCTCTCCGAGCGATATGATAAACTCTGTGAGCTCGTCCATATTCATTGATTTGATGTCAGTTAGTTGTTCTTTTATCTGTTCCATATCATTTTTATTAAGTCTGCATTTAACTATTGTTTTATAAATGTTTTTTCTTATTTGTTTTGCTTATTGTTTATTACTTCACTAATTATATCCTGAAATCTGGTTTCGTAATTAAAATTCATCATTTAAATCTGCATAAACAAATTCTTCTAATTCGAACCAATTTATATTTATTAATTCATGATTTATTTTAATATCATAATTTGCTTTTTATGAATCTTGCAATAAAGAATCCGTCACTTCCATGCTCACCGGGCAGTATCTGTTTCATTCCGGTGCCCTCAGCAAAGCTCTTATCCAGCTCAAACTCCGGATGCTTTTCAATAAACCACCTCACATTGTCCTCATTCTCAGCCTCATCTATCGTACATGTACTGTACACGAGCACTCCGTTTGGCTTCACGTATGTATGCACGGTATCAAGTATCTGTCTTTGAAGAACGACAAGCTCATCTACAGACTCAGGTGTCATCTTGTAGCGGATGTCCTTCTTTCTGCCGAGCACTCCAAGCCCTGAGCACGGCAGATCACAGATCAGTATATCTGCCTTTCCCGCCGAATCAGCATCAAATACTGTGGCATCCCACACCTCTGCCGACATATTGTTAAGACCATGCCTGTCTATATTTTCCTCAATCATATCGACCTTGTTATCGGTCAGGTCACGCGCGAACACATGGCCGCTTCCCTGCAAAAGCTCAGCTATATGGGTGCTCTTGCCGCCCGGTGCTGCGCATACATCTATCACATAGTCGCCCTTCTTTGGAGCAGCCGTCTGTGCGACAAGCATTGAGCTTATATCCTGCACATAGAAAAGTCCGTCTCTGAAGCTCTGCAAGCCATTCAAATAATCAAATCCAGATATAACAAATGCATAATTAAGTTCATCAACCGCTGTGACCGTCACACCCTCTGCCTCAAGCGTCGCGCGAAGCTCATCCGGAGTACACCTGGTCAGGTTTGTCCTGATGCTAATTGTGCTCTTATTGTGAAAGGCCTTGAAAATCTCCTCTGCCTTCTTCTCTCCGTATGCCGCAACAAATCTGTCCACTATCCACTGTGGCATAGAGTATCGGATGCTTAAGGTATCAAACTGTACTGAATCTATATTTCTTGCAATATTTCTGAGTACACCGTTTACAAAGCCCGAAAGCTGTGCAAACTTATGCCTCTTTGCAAGCTTCACCGCCTCATTGCATACGGCCGAATCCGGCACCGCGTCCATGTACTTTATCTGGTAAACGCTCATGCGAAGAAGGTTTCTGATGAAGGGCTTCATCTTCCTTACCTTTGTCTTTGAAAAAGAGTCTATGATGTAGTCAAGCTGCAGCATATACTCGATAGTGCCGTCAACAAGCCTCGTCATAAAGGCTCTGTCCTGCTTTGACAGATACTGATACTTGTCAAGCACACTACGAAGCACGATATGTGAAAATGCTCCACGCTCATTAATCTCAATAAGCATCTCAAGGGCAAGCTCACGCGTATCTACAGAGTGCTCATTATGCGCTGTCACGTTTGATTTTGCCGGTCTGCCCGGTATATTATTTTTGTTTATTTGGCTATTTTTATTATTATGATTATTTTTACTATGATTATTTATCATGATGATGTTTCCGAATAGTTACATATACATTTAATTTTCTAACTAATATATCCAATTTGAACTGCCACCCTGTAAAATCACAGGCAAACAGCAGCTAAAACAATATCAGTCGTCCCGTCTGCGTCCGTTTGTGATAAGTATTATACGAAGGAGCTGTAAAATAGCAGCCGCCGCACTGGCTACATAGGTAAGTGCCGCTGACTTGAGCACCCTTCTTGTGTACCTAAGCTCGTCATCTGCAAGTATGCCCTGTGTACGAAGCATGACAAGCGCACGTCTTGAAGCATCAAACTCTACCGGCAATGTCACGAGCTGGAAAAGCACTGCTGCCGAAAACAGCAATATGCCTATATCAATAATAAGCCCTGACGAGCGTGTGTTAAATAATAAGCCGATAAGTATGACCGGCCATGCAAGCATTGAGCCAAAATTAGCTATAGGCACAAGTGCACTCCTGATTGAAAGAGGTGCATAGCTTTTTGCATGCTGTATAGCGTGTCCACACTCATGGGCTGCTACGCCAAGTGCTGCGACCGATGTGGCATTGTACACAGGATCAGATAAATTCACTGTTTTGGTGCGCGGATCGTAGTGGTCCGTCAGACTACCTGACACATGACGCACCTGCACATCATATATGCCTGCCGCCTGAAGCACTCTCTGAGCCACCTGCGCACCATTCATGCCTGACATGCTTCTTAGCTGTGAGTATTTATTAAATGTACCTTTAACTCTTGCCGATGCAATCATACATATCACTGCACCTATCACAACGAGTATATATGTCGGATCCCAGTAATAATATCCCATGTATCATCTCTGCTACTAAAAACATATACAAATGTGTATATGCTAGATGATTCGCTACAATCTCACGATTTGTAGTTACTGCTTCAATGTGTATGCTTTGGCGATTATAAACAATACGCTACTCACAAGTTCTTGTACACTCCACAGTCGTAAATTCCCGACTAAGCCATCGGTACATACCTATAAATTCTTTAAATTGATTAGATATAGGTTTTCATCTAAATAGCTTTTCCTTTCTTAATATTTTATGTTTCGCTACTTGGTTTTCGTAGGCTTCTACCATTGTCTAAACGCTACCATCAAGGTTCTATCCTATAATTAGCAAGACTGTTTCAACTTGCACTGGCTACTTCTCAACGTTTCCGACTGCTTTGACGTTAGCACAAACGAATACTCTGGATTTTGAGTATCTTTGAGAACATTGACTCACATTTAATTATGTTTTTAGTTACTTATAATGAATAACTATAACGTGAAAAATGAGCCCTCTTCCACATGACAGCCTCTCAAAAATGAACCTGTATCCATGCGCTTCTTGCCCTGGAGCTGTACCTCTACTAAAGATAATGCTCCTTTTCCTGTCTGTACATACATATCATTTTTTCCGATATGATAAATACAGCCCGGCTCATAATCATCGCTGCCGTCAATCACCTTTGCACTCCACACCTTAAATGTCTTACCGTTTAAGTGGGTGTATGCGCTCGGCCATGGATTAAGCCCCCTTATAAGCCTCTCAATCTCAACAGCCGGCTTTGTCCAGTCGATAAAGCCAAGCTCCTTACTGATCATTGATGTATGTGTAGCCTCCTCGCTGTTTTGAGGAGTATACTCTGCAGTGCCATCCTCTATCATCTTCATGGTCTCCACACACAGCCTTGCTCCCTCTGCTGAGAGCTTATCAAACAGGCTGCCGCCGGTCTCATCAGGTGCAAGTCTGACTGTACTCTTTGCAATCATATCGCCGGTATCGACACCCTCATCCATCCTCATGGTAGTGACACCTGTAAACTCGTCACCGTTAATCACAGCCCACTGGATAGGAGCCGCACCTCTGTACTTTGGCAAAAGTGAAGCATGCACATTGATACAGCCGTATCGAGGCATATCAAGAATACTCTTTGACAGAATCTGTCCAAAAGCAACTACAATTATTATATCTGCATTAAACTTTCTGAGATACTCTATATTAGCAGTCTCTCTTATTTTAACCGGCTGGAATACCTCAATACCGTGCGAAAGCGCACACTCCTTGACCGGTGTATACTGCATTGTCTTGCCGCGGCCCTTTGGCTTGTCGGGCTGTGTGACAACCAGTGCCACCTCGTGCCCTGCCTCTATAATTGCCTCAAGCGTTCCCACCGAAAAGTCCGGTGTTCCCATGAAAATTACTCTCATCTTACTGCCTCCCAGATATTTTCCAAGCTCAGATAACAAATGTCATCCTAATGATTACTCCTGTGTATCCTCATATGTCACATCGTGAAGTGCGCCCTCAACCTTCTCCACATAGAGATGTCCGTCGAGATGGTCAAGCTCGTGGCAGATACATCTGGCCAAAAGCTCTTCTCCCTCTATCTCATACTCATTCATATCCTCGCCCATGAAACGAGCCTTTACATAATTCGGGCGGGTCACCTGTCCGGCCTTTCCCGGTACTGAAAGACAGCCCTCATCGCCGGTCTGCTCTCCGTCAGACTCGATAATTTCAGGATTAATCATCACGATTGGACCCTCGCCCACATCGATAACAACGATCCTCTTTAATATGCCAACCTGTGGTGCGGCAAGTCCTACACCATTAGCCTCATACATAGTCTCAAGCATATCATCAATAAGTGTTACTATCTTTGGAGTCACCTCCGTAACCTCTCTGCAGACCTTGCCAAGTACAGGGTCTCCCTCCACTCTAATAGTTCTAAGTGCCATAATTGCCTCCTTCTATATCTATCAAAATCCACTCATCGGATTGAAATCAAATGAGATATTAGCATGTTTCATTGCCGTATCAGCTTTCACAGCCTGCTCTATGCCATCCTTTATGGAAATAAGCGCCGCATAGTCAGATGTCTTCATGTAAATCACCTTGCGGTATATGTCATTTACCTTGGCGATGGTCGCATCCGCAGGACCGATGAGCTGAATCAGATGCCTATCATCCGGGCTCTGATTTTCATCTGTATGCGATATCATCTGCGACGCTATATCGTACACTTGCTGTGCCATGCTGCCGCACTCACTCTCATCAGGTGATGTGACATGGACTAAAAGCATATTCCATACAGGTGGATAGTTCATAAGCCTCCTGTACTCTATCTCCTTATCGTAAAAAGCCTCATAATCCTGCTCTTTGGCAGTCCGGATGGCATAGTGGTCAGGGTCGTAGGTCTGGATAACCACATTGCCGGGCAGCTTTCCTCTGCCGGCGCGCCCTGCCGCCTGGGTCAGCAGAGCAAAGGTGCGCTCCGCCGCATGAAAATCATTCACATGCAGTGACATATCCGCCGCCAGCACACCAACCAGCGTGACATTTGAAAAATCATGCCCCTTTACAATCATCTGCGTACCGATAAGTATATCGGCCTCATGATTGGAAAATGCCTGCAAAATCTTCTCATACGCATCCTTCGCCCTCGTGGTGTCATAATCCATGCGCAGTATACGCGCCTGTGGAAAACGCTTTGCCACCATCGCTTCTATCTTCTGTGTGCCGGCCTTAAAGCCGCTAATGTACTTCGAGCCACAGCTCGGACACACCTTAGGCACCGGCTGTCTGTAGCCGCAGTAGTGACAGACCATCACTCCGCCGCTATGTTCACTGAGTGATACATCGCAATGAGGACATTTTACCACAAAACCGCACGCTCTGCACGACATAAATGCCGATTTGCCCCTTCTATTTAAAAAAAGCATGGTCTGCTGGCCATTTAGAAGCCTCTCCTCCATGAGCTCCTGAAGCCTGGTGGAAAGAATCGAGCGGTTTCCCTCACGAAGCTCCTGCCTCAAATCGACAACCTCACACTTTGGAAGAGGTCTGTCATCCACACGCTTATCCAGCTCCAAAAGCCTGTAAACACCTGTCTTTGCCTTGTAATAGCTATCCACCGACGGTGTTGCAGAGCCAAGTACCACAATGGCATCGGACATGCGCGCGTACTCTATCGCCACCTCCCTGGCATGATAGCGCGGCACCGACTCGCTCTTGTATGAATTCTCGTGCTCTTCATCTATTATGATAAGTCCTAAATTTGAAAAAGGTGTGAACAGCGCCGACCGCGGGCCAATCATGATGTCAATATCACCATTCTTAGCTCTCTCAAACTGGTCATAACGCTCACCATTTGAAAGTCTTGAATTGATTATCGAAACCCTGTTCCCAAATCTGGCAAAAAAACGCATCACTGTCTGGTAAGTGAGGGCAATCTCGGGAATCAGCACAATCGCCTGACGCCCGGACTGTATACAGTGTGCGATAAGCTCCATGTACACCTCTGTCTTGCCGCTTCCGGTGACACCCTTAATCAGATAAGTATTTCTAAGGCCAGCTGCAATGTCGCCTTCTATCGCATCAACCACACTCTGCTGCGCAGCATTCAGTACCTTATCATAGGTGTCCACACTCATATGCTCCACAGGATTTCTGTAGCCGCTCTGTGTGATGACCTCGATAAAGCCACTCTGCTCAAGCGCTCTTATAGTGGCAGCCGACACCGACAGCTTGCCTGTCACAAAGGAATACTCAAGGCGCGCCCCATCATCAGCATCAATCAGCGCACGAAAAAGCCTGGCCTTTGCCTTTTGTTTTTTTGCCTCGCAAAGCGCAAGCTGCGCCCTTGCCTTTACCTTGTCTATTTTCAGTGCAATACTGCGGCTCACCTGCTCCTTAGCCTGCTTCTTTACAGGTATAACAGTCTTAAGTGCCTGATTCATGGTAGAGCCGTAATTGCGCCGTATCCATGCCGCAAGTGCGATGAGCTTTGCCTCCACAGCCACAGAGTCTGCCTTTATCCCGATAAGAGGCTTTGTCCTTGCCGGGTCGTACTCAGGCTTATCCGTGACCTCAATCACATAGCCTGTGATAGTGCGGCTGCCAAATGGAATATCCACGCACACACCCGGACGGATGTCGCATAAAATCTCATCCGGGATGCTGTACTGAAATGTCTTATCCAGTTTTTCGTGGGATATATCCACAATCACGTTGGCATACATAACTGATACTATTTAACTCCTTCGTATTTCTCCTCGCAGTACTTGCAGCGGTAGATTTCGTTTTTCTCATCGGAAAGCACGAAAATCTGGTCAAGCTCCTGCTCAATTGAAGTGATGCATCTTGGGTTTTTGCACTTGATGACATTTTTCACCTGATGAGGCAGCTTAAGCTCCATCTTGTCCACAATCTTGTCACCCTTTATCACATTTACAGTGATATTGTGGTCGATAAATCCAAGGATATCGAGGTCTAACGACTCTATCGGACACTCTACCTTGATGATATCCTTCTTGCCCATCTTGCTGCTCTTTGCATTCTTTATGATTGCAACTGTGCAGTCGAGCTTGTCAAGCTTTAAATCCCTGTAAATCTGAAGACTCATACCTGCCTTGATATGATCGAGCACAAAGCCCTCATGTATTCCACTAATATTCAGCATATTATCCTCCTTTAGTCCTCAGCCAGTCCAAGCAATGTCAGAATAAGCGCCATACGCACGTAAACCGCATACTGTGCCTGCCTGAAATAGCATGCTCTCGGGTCATCATCCACATCAACAGAAATCTCATTCACACGTGGGAGCGGATGAAGTACAATCATATCATCCTTTGCAAGCTCCATCTTCTCCTTTGTCAGAATGTAGAAATCCTTCAGACGCACATAGTCCTCCTCATTGAAGAAACGCTCCTTCTGGACACGTGTCATGTAGAGCACATCAAGCTCTCCCATGGCATCCTCGAGCTTTTCTACCTCCTTGAACTCGATATTGTTGGCACGAAGCACATCATCGCGCACATAGTCAGGCACCTTAAGCTCCTCAGGCGAGATAAGCACAATCCTCACATTGTCATATCTGATAAGTGCATTGATCAGTGAATGCACTGTACGTCCAAACTTTAAATCTCCGCAAAAGCCGATTGTGATATTATTCAATCTGCCCTTGATGGAACGGATTGTAAGGAGATCAGCAAGTGTCTGGGTAGGATGCTGATGACCTCCATCGCCTGCATTGATTACAGGGATACGCGATTTCTCTGAAGCCACAAGCGGTGCACCCTCCTTAGGATGACGCATGGCACAGATATCCGCATAGCAGGAAATAACCCTGATAGTATCTGAAACGCTCTCGCCCTTTGACGCAGATGACGAATCAGCACTGTGGAAACCTAACACCGAGCCTCCCAAATTAAGCATGGCAGCCTCAAAGCTAAGCCTGGTTCTCGTGCTTGGCTCATAAAAACAGGTTGCAAGCTTCTTTCCATCGCACTTGTGTGCATATTTCTCAGGATGAGCCTCTATATCATTTGCAAGATCCAGAAGCTTGTCCAACTCTTCTACAGAAAAATCCAACGGACTCATTAAGTGACGCATAATTTGCCTCCATTCTTTTTCGCGTAACAATTTTTATTACATTTTTTCTATCATATAATAACTTAGCGCAATATTCAAGTTGGCTTTTACACTTTTTTGTTGTAGAATATATGACAGAATATAACTGTTCTGAACGCTTAGCAATTGTATTGAAGTTTTCATACAATTGCGACAATTTCAACATCAAAAAGGAGAATAATATGTCTGTAAATGAATCACAAATCAAAAACACCACAGCCGGCGCAATCGATGATGACGATGCCGTAATCTTTAAGGAGAGAAAGAGACTGCTGTTTCTCGGTCTGCCATGGACCTTCACAAAGTACACCATCACACCATCCTTTATCACTGTGGAGTCCGGACTCTTGAGCACCACAGAGGATGACTGCTACATGTATAAGGTAGCTGATGTAAAGCTCACCACATCACTGATGGAGCGCATTTTTAAGCTCGGCACCATAGTCTGCTACACAGGCGACGTCACAAACCCTGAGCTTAAGCTCGTTCACGTAAAGCACTCACGCGAGATAAAGAGCTATCTGCTCAAGCAGTCTGAGGCCGCAAGACTAAAAAGACGCACCTTAAACACAGTGGATATCGGTGCGCACGGAGCCGACATGGCAGATTTGGATCATGATGGTATTCCGGATTCTATGGAATAATACAGCCGTTGCTGCGCAGCTGATTTTGCTCATATATGTGTGGATCTGAATAGTTACTTATGTCCATAAATAAAAAATGCGGTCGCATGACCGCATTTTATTTTCAGGTAACTATTCAGAATAATTCACAGATTAATATAACAGTCCATCGTTCTGCAAATAACCAGCCCAATAACTTGCATGAATTTCCATCTGTAACATCAGAAAAGCTTGACATCTAGCAGCAGAACATCTGCCAGCAAAGGAATGTGGCTAGCAGGCTGCAGCACTCGCTACCCCTGCCACTAGGGCGTCCGTATATGTCTCCCATATCCGAATACCACGAGCCACCATTTTCAATTATCTGCATAAACTGGCGGTACTGCATGTTGTTTGGCTCAAGCGACACTGCTCGCTGTATGTGTTCTATGGCTGTCGCTGTGTTGCCGAGCTTTTGGTTTGCGATAGCACTGTAGTAGTACCACCTTCCGCGTCTCTCAGCAAAAGGTACCTCCTCAAGCACCTTCAGCGCCTCATTGTAGTAGCCGTTGCTGATGAAATTGCCTGCTGCACGCACCTTTGGATTGTCATCCTGCGCACTGCTGCCTGCATTATTGTAGGTATAGCGGCCATAGAAACCACCAAACGGTCCACCTGCTCCAAATGGATCACCTGCTCCCGGTCCACTACCATATGCTCCACCATAGGAGCTGCCGCCGTATGAGCTGCTGCTTCCCGCACCACCGTATCCACCGGCTCCGGCAGCACCGGACTGCTTTTCCTTCATTATCTGGTCATATGCCTGCTGCACCTGCTTAAACTTCTCCTCAGCCTGATCCTTGTTAGGATTATTGATATTGGCATCAGGATGATATTTTCTGCTTAAGCTCCTGTAGGCCTTTTTTATTTCATCGTCACTTGCACTGCGGCTGACACCGAGCACCTGATATGGATCTATCATTTATGTTTCTTCCTTTTCTTCATCTGAATATACTCATACTTGCTCCACACACCGGAGTATAGAACATTTCTGATTATATCCGCATGTAAGAGAATTGGCAACCTCTCAAATATTTTTGCTGCCTCTGAAAGCATAGATGTCATCATAAGCCGACAGGATTTGTCAAATTTTTCCTGATCATTATTGCAGCAATGCATGAGCTGTATAAGTGGATTATATGACTTCTTTTTCACATCATCCCCAATATCCTCATACGCATCCATTATATAAATAAATTTGCCCATATAGCAGCCAAATTCCTTCAGATCCTTCTGCCACTCATCCTGCTTCCACGCAAAAAGTATGCCGAGCATCTCTCCTGTCAGCCCCGCAACTGCATCAATATTGGTATCATTGCTCTTCTCGCACTCTGCAAGCCTTGCAATGTAGTCTTCTATCGCCTTAGCCTGTATCGGATAGCCTTTTTTTGCCTTCTCAAAGTCCTTTTTCAGCATCTCTGCGTATGTCTTCTTCGTCAGGCTTTTATCGTCCTTCCAGTCATCTATCAGATTGTAGTATGCAAGCAGTATGTTCATAGCTGCAGCATACTCTGTAATCTCATTGGTGCGAAGTGTACGCTTCTTCGTAGGGTGCACGCTGCATACAAATCCATCCCGCGTTACACTATCCGGCTCGTACAAGCCTGTCAGAAGCACTATGAGAAAAGTCATGTCATAGTTTAGTGCCATCTGTGCACGCCTGCCATACTGCGACTTCATTGTCTGGCACAGCCCGCAATAATAGCTTTGATATATTTTTTTATTTTCCTCGGACAAAGTGTCCTTATTGACAGTTATATATCCAAACATTTCTCTTCTCCATGCTCTTATGTACAGGTATATATATTGACGTACCAGTACATCGAAAAATAAGTTTCTGGCTATATGACGCAGAATGAATTTTCATCTGCAAGGCGGAGGAATGAGGCGTAGCGGTGGCTACGTCGATTGACTACAACGCCGCAGATGGGAAATCAGGCAAGTCATATGGCTGGTTACTTATTATTCGATGTACTAGCTGCGTCTCACGAACTGCTCCCGGCACTTCGGACAGGTAATACAGATCTTGCCATGTCCTCTTGGCACCCTGACCTCCTGCTTGCACATAGGACACTTGAAGAACTTGTACTGCTTCCTCTGTGCAAAGCGCTTTTTCCTGCGCTCTGCCTTTACGGTCCACTCATACCTGGCATTTAAAAACTTCTGATTCTCTGCATAGCGCTTGTTTACATTTCTCGAAAATACACGAAAATACATATGTATCATCAGTCCTATAGCCAGTATATCAAGTATCGCCGACCTTGTAAATATTGAAACCACAAGTAATATCATTACTACCCATGACTCAGCCCTTGCAAGCTCGTCCATCCCGTTTCTTCCATTCATAAATCTGATAAATTTTTCTCTCATATTACCGCCTCGCCCTATATTTTCATTATAGCCAAATTCTTACCTCATACAGTGTCCACGCTATGAATTTGAGGTTTTAAATCGTTCTTTACATTTATTAAGATAATATTGAAGATAAAAACCGTCAATAGACCTATCGTCTTTTAAGAAACATTTTATATTTCGTTTATTAAAGTTGGTAAAAGGGCTTGATTTTTGAAAAAATGCTTGGTATATTAAATAAATATGCAGGACAGGTGATCGCGGCTGCAGGTGTCGAAAGACCGCAGGTGAGGAAAGTCCGGGCTTCATAGGGCAGGATGCCGGTTAACGGCCGGTGGAGGAAACTCTAAGGACAGTGCAACAGAAATATACCGCCACTTTTGTGGTAAGGGTGGAATGGCAGTGTAAGAGACTACCGCCTCACTGGTAACAGGGAGGGCACATGTAAACCCCATCCGAAGCAAGACCGAAACAAAGCTTTGACGTGGCCCGCCAGCTTTAGGTAGGTTGCTTGAGGCGTCTGGCAACAGGCGTCCTAGATAGATGATCACTCAACGACATAACCCGGCTTATCGTCCTGCGTATTTTAATAATCTAAAGCCTATTGGCGTTTCGTAAAGTAACTTATTAGTAACGTGCGCCGCAAGGTGCACCATTAAAAATGCAACTGAGATATCTCAGTTGCATTTTGTTATTTCCCGGTAACTATCATTTGCTGTTGTATATGATGCAGTCTACCGGTAACTATCATTTGCTGTTGTATATGATGCAGTCTACCGGTAATTATTATTTGCTGTTGTATGTAATAAAGTCTACCGTCATCTCTATCTGCTCCTCGAAAGCCACATCAGGTGTACCGTCTCCCTTTTGCAGACCATAGCTTCCAAAATAAGAATGGCACCCGCCATCAATGACATACTCATATGTATCCTCCGGCAGGTTTGAGCGGTATTTGCGGTATTTGTCCATATCAAGCACACCATCCTCTGAACCGTACACGCTAAAAACCCTCAGATCTGAATCCGACAGGTCAGCGGTAGAATATGCTGCAAAAAGATATAGTCCGTCAAACTCATCAACATGCTTTGACACATATTCTGCAGCCATGGCTCCGCCTAAGGAGTGGCCTCCCATGTACCATTCCTGTATGGATGGGTATATTTCCTTGTATTTTTCAATGATACCGTCTGCTGCATTCTGGTCCAATACTGCGAGGTTGCCCGGCATATGTACAAGTATGCACACGAAATTATTCTTTGCAAGCTCATGCATCAGCGGCGCATACGCCGTATACTGTACCCTGCCTCCCGGATAAAAAATCAATGCCTTTGTGGCTTTTTCCTTATCCTGCGGTGCAAAGGTTATCGTATAATTCTTAAGCTTTAAGTCGTACTGGGTGGCCTGTATACGCTTGTCCTTCTTTTCAATAGTAACAGAAACCTCTCTGTCTGAATCGATTGCAGCCTCCGCAATTGAATCTGCCCGATAATAATTTCCCACATAACAATTTACGGCAATACCGCCAATAGCCATGACTGCAATTGCCACAAGCAGTATTCTATACACAGCCGGAATGCGGGATTTTTTAGTTTTAAACATTAAAGCAGCTTCCTCCTACAAACTCACGAAGCAGTGAATTGTTTGGTATGCCGTCAGCCGGCATCGGAAGAAAGTAGTCTAAGAGCTTAAGCAGCCTCTTTGCCTCGAGATACTCCGGGCAGTCTCTTTCTATGCCAAAAAGCAACGGCTCCGCATACACCTTGAGTACTGCAAGCTCATACACAAGTGCAGAGTTGAACATCACATCCGCCTGTTCCTGGAAAGGAAAGATATTCTCCCTTTCACCCTTTCTGACAGACGGCCACATAGCGATAGTCTCCATGGCATTGGTACCTCGTGTACGCGCATCACGCACAATCCGGCGTATAAGTCTTTCATCTGTGGTGGAAAGAGGATTGTGCTCGTCAATATTGAGCTGTGTAAGCGCTGATATATAGATTTTGAACTTGTGCTCAGGCGGGATAAGCTGTGAAAGCCTGTCATTTAGTCCGTGGATTCCTTCTATGACAAGTATATCATCAGCTCCCAGCGTCAGCTTTCTTCCGCGGTACTCTCTCTTTCCTGTCTTAAAATTGAAAGAAGGCATATCAACAGCCTCTCCTTTAAGAAGCCTGTTCATATCCTCATTGAACAGCTTTACATCAATAGATTCAAGGCACTCAAAATCAAAGCTTCCGTCCGGATGCTTCGGGCAAAACTCCCTGTCCACATAGTAGTCATCCAGACTTAACGGATGTGGCTTTCTGCCCTTTGCTATAAGCTGGATTGACAGTCTGTTGGCAAACGATGTCTTGCCTGATGATGAAGGACCTGCTATCATGATAAATTTCTTTTTGTCATCCGAAGCAATCTGCGCTGCAAGATTTCCTATCTTCTGCTCCATCAGTGCCTCCTGAAGCAGCATGATTTCCTGTCCCCTGCCTGCTGCAATCGCATCATTCAGTGAGCCTATCGTGCCTATTCCAAGCATCTTGCTCCATTCCCTGGAATCATCCAGCGTGTGAAACAGCTTATTTGATGTCACAAGCGGCTCAACACTCCTGCTGTGAGCACCCGGAAAAAGAAGCACAAAGCCACTCTCATACGGCACTATATCAAAGTATTTGAGCATGCCTGTCGAGGGTGCCATAAATCCGTAGAAATAATCCACCACCCCATCCAGCTCATAGAGATTGACTCTGGAGCTTCTCCTGTAGTGCAATAGCCTCTCCTTATCATGCAGCCCTTTTTCCTTGAAAAGCTGCTCTGCATACTGTGTTTTTGCACTGTGCTTGGTAATCGTGAGGTCTTTTTCCACAAATGTGTACATGCTGCATACTATCCTGTCGATATCATGCTCTGTCACACTTTTCTCACTGTTTTCTCTGCTGCCTTGTAAGTCTGTATCTTCATTATATTTTTCCTGTTGGCTGTCCGCACACTCCACTGCTTTCTCAAGCTGACAATAATAGCCTTCTCCGAGCGAATGCATCACATGAAGCTGTGTCATACTGCCATATACATCGTATATAGCCCTCTGCAAAAGCAGCACAACACTTCTTCTGTATGTACGCCTGCCATCCCTGTCAGCTGTCGTCACAAAGCTAAGCTCACAGTCACTTTTTATTTTCTTATTCAGTTCACGAAGCCTGCCGTTTACAATTCCAAGGATTATGTCATCCTCATAATAATCCTTGAATCTGTCTGCTACGGCTTCTAAAGTATCACTTTCTGATGCTGTCACTGCCATGACCTGTCCATCCGGCAAGGTCACCTTCACACTATATTCCTGCATTTCTTATTGCCCCCATAGTCGAATATGCTGCCTCATTGTATGCCATCATCTCGTTTATCTGCTCGATTCTGTCCATGATGGAATCACTCATATCCTGTGTCCTTAGCTGCTGCATGATGGCAGCCAGCTTGTGGTGTTCCCTGACAAGAAACTTCCGAAGCACCGGATTACCGTTTTTGATAAGTACCGGTCCGTACAAATCGCATACAGTAACCGTCGTCTCGTCCATATTGTCCCATGCGGAATTGTCCGCACACGGCACACATCTGAACATCGGATAGTATTTTCCGTCCTCCAAAATCATATCCTCATCAACTATCTTATAGCCTGTGTTCCTTACATATTCACGGACTTTGCTCACTTCCGACTGTGGCTGCAGAATCAGCTCCTTTGCCGACCTGCACACTGTCTCCCCTGCGGTTAAAATGTGAATAACAAGCTCTCCTCCCATTCCTGCTATGACAATAGAGTCAACCTCTCCGTCGTGTATCGCTTCAAGCCCATTGGAAAGCCTTGTGGTAATCTGCTCTGTCAGACCGTTTGCCCTTATATGCTCATTGGCGCGCTCAAGCGGTCCCTTATTTATATCAACAGCAATTGCTTTCGGTATTATATTACCCTGCACCAGGGCAATAGGCACATAGCCATGGTCGGTTCCCACATCACACAGCGTGTAGCCGGCCGTGACCATTGATGCCACTGCCTTCATTCTTCTGGATAGCCTAATCATCTTACTCTAAGTAGTCCTTAAGCTTTCTACTTCTGCTTGGATGACGAAGCTTTCTTAGCGCCTTTGCCTCAATCTGGCGGATACGCTCACGAGTGACGTTGAACTCCTTACCTACTTCTTCAAGTGTTCTGGCTCTGCCGTCCTCTAAGCCAAAGCGGAGTGTGAGTACCTTCTGCTCTCTCTCTGTAAGAGTTCCAAGCACCTCCTCAAGCTGCTCCTTAAGAAGTGTGAATGCTGCCGCATCAGCAGGAACCGGTACATTATCATCCTTGATGAAATCACCAAGATGTGAATCCTCCTCCTCACCGATTGGAGTCTCAAGTGAAACAGGCTCCTGCGATATCTTGAGTATCTCACGCACACGCTCTACCGGCATGTTCATCTCCTTGGCAATTTCCTCCGGTGAAGGCTCTCTGCCAAGCTCCTGAAGGAGCTGTCTTGACACACGGATGAGCTTGTTGATTGTCTCAACCATATGCACAGGAATACGGATTGTTCTGGCCTGATCAGCTATGGCTCTTGTGATAGCCTGGCGAATCCACCATGTGGCATATGTAGAGAATTTGTAGCCCTTCTTGTAGTCGAACTTCTCAACTGCCTTGATAAGACCTAAGTTTCCCTCCTGAATCAGGTCAAGGAAAAGCATTCCTCTTCCCACATATCTCTTTGCGATGCTGACAACAAGACGCAGGTTTGCTTCTGCAAGACGCTTTTTGGCATCTGCTCCCTTGTCCACATCCCTCTGCAGTGTCTTTATTTCTTCCTTTATCTCAGCCTTTTCCTCTTCCGATGCACCATCAATGCGGCCCTTTAGTACATTAATCTTCTCGGTTGCTACCGCTCCGTCCTCCATATTCTGAGCGAGCTCAATCTCCTCATCTGCTGAGAGAAGAGGTACCTTACCTATTTCCTTAAGATACATACGGACAGGATCCTCGACGCTGACTCCCTCCGGTACTGAGAGATCAATCTTTTCAACCTCTACCTCGTCCTCATCATCGAGTATGATATCATCATCCACGTCATCATCATTGCTGATTTTAAGCACGTCTATGCCGTTTTGCTCGAGATAATCAATTACCATCTCAAACTTCTCCGGATCCAGATTTAAGTCCTTGAAAAAATCTGCAATTTCCTGATATTCGAGCATATTCTTTTTCTTTTTTCCAAGCTCAAGAATCTCAATAAGCTTCTGCTGGAAATTCAGTCTCTGCTCCTGCTCCTGTGCCATGTCTTTTTGTTCCTTTTTCTTTGCCATTTTATTTTCCTCTTTATTCTGGTATTTTTTGCAATTCTTCGAGTGCACGCTTATCCTCAATAATCCTCATCATGCCCTCCGTATCTGTAGGTGCCAGATGCTTTGAGCGGTAGTCTATGCTGTTTTGCTTGATACGGACAACGGTTTCCCTGAGTGCGGTTGCCTTGTCATTTTTGCCCTCCACCTGATGGATTGTGGCATTGAAAAGCCCTGCCACCTCGCGCTGTTCGTCCTCATCGGTAAACATGCTTACTATCCTGGCCGGATTTACTGTATGCGTGGTCTCGTACTGTGAAAAAACCTCCTTAGCCACCTTGTGGTACAGCTCTTCGGTAAAGTCATCTGCACTGATACGCCCCTTTATCCTGTCAAAAAGTGAATTATCCTCTATGAGCCATGTGAGGAGAAGCTTCTGCGACTGCTTCATGCCATCCTCCTTTTTATTTTTCTCATTGATTCCACTTTTAAGCTTTGTCTGAGGCTTTACGATACCGCCCTTCATTGCCATACTGTTTACGAGCTTTCTTAAGTCGTCGTATGGTATGCTGTACTCTCTGGACACTGCCTGCGTATAGTTTGTCCGCTCAAGCTCCTCGGTAAACCCAAGCAGCTTCTTTGCGATTTCATTATAAAATGCGGTTTTTGACTCGGGATCGTCCATATCATAGCCTGCCTGCATGATCCGTATCTGAAACATAAAGCTGTTTTCAGCCTTTTTGATACGCTCCTCATACTCCTGTGCGCCAAGCGCCTTGATAAACTCATCCGGGTCCTTGTACGGCCGCATGTTAATGACCTTTGTTGTGATGCCTACCTCCTTGAGTATCGGAATCGCACGCAGCGCTGCCTTTACCCCGGCGCCATCACTGTCATATGTCAGATACACCTCATTGGTGTATCTCTTTAATAGTGAGGCATGTCCGCTCGTGAGCGCCGTGCCAAGCGACGCCACCGCATTGTCAAAGCCCGCCTGATGCAGTGCTATGACATCCATGTAGCCCTCACACAAAAGGAGCTGGTTTTTCCTCGTGCTCCTTGCTATATTAAGTCCGTAAAGATTACGGCTCTTATCAAATATCTTTGTCTCCGGAGAGTTTAAATACTTTGGCTCTCCGTCACCCATCACTCGGCCTCCAAAGCCTATGACACGGTTGTGCACATCCATAATCGGAAACATCGCACGATTCCAGAACTTATCGTGCCCGCCTCTGACCTCATCTATCGTCACAAGACCTGTCTCCTTAAGTATCTCATCATCATAACCCTTGCTGCGCAGATACTTGTACAGATCATCACTGTACTGGTCCGAGTAACCAAGACCGAACTTCTGCATTGTCTCATCTGACAGCTCTCTCTTTTTGAAATACTCATGCGCCCTTTGTCCTCTTGGTCCACGAAGCAGCATATAAAAATACTTTGCAGCCTCTTTATTTATCTCAAGCAGCTGTGTGCGCCTGTCTGCTTCTCTCCTTTGTGCTGATGTCATCTCCTGCTTGGGAAGCTCAATTCCCACACGGTCTGCAAGCTCCTGCATGGCCTCTGGGAAGGTGAAGTTCTCATACTGCATGAGAAATGTAAATACATTGCCTCCGGCTCCACAGCCGAAGCAATAGTACATCTGCTTATTCGGTGAGACGGAAAAGGATCCTGTCTTTTCGTTATGGAATGGGCATAATCCAAAATAGGTACTTCCCTTTTTCTGAAGATGCACGTAGCTTCCTATAACATCGACTATGTCATTTCGCGAACGTACCTCCTCTATAAGCTCGTCAGAGTAGTACGGCATTTTATCATCCCCTTACTGTTCTTCTTTGTTGTCGCCCAGTGAGCGCGTCTGCAGTGCGGCACTTAGCTCTTACAACCGGCTAACGCTACGCTGCTAAGAGTCTGTACGAATTATGCCTGCAGTTTTTCTATGCTTGACGAAACCGTCGATACTCGCCATCCATGGCTCGATATCTCCTTGCCCCGGCTTCCATGCCGGTGCATTTCTGTGCTTCATGTGCATAATTCTACAGTCTCTAAGCAGCTTCGCTAGTCGCCTCTGCAAGAGCTAAGTGCCGCACTGCAGACGCGCTCACCGGGCGGTTTTTACAGAATTATAAATAATCTCAGTAACCATCGATTTCCCATGCTACCGGTACGAAATACTCGTGGAACTTCGTGGTGGCATACTGGTCTGTCATGCCTGATATATAGTCGCATATGATACGCCCCTTGTCATCACCCTGCCCTAGCATGGCGAGGTATTTCTGCGGCAGCTCCTCTATATGCTCCATATAGTAGAAATAAAGCTGCTTGAGCATCGCCTTGGCCTTTTTCTCCTCGCTTTTTGCGACTGGATTGTTATAGAGGTTTGCGAACATGAATTTACGCAAATCCTGCATTGCCTGCGCGGACTCTTTTGACATGCATATATCGTCCTTTCCCATGCTGTTTGTGATGATATTATGCACCATATGATTGAGCCTGGCCTTGGTGCTGTGTCCAAGCGTGTTTCTTATCTCAAGCGGTATATCATCCTCGCACAGCAGCTGTGCGCGGATTGCATCATCAAAGTCTGAATTTATGTAGGCTATCTTGTCTGAAAGCCTGACTATTTTGCCCTCTAATGTGTGTGGCATGAGCGAAGTCTGGTGATTTAGCATACCATCTCTGACCTCCCATGTCAGATTGAGTCCTGCTCCGTCCTTTTCGAGCTTCTCCACTATGCGTACACTCTGCTCATTATGCTTAAAGCCCCCCTCGTATATCTCATTGAGGATGCGCTCACCCGCATGTCCAAACGGTGTATGCCCCAGGTCGTGTCCCAGCGCTATAGCCTCCACCAGATCCTCATTCAGTCTCAGTGCCTTGGCTATTGTCCTGGCATTCTGCGACACCTCAAGCGTATGCGACATACGTGTGCGGTAATGGTCGCCCTTTGGCGTAAGAAACACCTGTGTCTTATTTTTCAGACGCCTGAATGCCTTGCTATGCAGTATCCGGTCCCTGTCCCGCTGAAAAACAGGCCTGATATCGCACTGCGGCTCATCATAGTCCCTGCCTCTTGAGTTTATGCTCAGGCATGCGAACGGACTAAGTATTTCCTGCTCACGTTTTTCTATCTGCTCGCGAATAGTCATTTATCTGCCTCCTCGCTGTCACAGTCGTTATGTTCTGCTGCTATTCACACACAAATGTAACAAATAGCGTTACATTCCACTAATAGTGCTCTACACTAATTATGCTCTACACTAGTTATTATTCGACGTGATTTTTAAAAATCCTTTTTTTATTTCTTTTTACTTTAATTTTCTTTCGGCAAAAATTAAATGCTATATCAATTACCGCCGAGCACATGGCGCAGCATCTGAAGCTGTCCGCCTGTGATTTCATTGTCGTAACTGCCATAGTAAAATTTATCGTCTTTTGCCAGTATGCAGCCCACCCAGGTGCCCACATGACTGTCACTCTCTATGGCATCCTTCATGGATTTGTAGCCCTCTATTGTAAAATAAGCATCATAGCCCTTGAAGTCTGCCGGATTTATTTTCACTGCGCCAAAGGTATCCTCAAGACTTTTTATGAACTCCTCATCGCACTCCGTATAGCCTGTGACATCCTTGCTGTAGCGCGACTCTGACTGCCACTCCTCATCCCACATGAGAAAAACGCTGCAATCCTTCCATGAATTGCTTTTTTCAACTACAGACAGCTTCTTGTATGAATTTGATGCGTTGCCCGCCATCTGTAAATATGTATCGTCACCGTTCTTATTCATATATAAGAGGTTTGATGCTGCAACCTCATAGTACCTGCTGCTATAGTCCTGATCCTTGTATACAATATAGCCAAGCGGACTGCCAGTCCCTGCATAGTCAAGCTCTATGGTTATCGGAATATACACCTGACTGTCATAAACCATAGGCCCAAGCCTGTCATCATTTGTGATACAGCTTGCGACCTTTTCATACTCAGCCGGCTCGTTTGAAGGCGACATGAAATATGTGTAAACAACAATAATTGCAATGACAACAACCGGCACAATGACTATTACAGCTTTTAATGTTTTCCTTCGAACCCTGCGTCTGTGAATGCGCACTTTCCTGTCTGCATGCTCATCGCAATACCTGTATTTCACCAGTCTGTATACAACGAAAAGCTCCAGCACAAGCAAAAACACAGCAAAGGCCATCATACAGCCGGCCTGCCACATCACCTTGTGATTGACAAATTTCTTATCTATAAACCTAAGCGGTATGAGTATTATCGTCCAAAAAAGCGTATTTCCCAACACATACCGTGAATATATTTTCCTGCTTTTTATCACGGTAAGCGGAAAAAGTGAAACAATCACTGTCAGCATGAGCACAATTGCAAAAAAATATCCCCATATCTCTGACAGGGTTGAGCCGTACAGTGCCTTGAAATACTGCGCCGGACCAAGCTTTTTGATATTGCCCCAGCCTGAGTATTTTGAGATAAAAAGCACTACTGTGCCGATAAACCATGTCAGTATATAGATGCCCATGTAGCATGCCATATTTTTCCTTGCAAAGCTGCCATATCTCATAACGGAATATGACACAAGCACCCCTGCAAGCACGGGAAATCCGCCCACTCTGCCAATCAAAAGATTTACATACTCCATAACAGCAAAGGACAAAACAAACACACATATTACATTAATATAAGATAGATTCAATCTCTTCACGCTGCAATCCCATCTCCAATATAATAATCAAATTCCTGTGACAGCTGTACCCCTCAGTGTGGCAGGCAACGGTTACAGACCATTAATAGCCAATAGGCTTTCAAAATTATCTGCACAAAATAAAATAGGAAGCCGTTCACCGACTTCCCTGTTAATGCAGGAGATGGGACTTGAACCCACACGATATTGCTACCACAGGCACCTGAAGCCTGCGCGTCTGCCAATTCCGCCACTCCTGCGAACAAGCATTATTCTACCAAAAAGTTTAGAATAATGCAAGCATAAATTTAAAAAACTATACGAAATGTACGAAAAACTATAAATCTGTTACTACACCAGCTTTGATATATCTAAAACCAGTGCATCAACCTCCTCCTGTTTTGTGGCCCAGCTGGTGCAGAATCGCACTACAGTGCCCTCTTTTTCTCTTTCCATCTCTTCAAAATAGTACTTCTCGGCAAGTGTCTTCTTCTGCTCATCCGATAAAATCACAAACTGCTGATTTGTAAAGCTCTCAACCCAAAACGGTACCTTCTTCTGTTCAAATGCCTCTTTAATCTGCATGGCAAGCTCATCAGCACGCTTTGTCTTTTCAAAATAATCGCCATTCTCAAGCATAGTGGCAAACTGCAAGCCCATCAGCCAGCCCTTTGCAAGCACTGCACCGTTTTGCTTCATATAAGCCTTAAAACGATACTTGATATCCTCAGCATTTATAACCAGCGCTTCGCCAAAGAGCGCACCACACTTTGTGCCACCGATATAAAAAACATCCGAAAGCATGGCAAAATCACAAAGTGTAAGGTCATTTTTATCTGAGCCCAGTCCATAGCCCATTCTCGCACCATCAACAAACAGATACATGCCGTATTTCTTGCAGACAGCACTGATATCGCAAAGCTCTCTTTTCGTGTAAAGAGTACCCTGCTCAGTCGGAAATGAAATATAAACCATCTTTGGCTCCGTCAGATACTCAGGCTTTGCATTATCATAATACTCTGCGGCACACGCCTCAATCTGCTCAGCACTGATTTTACCATCCGTGTTAGGAAGTGCAAGAATCTTATGACCTGTATTCTCAATAGAAGCGGCCTCGTGGCAATTGATATGTCCCGTATCCGCTGCAATCACGCTCTGCACCGGTGAAAGCGCCGCCGCAACCACAACATAATTGGCCTGTGTCGCACCCGGAATAAATTTAATCATGGAATCATCTCTGCCAATAAGCCCCTTAATAATCTGCTCAGCCTTATCGCACCACTCATCCTCACCATATCCCGGATAGCTGGTTGTATTTGTATCCGCCAGTGCCTTCAAAATGCAATCAAATGCACCGCGGTTATAATCGTTATTAAATCTAATCATAAAAATCCTACCTTTCCTGTCTTATCATTATAGAGAGCCTGCCCCACAACAACCGGAGCCTTGCGGAAGATGGGGCGCAAGACATCCGGGGGATGTCTGCTCTGCGCCGACCGAAGCGGAGCGGAGACCGCAAGACGCCCGGGGGACGTCTGTTCTGCAACGACCGAAGCGGAGCGGAGACCTTGGACCCATGGGGCCTGCTCTACCACGACCGTAGTCTTGCGCAAGATGGGGCGAGTGAGGTCCGGGGGACCTCATGCCACGAGCCGACCGAGCCGGAGGCGAGACCTTGAACCATGGGGTCAAGGCTCGCTTCGGCTTTGAACAATAAGACAGGGACCAAACGCTTTGCTTGGTCCCTGTCTTATTGTTCAATGCGGAAGATGGGACTTGAACCCACACGATTGCAATAATCACAAGATCCTTAGTCTTGCTCGTCTGCCAGTTCCGACACTTCCGCATGTATTTTGTTTTCGCCGCTTGTCTCACGCGACTCATATATAATATCAGATTGTTTTCAAAAATGCAAGCACTTTTTTCAAAAAAATCATATTTTTTTACAGACTCTTTTCATAGCACAAAAACGGCTGCCCAAACAGGCTGCATTCACCCACTGTATCAAATCCAAACACTGCATACGAGCGCAGAGCCTTCACATTGAGCTTGTTGACTAAAAAATGCACACTTTTGTATCCTCTCCTTGCGAGTTCTTCCATCCCAAATACCAGCATTTGTCTAGTGATTTTCTGATTCTGAAAATCTGGATGAACCGCAAGTCTTGAAAGCTCAGCCCCGGGTGCCAGTTTATGGCTCCAGCAATCAAGCCTCTCCACCTGTGGATCATCATCAATTGAAATCGCTGCGATAATTCTGTCCTCTTTGCTTCCGGCATCAGCATTAATCTCCTGCCCATCAATCATTACAAACAAAGATTCTCTACCAAGATCAAACTCAATCTCCTTCATTCCCGGATAAGAATCATCCCATGGACAAAACTCCCTGCCTAGCTGTATCTTATACAATTTTAAAATTTCTTCTTTATTTTCTTCTGTAGCTGCTACTATTCTTCTCATTCTGTTTCTCATTTCCAACTAAATATAATGGACAAGGGGATTCAAGCTTGCAAGCTTAAAGTTTGTACTCTAATGAACATGAAACTACCTTCTTATAAATGAAAAATCATATACATTTCTGAACTTTTGCGTTACTCTCTGATTGTGTGTATAACAATTATAATACGATAACCATACCCATTGCTTCGTTTCTTTTTCTAATCGACAATCCTCCATTTGACAAAATTTCACAACCCCATTTGGTAGACTGTTAGAATTTAATACTTCTGTCAATGCTCTTGAAAATGTATTTTCACATTCTCTAATTTCTTGAATATGTTTTGTTTTTTTCATATTTTCTTCCGCAATTGCTACTTTTTTTAATCCGAATGGAATCCCAGATTGTTGATAATCCAACGTATATCCAAGGCGAATATAGTAAATGATACCATCTCGTACAATAAAAGCACTTGATTTAGTCAAATTCGTTTTTTCATTGTTTTTTATATACCAAATAGTAATTGGGACAATTATAATCACTAAAACCATCCAATACACATCCGAAAAACATCCAAAAAAGAATAACAATCCCCATACAAGAATAATTATTCCAAACATCAAATTAGGATGTTTTTCGTAAATCCTATGACTTTTTATATCTCTTTTCATATAAACAATTTCATTTATATCGTTGTTGATTTCCATATTTCATTTACCTCAAACCTAATACATTAACCTCAAATTCTTCTCTCAGTATTACTGAAATTTATTGTTTAAAACTTCTAACAATAAAGTAAACCAGCCATTCTACCACTAATATGCCATAATAAAAGAATTCTACTGCATGTAATGTTATAAAAAACAGACAGATAATCTACTACCCATTTCTATGCTCATTTAGCAACAATATATTCCATTTCTTCGTTTTTAGAAAGAATATCTAAAAGCCTGAACACTGGTCCTGTTGGATGAGTTCTACCGCCTTCCCATGCTTCCACTGTTTTAATTGAAACTCCCATATATGAAGCAAATACACTTTGAGTCATCCCCGCCTTTGTCCTAATATCACGTATTTCTTTTCCACTATACTCTTTGACCGGCAAAATCATATATGTTTTTACTCTACCCGCTCCATATCCTTTCTCATAAGCTATAGCTTCCTCGAGTCCTTCTTTTAAATCCTCAAATAATGAACTCATAGAAAAATCACCTCCTATTTTTAGCAGCTTCCTCTCTCAACGATTTAACTAATTTCTTTAAAACGCTTTTTTCTTCCTCTGTAAGATTTTCCTGACTCTTTTTTTGGAATGCTGTAATCAGATATATTACTTCATACTCCGCAAAATCAGTATAACAAACTCGTACGCTACCACTTTTACCTCTATTCTGAAGTGGAAATCTGACCTTGCGAATTCCACCAGTTCCTTCCATTATAGGTCCTGACACAGGATCTTTAAGTAACATTATCTGAAGCGCTCGTAATTCATCCTCACCTAATCCAATCTCTTTCCATCTTTTTGAAAACAACGGAACCTCAATAAAAGTTCTTGTCATTTGTAATTTTCCCTTCTCTTTTTAACTATATTACACCCTATATTATAGGGTGTCAACACAATTCATCTTTATATATGCCATCCCTCCATTACTTCCGATTTTCTCTACTAACGCCAATAAGTAATATTACTTAATCTCAAAAAATTCACTACAAGCATCCCTTAATTCTTTTGGAGCTTTCTTTTCACCAATTCCAACAACTTTCTTACCTTGTCTTCTTAATTCTTTAACAGTATCCGTATAACCTTTGTCAGATGTCGCAATGCAAACCACATCGACCGATTTATTATTTTTTATTTCTTGGTTTACATCTTTTTTTATTTTATTATCAACTTTATCTTTTTCTGGATTACCACACAATCTAATATCTTTAATATCCAGTTTTTTTGCCTTATCTGACCAAGATTTTGTACACTCATCTTTTTGCAATCCATACACTTTTTCTGTTCCTAATACTCCTTGTTTATTTGCAATTTTCTGAATTTGTTCTGCCTTTTTTGAACTAATATTTTCTCCATCAATAAATAACGCTGCATTCACCTTTTTTCTCGTACTATTACTTTTCGTTTGAATGGTTTTCTTCTTTTTCTTACTCTTATTTTCAGTGAATGAATTATTTCTGCTACAGCTTTCTACTTCATCCCAAAAATAAGGATTATGTTCCATTTCCCAATATAATTCAGCATCGTCTCCCATGTCCATACCTCCTAAATACAAAACATTTATTTACTTCTTTATCACATCCATCCTTGTTTTCCTTATGACATTTTTCTAAATCTTATCTTGCCACATCTCCGATCAGAATACAACCACCCTCTTTTAATAATGTTTTTAATAATTGAATAAATTGAATTTTCTCATCATCTGTTAGGTGATGTAAGGAATACGTTGCAATAATAAAATCATATGCATTGTAGCATTTTTGTAAATGGAGATTGATTCATCTAAAATTATTTTATTGTCGACTGTATTTTACTGCTTTCACGACTGTCTCAATGCAATTAATTGTTAATGCCAAAATGATGATTGAGAGAAATACCTTATTATAGTGTATAAAAACATGTGAAATACCTTCTGCATCCGTTCCAAGTAACTGCTCAATACCATCAAAAAATCCACTATTCATAATCCTATCATTTAACAGCCAAATGCTTGTTAATACTCCATCAATAATATTGGTAATAATGGTAACAAGCATCACTCTTTTGGTATAGCTGCCATCAATAAGTCTCACACTGTCCCTTGTAACACCCAAAATTCCAAATGCAAGAATGAAATACCATGTTTGTCTGATATATTCTAAATTAAAAAGTGGTTCATACACACCTACCCCATTTTTTACAAATGCAATGCATAAAATCTGTGGGCATACAAGAAATACAAGAGTGAAGATAACCGAAAAAACAATTCCTACAATCGCATCTACTTTTGAAATCCTATTAGACTTTTGTGGAACAGGAGGCAAATTATCTATTCCATCATTTAACCCATCCACCTTAATTCCTTTTTTATAAAAGAATGCAAATAATAATGTCACAAATGCAAATCCTGTCAATATACCGCCAAAAATCCCACCGATGGTTCTATAGATAGCTATATACCAGATTGTATGCGATGTTAATGCTGCCATAATTTGGGCAAGTAACATTCCTCCACTGATGCACACTGTCACAATTTTCAATACATACACATATAAACTGTAATACGGCTGTCCAATCAAACAATCCTGTGTTTCACCTTTATATTTCGAAGCTAACTCATTCGGGGTTCCCAGTTCCGTTAAAACAACTTTGATATCACGCTCCGTTGGAGTAACATCCTCACATCGTTCCTCCAACATATCTTGTATGATCGTCTCTAATTCCGCCGCCACGTCTTTTTTCATGGCGGATTTCATATGTTTTGTAGCTGCATAAATGTATCTGTCGATCAAATCATTTTTTACCATTTATTCTTCCTCCATTAAAACATTGATTGACTGTGAAAATTTTTTCCAGTGTTCTTTAATTTTTTTATAAACCAGCTTCCCATCTTCTGTGATGATATAATATTTTCTTGGCTTCGTTGCCTCAGTTTCCCATTCACTTTTTAGCAGACCTTGACTCTCTAGTCTTCTCAGTAGAGGATATAATGTATTGCCTTCTATCGAAATACCTTTTCCTTCTAATTCCTTTACCAATGAATATCCATACATTGGTTTATTTAGTTGTGCTAACACTACCATGATGAGTGTGCCCCGTCTGAATTCTAAAATTAATCCTGAAACAATTTCATCACAATTCATCAAATCTCCTCCCTAGTATCCTTTATTTAAATCCACTGTGTTTATTGCACTGTATTGTGTGTTGCACACTATGTGTTTAACATAGTATACTGTGTATCACACATCATGTCAACAAGTTTATCCTTTGCATTTTAATTTTTGCATATTATACCCTATATTATAGGGTGTCAACACAATTCATGTCCTCCTTACATTTAATACAATAACGCTGAAAAAATGTGGTGTCAGTGACGGGAATAGCCAAGGATTTTGATATGTGATTAGCGATAGTGTAGATAAAACAAAAAGGACAGTGTCCTCTCAACACTGTCCTCCCTAATTTACATGATTGAATTTTCATAATCTTGTAATTCGTGATATATACCTTCTATGATGACCCTACTTCCAGCCACTCTATAAACCAATAAATATCTATGCTTTGCAAAACTTATTTATCATATTGCTTTTCTGCCAACTCTGAAAGTTCTACATCAAACTTCTCATTTTCTTATTTCACCAGCATCTCATATGTAACCCCATACTTCTGCGCAATCTCGCTTGCATAAGATTTCCCTTCCGGAGGCGCCACTTCAATCTGATAGGAGCGCTCTGTCCCCTTCATGTGCACAATCATGGAAAACGCTTTCCCATCTGTGTGCTCTGCCTTCTGCTGTTCTTCATTCATTTCCTCCACATCAAATGCCAGCTTATGCATATGTGTATTATAAATGGTCCTCATTCCCTTATGTAAAATTGCCCTGACACTGTCCTTGGCAATGTAGTATCCTTCTTCAAACGAAGTGGTAGAAAATGATTCATTCATCAAAAGCAGACTCCTGCTGTCAGCCTCCTCATAGATTGCCTTAAAACGCTTACATTCTTCCCCAAGCCTTCCTAAATCCAATGTCTTGTCCTCATCTACCGGGAAATGGGTGTAAATACCTGTAACAGGGGAAAATGTAAATGCTTTTCCCGGAATATATATGCCACCCTGCGCCAACACAAACAACTGCCCAACAGCCTGTGTAATTGTCGTCTTTCCACCTCGGTTGGCACCTGTTAAGATATACACTCTCCTATTCCGGTCGAAATCCATATCATTCGGTACAATATTCCCGGACTCCTCTGTCTCAAAAACAGCAAGCTTTAAATTGTAAATTCCACGTGCCTGCATCATATACGGATCAGATTCATTTTCTCCCGCTTTATATACAGAAGCTTTAGCAAAGGTAAAGCCCTGTTCCTGCAATTTTTGAATGTACTCCGCCCATTTGATATAGTAGAGCAGCTCCGGAATCAAGTCTGTCATGTCGGTAATGGTAATAGAAACATATTTGTTCAGTACTTCTCTGACTCTTTTCACCATATGGGAAATCATATGGTTGACGATTCGGTCTGTATAACGAGTCACATCCTTTGCCTGATCTCCCTCGGGAAGCTTCACAATACCACCCCGGCTTTCCGACCGTATAACAGCTGTATCCATCACTTTCTGCATAGGAGTGCTGATCACCGCGTCTGCATTCACATCAAACGGCTGAAATTTAAAATTCTTTTTCCATATGGTATCCTCATTGATCCGATCCTTTGACGCAATATGGTCATAAAAATTGCCCAGGATTCCGGACTTGGTAAAATATTTGCTGTTTACAGATATCAGACCGATTCCGTCCGCTTCAAAGCGGTCATTCAAGTTAATACCTACCGTAATGCTCTTAAGCTGTGAAGTGTCCATTTTCAGTTCTGAAATATCTTTTTTCAGTTCTGCAAATCCGTTGTCCGCATAAATTTTCTCCACATAAGCTTTTAAACCCAGAAAGCCTGCGGAATGAATGTCCGAAGCTGCCAGACATGTATGAAGCGCATCCACACACTTGATATAATCATTAAGCTCGTCCAGCCGATGCAAAAGATCCCAGATGCAGGCACTCTCATCATATTCCCGGTTAAAGCTACCGTACTCCCTCAGAAAACTGATGCGCTCGAGTATTTCCATAAGATCATCACGCATTTTTTTCTGTTGAAGGATATCCTCGAAAATATCGCAGCGGTACTGTGTCACCGCCGGATCTGCATACAAACGCGCCATCACGTTTTGGATGTAGTTCTGTTCCCGCTCCTTTGCTGACAGCTTTTTGCAGATTTGATCCATCCCCAGATCATGCATAGTCACATCACTCAATGTCCGGTATTGTGCATTTGTATCCGGGTATAATAAACTGTATTTTTTCTGACTCATAAGATTATCCTCTCCTTCTGATCTAATATGCAATTTTGAGCGAAATCCGTATAATTTAGCTACCACAACCGAAGCCTTGCGGAAGATGGGTTGCAAGACGTCCGGGGGACGTCTGTTCTGCAACGACCGGAGCGGAGCGGAGACCGCAAGACATCCGGGGGATGTCTGCTCTGCGCCGACCGAAGCGGAGCGGAGACCTTGGACCCATGGGCGCCTGCCCCGCAACAACCGGAGCCATGCGGAAGATGGGGCGAGTGAGGTCCGGGGGACCTCATGCCACGAGCCGACCGAGCCGGAGGCGAGACCTTGAACCATGGGGTCAAGGCTCGCTTCGGCTTTGAACAATAAGACAGGGACCAAACGCTTTGCTTGGTCCCTGTCTTATTGTTCAATGCGGAAGATGGGACTTGAACCCACACGATTGCAATAATCACAAGATCCTTAGTCTTGCTCGTCTGCCAGTTCCGACACTTCCGCATATATTTGATTTTCTGTCGCTTGTCTCACGCGACTTTGATATAATATCAAATCAAACCAAATATGTCAACACTTAATTTCTATTTTTACATATATTTTTCATTTATTATGCATTTAAGCTAGTCCAGCCCCGCCTTTATCCGATCCTGTATATTGACCAGACACTGCAGGAGAACAGGATTGAACTGTCCGCACTCTCCATCCAGAATCATCTGCATTGCCTTTTCATGTGAAAACGCTCTCTTGTACACACGATCGCTTGTCAGGGCATCATATACATCAGCTACAGATACCACCTGTGCCGAGATTGGTATATCCAAAATGAATAGCATGTGCTTTTTTCTATATCTTCTTCGTGCATGTTACACCTTCTTCGTCAGATATATTTCTCCTCAAAGCTTTCTATGCACATTGGCTTATCGAAGAAATACCCTTGTATGTAATATATTCCCATCTTCTTAATTATAGCATATTGCCTGTCAGTCTCAACTCCCTCCACGCAGACATGTACTCCTATTGTGTTGGCAAGCTCTGTAACCATCTTGACAAATGCATCAGAAAAATCATCCTCCCCAAGATGCTCAATGAAGCATTTATCTATTTTAATGATATCAAGAGGCATCTCCCTGATATGGTTGAGTGATGAATATCCTGTACCAAAATCATCCAGTGCAACCTTAACACCAAGCGCCTTTATCTCACTGAGTATCCGCTTCATGCGCACCATGTCATTGATTGCCAGACTCTCTGTCACCTCAAGACACAGATTTCCCGGTTCTATGCCCACCTCATCAATTATGCCTTTGATTTTCTTGACTATGTCATTCTGCAGCAGCTGCACCACAGACAGATTTACGTTGACCTTGTAGTCAGGATGTCCCATGTCATTCCAGTACCTGCAGTGCTTCGCCGCCTCTCTTAATACATGCTCCCCGATCGGGTTTATAAGCCCAAGATACTCAGCAAGCGGTATAAAGTCAACCGGATTTATAAAGCCCATGGTTGCTGAATTCCATCTGACAAGAGCCTCTGCACCTGCACAGACATCCTCCCCCTTCACGTTTATAATCGGCTGAAAGTACACGGTGAACTCATCGCACTCATTCATTGTGGCTTTTCTCATGTGCTTTTCCAGGTCAAGACGCTTTGTGCTTGTACCATCAATACCCTCGTTGTAGAACTCTATACGGTTTTTTCCTTCTTTCTTAGCATTGAAAAGAGCTATATCAGCTCTTCTTATGACATCCTCCACAGTGCTTGCATCTGTCGGGAAAAATGCCACTCCGGCACTTATTGTACAGTAATAGTCCTCTCCCTTCAAGAACCACGGTCTGACAAATATCTGCTGTATATCATTAATGATACTCTCCAGCCTGTCAACAGAGCTGCCTGTCACTATGACGATAAACTCATCACCACCCATCCTGTAGCAGTGGTTCTCAATTTCCTTCACCTGTGTCAGGCTGTGCGATATAGCTTTTAAAAGCACATCTCCGTACTGATGGCCAAGCCCGTCATTTATATGCTTGAAATCATCCAGATCTATATAAATCATCGCACCTCTGGTGTCGTTTTTCACTGAATCATCTATAAACTTAGCCAGATCCTGCTCACATCTCATCCTGTTATATAGCCCTGTCAGGAAATCATTATTGGCCTGGTTCTCAATGCGCTGCTGATAACGCTTCTTCTGTGTGATATCATACATTGTAACAAGCTGCACCTTGCGGCCATCCACCCACGCTATGCCTGTGCGATGAATATCAAACCACTTGTCCTCCTCCGTCACGTAGACCTCTGTAAAGCTCCGGCTCTCTGCAGTATGGGAAAAAATATATTTTTCCAGCTTGTTCTGTTCGATAATATTTGAAAGCAGCTGCTTACAGTAATTATTCATGTAAAGTATCTCTGACTTAGACATATCAGCCACGTATATACCGCAGCCGGAGTTTTCCAGTATCGCTTCGAGCGAAGCATAGGAGCCTGCAAGCGAGTTGGTTGTTATCTTTTTTGTGAGAATACTTTGAATGACGCGCTTCGTATCATTTAAAAACTTCACATCATATTTTTCCCAGCTTCTGTCATCCTTCTCATCAAAAAAGCACACATACATCTGAGTCCTGTTATCTATATTTACAGGCTGGAATATAGCTGCCCTCATAGCCTGCTTCTCCATGAAAAGGCGGAATTTCTCCGGCATCACAGAGTCTGATGATATAATGTAAGGCTTTCCGGTGAAAAAAGGCACCTCGGTAATTGATATTGTATCAAACGGCTTTCTGCCATAGCTTACAATCACATCCAAATGCATGCCGTCCACGTTTTTGCGGATGATAAAAGCACCGGTAAGCTTTATGGTAGTAACTGCACTCTCCAGTGCTTTTTGAGCCATATCAGTAAAGCTTCCATCCATCTCAAGCAGTTTTATAACAGAATTGATAGCCTCAAGCATATGAAACTGTTTCTTGATTTCCTCATCTGACTTCCTGATAAGCGAAAGTGCCTCATTCGCAGCATCCTCATCTCTCTTTGTGATCAAAAGCTGTCTGGTCATAGTTTCCAGGAACTCAATTGTTCTGTTAAGACGCGCTTCACTGGTAATAATTATGCCATCAGGAAGCAGGTTTCTCTCATCATTAGACATCTGCTCATCAATTACCGCAGCTATAATCCAATATATATCGTGGGTATTGTCCACTCTTACAATCAGACCATACAGCCTGATATAGTCCTTATCCAGAGGTTCATCTATGAGATTCTCAACCCTGCAGTCCGACAGTCTCAAAAGAAGGTTTTCGTATTTTTCCTCACCAATAAAGGTAAGCATACTCTTCCATTTATCGTTACATTGACACACCTCTGTCATGACTCCATCCTTTTTTGTCAGACACGACAAATATATTCCGTTGACCATGCAGAAATAATCCTGTATTTTTTGAAAAAGCTTGGAATCTGACATATTTTCCTCCTAAAAACTCACGCAAATCAATCCTCATATCTGATAACAAACAAATAAAAGTCATTCTTATCGAGAATACATGTCTCCTGAAGCAGACGGTATTCGACACGCAGCCTGATTTGTTTCTTCACAAACCCAATCTCATTTGAATACATGACTATGATTCCGCCGGATACCAGATGCTCTGCGGCCTTGTCGAAAAACCTCTCGTAAAAAAGCTCCATCTCCGCCTTGGTCTGTCGGTTACGAACCGGCATATCCGTAATCAGCTCATCAAATTTGTAGTCATGTCTGAAATCAAAGAAATCCCTGTGTATAAAATTAATTCTTGTTTTGGCAAACGCAGCATTCTCTCTGCCCATAGTGATTGCATCTCCATAGGTATCTGTAGCATATATCTCGCGTGCCGGAACTAAATGTGCGCGCTCTATAAGCAGTGTACCAACTCCGCAGAACGGATCCATGATTTGTGCCGTTTCCTTAAGATACGGCTTTGCAAGTGAAACAATAAGTGCCGCTTGTGACGGATGCATCGACGTAGGAAGCACATTCTTTCTGTATGCAAATCTATTATCCTGTATAGAACATAATCTCATGCAGACAAAATAATTGTCATTTTTTGTCGGTATGAGCTTAATCACCACGTCGTAATCATTTGGCGAATTGATCATCCTGCCCGCAAAATGCATATCGATAGCTTTCGCAAGCCTGCTCTGGTACGCCGCATCTGCCGTGCTCTCAATACGATAGTAAAACGGACCACCCTCTAGGTGCATGCGTCTTAATATATCATACATATCTGACTCTGCAAGAAGTCCGGCTGCTTCCTGTGCATCCTTTGGCAGAAGCGATGCTGCATGTATGGTAAAGTACATTTTTCTGAATGTGCGCACCTGCATGATAAGAGGTATATTGTCAGTCTTTACAAGCACTCCAAGCGGATGCAGCTTTGTATCCTTAACCGGTATCTGACGTCGTACCACCTCTCTGTGAAGGCGGTTTGTCATCAGAAGCAGCTCAGCCTTTACTCCCTCGAGCACAGGTGTATGGTGCTTTATCCCATTATATTTAATCAGGATTTTATTTATCTCGTTTAATTCTTCCTCAATATGCTTCCTATTTTCAGCTGTGACCGTCATATGCTCAAGCTCTTTTGCACGTTCCATAAGCAGTGGCAAAAGCTCTTTGCAGTCCAGCTGTGACAGCGCCGCCAGATATGAGCCCTTTACAAAGCGCATCTGTTCAGCCTTGTATGCTTTAAAAACCTCATCAGAAAGCTGTGACATATGAAGATCTCCTATCAGAAGCGCTGCGTTCTTTCTGGTTTTTGCATCGTCTGCTCCCATAAACGACACAAGCAGCTCATCTTCTCCTGCAAGCAGCTTTAGAGCCTCTGCTAATGCATTTTCATCTTTAATCTCCTGTCTGAGGCCGCTCAGATTCTGACGTACATTCTCTTTTTTTAACAGATTTCCGATAATTTCCTTCATTTTTTAAATCATCCTTTAATTTATTGTATATTGTCAGTTTTGGCTTGCCTCTTCCTTTGGCACACCATTTTCTTCGATGTATGTATCCAGATCTTTGTGAAACTGCTCCCACGCATCCTCATGCTCCACGAAGTATAGCGGACACTTCTTGCCTGTCACATCGTAGTGCCTTATTACATCATCAGCACTCAGATCATACCGCCCCATAAGCCATGTGGTGAGCTCTATGAGCGACTGGTATGTGCTGTCGTTGAACTTTCCTGTCTCATCCTCTATACAGCACTCTATCGATATTGTGTCACTGTTTCTGTTATTAGATGCATACGATATCTCATTGCAAGGTATGCACTGCACTATCTCACCCTCTAATCCTACAACAAAGTGTGAGCTTGCTTTGGTCTTTTTGGTCTCTGCCAGGCCATTGAAATAGTCTCTGTTTTGTCTGGCTGACGTACCCGGATTTGCTGTATAATGGACAACTATGCCGTTTACCTTCTCAAGTGCCTTCTGTGGTCTGGAATACGGATTGGGTGTCAGCAGCGCTACATCAAGCTTTGGCTGTATAGGATTGTAAAGAGTACTGGTCACCTCTGCCTTTACTTCTTCCTGCTTTGCCTTTTTGCCCCTTAAAGCTCCCACAATGATTATCGTTGCAATTATAAGTATTATCATGCCTATAACAATGCCATTGCCAATAAGCTGCTTTCTTCTAACCTGGGCGCGGTGTCTCTTTCTATATTCTTCGCGCTTTCTCTGTCTTATCTTTTCATACTCGTCCATTTAATTATCCCCGGTTATCTCTTTTGTTTGCTTTTATATATCTATTCCAAGCTTTTATAAACATTTGCATACATATAAGAGTATATTAGCACAAATCGGCTTATTATGCCACATAAAATAATACAAAAGCACCAGATATTACGACGTAACATAATACCCGGTGCTTTATTATAAATGTATATTCTTATTATTAATCACACTTAATCTCGTGAACCCATCCATCCGGTCCATCAATATGGCCCATCTGAATGCCTGTAAGTGTGTCACGAAGCTTCTTTGTGACAGGTCCCATCTCATCCATACCGCTTGGGAAGCAGATTTCCTTGCCGTGGTCTACAATCTTTCCTACCGGTGAGATTACTGCTGCTGTTCCGCAAAGTCCACACTCAGCAAAATCCTTTACCTCATCAAAGAGCACCTCTCTGTGCTCAACCTTGAGTCCTAAGTACTTCTCTGCAACTACCATCAGTGAACGGCGTGTGATTGATGGCAGGATGCTGTCTGATTTAGGTGTAACAAATGTGCCATCCTTTGTGATAAAGATAAAGTTTGCACCACCTGTCTCCTCTACCTTTGTACGTGTTGCAGGATCGAGGTACATATTCTCTGCAAAGCCCTGTGCATGTGCATCTACAATGGCATGAAGACTCATTGCATAGTTGAGTCCTGCCTTGATATGTCCTGTTCCGTGAGGTGCTGCTCTATCAAAGTCTGATACACGGATTGTGATTGGCTTTGCGCCACCCTTGAAGTATGGTCCTACAGGTGTTACAAGGATTCTGAACTGATACTCATCAGCCGGCTTAACACCGATTACTGCATTTGTTCCCATAATGTATGGTCTGATATAGAGTGTAGCACCTGAGCCGTATGGTGGAACCCATGCAGCATTTGCCTTTACTACTTCCTCAACTGCCTTTACAAATCTATCCTCCGGGAATACAGGCATCTCAAGTCTCTCACATGAATCCTTAAGACGCTGTGCGTTTAAGTCAGGTCTGAAGCAGACAATTCTGCCATCCTCTGTTGTGTATGCCTTAAGTCCCTCGAAGCATGTCTGTGCATACTGGAATACTCCCGCACACTCATTAAGTGTCACTGTATGATCCTTTGTGAGCTGTCCATCGTCCCACTTTCCATCTTTATAATTAGAAACATAGCTGTAATCTGTTTCCTGGTAGCCAAAACTAAGGTTTGACCAATCGATATCCTTCTTTTCCATCTTTATATCCTCCGTTTCTTTACGGATCCGATATAACCTAGCGTTATCATATATCGGGTCTACTATCATTTATGCTCATTCTAGTACAATAGAAAAAAAATGTCTAGTACTATTTTTTTATAATAACCATAACTTAAGTTTCTATATAGCTTTTTTTACTATTATAAGATAATGCCTGACTTTTTCTTACTTTTTTCAATAGCTGTATTAAACCTTCCAAACGGACGCCCAAGCAGCAGTCCGATCACAAGCGATATTGCTATAAATATAAGAAGAATCGCAAGATCCTTGCAATAATCAAAGCGGTACATGCCTCCCACGCACTCTCTTAGGGCATTCATGGCATAGTTAAACGGCATGAACTTATACAGTGCTCTGTACACCTGCGGCAGCACCTCAACCGGGAATGTGCCGCCTGCGCCTGCCACCTGAATGACCATAATGACTACTGCTACAGCCTGTCCCACATTGCCCAAGGCTGCTGTGAGTGAGTACATAAGAAGCGTGAATACAAGGCTTGTCAGTGCGCTTGCACACCAGAAAAGGAACGGATGCCTGCACTGTATTCCGACAAAGAACAAATCACCGAGCACTGTCACAAGTGTCTGAATCTGGCCTATCACAAAAAATGTGATATATCTGCCAAAAAACTTATGTACGCTGTTTACTTTGCCAAGTGATTTTATATTGTCAGTGTCCTTTACCTTTGTTTTCACAAGTGCAACAGTTATAAGACCTCCCACCCACAGAGCCAGCACTGTGTAAAACGGTGCCATGGCTGAGCCATATGTGGATATCTCATATATCTTCTGCTCATCCATAGACAGCGGTGATGTCACAAACTGCGCAATGAGTGTCGGATCTGTCCGAAGCAGCTTTACAATCTCATTAAACTGCTCATCGTTTGACAAATTATCAAATCCTGATATAACATTCTGCAAACCATCTCTGATCTGCTGTACATACTGTCTGGTATTTACAATATCTGCATTTCCTGATTTAAGAACTGCCGAATAGTCATCGAGTGCTTTTTGTATATCCGGGAAGCTGTTGTCCAGAGAACCAAGCATGGACTGTGTCTCAATAAGTGCATATTCTATATCATATACCGCTCCTGTGAGATTCGGTGACACGCTGTGGTCAAATGTATTTTTAAGTGTATCTATTGCAGACTTGGCACTTGACACATCCGCTTTTATTGATTCCTTAAGAAGCTTTAGCTTATCTGCCGTCAATTCAGTATCAGACTTAAGGTCTTTTATCTGTGTTTTAATGCTTTGGATATTATTTCTGACAGCCTCTATCTGTGAACTATCCACTCCATTTAAGCCTTGAATGGCGGAAAGCGTATTCTCTGCAAGCTGTTCTACCGTATCAAAGCCCGCCAAAGAAACAGATATATCCGCAGTATCAGCATCCGCTAATCCCGATGCATTTAAGAGCTGTATGGAGTTTTCCAGCACATCGAGCTGGCTGTTTATGTTTGATAAGCTTATGTCGACCATCTGTGTGATGGTTTGTGCTGTCTGTGCACCCGAAAGCACCGATGACTGCATGCCGCTTACCGATGACTGTCCCCCGTCAATCAGCCCCTGCACACTCGGAAGCAGTGACTGTGTCGAGCCTATCAGGCTGTCTGCTGAATCCGTGAGCATGGCAAATGTATCGAGCATGCCTGCATATGTAGAAAGAGTCGTATCCATATCCTTTAGCTTGTCAACAACTGTTCCGGCCAGGTTATCGCCTGATTTGCCGTCTCCCACTATGAGCTCTCCCGACTTTGACGCTATCTCCGTAATCTTGCTCACCATTGAAGAGTTTACAGACTGCTGCACCGTGGTCTTGACCTTTGAGGTTATCTTTGTTGCTATGGCATTTTTCTTGCTGTTTTCATAGTATTCTATCTGCGGATTGACCGGCTCACCGCTTAGGAAGCTAAGCATATCAGCTGAAAAATCCTTCGGCACTATAAATGCTGCATAGCACTTTCCACTATAAACATACTCCAGTGCCTCTTTACTGCTATCTGTGAAAATCCAGCCAATTGCATCGTTTTCCTTCAGCCCCTTTATGACACTGTCTCCCATACATAGCTTTAAATCGCCGACGCTCATCCCCTCATCCTCAGAATATACTGCTATGTGCATCTGTGATGTAGCTTCCTCTCCGTAAGGATCCCAGTTGGACATAATATTAAACCATGCGTACAAAGCCGGGATGATGCCAAGACCCATAATAATAACTATGGCAACCACATTTGTAGATATGCGTTTCAGGTCAGCCAGATATATTTGAAATATTTTTTTCATTGCTCGGCATCCTCCCCTGTACTTTGCTGCATCGTATCAAATTTCTGCTCCACTCTTTCGGCTATTTCCTGCACCCTGTCCTCAATCTGCACGACAGGACTCACACTCTGTGCATCACAGCAGCTTATCTCATTCATCTTCTCCTGCAGCTTATAGTCCACATACTCGACTCCGATTAAATACACTGCGATAGCAAACAGACTCACTATCCACAGCACAAGAAAAATGATTTTTGAGCTATCCGGCACAATCATCAGCAGAACAAGAAAAAAGAGCGGAATGATGTATATGCACCTTAATCCTATTTTTATCCGTTTTTGATTCTGCTCGTGAATGGTCTTTTCATATCCGACCAGCTTATCATACATCTCGCGCAGTCTCTTATCATCGGATAGCGGCTGCTCATTCACATTATTATTTGCATTATTATTCATATCATTATCCATATTGGAATCTTTATTACTGTTTCTACCTGTATCCTGCATACTTTCCTTCCCGCTTTATAGCTTACGGCACATCAGAAGTACCATATTAATATGCCAATTATCAATTTATTAATTGTACATTTAACTATAGCATCTCAGTATCTTCCATACGCTTCTCTATAAAATGATTGAGTCTGATAAACGGCTTTCGTATCACAAGTCCTATCACCAAAGAGGCTGCGCCAAAAAGTAAAAGCGTGATATAACATTTGCCGAGTGTGTTTTCGTACATACCTCCTATACACTCCCTCATCGCATTTATCGCATATGGGAATGGGAAGAAAATATACACTGCCCTGAAAAATGCCGGCAGCGCCTCTATCGGATATGTGCCGCCGCTTCCTGCAATCTGAAGTACCATGACAACCACCGCCAGTGCCTTTCCTATATCACCAAAGGATATGGTCAGAGAATATATGAGCAGTGAAAATGTAAGGCTTGTCACTGCGCCTGTCACAATAAATGAAACCGGATGCACACACTGTATTTTAAGCAGGTATAAATCACCCAGCACAATGATAAAAGTCTGTACCTGTGACAGTAAAAAGAATGTCAGATATCTGCCAAAATAAAGCTGTGAAGGCTTTAGTTTCCCAAGCCCCTTAGCATCCGCGTGAACCTTTACTAACGAAACAAGTATAGTCATGCCCACCCATATGGCAAGTGTCGTGTAAAAAGGTGCTACTCCGGAGCCATAATTGGCTATCTCGTAGATATAATTATCTGATACCTGCACCGGCTCTGAAAAGAAGCTGCCAAGCTTTTCAGGATTCCCCGAAAGCAGATTCACTATGATATCAGCTTTTTCATCCTCAGAGGCTGCTTCAAGCCTGTTGAGTGTCGTATTTATCTTGTCAGATGCTGATTCTATAACTCCCTTAAGCTGTGTCATGCTCATATTGAGTGTATCAAGCGTACTGTCCACTCCGTCAAACACCTGCGCCATGGAGCCTGATGTCTGACTTAAATTGCCAAGTGTGGTCTGCATTGAATCAAGAACAGACGACATACTGCTTATCATGCCGTCCACCTGTGGCACTATCTGTGAGGTATATGTATCATTCACTGCTGACGCGGTCGATGAAAGAGCCGACATTACACTCTTAAGTGTTTCTGCAGAATTCTGTGTTTTTCCCGATAAATCCACAGACTGTGTGCTTTCTATCATGCTCTTTGTCTGTTCCTTGACAAGCTCTATATTGGAAATAAGTGTGCCGACATGGGTATCGTCCATATCCGGCTTTATTTTGTTGATTTTGTCCTCAAGAGTGTCAATATTACCTTTCAAAGCATCCGCTGACTGTTTAATATTTTGCACATCACTTTGAATAGTATTTACATCCTGTGACAGATTTGCATCTGAAATCTGCTTTGATATATCATCAATCGAGCTCTTCACCTTTGCTAATGCCGATGTGATATCTGCACTAAAGCTGTCGAAGGATTGTCTGGTGGACTGCAGATCATTTTTACTCTCTTCAAGCCTGTCTGTGCCCTTTGCAAGCTTATCCTGCCCATCTTTGAGTGCTTCGCCCGTTTCTTTGGACACCTGTGATAATGCCTTATTTCCGTCAATAAACGTATCTATCATGGCATCGTACTGCGCAAGACTCTCAGATACCGCTTCAAGCTTATCGGTCATCTGCCCCACAGCATCCTTTTCCTTCATGTCATCGGATATTACGTTGGTCTCCTTAAATACCTGCTCTGCAAGCACCTTTATAAACTGCTTATTAATACTTGATTTAACAGCACTTGCTGCGCTGTCCGTTATCTTTGTCGCAACAGCATTTTTCTTGTCGTTGAGATAATAGGTAATCCTTGGATTTTCAATATTGTCAGCTACACCATGATACATGCTGTAGGTAAACTGCTCATCTATGACAAGTGCAGAATAATATCTGCCGGACTTAACACCCTCAACAGCCTTTTCCTCTGATTTAACAAATTTCCAGCCTATAGTATCCTTTTGCTTTAATGACTCTACCACACCATCGCCCATATTGACAGTTTCGCTGTCATTCTTCGTCCAGCCCTTGTCCAGATTGACTACTGCAATTGCTATATTTCCGGTGTTGCCATACGGGTCCCAGTTGGCATAGATATTAAACCATGCATACAGTGCCGGCAGCACGCACAGTCCAATAACTATAATGAGTACAAGCACATTTCTGAATATGCCGCACATATCTCTTTTAAAAATTCTTAAAATATCAGCCATGAATCATCCTCTTTATCTGGTGTTTATATCCGGTACTGTTTAAGCTCCCCAATAAAATACAAGGAGCCAAATGCAACATTTTTCGTATCTCTTTTCAGGTGCTTTCTTATCTCATCAACTCCTGAAAGCTCTGTTGCCTCAACTCCCTCTTTTCTGATAAAATCAGCAAGGTGCGATGCCTGCAGTGCCCTGTCTGAATCCGGTGTCACTGTATAAAACTCCTCAGCAAGAGGTAAAATCTCACGTATCATCACATCATAGTCCTTATCAGCCATGACTCCCATGAAAAAGCAAAATTTCTCACCCGGATACATCTGCATGAGGCTTTCCTTGAGCGCATCAACTCCATTGCTGTTGTGTGCTCCGTCCACTAGCAGAAACGGCTCCTTTGATACTATCTCCATGCGCCCCGGCCACACAGCTTCTTCAAGAGCGCTTTTTATCCTTTTATTCAGGTCTGTTTCCTCTCTCTTTGGCTCTGTCTTATCATATTGCATTTCGTATTCCGGCCCGCTATAGTGCTTTCCCAGCACATACCGCGCCGCAAGCTCTGCCGCTGCTGCATTCTCCCACTGAAATGTGCCACAAAGCCTCAGTGCGTAGCCGCTGCAGCGTGCTATATCGCTTTGCTCCACAGTGATTATCCTTGCATGCTTTTTTTGTGCTTCCTGCTCGATCACCTGCATGGCACGTTTATCCTGCTGTTCCACCACCACTGTGCCGTTTTCCTTTATGATACCGGCTTTCTCAGCCGCTATATCCGCTATATCGCTGCCAAGGATAGCCATATGGTCATAGCCTATCTTTGTAATAACGGCACATTGCGGTGTGCCAATTGCGTTTGTTGAGTCAAGCCTGCCTCCGAGTCCTGTCTCAATGACCATATAATCGCACTGCTGCTCCTCAAAGTACAAAAGAGCCATGGCAAGGCAGTAGTCAAACATCGTAAGTCCTATGCCAAAATCTATATCAAGCAGATAGTTTCCAAGCCGTGTGACATCCTCCTTAGGTATCATACGCCCATCAACCGTGATGCGCTCCTCAAAATCTACCAGATGCGGTGATACAAACGTGCCTACCCTCATATGCTCTTTTTTTAATATACTGGAAAAAAAAGCGCACACCGAGCCCTTTCCATTGGTGCCTGCCACATGGATATACGGTATTATGCGCTTTTGCTTTCCTTTTTCTCTCAGCACCTTTATGACCTGTGCTGTCACCACCACTCCCGGCTCATTGCCGAAACGGCGTGTGTTTTCTATTTTGTTTAAAACCTGTGTGTAATCTAAATTTCCCATGCCATCATTATAATATATCCGGCCGATAAAATAAAGACCATATCCTTATACTGCTATAATAATGCCCCCGTCATTTGCATACATGCTTGAGATGCCGGCAGTATCCACAATGACAATCTTCTTAAATCTGGCAAGTTTCTCAAGGCATGCCTTCACATACTGTGCACGCTCCGGGCAGTTGCAATGTGAAATTGCAAGAATCCTGTGCTCACAGTCCTTTGTGGCAGCCACAACATCCTCTACCATCTTGGCAAGTGCCCTCTTCATGCCTCTGGCCTGGCCAAGCTGCTGTATTGAGCCCTCATCGGTTGAGCCCATGACAGGCTTTATGTTTAAAGTGCTGGCCACAAAAGCCTTCAGGTTGCTTAATCGTCCTGCCTTTCTTAATGTATCAAGAGTCTCAAGCACAAAGAAGGTATTCATTGAAGCTATATACTCCTCTGTCTGCTTTACAACCTCATCAAATGAAAGTCCACTCTCTTCAAACTCCTGTACCTTCATGCCGATTAGTGTCTCGCCTATAGATGCTGAGCGGGAATTGAATACATAGATTTGCTTGCCACAGTCCTCATGCTCCTCGTTGTACAGATTGACTGCTAAAACAGCGCTGTTGTATGAGCCGCTGAGCTTGCCCGAAAGTGTGACAACATAGATATGATCAGCCTCCCCCTCAAAGGCCTGCATATATTCCTCAGGAGACGGGCATGACGACTTTGGTCCCTTTACACTCTCCCTTACTCTTCTTAAGAAATCATGCTGGTCAAAGCTCTCATCATCGCGGATTCTGTATCCATCAACATCAAGCTCGAGTGCCACATTGCAAAAATGTTCATCCTTCTTAAGGCTATCTGTGAGCTCACCACAGCTATCTATTATAATCTTATACATATCTATTCCTCCTGCACTATATGATAATAAAAGTTTAAATTACTTTTTTAAAAGCTATTCCATTCCGTAACAAGTAGTTTTCATTACTACGTCATATTAACACGAAAGCTAAACTTATGCAAGAGGTTTCTGTATTTATTTTCCCATAATGGTTATCTGCCATTTAATGGTACCCGAAAAAGACTGTCACACAGTCGCTTAAGGCTTTCATGTCGCGTACTCCCATAAGCTCACAGGCTGAGTGCATTGCAAGAATAGGTATACCTATATCCACAGTCTTTACCGGCAAAAGCGTACCTGCAATCGAGCCCAGTGTGCTGCCGCCACGACTGTCCGAACGGTTCACAAAACGCTGGTAAGGTATGCCCTTTTCATCACACAGCTGACAGAGAATGGCGATAGCCTGTGCATCCGTAGCATACGACTGCGAACACGCCTGCTTGATACAAAAGCCTTTACCCATGACAGGCTTATTTGTGATATCCATCTTTTCCTTTTTATTAGGATGAAGCGCATGAGCCACATCAACAGACAAAAGCATGGCATCATATATGCTCTCATCTATTTCATTTTCTGAAAGGTCCATATTTCTTAAAATACGTCTGAGCATATCGTGAAGCATTATAGAGGCAGCGCCCTGCTTACTGTTACTTCCAATCTCCTCATGGTCAAAAAGCGCTATGATGTTTATTCCATCAGCTCTGTTTCCATCCTCTATCGCATCAAGAAGAGCCCTGCAGGATGACTGGTTGTCGATTCTCGGTGATGAAATCATGGTGTCATTCACACCGACAAAGCAAGGCTCCTCCATACAAAATGTATTGAGCTCAAAGTCTATGATATCGCTCTTTTCCACAGACAGCTCTCTAGCCAGAAAACTAAGGAAATAATCCGTGGTCATTTCATCCTCAGTTATTGAATCAAGCACCGGCATCAGATCCACCTGATTATTTATCCCGACGCCCTTATTCACATCCCTGTTCATATGAATAGCAAGATTTGGAATAATCATGACAGGCTTTTTGGACCTATATAGCACCATACGCGGATTGAACACATCCTCACTCTTTATAGCCACGCGCCCTGCCACTCCGAGAGGTCTGTCAAACCATGTGTTTAAAATCGGTCCTCCATACACCTCTACATTAACCTGTGCATATGAGTTTGTCATAAAATCCGGATTTGGCTTTATGCGAAGATATGGATAGTCTGTGTGAGCTGCCGCTATTCGCACCATATCCTTTTTGTTGTAGCCGCTTCCTACAGTAAACGCAAACATGGTCGTATCATGGTGATTTAAGACATACCTGCCACCGCGCACAAGCTTCCAGTCGCCTGTATAATCTATCTCCTCAAATCCGTTTTCCAAAAGCTCCTGCTTTGCAGCCTTCACACACTCGCATGGTGAAACAGCCGCTTTTAGTAAATCAAATAATTTTTCCTGTTTCATGGATTGCCTCCTGTTTTCATTGCATAACGCATTTATTCTACCACGGACTTTACAATTATTCCAGTTGAACAGGCTTTATTTTTAAGGCTATTTTTATATCTATTTTTATGGCATAATCCGCGAATCTGATGTATGATATAATAATCGATAACTATTCAAAACCACTTAGAACAATCATTCGCTGTCACATACAATGTGGAAAATGAGGAGAAATTATGATATCAATTGAACTGACAGACACAAAGGACTTTATGAACAAGCTGCTTCGCACGGAAATCTTTGACAACTTCCTGCTCCAGGAGGTCGTCATCACAAAGGCAGCCTCATACGTCATAGATGGTCACCTGCAAAAGGGCTTTTACAGCTCCACAGAGCTTGAGGAAAATGGTATAGCTGGCTATAGCATACTCCCCTTTAGGATGCTTCGCACAAACTGCTTTGACCTGATAAAGGGCAGACAGACTCCATCGTCATTCAAGTTTGTCTTTCTGCTTTCACCTGAAAACATGGAGCACACCCTAAGCAGTCTGCATTCTGCTTTCACCGTGTCCGATATCAGTGGTTTTTTCATAAATATCAGGTATCAGAGCCAGCTTCTGACTCTGACAACCGGAATATCCTACAATATTTTTTCAGCGGATAAGACCTTAGACAGTGAATGGGATAAGCTTGTAATGAAATTTTTAGCAAATAATGACATAAACTTTAAAGAACTTTGACTTTATTGCTTTACATATTAAACCTGTTATGCTATTCTAACGTTAGTTGCGTAAGCAGCATTATTATTATTTGGAGGTACTTTCGATGAGCAAAGGTACAGTAAAATGGTTCAATAACCAAAAAGGTTACGGATTCATCACAGCCGAGGACGGAAAGGATGTATTCGTACATTTCTCAGGACTTAACATGGAGGGCTTCAAAACTCTCGAGGAAGGTGCAGCAGTAGAGTTCGATATCACTGATGGCGCTAAAGGTCCACAGGCAGTTAACGTTGAGGTAGTTAAATAATTTTGACCACTCAGGCAATCTAGTTTCTATGTACCTTTTTCTTTATTATATATTTAGGTAAAATTATAGTTACAAAAATGTTAATTGGGGAATAAGATATAAGAATCATGATTAAAAAAGAAGAGTTCATTTTGAACTCTTCTTTTTTGTGCTTTTTTATTGTTTTGGTGCTTTTAGTTGTTTATGCGATGATGAGACATCGGTGAGCTTGTGGTGAGTGGTAAAAACGTGTAACCGTTCGCCTGTCCCCACTGAATGATCTGCTCGACCGCATTGACACTGAAATCCTTTATGTCGTGCTGCAATACAACTGATACGTTGTGGCTCTGCACTCCTGAAATGACATTCTGCACTACCTGTTCCGTGCTGATTGGCTTACTGTTTGCATCTCCGCTCGATACATTCCAGTCACAGTATAAAAGGCCTCTTGCTGTCACATCATTTACGAGCTGTGTCATAATGCCCGGACAGTAATCCTTGCTCACAGTATTTGATGAGCCTCCCGGGAATCTGATGATTGACGCATCATTTCCTGTCTGTGCCTTTATGATACTGTTCATCTGCTCAAGGTCATCAAAAAATGCCTGCTCACTTGTATATATCTGGTTGTATTTGTGGCTGGCAGAGTGGATAGCCACTGTATGTCCTCTCTTTGCCTCCTCTGCTATCATGTTCTGATAGTCAGGATGTGTATTTGTAACAAAGAAGGTGGCCTTTACATTGTATTTATCAAGCACATCTAATAGCCCCTGTGTATACTTTCCGGGACCATCGTCAAAGGTAAGATAAATAATCTTGTTGCCCGGATTTACTGTGTCCGCCGTGGCAGCCGGATCATACACACTGACCACTCTTGTAGCAGTAGCCTTATTTCCTGATGAATCTGAGACCTCATAGGTCACAGTATACTTTCCCGCCTTATCCTTATCTACCTTATCTCCTGATACCTTGACACTGTCTGTGATGTCTCCGTCACAATTGTCTGTTGCCGTGTATCCCGGATCACTGTACTTATCACCCTTTTTAACTGACATAAAATCATCACCCGAAAGCTTTATCTGCGGTGCAGTGGTATCTGTGACATGCACAGTCCTTTTGACCTCGCTCTCATTCTTTGACGAGTCAGCGACACTGTACTTTATCTCATAGTCTCCCGGCTTTGAAGTATCGACAGCTCCTGTGACAGATACCTTGCCTGTCAGATCCCCATCATAGTTGTCTGTTGCCGTATATCCCGGGTCACTGAACTTACTGCCTGCCTCTACAGTCATCTCTGCATCGCCATTTAATGTAATCTCCGGAGCCTTCTTATCCCTCACCTCAACCTTGATGGTCTGTGTCGCAGTTTTTTTACCGTATTGAGCAGTTACCTTTATCTCGTATGAACCTGTCTTTGTCGCATCGACATTACTGTCTATAGTGCATTTTATCTCTTTTCCCTTTCGGTTTATAAGCCTGCCTCTGACATACGCCTTGATTTTTGGTACCTCAAACTTTTTGCCATACTCAACAGTAATACCGTTTTTGAACTTGCTGCTGAACTCAATATGTGAATCAAAGCATGTGATATACACTATAAACGCCACCACCAGAACTATTGCAGCCGTAAGTATGCCGATAATCATCTTTTTATTTTTGTCCATTTTTCCAATCCTCTTTAGCATTTTATAATTATTCTCTCTATATTATTACTCAAACCTGATAATATTATTTCAAGCAGTATCTATTATAGCGTTAAACAATCTTTTTTGCTACTGCAAATTCCTTGAGAATTTCTTAATGTTGGCTTCATATATTTCATTTATGTTACAATTGTTTCTTTATCATGAATACCTCCGGTGCAGTCTTAATAAGTAATTAATTTATTTAATATATTTGTTACTATTCAGTTCTCAATATGACTAACCACATATCTTTTTGCAGATATTCGCAATCACAAAAATCCCCCGAACAAGTCGGGGGATTTAAAAAGCTTATGCTGTAACAATCATTTTATTACTGCTCCTTACGGTGCATCTCAAATGTCTCCATATGGTAGTTGGCGATGTTGTCACGAATCTTTCTGTCATCTGCTCTGCTTAAGAGATCATCACGGAACTTCTTGGTAGATACCATGTCATTGTATGAGCTTGGTCCGCCTACGCAGCCGCCCTCACATGCCATTCCCTCGATGAAGTTCTCAGGAAGCTTGCCTGCCTTCATGAGGAGAAGTGCCTTCTTACACTCTGCTGCTCCGTTTGCCTTGCAAACCTTGCAATCAACATCCTCGCCTTTTTCCTTCATGCTCTCGATTACGGCTGCTGTAACTCCGCCTGAGTTTGCGAAACGCTTACCGTATACTGAGCCCTCCTGGTATGAGGTATCATCAGCCTCAAGCTGTACACCCTTTGCCTTCATAATAGCACGAATCTCGCTGAAGGTAAGTACATAGTCTGCATTGCCCTCTATCTTCTGATCATGTACCTCTGACTTCTTGGCAACACATGGTCCGATGAATACTGTAACTGCATCAGGGTCCTTTGCCTTGATCATTCTTGAAACTGCACACATAGGTGAAACAGTTGTAGAAATCTTGTCAGCAAGCTCAGGATAATGCTTTCTAACCATATTTACAAATCCAGGACAGCATGATGTAACCTTCTTCTCTCCTGCCTCATATGCCTCAAGCCACTCATCAGCCTCGTATGCTGCTGTCATATCTCCTCCGAGCGCTACCTCAACAAAACCGTTGAAACCAACTGCCTGCATAGCTTTCTTCCAGCTGTTCATAGTGATATTTGCGCCAAACTGTCCCTCTGCTGCAGGTGCAACCATAGCGTATACATGCTTGTTCTCTGACTTGATTGCATCGATTACATCTACGATGTATGTCTTTGATCCGATAGCTCCGAATGGACAGCTGTGGATACACTTACCACATCTGATACATTTGCTCTCATCAATCACTGAAATGCCGTACTCATTGTATGTAATGGCATTTACAGGGCAAGAGAACTTACATGGTCTCTTTAAATGAGCGATAGCGTTGTAAGGACATGCCTGTGCACAGCGTCCACACTCCTTACACTTCTGTGGATCGATATGTGAGCGGAGACGTCCTGCCTCGATTGCTCCGAACTTACATGCATTGATACAAGCCTTGCCAAGACAGTTCTGACAGTTCTCAGTAACTGTGTAGCTCGAAATCGGACAATCCTCACATGCTGAGCTGATTACCTGGATGATATTGCCGTCATCGTTTGCGCTTGGTGCTTTACCCTCTGCAAGTCTGACACGTTGACGGATGATTTCTCTCTCCTTGTAGATACAGCAACGGAACTGAGGTGTCGGTCCCGGAATAAGTGTAAATGGGATGTCATCTCTGATCTCATCGAGGTTACCTGCAAATGCAGCCTTTGCGACCTCAAGCAAAACTGCATGTTTGATTTTGATTACGTTTTCGTCAGCGTACATATTATCTCCTTTTCCTTAAAATAATGTATATTTTGTTACCTAATTAATTACATACTTAGAAGAATCATTATACCATGTGACACTTCCCATATCACATGACCTGATTCCTCTAAAAAAATGCTCCTAGTATTTATCTACTAGGAACATTCTACAAAATTTTTTAAACTTTTTCTACCCTTGTATTCATCAAAATACAAAGAATTGTTATTTTTTTCACAATAACGGCAATTTTAATAAAAATTACTCATGGCGCAGTGCGTCAATAGGGTTCAGGTTCGCTGCCTTGTATGAAGGAAGCATACCGAATATGATTCCGATTGCCATGGAAAAAAGCACCGCAAGTATAGCTGCTGCCGGACTTATCGCTGTCGGCGTGCCGTTTAGCATTGAGATGACCTTAGAGAGTATCACTCCGACCAGCACTCCGACCAAACCTCCAAGACTTGTGAGAACAACTGCCTCTGTGAGGAACTGTCCAAGTATTGCTCCCTTTCCTGCTCCGATTGCTTTTTTAAGTCCTATCTCCGAGGTACGCTCTGTGACTGACACAAGCATGATATTCATGACACCGATACCACCGACTAGCAGTGATATTCCGGCAATCCAGATGAGCATCATGTTGGTTGACTGGCTGAGCTGCTGTATTTGCTTTGCCTGCTCCTGTAAATCCTGTGCCTTGTAGGTCACATCAGAGCCGTCTGTGACATTTAAATTACTGTTAAGTATCTCCTCAGCAGCCTTTCCCACTGTAGCCATGGTATCCGTGCTGTCTGCCTTAAGCAAAAGGTTCTGCGGCTCATCATAACCAAATATAACCGGCCATGTTCCGCTTGGCACAAATACATTGCCCTGGCTGTCATCATGGGCATACATATAGTAATCATCCATTGAGTTTATTACCAGGTCATAGCTGTCCTTTTCCGTGACTACACCGACTACTGTAAACGGATATCCCTGTATCTCTACTGTCTTGCCGAGTGCGCTCTCTCCTGAAAACAGGCTGCTCTCCACGCTCTCATCAATAAGAGCCACCCTGCGTGCATTTGCATAGTCATTCTTTGAGAAGCCTCTGCCCTTCATGACTACATAGCTTGCAGTATCGAAATATCCGTCATCGACACATGTTATATTGCCGCCCGAAAGCGCCGTGTTCAGATAATAGACTGCATTGGAAGCCTGTCTTGTACGGTAAAGAGCTGCATTTTTCACATGGTCGAGCTCCTTTATGCTGTCAAGTGTGGCAGCCGATACCTCAGTCACTCCCGCCGGCGCCGTTTCATATGATAAATCCATATCATAGCCATCCTTCTGCAGTGTGACCTTTACGTTATTACTTCCCGAACCTATGAGGTTCTTTTCTATCTGTTCGTTTGTGCCCTGAATTGTGGAAACAATCGCAATAATTGCTGCAATTCCGATGATGATTCCAAGCATGGTCAGAAACGAACGCATCTTATGTGACCAGATTCCCCTAAAGGACAATCTAATATTTTCAAGCATCTTTAATCCTCCCTGCTAAACTAATACATACCATCTTCCGACACCTTGGTTTTCTCGCCCTCCCTGACTCCATACGGGAATGCAATATAGTCATCATTTGTCAGACCTGACTTTATCTCCACATATGAGCCCCAGAGCGACTTGCCTGTTTTGACAGACTGTTTTTTGAGCTTTCCGTTGTCATCCTTGTATATATATGACTGTCCGTTCTCGGTTCTGACATATGACTTGTCGATATATAGTCCACTGTCAGAGCCCTCCGATGATGTATCTATGGTCAACTCAAGTGAATCGCCCTTTTTGAGATTCTGCGGATTCTCAATGTACGCGGTGTACTCATAGAATGAGGAGTTTGGATTGCTGTCTCCATAATAGTTTACGCTGTCTGACGGCACATTGCTTATCTCGGATATCGTGCCCTCATAGGTATCACCTGTCATGTAGTTGACTGCTGATACGCTCTGTCCTATTTTTACCGTATCCAGATCCAGCTCACCGATTGTTCCGCTGATATACAGTCCTGATGCTCCCGAAAGCTGCAGGAAAGGTGTACCGTCCTGCGGTGGATTGGCAGGATCACCGACTGTTGTCACAATTCCATCCTTCTTTGCATATACCACGCCATCCTCAAGCTCGCTCTGCAGTTCCTTTAAATCGGCCTGTGCAATTCTCTTTTGTAAATCAACATCGGCAACACTTCTGGTCTGCTCCTTTATAGCATCCTTAAGCTCATCTGCTGTGTATGTCTTTTCTTCTGCCGCGGTATCAGCTTCTGTCTGTGCGGTCTGTTCTGTGGCACTGTCTGTTTTGGTATCCGACGGCTCACTTCCTTCTGTATCATCAGAAGCATCTCCTGCTGTAGTTGTACCTGCAAGGAAAAGCTTTATCTCATCGCTTTCATCATAGCCGCCAAGCCTATCTCCTCTTACGATAAGCTCCATATCAGGTGCAGACGCATCTCCTATTACAAACCGCGCTACCGCGCTCTTTTCTGAGAGTGTATTCAAAAGCTCCCCTGATACATATGAAGCTTCTGTACATGTAAATACATAAGGATCGTCCTCTGTACCGATTCCTTTGGCCTCTGACAAATCAGATATCACATCATGCTGTTCATCAGGCGCAGACGGCTGTGTGTCAGGCTGTGGCTCAGGTGTAACAGGAGTCTCGGGCTGCTTTTCAACCGGTTTAGTGTTCTTTAGCTTGTCAAGCTTCTGCTTTTCCGATGCAAGCTGGTTCTCAAGACTCTGTATCTCAAGCTGCTTCATCTCAACCGAGAGGGAAAGACTCGTCACATCATATGCAAGGAGCTTATCTCCGGCCTTTACCTGCTGATCCTTTGTGACATAAACCTCTGTCACCTTCTGTCCATCCTTTAAATTGATTGTCTGACATGCATCATCACACACCATTCCCTCACTGGTCATGGATGTGTAGTCGTTTGTCGTGCTGATCATTGAAACACTCATGACGGAAGCAATCCCCTTGGAGTTCCTGTAATAAACAACTCCTGTGATGCTTCCCGCTGCAACTGCAACTACAAGGACAGCTATTATAATGATCTTAATTCTCTTTTTCTTTTTCATTACCTGCCTCCTGTCCTTCCTCTGTTATCTCGCCGTCTATGATGTGTACGATGCGCTTTGCCTGCTCAGCTACCTTTCTGTCATGTGTAATCACGACAACCGTCACACCGGACTCATTAAGGCTCTCAAAGAGCTCAAGCACCTGCTTGCCTGACTTTGAATCCAGAGCTCCCGTAGGCTCATCCGCCAGCAGAAGCTTTGGATGATTGACCATAGCTCTCGCTATCGCCACTCTCTGCTTCTGTCCTCCTGAAAGCTGTGTTGGCTTGAAATCAGCTCTGTCTGAAAGCCCTACACGCTCTAATGCCTCCATACCCATCTGCCTTCTGTCATTTTTGCTCACACCGGCATATATGAGTGGCAGGCATACATTGTCCAGTGCGCTCTCTCTCGGCATGAGCTGGAAATTCTGGAATACAAATCCAATTGTATCCCGTCTGACTCTCGTAAGCTCCTTTTCCTTAAGCTCACTGACAGGTCTGCCGTCAAGTATATATGTACCCGATGTTGGCAGATCAAGACAGCCCACTATATTCATGAGAGTGGTCTTGCCGGAGCCCGACGGTCCCATGATTGCCACGTACTCTCCCTCCTCAATCTGGAGTGAAACATCCTTTAAAACCGGCACCACGAGCTTATCCTGGTCATAGTTTTTATAAATATGCTGGAGTTCTAGAATCATCTACTGTACCTCCGCGTCACCTGAACCGGTGGCATCTGCAGCACCTTCGTCCATTGTGCCATCGTCCATTGTGCCATCATCAACAGGACCGCCCTCAGTGCCCTCAAGCATCTGGTCATCAAGAGCTTCTGTACCCATATCGTCATAGACTGAATCTTCACCGCCGCCATTTTCAACGTACTCTTCCCATGTCTGTGCCGGCTCACCCTCATAAAGATCATCAGATGCCCATACTATATAGTCATCCTTTGTAAGCCCTGACTTGATTTCATACATCATGAGATTCTCGTCATAATCTCCAAGCTCAACCTTTGTCTTCTCAAGCTTATCCTTTTTATTAAGTGTCCATACATATGCATCATCGCCATCCTTTACGACATAGCTCTCATCAATCCATATACCATCCTTTACCTGCGTCTGTCCGAAATCCGGCTCCACATATACATGCTGTCCTAAAAGCATGTCGCCTGTGCCTGTAAGTTGCACATAGAAGTTGTACTTTGATGCCTTCTGCTCGCTGCTTCCATCATCATACATGCCGGAATTGCTGTTATCAGTCTGAGTATTCTCAGTATCAACCTTGCTGATGGTACCCTGCCATGTCTTTGACTCATCAACTCTCGAGCGCACTATAACTGCCTGCCCCTCTGCGAGTCCACTGTTTAAAAAGCTCTGCTCATCAATTGTGCCCTTTACCCTGTAATCACCGGTGGCAACGATTGTCATAAATGCAGTATCTGCTGTGTCTGCACTCTGATTCTCATTGATTTTCTTTACAACACCAATCATTGTGCTGTTTACAGTGGCATTTTTGATGCTCTCATCATACTTTTCTATCTCTGCCTTCTTCGTGGCAATATCGTACTGAGTCTGCTTCTGCTGTGTCTGCGCCTGCTGAATCTGCAGTGTATAGTCAAGCTGCTGATCCTTTGGCGCTTCCTTCTTTTCCTTGGTGAGCTGCTCTATCTGTGCATCATAGCCGGAAAGCGTATTGTTTAAGCTCTCAAGCTCAAGCGTGGCGCTTTCCTTTTTCGCAGCAAGCTCCTTTGTATCATAGGTAAAAAGAGGTGTACCCACCTGTACCTCATCCCCCTCTGACACAAGAATATCCTTTACCGTTTTTTCACTGTCAGCCTTGATATCCATGGTATCGGCTGCTTCCACGACACCGCTGTACTTGTCAGTACTTCCCGCCTGATACATGACATCAGCGACCTTGTTTGCATAGACTCCCGATGCCTTTGCTGCATTCTTTCCCTTTGTCATTGCAATGACAACAGCTGACACAATCACTGCTATGATAAGCACAGCTGCAATCACTGAAATGATTATCTTTTTCTTTTTACTCATTTCGACCTCCCGGTTTCTTATAATTAATTGATTGATTATGAATTAATCATACCAAATATATATTGCATCTGTCTTTTAAGATTTTTTTAATATTTTACTAATAAAAAATGGAGGTTAGTATGGAAATAGCATTTAGTGAGAAAATTTCTCCACAGCTGTCCGCCGCCCTGTTGTCCACCCCTTATGAACTTGGAAAAGAGGGTGGGCTTTCAAGCGGCTATCTGCCGGAGAGTGATAGCTGGGAAGTGATAGTAAAATATGTCGGTGACATCGAAAAAATAAAAGAAAAGTATCCTTCTGTACTCATCACGAGGCTGCTCGGAAACTATGCGGTGCTCGTAATTGAAAAATCACTTGTAAATACCGTTGCCCTGTGCGATGAAATCATATATATGGAAAAGCCAAAGCAGTTTAACTACGATGTGTACGAGGGCTCGCAGGCCTCATGCATCACTCCCGTACACACCAATCCATATAATCTAACCGGAAAAGGTGTGCTCGTAGGCATTATCGACTCCGGAATTTACTATGCCCATCCGGCTTTTATACAGGATGGTGTAAGCAGAATCGCCTATCTGTGGGACCAGACTGTTTCCGATGATACCTCACACAGTGATATCATCCCTTTCGGCACCTTATATGACCGAGATACAATCACCAAAGCCATAAATGCAGAAAACAGCTTAGAAATGCAGCGCATCTGTCCAAGCATCGACATATCCGGGCACGGCACTCATGTAGCAGGAATCGCTGCCGGAAACGGAAATGGTAATGATAATGAACAAAACACAAAATACCGCGGTGTTGCTTATGAAAGCACTCTTATAATCGTAAAACTCAAAACTTCAGGCGGTGCCAGCTTTCCCACAACCACGCAGATTATGCTGGCAGTAGACTTTTGCATAAGAAAATCAATCGATATGAACATGCCTATCGTCATAAACCTAAGCTTTGGCACAAGCAACGGCTCGCACAGCGGCACCTCACTGCTTGAAGCATACCTGGACTATATAGCAGGAAACTACCGCTGCGCTGTCTCAGTCGGCTCAGGTAACGATGGAGCCGGCTTTGGCCATGCAAACGGCAGCTCGTACCCTGCCGATGCAGAGCTTGCGATAGGCTATCCTGAGCCGTCTCTTTCCATTGATTTATGGAAAAAATACTGGGATGAGATACAGCTGCGCATTAGTGCACCAAATAATGATATGCTGGAGATTCCCGATACAATTACCAATCAGGCAAAGGGCTTTACATACAGATACAGGCTCGATGGGACAGACATATATATAACAGGCGGCGGTCCCTCTCCCTACTCTCCTTTTCAGGAAATATTCATTGAACTCATGGGATCGGAATATATCTCACCCGGCATCTGGAAAATATCACTTGAACCCATATCTGTAAAGGACGGCTCATGGGATATATGGCTGCCGTCAGGTGCCCTGCGCAATGCACAGACCTCATTTATCCATGCATCGCCTGATATCACCCTGACCATCCCCTCAACCGCTCAAAATGTCATATCTGTCGGAGCCTATGACAGCCAAACAAACCGCACAGCCGCCTTTTCCGGCCGAGGCTATACCTGGGCCTTTGACAGCATAAAGCCTGATATCATTGCGCCCGGTGTAGACATTATTTCATGCTCAAACACAGGAGGCTACACTTCAAAAACAGGGACATCTATGGCTGCACCGTTTGTAACCGGTGCGGCTGCGCTTCTGATGGAATGGGGAATTGTGCGCGGAAATGACCTCTATATGTATGGCGACAAGCTTAAAGCCTCTCTCATAAAAGGTGCCGGTGAAAATGTATTTACAGCTGCCTCAAGGGCTGTCTCTGAAAACACTTCCAAAAACACAAAATACCCCAACCCTGTGACGGGCTGGGGTACATTGTGCTTACTGGATAGTATTCCTTAGTGGAAGCGCTATTCGTATACATGCTTCTGATGCTTCTTTGCATCTGCCTTATTCTTTTTCTTCAATGGATGCTTTGGGTTTTTATCCATTATAATCGCTTCCTTCCGTTCGTTCTGACTACGTTATACACCTGCAATCAGCACTTGTCAAGCAAGAGTGCTATTTTTAATTAATTATTTATATTTAATGCAAAATCGCAATCATTTTGATGTCAAAGCATCGATTTGTATGCACAATTATTGACAGTTTGCTAAATTTAATTATTATCTCTTCATCACACTCTTTTTAAACACAGTCATCGCAATTCAAAAATACATCATTACATAGCTGCCAAATATACAAAATATGCCGCATAGCAAAGCAGCATCACCACTCCACATGGCTTTCTAAGCTCTTTATGTCTTATCGTACCTCCCCACAGAAGCACACCGCACAGGATTGCCACAACTGTATCAATCACAAACCTGCTCTCAAACGGTACCGGACAAATGAGAGCTACTGTTCCGATTACAAAGAGTATATTGAAAATATTGCTGCCGACTATATTTCCAATCGCTATACCGGCATTTCCCTTGCGTGCTGCTGAAACAGATGTAACAAGCTCCGGAAGAGATGTGCCGAATGCAACGATTGTCAGTCCGATAAAGCGCTCACTCATGCCGCAGGCTCTTGCTATGGTCGTGGCACCGTTTACGACAAGCTGGCTTCCAATTACGACGCACACACCGCCCAGCACAATAAAGAGCAGACATTTCCATACCGGATATAGCTTTACCGACTGCTCATCACCGCTGTCATTGCCCTTTTTTGCCAGAAAATACAAATAAAGCAGATATGCAATAAATAAAATCCACAGTATAACACCCTCAATGAATGTGATTTCATTGCCTGTCATTCCCATCACGAGAAGCACCGCTGTGATAAGAAGCATGTACGGTATCTCGTATTTGAAGGTGGTTTTTTGTATGGCTACATTTGTGATGAGTGCCGTCACTCCCAGGATTATAAGGATATTTAGTATATTGCTGCCGACAATATTGCCGACTGTAATCCCCGCATTACCCTTTATTCCTGCAGTGATGCTGACTGCCGCCTCCGGCAGCGACGTGCCCATCGCCACAATCGTCAGTCCAATCACAAGCTGCGGAATACCAAATTTCCCGGCGAGCGCCGCCGCTCCATCCACAAACACATCCGCGCCCTTCACCAGTGCTACAAAGCCTGCTATAAGCAGTAAAATTGCTACAAAAATCATAATTTTCCTCCTTCTGCTGTCCTTTTTAAGGATGCCTGATTAATTGATAGTTACAGCTATGTCCTATCAGCAGAAGGTTTTTGTATACAAAAAAGGCGACACTTCTGCTGTATAAAACAACAAAAGTCTCGCCATTTAATCACTCTCCGGATTGCTGTCATATATGTATGATATGTATGAGCAATCGTACTGACGGATAAGTAAGCACTCTCGTGCCGGCTACTCCCTTTCACTTATATACTATGATATGTCAACGCAGTGTATTCGTCAAGAGAAAGTTTTTCTTGCCTTTATCACGCTAACGTGGTAGCATGGTTACTAAATAAACTATTAAAGAGGTACTACAAATGAAAACATCAGAAATTATTGTATTTATCGTCTATCTGCTGTGCATGCTGGGTATCGGTATCTTCTTCTTCGTGAAAAACAGAAACGGCGGAGAAAAGACCTACTTCCTCGGCGGACGTGAGATGGGACCATGGGTTGCGGCGCTGTCAGCCGGAGCCTCAGACATGAGTGCATGGGTACTCATGGGACTTCCTACTTCTATCTATGCACTGGGCTTAGGTCAGGTATGGATTCCTGTAGGACTTGCAATCGGCTACACTATAAGCTGGCTGCTAGAGGCCCCTAGACTGAGAAAATTCTCGATTGTAGCAAACGACTCCATCACCATTCCGCAGTATCTGACCAACAGATTCCTGTCCAAATCACTTGCACTGCAGGTGATTTGTGCAATTGTGTTTTTGGTTGCATACACTATTTATGCGGCATCGAGCGTAAAGGCATGTGGTACTCTTTTCCACACTGTAATAGGAATGGATCCACAGATTGCCATGTATCTTGCAGCAGTTGTCATCGTAGGCTATACTTTCCTCGGAGGCTTCTCGGCTGTATGCTGGACCGATTTTTTCCAGGGCATGCTCGTGCTTGGTTCTATGTTTATAGCACCGATTTTTGCAGCATTTATGCTTGATACATCATCTATGTCATCACTCCCGGGCGGTTACTTAAATCCATTCTCAAGCTGGCAGGATATCGTGTCAGGACTGGCATGGGGACTTGGTTACTTTGGTATGCCACATATCATTATCAGATTCATGTCCATCAAATCTCAGAAGGATTTGAAAAAATCAGCAAAAATAGGAATCACATGGACTCTGCTTATTGTATTTTTTGCAACCTTAATCGGAGTAATCGGAAGACTTTTCCTTGGCTTTGACGAATCAATCAATGAAAACTCTCTTGTTTTCATACAGATTGTAAGAAAGATTTTCCCGGGTGTTATCTCAGGTATACTCCTCTCAGCAGTGCTTGCCGCTTCCATGAGTACCGCAGACAGCCAGCTGCTTGCTGCTTCATCTGCTTTCTCGAGTGATGTGTACAAGCCTGTCATCAGAAAAGGTAAGGCAAATGACAAAGAGATGATGTGGACCGGCCGTATTGTCGTTCTTGGAATCTCTGTTGCAGCACTCATCATCGCTTCAAACCCTAATGCCGGCTCTATCATGGCACTTGTTTCCAATGCATGGGGTATCTTTGGAGCTGCCTTTGGACCTGCAATCATGCTCAGCCTCTTCTGGAAGCGCTTTAACTTCAAGGGTGCTGTTGCCGGAATCATAACAGGTGCTGCCGTTGATATATTGTGGTATGCATTCCTCACATCAACCGGAATCTACGAGCTGCTGCCGGGATTTGTTTTAGGACTTATCGCAGCCGTTGTTGTGACACTTTGCACAAATGAGCCTTCAAAAGAGGTTTATGAGCTTTTCGATAAAGCCGAAAAGTTTGATGAATAATTAAAGTAATTAATCATTTAAAAACATAAGTAAAACCGTCGTACCCTGCTATTTACGGCCCCGGTACGACGGTTTTATTTTTTTCTTATGCTTTATGTTGTGCTTTTAGAAGAGCTGCTTTAGTACCTGCATTGGTATTTACCTTTACAAAGGCAAATGTGCTGAAATGGTCTGTCTCAAATACAATTGTTATTATGAAATACTAATTGGAACAAACTTGTCTATTTTTGACCTTTTTTTCGTTTTTTTCTGAATTTCTAAATGGAATATTTGAAAATAATGTTACCGATTTTCTTTAAAATTATGAATTATTAAATGGAACAAACTCAGTTTTCAATTATTCTCTTCAATTCTACTGTACTCATCTTGCATTCTCCAACGTCATAGAACTAAAAGTAGTATACCATTTATATCTATACCTCGCGAATCATATTCCCTATTATTTTGCCAAATCCATAGTCTTTATGCTACAATTACATCATAATCAAACGATTGACAAAGTTTTTCAGGTAAAGGATGATAAATTATGATCTACATAACCGGAGATATGCATAACGATTTTCGTCGCATATCCAATAAAAACCTTAAAAAGAATAACATACCACTATCAGAGGAAGATTATCTTATCGTCTGTGGCGATTTTGGACTATGCTGGGCTAGGGACAGAACCTTTGAATGGGGCTGCAACTGGTTCGCACAGACAAAATTCACAACACTGTGGGTGCAGGGAAACCACGAAAATTATGACATGATAGCGGAATATCCACTGGAAGAATGGCACGGTGGCAAGGTGCGCCATATTGTGCGCGATAAGGTGATACTGCTTGAACGTGGACAGATATTTAATATCGAAGGAAAATCTTTTTTCACATTTGGCGGTGCGAGTTCACATGACATGCAAGGTGGTTTGCTGGATCGCAATGATCCTGACTTTGACTTTTGCTTAAAATATGCAAGGAATAATTGGCTACCATACCGCATCATAGGTGAGTCATGGTGGGCACAGGAGCTTCCATCAGAAGATGAGATGCAGGAGGGTTTGAATAATCTCAAAGCTGTTGATTACAAGGTCGATTATGTTATCACTCACTGCTGTGCGAGCAACCTGCAGCACCTGATAAAACCTAATTACAAAAATGATGTGCTGACCGATTACTTTCAACAGCTAGAGGAACGACTTGATTATAAGCATTGGTTCTTTGGTCATTATCATGAAGATGCTACTGATGAAGAAAACAGGCATACCGTTGTATATAAAAGAATACTTCCTATCGAGGAGGTCGATTAACTGATGAGATATATAATGATTGCAAACAGTAAATCTGAATACGCTTACAACTTACCGTGGCATCATGATTCAGCCTGTTATAATTTCAGAATACCAACAGAAACTCTTTCTTATGAGCAAATCAAGGATATATCTGATCCGGAAAGCATAGAGACACTTGTTATTGTTGAACCACTGGATAACTATGATTTTATTCGTGACATGGTAAATCTGAGATATTTATACATTTACAATGATGGTGAGCTTCAAGACATCTCATTCATTGAGGATCTTACAAAGCTATTCCAAATATACATTTACAAGTCACAGATTAAATCGTTACAGAGTCTTACAGCTCTTATGGAAAAACAAAAAGCAATCCTTGAAAATACGGATGAATTGATGTATCGCATTTTACAATCTCAGAAAACTGTAGCTATTAATTCTTGCTGCGAACTAGACTGTAACGTATTTTATGATACGGACATTGATTTAAAGGCTGGATATGATGAGGTTATTATCAATGGATTTTATCTGCCAAAGAATGCTAAAAAGAGGCTGGCTTTAAAGAAAGAGGCGTAACTGTAAAGAACCCCCGGCGAGAGGCCGGGGAAAAGAGTTAGGGTAAAGTGATTAATCTGTAAGGGCTGTGCCATCGAAAGCATCATCAGATACTGTTACATTATTATTTGTCAATGCTGTTTTTAATGCGGATTTACTTGTGTAAGTAATTCCTTTATATGTTACGGATGCAAAACTTGAACATCCGTCAAAAATACCTTTTTCGATATATTCAATATTATCTGGCAGAATTGCCGATGTTAATTTTACACAGTCACCAAATGTTCCAGTTCCAATATTTGTGACAGAATTTGATATTATTATAGCTGTTAAATTTGAACAATTAACAAATGCTGCGGATTCGATATCTGTAACACTAGTTGGTATTGTTATTGATGTTAAACCTGTGCAATTCAAGAAAGCATGAAAACCATTACTAGTTACTCTGTGTTTAACACCATTACTATCAGTTACTACACTTGGAATAGTTACATCTCCAGAAGTAGGAATTCCATATGTACTTGGATCATTTATAGTTATATCTTCTCCATATTTTTCAACAACGTTCACACTAAACCCAGCTGTTCCAGACCAACTTCCTGCAGTCAGTCCACTCGCAATAACAGTTCCGCTAACATCTTTTCCTGCAGCACCACTTATCGCTGCGGAATCAAGTTCATTAGCATCTAATGCTACGGTCGCAGACTTAGAAGTTTTTCCGCTTTGATTAAGCTCTATTGTATCTTTCATAGGAGTAACTGTAATAATCTCATTTGCAGCAATATCACCCTGCACGTTTACTTTGTAATCGGCATATCCTGTATAGCCACCATTGCTTGAGTCTTTTGTTACTGTAAGTGTGATCTTCTTAGGAACTGTTATTTGGTATGAACTTGGTACAGTTGCTTCAACTCTAGTATCTACAGATGTTGGATTACCTGTAACAACGTTAGTGTTGTCGTCAGCCATAACAGGTATGCTTGTAAGAATTGTTGCTGCAGCAAGCGTCATTGTTGCAATCTGTTTTCTATTGATCATTTTAACCTCCTTGATTTTTTGAGTTTATTTGTTGCAATGAATATGGATTTTGAGAAATAACAGGTAAAAAACTGCAAAAAAAAATAAGGATACAGTTGCTAACTATATCCTTAAATCACATTTATTTAAAGAAATCCTCATCCACTTCCAGTAAAGCAATTTTCTTATCCTTAGACATCTTTCCAATCTTATATCTGTGTTTCTGTGTCTGAACCCATGCACCTAGATGTTCTCCCTCAAAATCAGTGCGTTTTGATATGTAAGTCGTACCAGTCTGTTTGATATAACGCTTGTACTGATCTAAACGACGGTTCCATTCAGTATCATGTGGATCAAATACGAAACCTATTTCTGTAAGCCTGTCAAATCTATACTGTCTGAGACTTCCATTTTTGTAATCATTCCTCTGTCTCTGTACCCATCTGCCAAGCGACTGAGACTTGTAAGATTCTCTCTTTGGAATATCAGTATTTCCATGTTCTTTTTTATACTCTGTCAAAAGAAAATACATCTTATTCCATTCTTCATCCAGCTTATTTTCATAATTACATTTACATCGTTGCCCGCTCAAAAAGTGTCTTGGAAGATAAAGCTGTTCTTTCTGACATATTTCATGACGTATTAAGACTTTAGTGTCTTGATCTACATATTGTCCTGTGACAGTATATTCACCATTTGTCAGTTCATTGATACGTTTATCAAAGATCAGTTCCAGCCTTCTGCATTCACGACAGTATGGGCTTTTGATGAATTTCCGATAACTGACTTTGAAATCATGTCCGCATTTGATATTATGGATTGTTACAGGTTCCTCTGTTTTAGCATAATACAGAAGTTTGTATTCACCTGTCGATTCTACATTTTCTTTTGCAGCTTCAAATGTAATGATGTTTTCACAATTACATCTTTTATTTTCGAATATTACTTCTCGGGGTTTTAAAGTAATGCTTTTTCCACATCTGTTATGATAGAATTGCGCTTTATTATCAAGTCCCTTAAACGGTCCTTCGATTTTATAATCCGGAAGCAGATTATTTATGTAAAATTCATATCTGTCCTGAATCCTTAATTTTCCATCACATCTAGGACATCCGAAACCTATTTTTTCTGCATATTCTGTAGTGCAATATGTTTCATCACAGACAGGACATGTTCTTTCTATGATTGAAGGTTCTGAACTTTTTAATTTATCAATAAATTCATTTACATCCGGGAACAGATACATCAATATTGGGATAATTTCTTCTGCACGTACATACTGAATATTCACTAATTTGACCGTCATGAATTTTGAAACATTAAATCTAATCAAGTCACTATATTCCCAATTCATAATTTCCGGAATAACAGAAGATCCATGGTCTTTTATTTTATCACGTACTATGGCTTTAATGTTTTCCATTGAGGATTCAACATTATTCTCTAAAAGACTGTCTGCATACCAGGCATATTTATATAGAGAAGTTTCTGATGCATCAGCACTAATCGGCCTGCAAACATCAAAAAAGTTTTCTGTACTACCTATTACACGATTTGTATATTCGACCAGCTTCACTTTATGTATTATACAGATTTTTACTCCCGACAACTGATGCATCCTGTGCAGATATGCAGTTCCATATGTAACTTTATCCTGTTTAAAACATTCAGGACATATCTTTACATATTTTATCATATGGTTAACAGCAGTATTAAGTTCATCATATGGTCTGAATACATTATTTATATATCGTGCCTGTTGTCCCTTTGTCATCCATAATGATTCAAATTGATATGTCGTTGTCTGCAGATACAGATCTTTTAAAGATTGCTTCGTGTATATATTTTTATAAAAAGACGAATACCCATAGCGTATGTCTACAAGCTGGCTTGGATTTTTTACCTTTTCGTTCAAATATGCTTCTGCGAATCTATTGCAGTTTAATCCGTTTTTCTTTGAAAGCCGGTATACCCATGATGATAGCAGTTCATCCGGCAGGGGCTTTTCAACTATTGGAATCATCGGCATTCTCCAGTCCTAAAACACTTCTCATATGTTGGATATCAGGTTTTGACATTTTGTTCTTTGTAACACGTTTCTTTGGTAGTTTTTGTAAGGTTTCAACTACTAGGCGCGTTATTTCTTTTTCGCTTTTACCACTTGATGATGCTTTACGGATAATCTTGTTATAAGCTTCTTCAATCTGGTTGTCCGTGTAATCATCATATATTGTACGTATGTTTGAAGCTACATTATGTAATGAAACATCAGGTTTTGCTGTACTATTTTCTTTTATCTTTTTCATTTCCTGTTCCTGCTTTGCTTCATCCATAAGTTTACTTATACGCGCATCTGCATTCTTTCGTATATTCTCAAGTTCAAGTGCGTCTGCATTGCATTCAATGCTTCCAAGCACATCCTGAATACCAGGATAGTATTTGTCTGCTACGTGATGGATAAAATCAGCGTTTATTTCGATTTTTTTGCGCGCTGTTATGGCTTCGATATTCATGCACGAATATATACTTACAAGCTGATCTATGATTCCTTTTGTAACATCATATAGTGCATCAATTATCTTATCGGTGACTTCAATCGGTTCTTTAAACCATTGATATTCAAAAATCTGACTGACAAGATATTCGAAAAATTCCCTGTTTTCACAATATCTGTTTCCATTTATCATTGTCCCCACCCGACGTGCAGTACGAAGTTCGTGAAACATTTTATCCCTTGCATCTTCAGTACCCACCACAGCAATAGCCACTTTAGTACGGTTGGCAAGTGTAAGAAGTGAATCGAATGAGTTTTCTTTTGTATGTTGAAAATCTATAAGCTGTATCTCATCAAAGATTATAATTCCCACTCCAAATAGTTCTATGAAACTCCTTACCTTTTCGGCTTTATTTCCAAGGCCCATTGTCTTTTTAATTTCCAAAGCGTACACAGGCTGTGCGTTACCAAATGCTTTGTCTATAGCATCACCTATACCTTCATACAATGCTGAAAAATTGCTGTTTGCTATACAATTTACAACCAGATATGTTATCTGTGGAAAGTATCCGCCATCACCGTCATCATGCATTATTACCTGTGGGTAATGTGATACGAGCGTGCTTATTGCAGAACTTTTACCGCATCCAGAATATCCGATAAGTGAAAAACCTGCATTAGTTGCATCGCTAGAATCTCCATAAAGTACGCTTGTCATTTCATTATTCTTGTTTTCTGCCATATAATTTATGCTTTTATCATATACAGGACATCTTTTACGATGTCGGTATGATATAAGCAACGCATTATAAAACGAAAATTCAAGTTCACTGTGAAATGGCAAGGGAAAACGTATTTCTTTAAGCATACTCACCTGAAGCATCTTTTCAAGCTTTGTCATCTTTTTTATACTGTCATAGTCATAACTGGCAAATGAACGGCTATATGCTCTATAGATATCTTTGTTCTCTCTCGGATAGGGCAAAGCCTCAATATACAGATTACCTTCATCCTCTTTAATTTTTGCTTTCACGTATCGTGCTGGAACAATAGTCTGACTTGTCAGATCATACGCCTCGTATTGTGAAGCTCCCTCTTCACATTCAACATAGTAATTTTTCTTCTCCATAAATCCCCCTTAGTCAAAATACATCTCAATAGCTTCCTGAAAACTCTTTGGTTTCTTCTTTTGCTTCGTTTTCTCCTTTACCGGTATTTTTTCTACATCTTTTTCTGGAAGTATTTTCGTTTGCTCGTTTTGAAGTCTTTGTTCAATATTATTATCATGTGACACTTTTTGTTTTTCAAGTTCCCTTGTTACACGCATATTCTTTTTATCAGAATAAGTGTCTTTCTGTGCAGAGGCAACTATTTCCTGATTCACTGAATAATTGAATGCTGAAATATCTTCATTCTGTATCCGTCCATTAGCATCAAGCTGATGTTTACCCTTTCTGTAATCGTTCCATTCTTTTTCCGTCAGGTCTGCATAATCAATATTACCAGTAATCATTTCATTTAACGGTGCCTTTATGAGTTTTCCATTACGTATATAATAAACAGCTCCAACAGAACGCTTATCCATGCGTACTTCAAAAGGCACTTTCTTTGTTCCTGCACGGAACATTTCTTTCGAAAGTTGTTTGTCATCTTTTGAAAGGTACCATAAGCCATTGTATGATATACCACGCCTTGATAGTTTCGCATTTACAGGTGTCATAAGCGTATACAGGTACTGGTCTTTATCCGGTATGCGAGATGGTTCAATCTTATTTGCGCCATATTCCCAAAGGATTGCTGGAATAGGCTGTATTTTCTTATCCATCATCTCTCTTGTAAGAGGATAGTTCTTATCATACTGCTGATTATGCATAAGGACAAAATTAATGACCATCTTTGTGTACTGTTCAATATTAAGAGTCGCTTCCCTATGATGATTTGAATCATATCTTTTTTCAATAAGTCCATTGTCTTCAAGATGTTCATTCTGTCTTGAATGCATCTGATGAAATGACTGTTCAACCACACCTTTTAAAGAACCACTGGCACCTGATACTATCTGAAGTTCTATGCCAAGTTCATTGCATATACGTCTGAATTCTTTGCTTTTAAATTCAGAGCCTCGATCAACGCGGATACGGCGTGGTTTTATATTAGACGGCCAGATCGCATCATCATCAAATCCCATTCCATAACGGCTGCAATATTCCTTTTTATTGTCTGCTAAATTCAAAAACAAGTTTGTAACTCCAAGAATAGAGTTATTATCAAACGCTACGGACATTGCTATAATAGCTCTTGTGTAAACATCTATCATAAAGTATACAACAGGACGTCCTATAGTTTTATTGCTGTCAGCTGTAGATACTAATGAGACATCAGCCTCACATGCGTCAATTTCTACCATATCTCCAGGTCCTAAGACACCATGCAATGAATCACTTGTAATGAGACGTTTATTGTTACGCTGCTCAGCTGCAGACGTTTTTATCAGATCCATTTCCTGTTCTGTGATATGTTTATGACAATAGTAGTAAAACTGATTATATGTCGGTCTCTGTGATTCAGGCATAAGTCCGACAGTAGTAGCGCCATTTACAATCTTTGTTTCACTGTAGTATTTATAGTTCATCCAATCAAAAGCAGATCTGAAGCTTTTATTTCTGCCTTTTTTGTAATTATTAATGGCATCTTCAAAATGTTCACGTACTTCATCATTTACAACAATGCCAGAGTCTACATATTCACTCGGTCTTCCAGGCTTAATAGTGTAATCATTCTCTTTACCTTTTGTATTTCCCCATGCCTTGTTATCTACAAGAGAATATGGTTTACATCCAGACTGAAAATATTTAGTGCATATTCTCCAAAATGTATTTTTAGGACATTCATATTTACGCATTATCTCATAAAGACGAGTTTTCTTATACTTTCCACTCAATTCAATAAATGTAGGTCCATATGCAGCAACAACTTCATTCATCATATCTCTGTTACGGATATACTTAGATCTAATGTTCTCTGAAAGATGATTCTCGTTAAAGACCAATCCTTTATCTTCTGAAATAGCAAACCCCTGTGCCTGTAGAAGATCCATAATCTGCATATAACTCATAGTTATAAGAATGAATTTGGTAGTATTCATTTCACATAATACTATATCATTTACTGAAACATAAATTATTCGGTAACTGCTTCCTGCTTCCTTGTCTGTTATGATGTTTCCGATTGTTATATTTTTAATACTACTCATAATGGATTTCCTCTAATATTTCATCAAGTTTCCTATTATCTATGACTGTTTTTGAAAGGTCCAAATCTATTTCTTTTATAGCGATCAAATGTTTTATATATGAATATTTATCATATATCGCATTTTTATTATAAAATTCTGTAATAAGCCTTATATTATTAACCAGTACCTGATTTACGTCAGTTGAATAGAGCATATCAAATGGAACACCATTATATTTCCAGTATTCCCTTTCAATATATAAAAGTTCTACTGTACGGTCATTCAAATTTTTATCAACCTTTACTGAATATGCATGTAAAGAATTATCACTTTTAGTAACAAGAAAATCTGTAGTCATAATATGATTTCTGTCCTGTGGATGCTTAATTCCTAATTCATCTGCAATTTTTACGGTTATTTTGTTATCTAATGGAAACTGTTCACGAATATCTATATTAGAATCATCCCAACGTAACAAAAAATACCACATTGCCTCGCCTTGAGACATGCAGTGTATATTACGTCCGGTTTTCCAATCCTTGATAATAGAAGTAGTACCTAAACTGTTAAACTCTGATGTCAATATATATGGAACATAATCTTTACCTTTTCCTTCTCCCATGTGAAGGATTTGTTTTGATTTATCTGATATTCTTCTTGTCATAACGTATTCCTCAAAAAAAAATAAGACATACCTTTTTGATATGTCTTATTTTAACATTTTACTATGAAATTTACAATATGTTCCAGTTAGAATTTCATTTTTATTTTTGTTGTATTTTTTAAATGTTCCATTTAGAAATACAATGTTCCATTTAGAATTTCACAAAAACAACAATTCCTTTAACTTCTACAGATGAAGCACTCGCTCTTTAATCTCCTGGGTTCTTCCCTGATTCCAGAACTGTGTGCCGATATAGCCGCATGTACGGCGGGCTACACTCATCTTGTTCTGGTCACGATTGCCACAGTGTGGGCACTCCCAGATAAGCTTGCCTGAGCCCTCTTCCTCCACGATTTTGATTTCTCCGTCGTAGCCGCATACCTGGCAATAGTCGCTCTTTGTATTCAGCTCTGCGTACATGATATTGTCGTAAATGTACTGCATTACTGAAAGCACTGCAGGGATATTGTCCTGCATGTTTGGTACCTCCACGTAGCTGATAGCGCCACCCGGAGACAGCTTCTGGAACTGAGACTCAAACTTTAGCTTGTCAAATGCATTAATCTTCTCTGTTACATGCACATGGTAGCTGTTTGTAATATAGTTCTTGTCGGTAACACCCTTGATGATACCAAAGCGCTTCTGTAAGCACTTAGCAAACTTATAGGTGGTAGACTCAAGCGGTGTGCCATATATACTGAAATCGATGTTTGACTCCTTTTTCCACTGCTCACATGCATCGTTTAAGCGCTGCATTACCTTAAGTGCAAACGGTGTGCCTTCCTTTGGCTCTGTGTGTGATACTCCCTTCATATAGCGCACACACTCACAAAGTCCTGCATAGCCGAGTGAGATTGTTGAGTATCCGTTAAATAATAATGGGTCTATAACCTCTCCCTTTTTCAGACGTGCAAGTGCTCCGTTCTGCCAGAGAATCGGTGCTACATCGGATTTGGTACCAAGAAGCCTCTTATGTCTGCACATAAGTGCTCTGTGACACAGCTCAAGTCTCTCATCAAGTATCTTCCAGAATTTTTCCTCATCCTTTTCTGATGAGCATGCCACATCAACGAGATTTAAGGTGACAACACCCTGGTTGAAACGTCCATAGTATTTACGCTTGTTTGGATCAAAGTTCTTGGCATGTGCCACATTGCCTGCTGTCTGTGAGCATCTGTCCACTGTGAGGAATGAACGGCAGCCCATGCATGTATACACATCTCCGTCCTTAAGCTCCTTCATGACCTTCTCTGAAATATAGTCAGGCACCATTCTCTTTGCAGAGCACTGTGCCGCAAGCACTGTGAGATTCCAGTACTTTGAATCCTCTGTGATATTATCATCCTCAAGCACATATATGAGCTTAGGGAATGCCGGTGTGATATATACACCCTTTTCGTTCTTTACACCCTTTATTCTCTGGTGCAGCATCTCCTCAATGATTGCGGCAAGATCTGCCTTTGTCTGCGGATCGGATACCTCATTCAGGTACATGAATACTGTGATAAACGGTGCCTGTCCGTTTGTAGTCATGAGTGTGATGACCTGATACTGAATCATCTGCACACCACGGTTGATTTCCTCCTTGACACGGAGCTCTGCTACCTCGTTGATTTTTTCTTCATCTAAATCAAGGCCTACGCTCTCGAATTCCTTTTGCACCTGCTTTCTGAACTTCTCACGACTGACCTGTACAAATGGTGCCAGATGTGCAAGCGAGATACTCTGTCCACCATACTGTGAGCTGGCAATCTGTGCGATAGCCTGTGTAGCAATGTTGCAGGCTGTTGAAAAGCTCTTTGGTGTGTCAATCATAGTCTCACTGATTACTGTGCCGTTCTGAAGCATGTCCTCAAGGTTTACAAGACAGCAGTTGTGCATATGCTGTGCAAAATAATCTGCATCGTGGAAATGGATAAGCCCCTTCTCATGAGCCTCCACTATATCCTCAGGAAGCAGGAAACGGCGTGTGATATCCTTGCTCACCTCACCTGCCATGTAGTCACGCTGCACGCTGTTTACAGTAGGATTCTTGTTGGAGTTTTCCTGCTTTACCTCCTCGTTATTGCACTCAAGAAGGCTAAGAATCTGCTGGTCCGTAGAGTTTGACTTACGGACGATGGCTCTCTTATATCTGTAAGTAATGTAGTTTCTGGCTACGGTAAAGGCACGCTTGTTCATGAGCTGGTTCTCCACCATATCCTGTATCTCCTCAACGCTTGGAGAGCGCTTCATGTTCTCACATGCAGTCTCCACGTTGCTTGCAATTTCCTCAATCTGATCAGCAGTAAGCTTCTCATAGTCTAGCACTGAATCGTTTGCCTTTCTAATGGCAGCTACAATTTTGGCTGCATCAAATATATCCTCACTGCCGCTTCGCTTGATGATTTTCATGTAAATTTCTCCTCTCTGTATACTATATTCCATATAATGTAGTGTACTATATATAGTATTGTCATTCAATGCACATACTATATATATACATTTTATCATGTGTAATGGCACAAAATATGCAGCTATAAATGAGATGTAATCATTAATTCATGTCACTGCCCTGCAATGTAAAGCGGGCTTTTCACCAAACAATTACGATATAGCTACATATAAAATGCCATATTATTTAATACAAATCTGTGCATCTGTCTTTTGATGACAATCTAAATTATACAAGATATTGTTGCTATGTCAATACGCTCAACAATATTTTGTAGCATTTTGACTTATTGCACAAAAAAATCCACAATATTTATGCTACTTTTTCAACTCTGTAATTATTTTGTTACTTGTTAAGCTTTTCCATATTGTCAATCACTCTGTCCAAAAAGCCAAGCATCATGTTAAACTCCTCCTTAGAAAAGCCTTCGTGCATGGCTTCCTCTATTACCATTATATTTTCCCTTACCCTGTTTTCGTGGTCCAGTGCTTTTTGCGTCAGCTCAATCCTCTTAAGCCTTGCATCATTTTCCATAGGTGTGCGCACGATATAGCCGTTTTTTTCAAGACTTTTAAGCATATTTGTCACTGTGGCTCCTGACAGATGAAACTTTGCTTCGATATCCTTTTGAAATATATTTTGGCCCTGATTATCCATTATATATCCAATCATCATCCCCTGGCTTCGCGGTATACATTCTGTTTTACTGCACCTTTTTCTGTCAAAATATCTGTCTATACTCCTGCTGATGCGGTTTATCTTGTGTCCTAAGTATTTATCCGGTGTAAACTCCTTCATATCTGAAATCCTTTCATAGATTTTTCTTGACAATAAAAAAAGTATATCTATAATATAGTTAGCACACTAACTAATTAAATGCAAGTATTTTTTTAGTTAACCACATTACCATAAATGTGGGAAGTTTGTTTTAATCAAATATGAAATATAAGAAGAAAGGACAAAACATATGTTAAAAACACTAGGTGCCCAAATAAAGGAATACAAATGGGCTTCGATTGCGACACCTGTTTTCATGCTGCTTGAGGTGGCTGTGGATACCATAATCCCTCTTCTCATGGCATCAATCATCGACAACGGTGTCAATATGGGCGACACAAGGCATATCTATATCATGGGTGTGTGGATGATTGTCGCAGCACTGTTTGGTCTTTTGACAGGATGTCTCGGTGCAAAATATGGTGCAAAGGCCGCCATGGGCTTTGGAAAGAATCTGCGTGCTGCAATGTTTCGCAATATCCAGACCTTTTCCTTTGCAAATATCGACAGATTCTCATCCGCGAGTCTTGTCACACGTATGACAACCGATGTGACCAACATCCAGAATGCTTACATGATGCTGCTTCGCATGGCTATGAGAGCCCCTGCGTCCATAATATGTGCGATGGCTATGACATTTTTCATCAGCCCTCGCCTTGCGACAATATACTTAATCGCTGTCATTGTGCTTGGAGCTTTACTGCTTTTCATCAGTAAGGCGGCCATGAAATACTTCGACAGAGCCTTCAGGCGCTATGATGACCTGAATGAAAGCGTACAGGAAAACGTATCCGCTATCCGCGTTGTAAAGGCATACGTCCGTGAGGATTATGAGAAGAAACGTTTTTCAAAGGCAGCACAGAATATCTACGACGTATTTGTGAAGGCAGAAAGCCTTGTGGTATACAACTCTCCGCTCATGCAGTTTACAGTGTATGCCTGCATCCTGTTAATAAGCTGGCTCGGAGCTCATATGGTGGTAAGCAGCTCTCTCACTACAGGTGATCTGATGGCTCTTCTCACCTATTGCATGAATATTCTGATGAACCTCATGATGCTCTCCATGGTTTTTGTAATGATTTCACTCTCACTCGCATCTGCAAGACGAATCAGCGAGGTATTAAATGAGCAGAGCACACTGCACAATCCAAAGGAACCGCTTTACGATGTGCCTGACGGAAGCATAAGCTTTAAGCATGTATCCTTCAAATATTCAGACACCGCTGAAACTCCGGTTCTGTCAGATATAAATCTAGACATAAAATCCGGTGAGACCATCGGCATCATAGGAGGAACCGGAAGCTCGAAATCTTCCCTTGTAAACCTGATAAGCCGTCTCTACGACACAGACACCGGCTCTGTAATCGTCGGAGGCCACGATGTGCGTGAATACGACATGGACACTCTCAGAAACAAGGTAGCTGTCGTGCTCCAGCAAAACGTGCTTTTCTCGGGCACAATACTCGAAAATCTGCGCTGGGGTGACAAAAACGCTACCACAGATGAGTGTATTGAGGCCTGCAAAATGGCATGCGCCGATGACTTTATTGAGTCCTTCCCTGACAAGTACAACACCTACATAGAGCAGGGCGGAACCAACGTATCCGGTGGCCAGAAGCAGCGTCTGTGTATCGCAAGAGCTCTGCTTAAAAAGCCAAGGATACTCATACTCGATGACAGCACCTCGGCTGTAGATACAGCAACAGATTCAAAAATCCGTGCTGCCCTCGCAAAAACAATACCGGGAACCACTAAGCTCATCATCGCACAGCGTATCTCATCAGTCATGGATGCTGACCGTATCATCGTGATGAATGATGGAAAAGTGGACGGCTTTGACACTCACGAAAATCTGCTTAAAAATAATGAAATCTACCGCGATGTTTACGATTCCCAGACAAACGGCGGAGGAGACTTTGATGAAGGAGGTGCTGCCTGATGCCAGGACCAAGAGGACCACGAGGTCCAAAACCCAAAATTAAAAATCCCGGTAAGCTTTTTGCGCGCCTCATGGGATTTATTTTCAAGAAATATTTACCGGCCTGCATAATTGTTGTGATATGTATCTTTGTCAGTGTACTTGCAAATGTGCAGGGAACCATGTTTACCAAAAATTTGATTGATGACTATATAGTACCACTGCTTAAGACAGGAAGTCCCGACTACGGACCACTCCTTGCAGCAATGGGAAGGGTCGCCGTATTCTACGGCATCGGCGTCATCAGTACGTTTGCATACAGCAAAATAATGATCTACGTATCACAGGGCACCATTAAGAACCTGCGTGTTGAGCTCTTTTCCCATATGCAGGATCTGCCAATCCGATACTTTGACTCACATGCGCACGGCGATATCATGTCAATTTATACAAACGATATCGATACACTCCGCCAGCTCATCAGCCAGAGTCTTCCGCAGATACTTAACAGTGCTATCACTGTTGTGAGCGTTTTTGTTTCAATGGTCATATTAAATATTCCGCTCACCATACTAACTATCGTGATGGTAATCGTAACAACAATCGTGACAAAGAAATTTGCAGGCTTCTCCAGCCGCTATTTCCTTGCACAGCAGCGCGACCTCGGCAAGGTTAACGGCTTCATCGAGGAAATGCTCAACGGCCAGAAGGTAGTCAAGGTATTTACCCACGAGCAGGAAAATATTGAAGCCTTCGACAAAATAAATGATGAACTCTTTGAAAGCGCCTACAATGCCAACATGTACTCCAACATGCTCGGTCCTGTAAACGCACAGATTGGAAATCTAAGCTACGTGCTCTGCGCTCTTGCAGGCGGTGTTATGGCTCTTTCAGGCTTTGGCGGTCTGACCCTTGGTAAGCTTGCGAGCTTTCTGACCTTTAACAAGAGCTTTAACATGCCTATCTCGCAGGTCAGCCAGCAGTTCAACAGTATCATCATGGCACTTGCCGGATGCGACCGTATCTTCTCACTGCTCGATGAAGCGCCTGAGACTGACGAGGGCTATGTCACACTGGTAAATGCTAAGGAAGAAAACGGAAAACTCACTGAAACACCTGAGCACACCGGCTTATGGGCATGGAAGCATACTCATCAGGCTGACGGCTCTGTGGACTACAAAAAACTCGAGGGCGATGTGGTATTTGACGATGTGGATTTCGGATATGTGCCTGAGAAAATTGTACTGCACGATGTGGATCTTTTTGCAACACCCGGTCAGAAGATTGCCTTTGTCGGCACCACCGGAGCTGGAAAGACTACCATCACTAACCTTATCAACCGCTTCTACGATATAGCAGACGGCAAGATAAGATATGACGGCATCAATATAAACAAGATTAAAAAGGCTGATCTTCGCCACTCTCTTGGCATTGTTTTGCAGGATACCCACCTTTTCACAGCTACTGTCATGGAAAACATCCGCTACGGCAAGCTTGATGCCACAGATGATGAAGTATACGCAGCTGCCCGCCTGGCAAACGCCGATACGTTTATCCGCCAGCTTCCTGACGGCTACAATACTGTACTGACAGGTGACGGTGCAAACCTAAGCCAAGGCCAGCGCCAGCTTCTAGCCATTGCGCGTGCCGCTATCGCCGATCCGCCTGTGCTCATCCTCGATGAGGCTACAAGCTCAATTGATACACGTACCGAGCGTATTGTTCAGGACGGCATGGATAAGCTCATGCATGGCCGTACTACATTTGTTATCGCACACAGGCTTTCTACTGTCAGAAACAGCGACTGCATTATGGTTTTGGAGCAGGGACGCATTATTGAAAGGGGAAGTCATGATGAGCTGATTTCAAAGAAGGGAAAGTATTATCAGCTTTATACAGGAAAGACTGCGTAATTCAGTGTCATGGCATGACTACGAAAACCGGGAGACCGGGAATACGGCAGAGGGCACACCCTCATGTGCGCTAACATGAGGGTGTGCCCTTAATGCCTACCTGGATCATCTTCATTGCTTCTATTGCTGTCTTATGACTTTCAGGCGTTACGCAGGCGCAGGCATTTTCTATTACAAACACCTCTGCATCTTTACAGAACGTCTTTGCAATCGCCACGTTGCTTATTACGCATATTCCTGTGCAGAATCCGCAGAAATAAATCTCTGTATCGCTGTTGTCATATTCCGCAAGAAGTCTACCAAGCTCTTTGCTGCCAAACGTTGGCTTGTCAATATAAGTAATATCGTCACAATTAACTCCACGCTCCTTCATTGCATCTTTAAGACGAGCGTCTACTTCCCATCCGTTTGTCCATTTAATACAGTGCGTTACCGGAAGTTTCTTTCCTTCCTGAGTATTCAGATAGTTTTCATCATGTGTATCCCTTGTGAATATCACATCATCATATTTGCCTGACCTGATTTCATCTGCAATAACATTTGTTGCCACGTCACACTCTTTGTTTCCAAGAGCTCCTGTAATAAAATCATTCTGTGCGTCCACTACTACTAGAATTTTCTTTGCCATAATTATTTTCTCCTACATCATAATTTCTTCGGAGTTACGCTTTATCCGGTTCACTATCTCCATTATATCTCTCTACAAGCACTTTACATCTTTTTCTACAAAATGCAATTCCATAATACATGATATTCTGTCGATTATCATTTAACAAATATTCCTGATATCTTCTATCCTTTATCTGTTTCAGAGCCTTTTCACAGGATTTTTCCATAGCTTTAAAATCTTTTGTGTATTTAAGCTCTGCAATAATTCCTTCATCCGGATCATCTGTCTCCACAATAATATCTGCAAAGCCCTCTCCTGCCTCAACATTTGACTTTACCAGCCAGTCCTCATTGCCACTCAAAATGCCAATAAGCAGATTATGATAGGAACTTTCCTTTTCCTCATTTCTCGCTTTTGTGTCAAAAACGCTCACCGAATTGCTCAGCACCTTGTTTAAATACATTTCCATTATCTGTGTATTTCCATCTTTGAAAGCCTTCCAAAAGTCCTGCAACTGCTCTGTATTGGAAAATAATTTATTCCTGAACCACTCCTGTATCTGCAGCTTAAATACTTCTTTAATCTCCTTGTTCGGAATTACAAGGCTATATTTTTTGTCCTCACTTATCTTTGTATATGTCAGATAACCTGTTGTAAACAGAACACTCCATAGATTATCAATATTATTGTCTATTTCGTCATAGGTCATATCCAGACGGATTTGCTTGTCTATGGCTTCTCCCGCGATCAAACGCTCAATTTCATCTCTGGTTGTCTTACCAGCCTTATCTATAAACCTCTTAACAAGCTCATTTCCGCTTGTATTAATCCAATACGCTTCCGGTCCTGCCATTGGATCATCTTTTATTCGGTCAACATGATTGATTACATCCCACGGACAGTATACATCGACATTTCCGAAATGATAACCATCATACCATTCCTTTGTCTCCGCAAACCTGTTTTCCACATGATAAAATGCCAGCAAACGCTCTACTTCATCATCCGTAAATCCAAAGTGTTCATCAAATCTTGTATCAGTAATAGATAAAATCTTGAAATTATTCAATCCTGTAAAAATACTTTCTTTTGAAACACGAAGACAACCTGTTAAGACAGCAAAATCCAATGCCTCATTTGTCTTTAATGCTTTTCCGAATATGGCACGTATCAAAGAAACCATCTCTTTATAATAGCCATTTTGAAATGCCTTATCCAGTGGAACATCATATTCATCTATTAAAATAACCGTTTTTCTGCCATGATGCTTATATAACAGCTCAGATAAAGTTTGAAGCGAAGCATACAGTGCCTCATCTCTCATTTCATATCTGCCATCCTCTAATCGAATTAAAGAAGCATACGTCGACTTATCGTCAATGTCCAGCCTGTCACTATTCTTCAAATATACAAATCTCTTAGCTTCCTTTGCAATTATCTCTATCATCTGATACTTTGCAGCTTGAAAATCTAGTCCTTCCACATTCTTTAAAGACAGAAATATCACAGGATATTTACCCATATTATCATCACACATTTTTTTGTTGTGCGATATATAAAGACCATCAAATAATTCAGAAGCTGCTCCAATTTCAAAGAAAGATTTGAGCATACTCATGTTGAGAGTCTTGCCAAAACGACGCGGTCTGGTAAAAAGGTTGACTTTTCCCCGGCTGTCAACCAACTGTTCAATAAGCTTTGTCTTATCGACATAATAATATCCATCTGAACGAATCTCCTCAAAGCTCTCTATTCCCACCGGTAGTTTAAGTGATTCAGTCATGCTTGCTCATCTCCTTTCGAAATACCAATATCCTTCTCAAATTTTTTGATATAGCACTACTCCCTCTCTTTTTATTGATTCCAACAATTCTTTTCTTACAGGCTTATCCAAGTCCACTATATCAAATTCCAACAACGTTGAAGTTGTTTCGTCTACATCCAAAATAAAATGACTACTGCTACCACCGCAAAATGCCAAATCTATATCACTTCGCTCTTTATAATCACCTCGCGCTCTTGAACCAAAAAGAATTACTTTTTCAACACAATTCTTCTTCGCCAGCTGGATAATCTCCTGTAATACTTTACATTTTATTCCTGTTTTTTCAAAGGTACTATTTACATCCATAAATGCTCCTATATTACTTCATTTATTCTTCCTCTTTAATCACCTTTAGGAAGCGCTTGACCTCCGCCCATGCACGCTTGGACTCCGGGAAATTGAGATATCCCATCTGGAACACATGAAACATCCCCTCATACACTGACAGTCGCACCTTAACGCCCTGGATTCTTGCCTTTGCAGCGGCCTCTACCGAGTCAGATAAGAGCATCTCTATCGAGCCTACCTGTATGAGCATTGGTGGAAAGCCTCTGAAATTACCAAATAGTGGCGATATGTATGGATCCATTTTATCGTGGTCACCGGGATAGTCATTCACGTAGATTAGACTGTCCCTTGTGTTCCCAAACAGTGGGTCCTTTTCGTAGTTTGTCTCATATGACTCTCCGCCTGCTGTGAGGTCTGTCCATGGTGACATGGCTACTATTCCTGCCGGAAGCGGCATGTCGTGGTCACGAAGATACATGGTGAGGCACATTGCAAGGCCTCCGCCCGCTGAGTCTCCTGCCAGCACAATCTGCGAGCCAAACCAGCCCTGTGACAAGAGCCATTTATAGCAGGCTATGGCATCCTCAAGTGCTGCCGGATACGGGTGCTCCGGCGCCACGCGATAGTCAGGCGTGAGCACTGAGCAGCCCTCACTTACCTCATTATAAAGGCCTGCAAATACATAGTATGCATTGCGCACTGCCCCCATATATCCACCACCATGCAGCTGCAGTATCACACGCTCTGTATTTGGGTTTTCCTTTGAAGATAAAAGCTTCATAGTGAAACCGCCCATATCTATATCCTCTGTTACAAAGCAGTCCGGAACAAGCCATGCAGGTTCCTTCATGCGCTTCCTGAGCTCTCCGGATTTTATTTTTTTGCCGATTGCAAGGTCATTTGTGATATGTCCCATCAGATTAGCAAGTATTTTTCCCTGTATACTGACTTCTTCATCTGCCACAGCTGCATTGCTATGGACTTTTTCCGCATGCTCACTTTTCATGGCAGATAATGAATTCTTAAACGTCTTTTCAAGCTTATTACCCAAAGCTCCTATTATTCCAGTTTCATTATCACCATTACTATCGCCGTTTTCAATTTCCGGATGGTAGCTTCCCATCTCCTCATCCTCAAACATATGCGAATTTCCTATTCCATGAAAGCCTATCATATATGAAATCTCCGTTTCAGCTCTGTTCTGGCTCTTTTGTCACCGATAATCAGTGTTCCGAGAAACAAAAACAGCGATGCGCCCATCGCTCCCATTGCCAGATATGGGAACCATATGATCTTGACTGCCACAAGTATCATCGCAATCACGCTCATCAGCACAAGAAAAAGCTGCATCATCATGTAGCTCTGCCAGTTTCTTATGTTTACTATCATAAGTATAATTGTTGCAAGAACCATCGCCAGTATGGCACTTGGGAAAACAAATGTAAGTGCCCAGCCACTGGCTCCTGTGAGCAGGTCTATGCCCTCGAGAAACAGCACCGTGAACACAAATGTGCTTACAATTTTAAATATATATCCGTTTCTTCCGACTATTGCCAGACGCAGCGTCACATTCGCATAGATTACAACAAGAAGCACTATAAAGCTCCAGTTTATCTCATTGTCTGTCATGTAATCAACAGTTGTCAGCACAATCTGTCCTACTATAGACAGAAACAATATGATATTTTCCAGTAATCTGTATTTTCTTGATGCGCCCTTAACGTCAGGATATCTCGTACCGTTGTCATGGCTTGCTGTACTATCTGCCCTCTTTGCTGCACTATCTGTATCGTTTACGCACTTATCCGGCACATCATTATGCTGTTCAAAAACCCCTTCAGTGCCCTGATGATTGTCCGATGACAATTCAACCGGTGCCACAACCTGCTGGCAGAGCGGGCATTTATCGGTATTATCGGTTATATAAACACCGCATTTCATGCATTTAGTCATAATACTCTCCATTTGTCTCAATTGTCACTTCCACTCCGTCATTTACAAGCTTCTTAAAAAAACTTCTCTGAATCATCGTATCGGCCAGAATAGATGAAAAAGTAAACACCAGCGTGTCCTTGTAGGAGCATATGGTGCCCTTCATAGGCTGTCCCTTGGACATTGGTATAAAGGAATAAAAGCCTGTTATATACGGCTCGTATTCCGGCTCCACCTTTATATTTCCAATATTGGTGATAGTGGTGGTGTTTGCCAGTGCCGACTGCGTATAGACCGCCTTCATTGCCAGATTTTTTATAAAAAGAGGCACCGGTCTCATCAGGATATTTTTCTGATTTGACACACTGTATGAGAAAAGATCCTCCAGATGCTCCTTCGAAATCTGTGAATTGATGGAATCCGTCACTATTCTAAGCACCTCCTCAAATGTGTAGGAGCTGTTTTGCGGTCTGAACTCAGCAGATATCATAACAAAAAAGTTCTTTGTGGTCACGGAGTCAAAATAAGGACGAAGATTCACAGGAACCGCAACCCTGACAGGCATATCGTTTGGCATGCCGTGAAAACACTCCTGATACACACTCCACACAAAGCATGCTACCAGATAATCATTTATGGAAACTCCATAGCGGTGGCAGACCTGCTTCAGCTGTGATACAGGCATCATGCCATGTATCAGTCCAAACTCTCCATCAGGTACCTTTTCCAGCTTTAAAAGATACGCCTTCTGCCTGTTAAAACCACTTGGCTTACTTGATTTGTAGTTCTTTACAAAGCTGTCCTCTCTATTTAAGGATGTGCCCTGCGTCAATGAATCGCCCTTTAGCTTTGCAATCTCCGGATGTGTGAGACGCAGATACTGGTAGGTGAGCTCCCTAAGGAAATTGATGCCGCCCATGCCATCTGTCAACACATGAAATACCTCAAGATTTATTCTGTTCTTATAGTATGTCACCCTGAAAAGATAGCTGTGATTCTTGTTCGGTCTTATAAATCTGCACGGAAATGTATTTTCCTCATGCACCTTTGGTGCCTTTTTGCCATTTTCCTCAAAATAGTTCCAGAATACTCCCATCCTGAGTCTCACATTAAACAGACCAAACTTCGGAAGCACTATATCCAGTGCCTCCTGCAGCTTTTCACTGTCAATCTCATCAGTTAAGGTGACTGAGATCCTATATACATTTGTCATGCTCTCCCCCGCTATACTAGGGAACAGATTTGCTGTGTTGTCCAGCTTGTCCCAGCGGATTGAACGCGTTTTAGACATTTTAAATTCCTCGCTTATTATAATGATATAGCGAAGCAGCACCCTAATCGAGCCTGCCGTACACCTCCATCGGCACATATGCCTTTATCTGTATCCCATCAGCCACATATTCCTCTGACACAAGCTCGCCCTGTTTTCTGATGAGCTGTATCACGCCTGCCTTATCATATGGGATAATTCTCTCAATATATACCTTGTTCTCTCTTAATATCTCCTCTAAAAGAGATTTTACCTCATCTAATCCCAGATCCTTTGCCGCTGAAATGTTAAGAGTATAATCTGCCCTGAAATCATGCAGCGGTTCGTTGTCTGTGCGGGCATCCTGCTTATTAAAAAGTGTGACAAATTTCTTGTCTTTTACACCAAGATCATCCAATGTCTGGTAGGTTATGAACATCTGCTTTTCCCGCTGCATATTTGATGCGTCCACCACATGGAAAATGATGTCAGCGTACTTTGCCTCCTCAAGGGTGCTCTTGAAGGCCTCTATCAGATGATGCGGCAGCTTTCTGATAAACCCGACCGTATCAGTTAAAAGCACCTGCTGCTTGCCATCAAGCGCAAGAATACGCGTTGTAGGATCAAGCGTTGCAAAGAGCTTATCCTCCTCAAGCACATCTGCCTCTGTCAGGTGATTTAACAGCGTGGACTTACCTGCGTTAGTATATCCTACTATCGCAACAACCGGTACTTTATTTTTTTCACGCTTTGCCCTTGTGATATCTCTGTGCTTCTGCACCTCTTTCAGCTCTCTTCGAAGCTGTGCTATCCTGTCATTTATAAGACGGCGGTCCACCTCAAGCTTTTTCTCTCCGGGACCTCTTGTTCCTATTCCACCGCCAAGCCTCGACATGGACTTTCCCAGTCCCAACAAACGGCTTAATCTGTACTTGAGCTGAGCAAGCTCAACCTGTATCTTGCCCTCACTTGTTGTGGCCCTTGATGCAAAAATATCAAGAATGACAAGTGTCCTGTCCATGACCTTTGTGTCAAGGTACATCTCCAGATTTTTCTGCTGTGCAGGACTCAGCTCATCATCGCACACAATGCCTGTTGCCCCTGTACTCTCCACAAGCTCTGCAATCTCCGCCACCTTGCCGGTGCCGACATACGTGCCCGGATGAATCTTTTCTCTTCTTTGGATAAGTGTGCCTACAACTGTCGCGCCTGCTGTCTTTACCAGCTCCGCAAGCTCTGAAAGTGAATCATCTGCATCATCACCGTCCTGCTCACTTACTCCGACGAGCACTACTCTCTCCTCAATATCCTCTATCTTAATAGTATCTGCCATAATCTATCTGGTCTCCAAAAACTGATATTCTCTTGCTGCATCCTCGTCATCGGGATAATCCTTCATGTATTCCTCCATTTTGCTCTTTGCTGTGGCAAAATCGCCGGAATACTCATATGCTATAATCATAGCCTTTGTTATCTGCTGCTTGTTCGGCACACTTTCAAGTTCAAGTGCGTTCTGAAAATAAGTAATCGCAGTGTCATAGTTACCATTGTCCATCTGCGCCTGTCCCATATTCATCAGCTCATAAGAATCCGCCTCACCGCTGTCCAGGTATTTCTTAAAATACTTCTGCGAGCTGTCATTATCGCCCTTCTTCTGATATACCTCACCCATATAGTAGTTTGCCTTGACAAGCTTCTCATCAATAGCCTTTTGCAGACTCTTTATTGCTGAATCATAATCTCCAAGCAGGGTGTATATACGGCCTCTCTGCATATAGTCATCAGCAGTTTTTGCCTTAAGCTTTAAGGCATTATCCAGATATTCCTTTCCCTGGTCATTCATGCCATACTTTGACAAGGTCTCATAAACGCCAAGATAGAGCTCATAATTATCATTATTCTCACTGAGCGCCGTCTTAAAATCCTTCAAGCCCTTGTCTGAATCATTCTTGGCAAAATATATACAGCCTCTCAGATAGTATGCGTCAGAATCCTTATTATAGTCGATAATAGCCGTATATGTATCAATTGCTCCATCCACGTCACCGCTTAAATACTGTGCCTTTGCCTTATAATAACATATGTCAAGCTCCTCTGCGCCTACTGAGCCCACCGATTGGTCCAGTGCCTTCTGAAAAGCATCGACCGCATCATCATAGCTGCCATTTTCTATACAGTTGATGCCATACTGTCTGTACGCATCCTTGTCCTTTGCCTTATCGCCGGAGCCACAGCCGGTAAGCATGCCTGCTGTGAGCACTACGGTAAGCGTGAGTGCCATAAATTTATTCTTTATCATAATAGTTCTCCATGTGTATATTCTTCCCCTTATTATATATGTATTTGCCAAACTTGTAAATCCCGCCCTTACATTTCTGCCAGGGAGCCCGCAGTTCACGGTGCGCACACGTCACCCCACACATTTTGCCACAGCGTAAGGGACGTAAGCGCAGGGGATGGCGTGCACACATACTCTTGCGAGAGCGCATAGCGAAGCTGCCTAGTGTCTGTAGGATTATGCTTAGAACCACAGAAATGCACCGCCATGGACGGCGGGGCAAGGCGTTATGCGCCACGGACGGCGCATAAAAGCCGGTTTCGTCAGCCTGCGAAACACTCCGGGCATAATCCGTACAGACACTTGGCAGCGTAGTGTAGCGAACGCAAGAATATGTATGCACGCCGTCCCCTGCGCTTACGTCCCGACCTACAAAAAAAGAACCCCCGCGGGATGCACCCGCAGGAGTTCTTAAGCCCAATTTGTATTTAAAGGAGGAAGAAAAATTCTAAGCCTCTAAATGCCAGATTTCATCATTGTACTGCTTGATTGTTCTGTCAGAAGAGAAGAAACCAGCCTTGCTGATGTTGACAAGCATCTTCTTAGCCCAAGCCTTCTTATCCTCATAATCAGCGTAAGCCTTCTCTTTTGTCTTGCAGTAATCCTCAAAGTCTGGGAATGTCATGAACCAGTCTTTGTTGAGGAGCTCGTTGTAAAGTCTCTCTAAGTTCTCCTTAGAACCAACCTTCATCATCTCATCACTTACAAGGAAGTCAACAGCCTTCTTTAAGTCTGCATCCTTGTCATAGTAATCCTTAGAGCAGTAGTCGCCTCTCTCATATCTGTCGATAACAGTCTGTGAATCCTCACCGAATACATAGATGTTCTCATCGCCGACAAGCTCAGCTATCTCTACGTTTGCTCCGTCACTTGTTCCAAGTGTAATAGCACCGTTAAGCATGAACTTCATGTTTCCTGTTCCTGATGCCTCCTTAGAAGCAAGAGAAATCTGCTCTGAAATATTTGCAGCCGGGAATAATTTCTCAGCTAATGTTACGTTGTAGTTCTCAACCATGAATACCTTAAGGTATGGACTTACCTCAGGATCATTGTTGATAATCTGCTGTAAGCAGAGGATTGCATGGATGATATCCTTTGCAATGATATATGCAGGAGCTGCCTTTGCACCGAAGAAGCATGTGATTGGTGTAGATGGCTTCTTGCCTGCCTTGATCTCAAAGTACTTACGGATGATGTAAAGCACGTTGAGCTGCTGTCTCTTGTACTCGTGAAGTCTCTTAACCTGGATATCAAAGATTGAATTGTCAGGTACGTCGAGATTCTGAGTCTTCTTTAAGTAAGAAGCAAGCTCTGCCTTCTTTGCGTTCTTGATGTCAACAAGCTTTGTGAGAACAGCGTCATCATTGATGAAATTGCCAAGCTTCTCTAACTCGTTTGCATCCTTCTTCCAGCCGTCACCGATAAGCTCTGTGATGTATGCTGAAAGCTCCGGGTTACAAGACATTAACCAACGACGGAATGTGATACCGTTTGTCTTGTTGTTGAACTTCTCAGGATATAACTTGTAGAAGTTGTTGAGCTCTGTATTCTTTAAAATCTCTGTGTGAAGGTATGCAACACCGTTTACAGAATATCCGAAATGAATATCCATGTGTGCCATGTGTACAAGACCGTCCTTGATGATGTATGTGCTCTCATCAGCTACCTTTGCGCGAACCTTGTTGTCAAGCTCACGGATGATTGGCATAAGCTGTGGAACTGCCTTCTCCAAGAAGCTGATTGGCCATTTCTCAAGAGCCTCTGCAAGGATTGTGTGGTTAGTGTATGCACAAACCTTTGATACAATCTCAATAGCCTCATCCATCAGGATGCCCTTCTCCTGAAGGAGACGGATAAGCTCTGGAATAACCATTGATGGATGTGTATCGTTAATCTGAACTGCTGCATAATCAGCAAGATCATGTAAATTAGAGCCCTTTGCCTCTGCCTCTGCAAGGATAAGTCTTGCTGCGTTTGATACCATGAAATACTGCTGGTATACACGAAGGAGACGTCCCTTATCATCTGAATCATCAGGATATAAGAATAATGTAAGGTTCTTCTTGATATCATCCTTATCGAAATCAATTGTGTCGCCTACGATTGACTCATCAACTGACTCGATGTCGAATAAGTGAAGCTTTGTTGTACGGTTGTTGTATCCAACTACGTCGATATCGTAAAGTCTTGACTGTACTGTGAATCCGCCAAAGCTTACAGGATATGTGATATCTGTCTTTGTAAGCCAGCTCTCCTTTGTAATCCATGGGTTTGGAGTCTCCTTCTGGAGATTGTTCTCAAATACCTGCTTGAATAATCCATAATGGTAGTTGAGGCCTACACCGTCTCCGTTGAGCCCGAGTGTTGCGATTGAATCTATGAAGCATGCTGCAAGACGTCCAAGTCCACCATTTCCAAGTGAAGGCTCAAGCTCGATTTCCTCGATTTCAGCAAGTGACTTTCCGTTCTTCTCAAGAGTCTCTTTAACTTCATCGTAGATACCTAAGTTGATAAGGTTGTTTGATAAAAGCTTTCCGATAAGGAACTCTGCTGAGATGTAGTAGAGCTTTTTCTTTCCTTTGTTTGAAACCTTTTTCTCTGCCTTGTCTTTTACAAGCTCAAGTAATGCGTAGTATACTTCCTCGTCTGTACTAACGCTGATTCCCTTCTGAAGCTTTGTTTCGATTTCCTGCATGATTGCCATTTTGATTTCCTCCCAAATCTGTTATCATGTGTACACGCCAATGTGTCAAATTAACTAATTTTCATTTAGCGTGCTTAACTTCCTTGTGTCATTTGATGAATCAAGTATAATCCATTACACTGCACAATTCTTGCAATATACAGTCGAAAACTTGCACAATCCTATCATTTTTCGGTATTTTTAGTGGCTTTTCAAGAAATAATATGCTAAAATATCATCATGAATATATTAGAATATGAAAATTATCACGAAGACAAAACACATGTGGAGCTTACGTTCCCATACAATACCTACCTTTGCTCTATTCCTCTTGATTTTTCCGGAGTTCCGCTGCACTGGCACGACGACATGGAGCTTATCTATATAAAGAAGGGCTGCGGTCATATATCTGTGGATTTTAAGGAGTACCATGTCACAGCGCCAAGCCTTGTGCTGATTCTGCCGGGACAGCTTCACTCTATAGACCAATATATGGATGAATCGATGGAGTACGAAAATATCATATTTTCCCTGTCGATGCTGCTTCCCGGAAAGTACGATTACACCAAGGAGGATTTTCTTACACCTCTCTTAGTCGGCAGATTCACAGTTCCGACGGTTTTTACACCGGTGTATCCATACTACGAGGATGTCGTGGCTCCAATAGATGCATGCGATGAGATTTGCAAGACGATGCCGCAGGGCTATCAGCTTTATATAAAGAGCAAGCTCTACGAATTCTTTTTTGTGCTTGATAACCGCTGCCGTAATCTGACAAAGCCACTAAAAAGCAAAAAGACTCTTGATAAGATGAAGGTTGTGCTCAAATATGTGGAAAATAATTATGCCGACAAAATCTCTATCGCTGATATCGCTGATGTAGCCGGGTTTTCCGAGTCTCATTTTATGAGGTATTTTAAAGAAACCATGGGCACATCGTTTGTTGACTATTTAAAGGACTACCGCCTGACCATGGCTGCGAGACTTTTGCAAAGCTCAGACAGCTCGGTGCTCTCTATTTCCGGTGAAGTGGGGTTTGAAAGCCTGTCGTATTTTAACAGAGCCTTCAAAAAGCACTATGGCATGACACCTCTGCAGTATCGCAAGGGCAGTTGACACCACTCTAGACAGTTACAATACAATATTTCTTAAATAAACGGTGGAAAATAATCATGAAAAAAAATACATACATAAAAATGACTGCCCCATTCCGTGAAAATAACAGGGCAGCCCGAAAGCTTGAATTAATCAATAAAATATGCACTTATTTAGTTTTTATCACATACCCTGTATACGTGCTGTATCTGTGCTTTACAGCCGGTCATATGCTTGCACTCTCAATCATTGCTCCGCTTGTCGGCTTTATTGCAGTATCGGTTTTCAGATATATCGTAAACAGACCACGTCCATACGAAAAATTTGATATGCAGCCTGTCATTCCAAAGGAAACCCACGGCAGGTCTTTTCCTAGCAGGCATGTTTTTTCTGCATTTATAATTGCATTTACTGTTTTAATATGCTCACCTGCTGCTTCGCCTTTATGGTTCACCGGCATTTTGCTTGCAGTCCTTGCAGCTATCATTGCCTGTGTCCGTGTGATATCAGGTGTGCACTTTATCAGCGATGTTGTCGGTGCTTTTGTTTTTGCAGTCATTGAAGCATATATAGTGACGGTTTTCTTTTTATAAATAGCTGTTAGTTGTTTCCACCATCAACACTCTTTTTTACAGCGTTTCCGGCATCATCTACGGCATCCTTTGCGCCGTCTATTACATCCTTGCCGGCATCGCCTGCTCCGTCTATCACATCTTTTCCGGCATTGCCCGCTCCGTCTATCACATCTTTTCCGGCATCGCCTGCTCCGTCTATCACATCCTTGCCGGCATTTCCGGCGCCATCTATGATATCCTTGCCGGCATTCCCGGCATCGTCGGCGGCAGAGCCACCTCTTTGTGTATTTTCAACCATTGAGGTGTCTGCCACATTACTATTGTTTCCACAGGCTGCAAAAGCGCTTGCAGCAGCGAGTATCAGGCAAAGTGCCAATAAATATTTCATTTTCTTCATTGTATCAGTCTCCTTTTTGTTTTGGAGATAGTATGGGCAATTTTTCGTAATTTATACATCATTCGTAACTATTCTGAACCACTGAGAACAAAAAAGCTAATGCGTCATGCATGCATTCATGTAAGCAGCAGTTTTTCTTGTTCTCAGCTTTTTAACTTGGGTTTTGTGATGAGCGCCGCGATATACGAAAAGATAAGTGCTGCCGATACTCCGACGGCACAAGCCTTAAAGCCGCCCTTAAACAGGCCTATAAAGCCCTCGCTGTCCACTGCCTCCTTCACACCCTTCCACAGTACATTGCCAAAGCCCAAAAGCGGTACGTTGGCACCGGCACCTGCCCACTTTGAAAATGGCCCGTATATGCCGACAGCGCCAAGCAGCGCTCCCGTGCACACGAGCATTACCATAATTCTGCCCGGCATGAGCTTTGTTTTTTCCATTAAAATCTGTACTATGGCGCAGATTATACCGCCCACGACAAATGCTTTTACATAATCCATTATATCCTTACGCCTTTCTTCTATTTTTTGAACGTGCGCCATCCTCAAAAACGGCTCGTTCACCCTATCTCGTTCACCCTATTATATATGTGAAGCCATCAGCTTCAAATTGAAGCTTCAAGCACCACACCGTGTGCAATTCCCGGTACTGACTCGCCCTCGTTGAAGCTGACAGGCGAAAGAAGTGCTCCTGTAGGCACAAAAAGTATACGCTTCAATTCACCACTTCTTAGCTTTGGCAGGTAATATGCTGACAAAACAGTTGCCGAGCATGCACAGCCCGAACCACCTGAGCCCGTGTTCTGGTTCGTTGCATCAAACATCTTCATGCCACAGTCCTCGTGATTTTTGCTTATGTCCACGCCCTTTTGCCTGCACAGGTCAATCAGTATCTTCTGTCCGACGCTTCCAAGATCTCCTGTCACTATCCTGTCGTAATAGGAAGCCTTTCTGCCAAAATCACTCAGATGATTTACTATCAGCTCACAGGCCGCAGGTGCCATGGCAGCGCCCATGTTCATGGCATCCTTTATGCCATAGTCCACCACAACTCCTGTTGTGATTCCCTCAATCTGCACCTTCTTTGATATACTATCTGCATTGTCACCCCCAGTCCATTCATTGTCACACCCGGTCTGTGTCTCATTACCACCTGCTCCACTGCCCACAATAAATGCTGCACTTCCTGTCACAGTCCACGTCGCTGACACAGGTCTTTGATTCGCATACTGGTTAGGGAAGCGAAACTGCTTTTCGGCACTGCCAAAGTGGCTCGATGTCACTGCCACCGCATGCCTTGCATACCCTGCTGCCACAAATGCCGCGGCAAGTGAGAGCGACTCCCCGCATGTGGAGCAGGCTCCATACACTCCAAACCAAGGAATACGGAAGTTTTCCACACCAAAGGTTGTGGCCATAGACTGTCCGAGCAGATCTCCTGCAAATACATAGTCCATGTCGGATGCATCCAGATGTGCTTTTCCAAGGGCCATTGTGAGTGCATCGCGCTGCATGGAGCTTTCTGCTTTTTCCCACGTATTCTGCCCAAACCTGTCATCTTTGCCTACAATATCAAACAGACCTCCAAGCGGTCCGTCCGCCTCCTTTGTGCCTACAACCGAACTGCTTTCCAATATAAAAGGAGCCTCCGTAAAACGGAGACTCCACTTTCCCAATTTTTGCTGCATACCGACTCTCCTTACTCTTAATCTCATCAAATCATAGATTTAATTAATGTCAGTATGCACAAACATATAAAATATATTCATTCAGATATAACAGCTCTACTTGCCATCATATGACACAACTGCATCCACATCATACTTGCTAAGAAGCTTTCTGCCATTAAGACCTGCAAGCTCAATAAGGAAAAGCATCTTCACAACCTCTCCTCCAAGCTCCTCAACAAGCTCTGCTGCTGCCTGCATTGTGCCTCCTGTAGCGATAAGATCATCCACGAGAACCACCTTCTGACCGGGCTTTATTGAGTCCTTGTGCATCTCAATTGTTGCTGTGCCATACTCAAGGTCATATGTCTTTGATACAGTCTCACATGGCAGCTTGCCTGCTTTTCTCACCATAACAAACGGTTTATGAAGCGCATATGCTATCGGCATGCCAAAAACAAAGCCCCTTGATTCTGCTCCTGCTATCACATCAAAATCAAGTCCGTCAAGCCTCTTTATCATCTCATCAATTGCAAGCTTTAATCCATCTGCATCCTGGATAACACTTGTCACATCGCGGAACATGATGCCCTTCTCCGGGAAATCCGGGATAGTTCTGATATAGTCCTTTACTGTTTTCATTGTATGTACCTTCCTTATATGTATTTACAAATATATTCGTGACGCATTTGTCCTTTTTGTATGCATTACCATTTTACTCTCTTGTGGCGCCATATGCAAATCAAAATCACTTCACCTTATGATACCCGTCTATGCACTCCACGACATCCGCTATCTCTATCGTGCCGGCATGTGAATCAGCCACAAAGCGTATATCAAATTTGCCGTATCTCATGCCATAGATATAATCCCTGGCCTTGTTGTATGCAGCTCTTGGATCCTGTGCCAAAATATGCTCCACAGTAATGTGGGTATCTTCATCCATACAGCTTTTAAGTGCCTCATCCCTCCATATAACATGCACCGTATCCCATCTGTGCTCTGCGGCAAAGCCATCTGATGCCTCAGGATGTGAGTCTGAATATGCCAGATACGGCTTTATATCATAGATTGGTGTGCCGTCAAGCATATCTACACCTGACACATGAATTATGGGGCCCTTGCTGCTTTTGTACTCAACCTTATCAAGCCTTACAGAGGATAATCCCATGCCGTTTGGGCGAAATGGCGAACGTGTGGCAAAAACACCTCTCTTTTCCCGGCCTCCAAGCCTGGGTGGTGTGACGAGCGGTGTAAATTTCTCCACCCTGTTTTCGGAAAAGCCCCATATAATCCACAAATGTGTGAACTCCTCTATTCCTCGAAGCGCATCGGGGTTTTTGTATTTTGGTTCAAATACTATCTGCCCTGCTGCCTCAGGCACGAGGCCGCTCTGCCTTGGAATGCCAAATTTTTCTCCAAATCCGGTGTGCATAATCGCAACCGGCTCTATAGTCTTCTCATACATATTTCTATACCAGTATTTTATTCAGTATATCATCCTCGAGCACAAGCTTCTTTGCCGCGTCGCGGTACTCCTTCTCATGCAGATATGTGTGCCTGAACGGCTTCATGGATGGCGCCATATCTATCGCATCCAGAAAATCCTGCTTTCTCATGCCAAGAGTGGCCGCATAGTCGAAAAAGCCTGTCCTTTTGAGCACAGTGCACACCCTTACATATCTGTGGTTCTGCACTACACTCATGATATAGGTTGCTATGCCGACCTGTATGCCATGAAGCTGTGGATGCTCAAGAATTTTGTCAAGCGCATGTGATATAAGATGCTCACTGCCGCTGGTCGGTGCACTGCTTCCCGCTATCTCGTTTGCTATGCCGCTCATGGCAAGCGAATCCACAAGCTCCTTTAGGAAAAGCTCATCCTTTATGCTCTCATAAGGTGTACGCACAAAACTGTTGACCGCCTTTTTAGCGACCATCACGGCAAAGTCATTGACCACGCCTGCACCATGTGCTTCCTCAAAAATCCAGTCATAGAGTGCTGTAATCTTTGACACCATATCCCCGATGCCTGAATATATAAACTTCTCCGGTGCTGTGCGGATGACCTGTGTGTCAACTATGATACCATGCGCAAGCTTTGCAGGAACCGACGTACGCTTGCCGTGCACCAAAAGTGATGCACTGGCGCTAGAAAAACCATCGCTTGAGCTTGAGGTCGGCACACTGATAAATGGCAGATTTCTCAAAAAGGCTGCATATTTCCCTGCATCTATTACCTTTCCGCCGCCCACTGACACAACTGCCTTCGCCTTGTTTGGTATATCAAAGGCAAGGGTGATGATATCGTCTATCTCAACTGTATCAAGCTCGCTGTACTCAAGCACGGTGATACCGGCATCAGTAAGCGACTTCATTATAGTATCTCCAAACATATCTATGAGACCGTTTCCCATAAAAATGACTACGCTCGTCAGCTCCTCACTCTTTAAATACTCTCCGATTTTGTTTAATGTTCCATTTCCCACCTTGAGGATTGATGGAATGGATATTGCTTTTCCTGTCTGCATTTTCATTCTCCTCTTTTTATTTAATATGCCGGACTATCATTGCTTTGCATCAAAAATTGTCGCACTGTAGCCCTGTTTTTTCTTGCTGTCATACATGGCGGTGTCTGCCCTTCTGTAGAGCTGGTCAAACGTGATACAATCCATTCCGTCATAAAAGCATGCGCCAAGACTGAGCAGTATATGCTTTCCATTCATCTCTGCTATATCAATATGCTCTATGTTTGAAAAAAGCCTGTCAAAAAAAGCTTCTGCCCGCTCTTTATCAAGCATCCCCGGTATAAATACCGCAAACTCATCCCCGCCCAGGCGAAGCACGACATCATCATCACGACATGATTTGCGCAGAGTATCAGCAATTGCTATTATCACCTTGTCACCTACCGCATGTCCATAGGTATCGTTTATTGACTTAAACTTGTCACAATCCAAAAGACAGAGCAGACCGCACTGTTTGCGGACGAGATACTCTGTTATCTTATTCTCTCCACTTCCGCGGTTGCGTATACCTGTCATCAAATCAATCTGTGCCAGATACATAAGCCTGTCTTCACGTCGCTTTTCCTCGTCAATATTCTCCACGCAGTAAAGCACATGCCACAGCCTGCCATCTGCATCATAGTCTACAGGAATAAACCTTTCACGGCACCAGCCTGATACCTTTCCGATAAACTCGTGCACTATGGTATTTTTTCCACGAAGTCTGTCCTCTACAGTACTGATATCCACAAAATCAAGTGTCTCTTTGCGCTGTGCCTTAGTACAGAACTCGTCCATCACACTGTTCATATGCCCCGGGAAATCCTCATCTATCCTATATTCCCCCTCACTTTGCGGTTTTACCCCCATGAAGTGTACAACCTCATCCAAAGTCTTTACTATATGGTATCTGTGTGTCTGCACATTTACCAGTGCCATGGATATATAGATACTTGAAAGTGATGAATAGCTGCTAAGCATCGCTTCCTTATTCGACTTTGTGAAGGAATTGCGCAGCTTAAGCAATGATATAAGCAAGGTTCCTATCATATCTAGGAACGTGGTCAGTCCGAGAGTATCACTTTCCGGTGGATTATCCACACCAAAAAAGCCCTTTATCTCATCCTTGTAGCGGATTGGACATACCACCAGGTTCTTTACATTTTGCGCCTTTAACAGATTATAGGAGACCTTGTGCTCATCCTTTATCTGCTCTATATCTGTGATAATTACATTCCTGTCCTTGTCAAAGGTCTGATACCACCAGCCTATTATGTCCATATCGACATTCTGTAATTCATGTATCTCCGGCACTATTCCATCCGCACACCACTCATATGTATTTTTGGTGACATGCTTCTCATCACAATCCTCAAATATATATATGCGGTCAGAACCGATATGTTTTCCGAAAAATCTGATAAACTCATTAATCTGCTCATCCGGTGTATCATAGTTGAGTGCAGATCTGAGTGCCTCATTTATAACAAGCTCGTATTTTATAATTGTCTTCATACCTTCTGCATCCTCGTATTGTTACTTGTATATTACTCGTATTATTCAAAACCACCACACACATTCGCAAAACTGCACGATGTCCGCGCTTAACAACATTATACCAAATTTTTTCAAAAATGCACATAAATCATGGTATTCTTACCATTATTTTTTTCTCTTTATTTTCAATCATCGTAAGCACAGGAATGTGCTTCTTTCTGAGTGCACGTATAACCGGATATGTCTCAAATGCGTTTCCTTCCACATACACAGCCTCCGGTCTGTACTTTACAATCTGCTTCACCTGCTCCTTTACATATGCCTTCCACTGCGGCTTCTCCATCAGCACCTCTGCATATGCTGTCTCACTGTCAAGCTCTGTTAATTCAAGCTGCGGAACAGGCATTGCATCAACATGACAGATATGCACGCCCTTTATGCCTCGTGCTTTTGCAACATTCATAAGCTGCTCGTTGGTCTGACTGTCACATGCCTTCGCTGCAGTATCTCCTTTACTGCCATACCATACTATCACAGAGCTGTCTTTATGAATAGAAAGCGCCTTTTCGCATGCCTTTACAGCTTCATCCTGCTCCTTAACAGTCATGATAAAGCCTCCCTTATGACAGAATATCGCACCGGGAATTCCTGTAGCATTTACCAGCTCCTCACCTTCAAGTCCAAGCCACTCTGCCGGAAAAGAACACTTGTAATTCATCGAATACTCTCTTTTCTGTGGCTGTATACAAAAGCCGCCTCTGTTTGACGGAAAAATAACAAACGCGATATCCGTCTCACTCAGCGCCTTCTGACACGGTATAAACTCAGGAAGCACCAGTATTCTGCTTGCCGGATCGTGCTTTGCAAGCACCTCCTCCACTCTCTTATCGGCTCTCTCATTGCCACGGTATCTCTCAAATTTGTTTTCCAGTATCATGCCTGCCACGCTTACCGCCTGAAAGAAAGCCTCATCGCTGCCACCCTCATAATCCCATGACGGATTGAAATTGCCTATAAGTGTTGCAAGCTCGTTTTTCTCACCTGTATTGTCATTGTTGTCGAGAGGCTGGACAAATGACTCATCAAATTTCACCGCAAGCTCCTTACCTAGAATATCCGCTCCAACAGCCTCCCACAACAGGCCAAATGCCGCATACGGCACACCGTTTTCCCTGATTCTGCTGTCCTTTTGATGATGGTCAAACTCACCACGCCCTATATCAAAAACTATTCCTGTGAAATCATCAGGCACACTGTTGCCCCTTGTTATGCTGATCTCAGGGTTTATATACAAAAGCAGGGCTGATGAGAACACATCATCTGCGTGAAATTTGCCGCCATGTGTAAAGGCACAGGCATCCTTTTGTTTTATCTGCTCTATTAATCTGCTCATTTTTTAACCTCATATGTATTCTTTTACGCTGTGATACCTTATAACTCTTTAATCATAATTGTAATACTCAAAATGTCAATATAATTGATGCTAAAACATCAGTTGACATAAAGGGTTGTCTGTATTACTATATATAATACAAACAATACAATTATATCACTTACAAGTTTTGTCAGATTACAGCCTGCTCATAAATATTGATGCATTTCAAACAGGCTATGACATATAAACAGTAAGATACAGGAGGTTCACATGATAATAGAACTCGACATGTCAAGCAGTACACCGATATACGTACAGCTTAGAAACCAGATTGTAAAGGGAATAGGCAAAGGCGAGCTAAAGACCGGCGAAAAGCTTCCGACCGTACGTCAGCTTGCAAGCGATGCCGGTGTAAACACAATGACGGTCAATAAAGCCTACCAGATTTTGAAAAATGAGGGATTTATCCGTACAGACAGACGGCTCGGTGCTTTTGTATCAGAATCCATCGCGGATGATACCGATTTCACTGAAAAGCTGGAATCAGAGCTTGAGCTTTTAAGTGCTGAGGCCTGTCTCACCGGAATGAGCCGTGAGGAATTTTTATCAATGTGTGATAAAATATATTCACAAATGAAACCATGTACCGCTTAGCAGAGGAGGCAGACTATGGAAATTATGATGTTTATTATCTTTATAATTACAAATCTTATTATCATACTATGTATGCAATTTGCGTACACACACGCCTATAAATATGAAAACGGCATGTATCTCAATGTACATATTCCATCATCTCACAAAGAAGATGCCGAAGTAACCGAAATCGTCACCACCGGAAAATGCAAAATGAAACACTTTCAGATTGCCAATGTGATTATCTCCATTGCGATATGCTTTATTGTTTTTATTAACATTGCCGTTTTTGTTCTGGTATATATTGTCTGGATGTTTGCATATATCTTTGGAATTATTCATATTCCAAACAGCTCCCACCGGAAAATGTATGCTCTGAAAATACAAAAAGGTTGGATAATAGAAGCTCAACGCAAAAAGGTTTATATCGACACCCGCGTTTCAGCAGAAGCCGGTGCCACGACAGTCAGCTATAAATGGCACGCACTCTTTTTAATTACTGAGCTTGCAGCATATATACCATACTTTATGCTTGGTGACACCCATTACAATATCCTTATGATTTCGCTGTTTTTGTGCTCTGTTTTAATATCCACACTTTCGCTGGTATTTCATGCTTTTATAAACAAAAGCGAGCGCCACATATACAGCATGGATTCAAAGCTCAACCTTATTGTCAACAATACCATGAAAAAATATAAAAGCATCGCAATGCTTCTCCTAAGCGGACTAAACGCTGTCGCATGGATTTATGTAGCATTATACACAGGTATCACCGGAATACTTCCGGCATCATCCTATTATGTGTATATTTTCATTCAGTTAATAGCCGTTTTGGGATTTATTGTTCCAATTTATATGGGCTTAAACAGAAAGAAGGAACTGCTGTCTGCCAACACCTCACCAATAGATGTGGACGATGATGAATACTGGAAAACCGGCTACTACTATAATCCCGACGACAAACATATTCTCATTGAAAACCGCATGCAGTCCGGCAATTACACGTTTAATTATGCTAAAAAAGGCGCGTGGATTTTCACAGGAATCACCTGTGCAATAATAGCCGGCTGTATCATCCTGGTGTTTGTCTGCATGCTTCCTTTGATTAATATACAGGAAAAAATCACTCTGACAAACAATAACCTTACTATTTCTGCCGGTGGCTATACAAGCGAGATTGATGTAAATGACATCACAGAGCTTAAGCTTCTGGACGAGCTGCCGGATGACAGTTTCCTGCGTACAAACGGAGCCTCTACCGACAGCTACGATATCGGCAGGTATGAAGGACGCACCCTTGGAAAGTGCAGCCTGTATGTATTCGACGGATACTCTCCTATTCTCATGATAAAATCGGATGATACACTGGTGTTTGTAAATTCTAAGGAAGATGGTGAGATAGAGAGGTTGTATGAAGAATTAAGTCAATAAATTTGTTCTTTTTATGTTATACTGTAATCGTATACCTAAAAAGAAAGCAGGCAAAATCTATGAAAACACGACAAGAAGCATTAGACTACGGCTTATCATTTCCAAATACATATCAGGAGGCCCCATTCCACGACCCAAACTGGCAGCTCATCCGCGTAAAGGACAGCAAAAAGGTTTTCCTGTGGACCTATGAGCGCAATGGTTTTATCAATTTAAATGTCAAGGTATCTCCTGCATGGCGAGACTTCTGGAGAGATGCCTTCCCATCGGTCATCCCAGGCTGGCACCAGAACAAGGACAACTGGAATACCATCATTCTCGATGGCAGCATACCGGATGATGCTATAAAAAACATGATTGCAGACAGCTATGACCTTGTCACCTATAATCCGACCCGGCTCATATATGAGGCTGTAAAAAGGATTCCAAAGGGTTGTGTTGCCACATATGCACAGGTTGCTGAGCTTGCAGGCAATAAAAAAATGTGCCGGGCTGTCGGCAATGCCCTACACAAGAATCCCAATCCTGATGAAATTCCATGCTACAGAGTGGTAAATGCAAAAGGTGAGCTGTCAGGGGCATTTGCCTTCGGCGGAGCCGATGAACAGGCTAACCGTCTAAGAGCAGATGGCATTGAGGTCATAGACGGCAGGGTTGACCTTGATAAATACGGAATACGGATTGTAGATGATGTTATATATACAAAAACAACAGTGGAACCACTTACTTAAATAATGGTTCCACTGTTATTTTTACGCATATATTCAATGATTGCAGCTACTATACTTTCTGCATTATCAAATTGTTTTTGAGCTTCTTCTTTCTATGCAATAATAATTCCCTCCTTTTGTATATTTGAATAATACGGCAAGCTGTTTACCCAATTTTTAAAGTGTTTTTCATTTTTAATATTCACACTTATCGGCACACCATACTCAAGTTCAATATCATAAGCTGCATCAAATATTTCATCCTCTATCTGTATAATCCTATCATCCGTCAGCTCCGTCAAAACCATTATATCCATATCTGAATTATCTCCATAATCTCCTCTTGCATATGAACCATATAATATCATCTGCTTTAACGAATCACCCATAATGCTTTTTGTCTTATTTCTGAACTCACATAATATCCGGTTTCTATCACTCATATTATCACTTCCTAATTCTTATAAAACAATTGTAGCTATTCATTTTTGCACCATATTTCTGATAAATATATCTTAACATCAAACCCTATTAAATACAAGAAACAGTTGCATCCTCTTATATATACAGCTTCCGAAACCGCGCCGGTGTCATCCCTGTAAGTTTCCTGAACATGACGATAAAATGGCTGGCATCTGAGTACCCCACATCAGATGCTATATCCTGCACCTTACGCCTGCTGTTTATAAGCAGTAACTCCTTGGCTTTATTGATGCGGTAGTTGGTCAGGTACTCATACACCGAGCAGTTCATAAACTCCGTAAAAACACGCGATAGATATTGCTGCGATACAAATACACCATCAGCAAGCTCCCTGGCACTGATATCGTCCATGTAGCTTTCTTCTATAGCATCTATAACAGGCTTTATAAAACGCACATAGCTTTGGTCATCATTATCGTGTGTGTGATTAGACTGGTCTGAGAGCAAAAGCATGATACCATAACAGTCAAGTGAGAGCATTTGCGTATCACTGGAACGTTCCTTAAAGTCTTCCACTGCCCTGTTAATCGCTTCCGACACCTCCATCCCCTTATTCTCATCAATCAGCCGGTATTCCTTTTCATCAAACATTTCCCTGAAGGCTGCCGCCATTGTCCCTGTAAAAGTGGCAAACTCTGTTTTCCAGGGCAGGCTATTGCCGGATGAGATGTTTTTATTGTGATAGGAGTGTGGCACGTTTGGAGCAATAAGAATTCCCTGCCCCTTTTGCAGCTCAATCGTATGACTGTTCGACAAAATATTGTCTGAAACAGCCTGATTTCTGCTGTACACTGTCACCTCACCCACACCCTCCTTCGTCTGTAAATAATGGTACAGCGGATACCCCTCCGGGCGGGTAACGCTTTCCTGCTCCCAGTCATTACCGACAGAGTCGAATTGAAACGGTTCTCTTGCGAAATTGCTTCCAAAATAAATAGGCATGCTTTCTCCTTTCAAAAACGGTTTAGTTTCAGAATGTTATATAATTTGGTTTATGATGTTATACTATTTTCCGTAAATCTATTATATGATTAGTGCATAGGGAAACACATTTATAGTTTAAGAATATCATAATATTGGGGTTAATACCATAACGGAGGTAAAAAATGCAGTCAAAATTCAAAAGAATCCTTTTCGGAGGAGATTACAATCCAAATCAGTGGCCTAAGGAGGTCTGGGATCAGGACATGGCATACTTTAAGGATGCCCATATCAACAGTGCCACAATCAACGTTTTTTCATGGGCTAAAATACAGCCGTCTGAGAATGAGTATAATTTCACAGAGCTTGACGAGATAGTTGATATGCTCTCAAACGAAAACTACGACATCGTCATGGCAACATCCACAGCGGCACTGCCTGCATGGATGGTCAAAAAATATCCTGAGACAATGAGCACCGACTCCGAGGGACGCCAGCATAAATTTGGAGCCAGACACAATTTCTGTCCGAACTCCCTGGTATATCAGAAGTACGCAAAGGCTCTTGCGACAGAGCTTGCAAAACGCTATAGCGGCAATAAAAATATTTCTGTATGGCACATCAATAACGAGTACGGCGGATACTGTTACTGTGACAACTGTCAGAAGCAGTTTCGTGTATGGCTCAAGGATAAGTACAAGACTCTCGATGCCGTAAACGATGCCTGGAACACAGAGTTCTGGGGACACACCTTCTATGACTGGGATGAGATAGTCGTACCTAACGAGCTCAGCGAGGAGGCCTGGGGTGGCATGACAAGCTTTGCCGGAATATCAACAGACTACAGACGTTTTTACTCTGACAGCTTGCTGAACTGCTATAAGCTGGAGCGCGATGCCGTTAAATCTATCATTCCTGATGCGCTTGTCACAACAAACCTGATGGGTACCTTCAAGGGCCTTGACTATTTCAAGTGGGCTAAGGAGATGGATATCGTGTCGTGGGATAATTACCCTGCATACGACACACCATGGAGCATGGTTGCGATGACTCACGATTTGATGCGAGGTCTTAAGGATGAGCCATTCATGCTCATGGAGCAGACTCCAAGCCAGCAGAACTGGCAGCACTACAATTCATTGAAGCGTCCGGGACAGATGCGTGCACAGAGCTATCAGACCATAGCCCACGGTGCAGACACTATCCAGTTCTTCCAGCTCAGACGAAGCAAGGGTGGCTGCGAGAAATTCCACGGTGCTGTAATAGCACATGTCGGAACAAACGACACAAGGGTATTTAAGGAGACTGCACAGCTTGGACGAGAGCTTGAAAGCTTCGGCACAAGGACACTTGGCACACGTAATAAATCAGATGTGGGAATCATCTTTGACTGGGACAATTACTGGGCACTTGAGTACACAAGCGGACCTACACAGGACCTTAAATATGTTGACCAGATTCACCACTATTATGAGTATTTTTACAACAAAAATATCTCTGTCGATATGATTCCGGTTGACGGTGATTTTTCAAAATATAAGGTAATTGCCGCACCTGTTCTGTACATGGTAAAGGAAGGCATGAAGGAAAAGCTTGAGCAGTTTGTGAAAAACGGCGGTACTCTCATCACAACATTTATGAGTGGTATTGTGGACCAGTCTGACAACATGCATCTGGGCGGATATCCGGGACCGCTCCGCGAGATGGCAGGTGTCTGGGTTGAGGAAATTGACGCGCTCGCACCGGAGCAGTCAAACACTGTAAGTTTTTCGGATGGAAAAGAATATAAATGCAATCTGCTGTGCGACCTGATGCACCCGGAAGGGGCAGAAGTACTCGCCACATATGAAAGCGATTTCTATGCAGGAATGCCTGCTGTCACAAAAAACAGCTACGGAAAAGGCCATGTATACTATGTTGCCACACAGCTTGAGGCAGAAGGACTTGCAAGGGTGCTTGATGAAGCCACAGATGAAGTGTCTGTATCAGGTGTCATTGCTGAAGAGACAGGTCTTGAAATCACATGCCGCGAAAGCGAAAATACACGCTTTTACTTTGTGATGAATTTCACTGATGAAAAGCAGACTCTCCCTGCAAGCCTTGCAGGAATGGTTGACCTGATCACCGGAGAAGCAGCTAAAGAGGGCGATGTGATGAATAAGTGGGATGTGAAGATACTTCAGGAAGCACTATAAGAGAGCCTTATACATTAAAACATATAGTAAGCTACACAAAAAGCCGCTGCATTTTTGTATCATTCACAACCGACAAAATCCCGGATTGTCCGTACACACCTTAGTGTGACAGACAACCCGGGATTTTAATTATTAAGCATAGCTATATTTTTCTGTTTTAATATTATTTCGATAATCTAAGTGTAACAACACTGCATGCCGGAAGAGTAACCTTCACACCGGTCTGTGTATTTTCATATGCAGTGAAATCCTTCTCATCCACTACCTCAGGTGCTTCAAAGGTATTGTGTGCATCCATGGCACCTTCGATGTATCTGGCCTCGCTTACACTGTATTTGTCACCCTCATTTGTGAGTATAATATCAACATCCTCTGATGACTCAAGAGAATTGTTTGTAAGTGTAACTGTGATCACGCCATCCTTATCCTCTGATACAGACTCAAAAACCTTCGGAAGCTCATTCTTTCCAGAACCAACAGTAGTTCCTCCTACAAGAGAGCTGTCCAAAAGAGCTGCGCCCTGATGATGTCTCATCATATGGAATACATAATATGTAGGTGTCTTTATCATCTTATCGCCGTCTGTGAGCATTACAGACTGAAGCACATTTATAAGCTGTGCAATACATGCCATCTTCACACGGTCGGAATGCTTGTTGAAAATGTTTAATGTCATACCTGCAACAAGTGCATCACGCATTGTGTTCTGCTGATATAAGAATCCTGGATTGGTACCAGGCTCCACATCTGACCAGATGCCCCACTCATCAACAATAAGACCTATATTCTTATCAGGATCATACTCATCCATTATAGCTCCATGACGATTGATGAGCTCCTCCATGAAATATCCTCTCTTAAGAGTCTGATAAAAAATATCCTCTGTAAAATCTGTCGCACTTCCCTTGATATTCCAGTCATCCTCAGTCTCAGGAAGTGTGTAATAATGAAGAGATAATCCATCCATCAGACCATGGAGTTTCGGATCACAATGGTCAAAGCATGTAGCCATAACCTTCTTTGTCCACTCATAGTCATCCACATTTGGACCACAGCAGATTTTATTGATTGGCTGATTGCCTGCATAATTTCTGACATAAGTCTGGTATCTGCGGTATTCATCTGCATAATGCTCAGGACGCATGTTTCCACCACATCCCCAGTTCTCATTTCCAACTCCGAAGTAATCAATAGTCCACGGCTCTTCGTGACCATTTTCCTTACGCAAATCAGCCATAGGAGATACTCCGTTAAATGTGATGTACTCTACCCACTCACTCATCTCGCGTACTGTTCCGCTTCCTAAATTTCCGTTCACATATGTCTTACAGCCTAACTGTCTGCAAAGCTCAAAAAACTCATGTGTTCCGAAGCTGTTGTCCTCAACTACACCACCCCAGTGTGTGTTGATCATCTTTTTTCTCTTCTCCTTAGGACCGATACCATCCATCCAATGATACTCATCTGCAAAGCAGCCGCCCGGCCAGCGGAGCACAGGTATCTTCATTTCCTTTAATGCATCTACAACATCAGTACGCATGCCGTTTACGTTTGGTATATCTGAATTCTCCCCTACAAATAATCCCTCGTAGATACATCTTCCGAGATGCTCTGAAAAATGTCCATAAATTTCCGGAGCAATTGTACTCTTTTTATTCTCATTATTTACAATAATTTTTGCCATAGTTTCTCCTTTATCTCTTATACATTTATCCTGACCTGCCATTGTTGCACACATAAGTGCACTGATTGTTAATGTGTTTTGCTTATGCACATAATATACATGAGAGTAGCTGCAATGTCAATATTTATTTTAGATTATCTTAAACTATTTTACGCATTATTTGATAATGTCTAAAATTTTATTTTATTTTCGTTTTTAAACGCATGTAAGTTATACATATTGCACAATATATTTAAATTATTTTAAAACATACTTCAATATAGCTTAAAACTATACGATAATATATTGACAACATAGGAGCTTATTCCTATAATTAAAACATGATTTACACACAAGAACTCGTTGTTAATTTTATAAAATATTTTAGGAGAATCTATATATGATACATATCACATCATTAGACGACGGTCTCGAACTGTTTAAAGCTCTCGGCTCTGATATTCGTATCCAGATTTTAAAAATTCTGCTCGAGAATAACCAGATGAGCATGAATCAGATTGCAAACGAGCTAAACATCAGCAATGGAGCTTTAACCGCACATATAAAAAAGCTTGAGGAATGTGGACTTATCTCCGCCTCAAACGATTCATCCGGTCACGGCAACCAAAAGCTGTGTTCACTGATTCAGGATCGTATATTAGTAGAAATTGAAAAGCCAATAGACTTAAGTAACGTATACAACACCTCCATAAAGGTAGGGCAGTTTTCATCTCACAATATCTGTCCAACCTGTGGCCTGGCTACATCCTCATTTGTGATAGGAGAGCTCGATGACGTGCGTTACTTTGACCATCCTGACCATTTCAATGCAGACATTATGTGGTTCACAAAGGGCTATGTGGAATATGTAATTCCAAACCTCATTCCACGTAATCAGAAAATCACCCAGCTTTCACTCTCAGCCGAGATAAGTTCTGAGGCTCCGGGCATCGACAACGACTGGCCAAGTGATATAAGCTTTTACATCAATGACACTCTGGTCGGCACCTGGACCTCTCCCGGTGACTATGGAGATGTACGCGGAATGTTCACCCCTGAATGGTGGCCTCAGAACTGGAATCAATACGGTCTACTTAAGCTTTTAGTCATAAATCATAAAGGCACCTTCATAGACGGTCTTAAGATATCAGATATCACAACCTCTGAGCTAAAGCTTGACTACACAAGCACTATACGCTTCCGTATCGCAGTTGAGGAGGATTCTGCCCATGTCGGCGGACTCACAATATTCGGAAAAAGCTTCGGTAACTACGATCAGGACATTGTTGTATCCATCAATTATGCATCTCTTGACACTGAAAAAAACACTAAATAATAATAAAATGACTGCGGAAATCAAAACCGCAGTCATTTTGTTATTATTTTATTTGTACTACCACTTTTTATGAGGGCAGTGCGAAACGCCTGTAAGCGCCCGAAGCTCCACATAACAGCCGCATGCATTACAGGTTCCGGCATTTAGCCTGTCACACGCCTTGCACACTGCAAGCCTTGCCTCATACTCTTTTTCCGGCACTCTGTCCTCGCCCTTTATCGCATCAACATATTTTTTTATCATTGCTGCGTCGGCCTCTGCCATTTCTCTAAGCAGACACTTCTTACATATCAGTTCCATGTGATGTCCCCTTTCTTTTGCCTTATCGGTTATACGAAAACACAGGTCGTCCAGCATTTATAGATTTAATATATCAGATAAAAACCTATAACACAATATATATTTTATAATTTATTAAATTATTTTACACTAATTAAAACATTAAAGTTTTTATATGTATACAAAGTAGAAGAAAGGACAACCGTATCCCGGCTGTCCTTTCTTTTATTAGTTTATTATTATATTGGGGAAAATGTAAAAAATGATAAAACCAAACTATTTTAAATACTTATAAAAAATCCTTCACTGATGCATAAATGCCCTCTGCATCAAGTCCGTATTTTTTAAGCAAAGCAACAGCCGGACCTGACTCACCAAAGCAGTCCTGTATGCCTATTGTCTTTACCGGTGTTGGAGCCTTACGCGAAAGTGTCTCACATACCGCGGCTCCAAGTCCGCCTATTACAGAGTGCTCCTCCACGGTAACCACCCTGCCGCATTCCTTTGCTGCAGCTACAACAAGCTCCTCATCAAGAGGCTTGATAGTGTGTATATTTATGACCTTTGCATTTACGCCATCTGCTGCAAGCTTTTCTGCCGCTGCAAGTGACTCTGCCACGCACAGACCAGTAGCTATGATAGCTACATCCGTGCCCTCACGGAGTGTAACACCCTTTCCAATTTCAAATTTATACTCTGCATTGTCATTTATTATCGGTGTTGCAAGACGGCCAAACCTCATGTATACAGGGCCCTCATGCTCATAAGCTGCCTTTACGGCGGCTCTTGCCTCTATATCATCGCTTGGGTTTATTACAACCATGCCTGGAATTGCTCTCATGAGTGCAATATCCTCGTTGCACTGGTGGGTGGCTCCATCCTCTCCTACCGAAATACCTGCGTGTGTCGCACCGATTTTCACATTGAGATGAGGATATCCAATAGAGTTTCTCACCTGCTCAAACGCACGACCTGCCGCAAACATGGCAAATGAACTGGCAAATGGCACCTTTCCCGTAGCCGCAAGTCCTGCAGCAATGCCCATCATGTTGCACTCTGCGATACCACAGTCTATGTGACGATCTGGAAATTCCTTTTTGAAGATGGCTGTCTGTGTGGCAGCCGCAAGGTCAGCATCAAGAACATATACGTCATCGTGCTCCTTTGCAAGCTCTACAAGTGCATTTCCATAGCTGACACGTGTGGCGATTTTCTTTACTTCTGACATAATGCTTCACCTTCCTTTCTCAGATCCTCCATGGCAACTGCATACTCCTCATCATTTGGAGCCTTGCCATGCCAGCCGACCTGATTTTCCATAAATGAAACACCCTTGCCCTTTACGGTATGTGCTATAATTGCCGTCGGCATACCCTTTGTATTTCTTGCTTCTTTAAATGCGTCAGCAATCTGCTCCATGTCATTTCCATCCTTCAGATCAATCACATGGAAATTGAATGCCTTGAATTTCTCACCAATAGGATATGGTGAGCACACCTGATCCACCGGTCCATCAATCTGAAGTCCGTTGTTATCAACTATAACAACAAGGTTATCAAGCCTTCTGAAGCCCGCAAACATAGCAGCCTCCCAGACCTGTCCCTCCTGAATCTCGCCATCGCCGAGAAGTGTATATACTCTGTAATCATCATTTGTAAGCTTTGCAGAAAGTGCCATGCCCACTGCCGCAGAAATGCCCTGTCCGAGCGAACCGCTTGACATATCCACACCCGGGATATGCTTCATGTCAGGATGTCCCTGCAGATATGATCCCAGATGTCTGAGTGTCTTTAAATCCTCAACCGGAAAATAGCCTCTCTGCGCAAGTGTAGAGTAAAGTCCCGGAGCCGTGTGTCCCTTTGAAAGCACAAAACGGTCTCTATCCGGCTTTTTAGGATTCTTTGGATCAATGTTCATCTCCTCAAAATACAGATATGTAAATATATCTGCTGCAGAAAGTGAGCCGCCCGGATGTCCCGCCTTTGCAGAATGCACAGCCGTGACGATACCCTTCCTGACTTCATTTGCTGTAATCTGAAGCTCTAATTTGTTCATTTTGTTCTCCTGTTAAATCTATGACATGAAATAAAATATTTATACCGGTCTTTGGTTTATAATATCTAATCCCCAAATACAGCTCTGTAATCAGCCTGGAACTTCTCGATTCCCTGATCTGTAAGCGGATGCTTTGTCATCTGCTCAATAACCTTGTAAGGAATTGTTGCGATATCAGCTCCTGCAAGTGCACAGTCTGTGACATGAATCGGGTTTCTGATTGAAGCTGCAATAATCTCTGTGTCATATCCATAGATATCAAAAATCTCAGAAATCTGTCTGATCAGCTCAATGCCCGGCTGGCTGATATCATCAAGTCTGCCAAGGAAAGGCGAAACATATGTAGCACCTGCATTTGCAGCAAGAATTGCCTGATTTGCTGAAAAAATAAGAGTAACGTTTGTCTTGATGCCCTCTGATGAAAGTACCTTGACAGCCTTAAGTCCCTCAACTGTCATAGGAATCTTAACTACCATGTTTGGATGGATAGCTGCGATTTCACGTCCTTCTTTTATCATGCCCTCTGCATCAACTGTTGTTGCTTTTACCTCTCCGCTTATCGGTCCGTCAACGATAGATGTGATTTCTTTAATTACCTCATTGAAGTCTCTGCCCTCTTTTGCGATGAGTGAAGGGTTTGTTGTAACTCCACAGATGACTCCCATATCGTTTGCTTTCTTAATGTCCTCGACATTTGCTGTATCTACGAAAAACTTCATTTAATAATACCTCCGCCTTATATAATTTGTGTTTGCTTTTATTTGATGATATAAATATAACACTTTAAAAGAAAAAATGCAATAGCAAAAGTAAATAAAAGTAAAAATAAATATAATTAAATGTCATCAAATAAAAAAACATAAGCAATCGAAAACACTAGCTTTATTTACTTATTTGAGTTATTATATATTTATGCAATGCTTTGTGATAAAAATATGTACGCAAAAATACAACAGAAATCAAAAGAAAGAGGAAAATCTATGCTGCAATTAGAAAGACAACAAAAGATTCTCGATTATTTAAAAGAAAACCGCAAGGCCACCACCAATGAGCTCAGCGAGCTGCTTGGTGTATCGACCACAACAATAAGAACAGATTTAAACCAGATGGATAAGGAAAAGCTTCTGACAAAGACTCACGGCGGTGCTATCTACAAGGATAAAACCCATGACATGACTGATTTAACCTCGAGGGCCTACCTGTTCCATGACCGCGCCCTGGAAAACAAGGAAGCTAAAGAGGAGATTGCAAACGAGGCGATAAAGCTCGTAAGTGACCATATGTGTATATTCCTTGATGCCAGCTCCACAGCCTACACTCTCGGCATGAAGCTTTCAGGCTTTACAGAGCTGACCGTCATCACCAATGGCATCAATCTGGCTTTAGAGCTAAAGGATATCCCGGGTGTCACAGTCATCCTGACAGGCGGTATCGTAACCAGTGCATCCGCTTCCATAGAAGGACTGCTTGGCGCTGATTTACTCAAAAAGATACACACCGATATCGCGTTCGTGTCAGCAAGAGGCTTCTCTGTAGAAGACGGACTGACTGATTTCAGTATATACGAGGCTGATTTAAAGCACATGTGTATCAAGGCCTCCGCTAAAACTGTGGCTCTTGTCGACCACACCAAGTTTGATACCACATCCATATCCAGCTATGCATCGCTTGATGACATCAATATGGTAATCACCGACTCCGGTATCTCTCCTGAGACAGCAGATATATATGAGAAGGCAGGCACTGATATTGTTATATCCGGAACATAAATGAGACAATATAGCCATATAAAAATATAAGTACAAATATAACTATAAATATAAGTACAAATATAACTATAACTGTATATATAGATCCATCAAAAATGACACGCAACGTTTTACGCTGCGTGTCATTTTATAGTTGTCTTATACGCTTAAAGCATCAGACTATCTTATATGCATTTCTACCCTTTTCCTTCACATCATTGAGCACTTCATCCACCGTCTTGAACAGCTTTGAAAACTCATCCGGCACCTTTACATCCGGGGCGGTAACATATGCCTGTGATACAGTCAGATACTCATCCACCTTAGAGCTCTCATGAAGTATCTGTTTTTTGGCAAGCTCAAGTCTTATATGCTCGGCTATATTTTTAATGATATCCTCATCCGTTTCCTGCAGGATTATGTAGAATTCATCACCATAGAAATGATACCCCATTCCCTTATCTTTGATGCTCTCATTTATTATGGATGACAATTCTTTTAGCACTGCATCACCGGTGACTCTGCCACTGTTTCTGTTAAATGACTTGAAGAAATCTATATCCACTACTCCAAACGTGATTCCTGCACCATCTGAATCCTGATTTTTGCTCACAAGCTTTTCAAAATCGTTTCGCATCTTGAACTTATTGCCCATGCCTGTAAGCATATCTGTGTAGTTGAGTCTGACTGCCTTACGGCGCTCATACTCAGTCTCCTGAAGCTGAAGCTTAAGGTCGATTGTATCACCCATGGCGCTCTCATATTTCATCCACATCTTGACACAGGTCTTCTGGAAAAACAGATTTTCTGTTTCAATAGCAAAGCGTTCATACTCCACAATAACCTTTTTCCATGCATCGAACTCCCCCATATTCATAAATAGATTGCAAAGGCTTAGTATCTCAAGCACATAATTGGCAGAATTGATATTGTTTATCGCACCCTCAACCAGCTCTTCCACATGATCTCTGACCTCATCCTCATTTCCCATCTTCCATAGCATATGTGCCTGTGACATATCTATCAGAAATCTGTTTTTATCACTGCCAGCTATCTCATTAAAGAGTATCGCGTCAGAAAGATGCTTTTCTGCCTTTTCAAACTCATTAATTCCCGTGTATGAGATGCACAGATTCAGATGAAGCATGAGAAGTTCCTGATAATAGCTATCCCTCTCTCCATGCAGCGGTGGCTTGCACAGCTCCAGTGCTTCGTTGAAATATCTGATAGCCTTTTCATACAATCCAAGCTCCATATAGAGTGAGCCTATATTATTGTTTACAAACATGATTATCTCTGTTGAGCCCTGCTCCACAGCTACATCCATAGCCTCTAGGTAGCAGTCAATTGACATGCTTAAGTCTCCAATAGATGCATATATGACTCCCATAAAATTGACAGTCTTTGCCATCTGCTCATATGCGCCACAGCTCTTATAAAGACCGGCTGTCTCCTGTGCCTTATTCTCTGCCAAAAAAAGCTTATTCTCGCCAAATAAGGCTGCTGCCTCATCCATACATCTGTCTGCCTTTTGCAATATACCCATAAAAACCCTCCTATAGATGACAATACAATCTATTTCTCAGCAAGATACTGCTTATATCCAACCTGTTTCAGTTTCGCATCCTTTGCTACAACCTGAGCCTTCATATCTGCTGTATACTTTTTGATTTTCTCAAGGATTGCATCATCACCTGCTGCGAGTATCTTTGCTGCAAGGATTGCTGCATTTTTCGCACCGTCAATTGCAACTGTGGCAACAGGCACTCCAGGTGGCATCTGCATGATTGAGAACACTGCATCCATTCCATCCAGATTCTTTCCTGAAAGCGGTACTCCGATAACAGGAAGTGCAAAAAGCGCTGCACACATTCCCGGAAGTGCTGCTGCCATTCCCGCTCCTGCTATTATTACCTTTACATCTCTCTCCTCAGCGCCTCTTGTCCACTCAATAAGCTCATCCGGCTCACGGTGTGCTGAGATGATGGTGAGCTCATACTCTATGCCGAGCTCTTCAAGCATATCTGCTGCCTTACTCATCACCTTTAAATCTGAGTCGCTGCCCATAACTATTCCAACCTTTGCCATTTTATCCTCCTTATATGTCTAATAATTATTTACTTTCTGCATCAAGCGTATCGAGCGGTTTGTTCAACTCTTCTACGCCCTCAAGCACAAATCTGCCATCTCTTATTATATCACATGTTGAGCCATCGTGTCGAATAACTGTGATGGCTCCAAGCTCATCATATGGTATTGTGATATCCGTGTGGCAGTTGAAATATGCCTTCGATATATCCTCTTTTCTGCGGATGGAAACTGAATTATCCCTGGCAATGATTGCTTTTCCGTCAGGGTTGTATGTCATATTGTCCTCATCGTATGTGTAGCAGGTATCACCCACCGCAAAGTGCGGTCCTGTCTTCTCTGCTATGAGAATAGGCATCTTTGCCGCGATATCATATACTCTCGCCATACGGTAGGCTGTCGTATTGGTGCCTATGGCAAACTCACCCATAGGCAGTGTGTCATGATGGAAAAGCACATTGTCTGATATATACTTTTTGTTTTCTTCCTCATCCTCAAAATTGGTGCATGTATATTTATCAATCATGCCATCCTTAAAGTCGATTTCCAGATTAAGGAAATTAAGCTCATTGAGATATACCTGACTGACATGCAGCTTGCCGTTTGTACCCTCTAGCACCGGTGAAGTAAACACCTCTCCGACAGGAATATTTACATCAGCCACACAGTTTTCAAAAGCCGTCTCCTTTGAAGGCTCCTTAAGCTCATGAATCTTGACAAACAAATCTGTCCTGTTGCCGTTTGTTCCGACGATATGCACCCTGTCTGCTGTATCGAGCACATCTATAATTTTCTGCTGCATATCTCTGTAGAGTGCATAATCAAGAGTATTAATCTTTACAGTCTCCGTAAAAATTTCCTTATAATCAGGTCCGATTGCAGCACACGGATAGGCAATAATCGTAAAGCTTCTGTCCTCGCTGTGGATATAGCTGTTCATATACTGTGAGCGCACGCTTGTCATATGGACTGCAAGCTTCTGCTGCTCATCATTAAAGTGCGCAGCCTCCTTCTTTGAAACCGGAGCAAACGGCTCCTCGCCAAATATCTCTATGACAGCAGGACCTCCACATTTACATGCTACATCCTTCATTCTCTCAAGTGCATTGTGCATACACTCCAGGCGGTACTCCACATATGCCTTGTCAAGCCACAGTGCCATATCCTCCTTGTGGTCATAGTCAAACTGCTTATTTACCGATGTGGAAAATGGTCTCATGGCAGGCTTCATACCCATTTTCTCAAAATTCTTTAATGCTGCTCTTATCATACGCTCAAAGCCAAGCGGATAAAGCACCTGAACCACCGACTTCTTTGAGATATCCTTGTTGCAGGTAATAAAGCCAATGCGGTATCCTTCTGTATAGGTATCTGCCATGGCCTGTATCTCCTCATCTGAAAATGAAGCCAGATGCGCTCTGCCGGCGCGCTCATTCTCTCCGACATACAGTCCGTAGGAATACAGATAATCATCATTTGACAAATCTGCCTCATTTACAAGCTCTGTATAGTAATCATAAGCCGGGTCAAGGAGTGCTCTGTTGTCATCCTCTGCAAAAATCTCCTCATAATCATGCATGAACGAATATATACAGCCCCTTATCTCATCAGGACTCAGCTCATTGGCATTCTCAAAATAATTGTAAAGCTCTACAATAAGCTCTGCATAAATGCAGAGATATTTTATATCCCCCTGATAGATATGTGTAATGCTTCCGGCAATTTTTGCATATACAGCCGATAAAAGCTGACCATACTCATCTCCGAGCACCTTTACGGCGTATGCCGGGTTGGCATAGCTTTTCTCGTAATTTTCTTTATCAAACTGTGAATAGAATAAATCGTTAAATTTCTTATCTGCGCTATGGTTTTTAATAGTGTTTAGGCACTTTGCCACACTTGTGAAATAATCTGCAAAAGCCGGCTCTATCGCAGGCTCTCTGATGATCTGCTCTATCCGCTCCTCCACAAGCTCTAATCGCTCTGCGTAAAGCTCATTGGAGAGCTCATAAATCTCTTTATAACTCATATATCCCTATAATCTTTCTATTTTATAATTCAAATATTCATGACAGTTTTATCGCACTATTGATATAATATGTGCTAAATAATAAAGCCGACAGCATACGTCCCACCCCAGCTGAGCACCGCTATAAGTGCAAAAAACACTGCCAATCGTGGAAATGTCATGAATGATTCCTCATCAAAGAGGCTTCTGATGGCAAACCCGAAATCTGCCAGAGATATGCCAAGCATCAGTATACCGGCACTGCCATAGTACATAGACAGATTGCCATCTCCTCTGAATGCCGCATTCAAAAAAACTATATATACAATCTCTATGAGGATAGCCACAACAAGTGCAGCTATCCCCCTCTTAGATTGCTTCTTTTCCGTAAACTTATACCTGTTACGTTTTCTTCTGCCAAGCAATTTATATTCTCCTATTTGCAGCCGTACTGCTTATAGTACTCATCTATAGCTGCTTTGATTGTGTCATCAATGACTACTCTGCCATCATGCTCTCTGTTGTAGAGATACTCTGTGACCTCTTCCATTGTAACGATTGCCCTGCCCTCAAAGCCGTACTTCTCATGAATTTCGTCGAGCGCGCTCACCTTGCCGCCCTGTCCGACTTCCATTCTGTTAAGGCTCACCATAAGGCCTACGATTGTAACATTTGCAGCTTCTCTTACCTTTGGAACTGTCTCCTCCATTGATTTGCCGGATGTGGTGACATCCTCTATCATGACTACTCTGTCGCCATCCTTAAGCTTGCTTCCAAGGAAGCCTCCCTTGTCTGCACCGTGATCCTTTGCCTCTTTTCTGTCTGAGCAGTAGCGCACCTCTTTTCCATAAAGCTCATGGTATGCGATAGCTGTTACCACTGCAAGCGGAATTCCCTTGTATGCAGGTCCGAATAATACATCAAAGTCATCTCCGTAGTTTGCATGGATTGCCTTTGCGTAGTACTCTCCGAGTCTCTTAAGCTGTGAGCCTGTCACATATGCTCCCGCATTCATGAAAAATGGTGATTTACGGCCGCTCTTTAATGTGAAATCACCAAATTTCAGCACGTCACTCTCCACCATAAAGTCTATAAATTCCTGCTTATACTGTTCCATTTTATCTTAAAACCTCCTGTTTATAAGGCTTTCACGCCTTTATTATTGTCTCAAATTGCTTTACTACACACTTTTTACACACTTTACACCGCTTCCATCTTCCTCATCTCGTCAAACAAGGTATCATCTGTTACGTGACAATACAAATCCATTGTCAGCTGTAAGGAGCCATGTCCGAGAAGCTTCTGCACGCTCTTAGGCTGCATTCCGTTCTCGATTGCCCTTGTTGCAAAGGTGTGACGGAAACAATGAGGAGAGAACCTCTCAAATTCCGGGTGTTCCTTCTGAATTCGTCTCGTTGTTACATCCATACATTCCTGTACGATGAACTGCTGTGTAGGTCGATTGTTTCTGGTTACGAAAACCAGATTCTTGTATTCGTCCTGTGCTGTTTGTGCGTTCTTAAGCAGAATCTCCTGCCCGCGAACTCTTTGTTTTTTCAGAGCTTCCATAGCTCTTGTTGTTAAGGGAATGGTTCGCTTGCTGTTATGCGTCTTGGTATCATGCCATTCAAAGACATATTTGCCATCCTTGCGGAAATAGCATAAGGAACGTCTGACGTGTACAACCTTCTTTTCAAAGTCTACATCAGACCACTGAAGCCCCATCAACTCACCAATACGCATTCCTGTGTCGATTGCCACTACATATAAATTGTAGTAGAATGTGTCCTTCGCATAGCTAAAAAAAAGCTCCGTTTCACCTACCGTTAATACTCTACGTTCTTTCTTAACCTCTTTAGAAATCACAGTATTGATCTGCTTAGCAGAATTTTTGATAAGTAAATCAGAGTCTATTGCTTTCTCCAGCATATCGACCAGTATCTTTTTCGAATTCTTACGCTCATTGTCTGTTTCCAGTTCGTTAATCGCCTGCTGCATAATCAGTAAATTCAAGGATGTGAGTTTTCTCCATCCCAGAGCCTTCTGTATTCTGCGATAATGACCTGCGTATGTCTCCTTGGTGGAGTCTCTGCAATTCTTCTTGCAGGTATCCATCCAGATTTCATACCATTCGTCAAGCGTTACGTCCTTCGCAACAACATTGAGTGCCTTTTCATCCTCATACTGTTCGTTTCTAAGCTTCTGTCTTACCTCATTCAGCGTCTTTGCGTAAACCGTCTGCTTCTTGCCAAAACGATTCACGAATCTTCCCTGATAAAGACCATCCTTTCTCTGTGATAAGCCTTTACCTAATTCTTTACCATTAAGGGATTTACCCATTTATGCCTCCTTCCTAAGTGTAGAATAGGAAGGATTCCAAATATCGTCCCTATTCTACCATAAAACCTTACAATTATCAATCCGTTTCAAAAATTGAATTCTCATTTTGAAACTCCTCCGTGTTCTTATTTATGAAAGAATCTGATTCAGTAACCAGTGGTCTAATCTGCCCTTATGAGCATATAGTCTGTTACCGATTCTTACCGTGAAACCATTGGCCGGATTGGAAAGCAATTCTCTTGCTTTCGTCTGTCCAATACCAAGGTACTCACACATTTCCTTTACATTTAATAACGCTCTTGTATCAAGTTCTGTTTTCATGGTAGTCCTGCCTCCTCTCGTAATATTCTCATTAACCACCTTCTTTCCTACCCGCAATAAGCGGTTCCTAAAGTAAGATTGTTCCAGTACTCTTAGTTTGGTTTTCTACGTATCCACTGTCTGGATTCTTTAGCACCGATTTCTCACTACTGAAACCTGCCTGTGGGCCTCTCCTGCGCGAGATCATCTCCCACCCTTGACGGAAGTGTCTGTTCTTTGCTCCGCTTAAATTGCTTTAAGTATCATCGCAAAGTCCGTTGACTGTGAATACAACTCATGAAGTTTTCAATGTACAGTTAAAACATTTCGATATCCTTGTAGAACATAAGTTTGTTTTGTGTTATGATTGTTGTAGCCGATTTGCTTCATTTCTGATGCCGCCCGGCTACGTTTTGTAAGTTAATTGTAGTAAAATATAGAGAATAAAATAATTGACGGTCACTTGACCGCGACTTGACATAGAAACTTTTCAAAGAATGAAAATATAGAAAGACAGATAAGATAGATAGCGGGATTGATAAATCCTCTCTGAAAGGAGCACACAGATGAGAAACAGACTGACCTTCGCCAATGTGATTGGTGTATTATTGGAAAATAAAAAGAAAACCTACCCGCAGCACCAGCTTGTACGCAGTCTGTTCTCTGCATATCTGGATGATACTCTGACAGCTTCGGAATTAATCGCAGATGACACGACGATGTACAGCCGCTGGTGCAATGGCGCCCGCCCGATTCCTATAGATATCCTAAAGACTTATGAAGATGAGGATGAATGGGATACGATGGAGGATGATTTCAGAGATAAGATTATTCCGAACCTGTTGAACGAAGCACAGGCTCGAATCCAGATGGAGGAATTGATTACAGACAGTATAAAAACCATCGGGCAGGAAATGGCTGATGCACTGATTCAGGAGCCGGATAATGCAGCCTTTTTCTGCTCTGTGGTAAGATATGCGATTTTGAATGACCATAGCACAGGTGCGCTCTATTCTCCCGACCTTTCGGAAGTGATTCTTTGCAATAAGCTTCCCTCCTGCAATCAGGCATTCATTGGACGAAAGGATGAGATAAAAGCAATCGCATCCCATCTTTCCAATCAATCCGTCTTATTCATTACTGGTATGGCAGGCATTGGAAAAAGCGAAGTTGCCAAAGCCTATGCACAGACGAACCGTAAAAAGTACACCAATATCATTTATCTGTATTACACCGGTGATTTGAGAAAAGACATCGCAAACCTTACATTTGCAGATGATTCCGTAGAAATGAATGAGGAAGTCCGTTTTCAGAATCACTATAAGGTGATGCAGAGACTCCACACAGATACACTGCTGATTCTAGACAACTTCAATGTGCTTCCAAAGGACGAACCCTTCTTAAAGGAACTGATGAAGAATGATATGCAGCTATTGATTACCAGCAGATGCAAACTTAAGAATTATGATTCTATAGAAATAAAGGAATTGGATAAAGAAAAAGAACTGACAGAACTGTTCTACAAGCATTGTCCTTCTGCAAAACGTGATCCGGACAGTGTGTCTGCCATTATAGAAGAAGTGAACTGTCATACCCTGACTGTCTGCATGGCTGCTCTTACCTTAGAAGCCAGCGGCATGGAACCGGAAGAATTGTTACAGGAGCTGCGTTCCTGCGGTATCGGGCAGAACATGGAAGAAATCGAGGTATTCAAGGATGATGAATTCTCCTATGCCAGTATGATAGGACACCTTCGCATGTTGATGAAGCTTAATAGATTAAATGAGGACAGTATTGATATCCTCCGTAACCTCTCACTCCTGCCGGTATCAGGAGTTTATAAAAGTGCGTTCAAAATGTGGCTGGAACTGGATTCTCTCAAAAATGTTAATGAGCTGATACGCTATGGCATTATCAGTGAAGATACCGAAAATAAGACGATTGCACTCCATCCTCTCATTCAGGAAGTGGCAATCGCAGAGACCATTCCAACCGTATCAGACTGCCATGTGATGTTAAATCACCTGCATTTGATTTGCCTTGCTCACGGTCTGGATGTAAAAAGACCGGTGACTGTCATGGAATGTCTGAAAAGCATCAACAGACACATCATCCTAGATAACAGGGCTTACTATCTACTGTTCTTACAGGATATGTACCCTTACTTTGACAAATATCTGGATACCGATTATCTGTCGGAGCTGGTAGAACGTATAGAATATGTGATGAATCTTATGAATGATTCGGGCAAGTCGGATGAAACGAGTAAATCGTATAATTCAGATAAATCAGGCACACCAGATATTACGCAAGAAACCAACCACATTTCTGCCTGTGACAAAGCATTATTATTAGATTACAAAGCACAGCTTCTGTTCCCACGCAAGGAATATGATAATGCCATTAAGAAATATAAAAAGGCGATTGCCCTCATGGAAAATTACCATAAGACCAATACTGCGGATGCCCGTTCCGCCAATCTGCTTTCAAACCTGCACAACAACCTCTCTACAGCTTATCTGTTCCGGAAGAAACTGGAAGAAGCCGTATCAGAACTCAAGACAGCTTTCACAGTACGCAGGGAATATGCCAGTCTTGGATTGATAGAGAATAATGATACCCTGCAGCAGACACTCTCACTTGCTAACATGCTGGTGCAGAATAAGGAATATGATTCTGCTCTGGAAATTATTGATTTCTGTGAATCCACCATTGATGAAGTTATGGGTAGAAATAACCTTGATTATGGTATGTGCGAGTTCTATCGTGGTGTCATTGCTTATACCCGTTCTCAGCCTGTGATAGCAGAACAGCACCTGCTTAACGCAGATGCCGTCTTTCATGCTGTTATGAACGAGAACCCTGATAATGATTATTCCAAAAGTACTGCTCGTTATTTGTATAGTTTGTATATGAGATGGGGAAAGAAAGAGCTTGCGGAGCAATATAAAAAAATACTAATCAGCACGCATTAGGTATTGCCATAAAAAATAGGTAGTTCAAATTGAACTACCTATTTTTATTTCTTCATGCTCTGGTGGCGTATTCTCTTCTCCGTTTCCAATAATCCAACATATTCTAAATGAATACTGCAAATTATCAATAATATTCATCTTGTTATCATTAGATAATACTGATTCAATATCACTATCATTTATCACACCCCAATCAATCCATTTATATCCATTATCTTCGTATGAACTAAATAAATAATTTTTACTATTCTTGCTCTGTGATAGTTCTCCACTAATTCTTAATATTTCATAAGAAAATATCTTCTTCTTCATAACTGCACATGATAGATTTCCATTCTCATTTATGAAAAACACTATATATTTATTGTCGAATCGAATTTCTTCCAAACATTCATTTGCAGTAGTTTGTGCTGTCATTCCTTTTTGTTCTTTCAAATATTCATATGGTGATTTCTGCTTCAATAAATATATAGTAACAATTAAAAACAGAAAAAAAATCATACAAACACAAAAAAATATTTTCTTTTGTTTCTTATTCATTCTCTTCACCTCATTCTTCATTTAATAATGTCTTATATCCCTGCCAATAGTCAACACTTCCGTCTGCGTATTCCTTGCGAATAATCGCATGGAAACGTCCTATCTGATACTTTCCTACTTTCATCTACCACCACTCTCCTTTATCGTTGTAGTGCCACCATTCGCCGCTTTCATATTCGATACAAAGATACCCGTCCTTATCTATCCAAACCTTTGCTAAGCCACCCTCGTTCCAATGCTCACACGCTTTTTTATGGGCTTCTTTGTTTCCCACTCCGCTTTTGGTCTGCCTTTTGCCACTGGCTTCTCTGAACCCTCGCTTGCTCCTGCACCTATAATCGACTTAAACGCCGCTTCTTGGTCAAATTTTGCCTTTCCTGCCATTACTCTCTACCTCTCCTTTCAAAAATTCCTCTATAAAGGCTTTATAGTCCTCTGATACGGTGGACTTCTCCGCATACTCAAATATATCTGTTCTGTTTGCCTGTGCTTCCTCTACCGCTACCGCTGACCGAATATAGGTCTTATATATCGGTGCAGAAATGTACTCGCTCAACTGTTCCGTAAGTTCCTTTATCTGCTTGCTGATGTTTGCTCTCGGATTGAACCTTGTAAACAGAATACCCGTTATCTTTACATTAGGATTGCAGTACCGCTGTACGCTCCTTACTGTTTCGTTAAGCTGGTTAATTCCTGTTGTGGCAAATATGCCCGCTGTGGTCGATATCAGAATATCACCTGCCACCGTAAATGCGTTTACGGTCAACACACCCAAAGAGGGCGGCGTGTCTATAATGATATAATCATACTTTTCCGCTACGGGGGCAATAGCTTCTTTCAAACGGTGTTCTTTTCCCGTCTGTGATAACTCTTGCTCTGCTCCTACCAGCATAATGTTTGGTAATATATCATACCCGCCTTTCATACAAAAATCCATTAAAATTATAGCTCAAAATCATTTTATGTGCAATGGAGTTTTTCTTACCGAAAGTGAGTTTGAAAGGCAATCAAAGCCTTGTCATCTGCCACGCCCACGTCTACGAACCGGTGTGATTATCTGCTGTTCCGCTTGTGCTTTTAGCTGCTCCTCTGAAGAATGATTTCTGTTGTATTTCACACGATAATCATATTCCTCGGTAAAATCATCATATACAGACATCTTGTAACGCATACTCCGCATGGATTCTTCGGTATATCCCATTCTGTCCTGATACTTCTTTAGTTCTTCAATTCGGTCATCAGAAGGTGGCGGAAGAAGTTTAGCACGTTTTTCCAGAGAGAGCTTGCGGTATTCTGCTGGAGATGGAAACGGCTTATTTTGAACCGGCACCGTTGACGAATTGTTATCAAGTAATTCGTCTAACTCATCCTCATTATATGGTTCTGCGTCGGTTGAGTTATTTGTTGTGCCAAACTCAGTACTTACCGAGCCTGCGCCTGCATCAAGTCCCTGCCACTCTTTATTGAAGTCATCAAATGCAGCACCATAAAAGAAAGACTCGTCATTCTCCGGTATCTCATGTTTTTCCTGAAACTCGTCATATGCCTCATATACAGAAACATCCGGTTTTCTGGTCGGCTGTGACTCCTGTGTTGGTATCTGCTTTTTAGCCTTAGAAGCAGACTCCTTCACTTCCTCCTCATCCTCTTCCCATCTGGGATAATCCTTCATGGACTGACTGGAATGCTCGATGTCCTGCTCCTGCCTTGGATAATCAAACCAATCCTCTTTTTCCTTCTGTTTCATATACTCCCTGATGCCTGCAACCGTGAATCGCTTACCAAGCTTACTGCCTCGTACTGCCTTTACCTTGCCTCCATTACTGCTACGATAGGGAAGGGCATAGCTAATGGTATTACCTTTCAGCCTTACATTCATATGATAGGTTCTTTCTAACATATTCACCACATCATGAATGTTCTGCGTGGTCGGATCATTCATGGCAAGTCTGATATACACACGCATTTCATCCTTGAAAGAAAGTTTTCCCCTTTTCTGCATATGATTTTCCGCTAAGGTGCGTTCCTCCCTGGTCTTATCCGGATTGTAGAAGCTGTCACGGACAGAGTGTGTCAAGCCCCGGCTCCTGCACTGTTCTCCAAAATATTCCGACATTTCCACCAGCTCCTTCGGACCTCTCCGAAAGGAAGAACCATCCTTCTGATTACAGTTATTTACCAGAAAATGCACGTGAACATGCTCCGTATCCACATGAACCGCAAACAATACCTCAAATCCCTTTTTCCAGAAGAACTCACGAGCAAAGTCCTCTGCCATCTTGTAAGCCTCTGCATAAGTCAGCTTATCATTGTCCTCCGGATGAAAGGATATTGATAGCTTCTGTGCCAGAATGTCCCGCGGGAAGAACCGGCTATACTTCTTCTGATGCATTTTCCTTGTCATAAGGACACTGTTTGCAAAGTTATCCCGATTGCAGCCAAAAGCATTATATAACTCCGACTTTGTCTTGATAACACTGGAACTTAGCTGTTCCTTCTTCTTCCCCAGAATATAATCTGCAGCACTGTGAAGCTGTGCCACAGACTTGCATGGAGCATATTTTACATTGACATTTCCATATACTGCCATCTAACTCACCACCTTTTCATATAGTTTTAATACTGAGTCTTCCAACCGCCGGAATACTCTCTGGAACGGTTCAAATGCTGTCATGGATATCAAATCCGGATAGGCATTGATATTCCTTGCCAGCTGGTTGATATTGACTCCCTGCTTTTTCAGTTCGTAGCAGACCTCATTCATGACCTCCATAAACTGCTTTAATGTTGTCCCGTCAATCTGCCTGCCCTTGTTGCCCCGGAGCAGATAGTCGATGAAATCAGCGGAAGTCTTATATCCGCTCTCCTTCATCTGTGATTCAAATTCCTGTTTTACACGGTAATCCACACGAGAATAGATTACCTCGTCTCTTGTTCGTTTCCCCATAGTGTCCTCCTTCTTTTTATCTGTAAAAAAAGCCACAAAACTCATTGGTTGAATTGGCATTGCTGCCTTTTCTTCCAATTGTTTCATGGCTTCATTTTTTGGTATTTTCAGTTATTGTGTTTTGGCTACGATTGCACCGGATTATGGCTACATACTAATAGAAATTGTGGTCTGCACCGGTAAATTGCAGTGTCATGCCCCTGTTGTGGTTCTACTGTTGCTCTGCTTTGTAGCCATTTGGTTGCAGATGTTGTCTAAACTGTATCTGTTATAGCTATACTGTCCATAAGAACCGCTATCATCTGCATCCGTCTTGGTATTTCTTCGTAGCCTTTGTGTAAGCGATGCTTCGTCAGCAGGGCACATCATCCCCACAGGTCTGCCTGACGGAAAAAAGACTCCGTCAGACAGACAAAAGCAGCCCTTCGCTTACCGCTTCGGACTGCTTTTTTTCACATCTCTACTACTTATTGAAATCTTCTATTCCCTTTCCGATGTGGTGGGGATGATATAGGCAGGTAGTACCGCTGGCTTGCCAACTCGTCAAAAATAAAATCAGGGTCCCCTCCGGTACCCTGATTTTATTTCCGCCTCATTGTCTGCGCCATCGGTGTTACCCACCCCAAGTCATTATCCCTCTTTATGATTCGTTTTCTTCTGTTTCTATATCCAGCCTCTGTAAAATATCATATATCACACCAGAATCGTTTAATAAGCTTATAGCAAAACATTTCTTTCCTGCATCTTTTAATGATGCACCAATGTGATACGCTTTTTTGTCATCAATGATTAAAAACCTGTCATGAAATACACCTGTGTAGTTCACTTCAAGTTTGGGATACTGTTGATTGAAAGTTTCAATATCTTTTTCTGACAATCTGGTTTTTCTAACTGTGTAAATCGTTACCGATACATTCTCTTTCTTCTTGGACAGAATATTTAAAGTTCCCACATCGACATAATTATCGACCAATACAAGACTTTTCGTTGCACTAGCTACCAGATCTATCAGTAAGCTAAACGCATCATATATCTGTCCATCAAAAAAGATTTTCTGCTGTGATTCTTCGTGGTCAGAAATATATGCAAATACTTTATCAAATTTCTCATTTGTTTCATTTTGATAAGTTATCTGTCTTTCTTCTATTGCATTCATGCGATCATACAAAAGTGACGTGTTTGCCATATATTTACGCATTTCAACAAATGTTTCCATTATCCTGATACTGACTTGTATTGCAATATCACTCCTCAGCACCGCAGAAAGCATTGCAATACCTTGTTCTGTAAAAACATATGGCAGATATCTTCTTCCACCTCTCCCTTCTTTTGAGGTCACAAATTGTGACCTCAAAGAGTCGTACTCTTCCTTTTTTAGTTGAAACCTGAAATTCTCAGGAAATCTTTCAATATTTCTTTTTACAGCCTGATTAAAAGTTTTTGTTTCAACTTGATACAAAATTGCCAAGTCACTATCGAGCATTACCTGTTTTCCTCTAATAACATATATAAGACTCTGAATATGACTCACTTCCATAACCCTATCCTTTACATCTGAATTTACGTCAATCAATTCACTATTATCTTTTGCCATCGAATCCTCCAATCCATTTTTGAAGTCGCAAATTGCGACTTCAAGTCTACAATCTGTGTACTCATTCTGAGGTCACAAACTGTGACCTCAAACAGTATCATCGTGTTCCTTCTTGTTTTGCTTCCCAAATTGCTGTTCATACATAATCTGATACTTTTTCAACCGTGGAATATACTCAGGAGGCTTTCTTCGACCCGCTTCCCACTCTTCCACCGTTCGAAGTGGTATCTGAACCTTTATCTCACACACTCATTGTGTGGTTAATTATATCATGCCACTTCTTCTTTTATCAATTGAAAATCAACACGAATCCATAATTTACACACCAAACGAGTAATCCAGAAACTCATTCTCTTCTGGCTCCGACAGTTCTTGCTTTACAACTTCTATCGGTTGTTCACTGCCCTGTATCGGTTCCGTAACTAGCTTTACCCCCACCGATGCCTCAGCTCCCGGATTTCCCTGCTGATACGGATAAGGCATTATCCCACCAGCCTGCAGTCCCGCCTGAAAAAATGCCTGCTGTTGCATCTGATACATGGCTGCAAGTGCCGGAAGATTTGAAAGAAGCTTCTGCTCCACAGTCTGCACCAGTCTGTCTGCAAAGGCATCTTCCTTTTCCCGACTCTCCAGATATGGATCGTTTTTCTTGGCAAGATGCCTTTCATAATAATCATTAATCGCAGCCACCACAAAAGCATTCTGCGACTTAAAGTCCTGTTCCACTTCAGCGGAATGCAGGCGTTCCCACGCCTGCACGCCTCCCTCATCCGTCATATTGAAACGGATGTTGTGATTCCTGTAGTGCTTTGTCATATTGCCTCACCTACCTTCTGCCTGCTCTTTCCTGATGTCTTAAAAGCATATAGCAGTAATACTCATAGCCCTTTGCATTAGCACGGATATCATTGTTAAAGACTGTATTTTCAGGATTGTACTCGCCGAAATTTTCAACCAGCCTTGCTCCGCCACCCATGAAGTAAACCTTCATCAGCTTCTCATTATATTCATGGTCACGAAGCTTCTGAAAAATCTCCTCCACATAGTCACAAATAGCCTTTTCCACGAGTGATGCATGGGGATCCGGCAGTTCAATCTTTCCGCTACGGAGAATATTATCAATTACATCATCCATAAGATTGTCTCCCGTTTTGTCCTGCACCATATTGTGAATCTTCTGAAAGCACTGGAACACACCAAGCTTCTCGGTCCATGCCTTGCTTTCCATTGGTCTACCGTTATTCAGATACATCAGATTCATGGTACCGTTTCCAATATCTGCAAGAAGCGTTACACCTGCAAAATCCTTCAGATTCTCTGTCACTGCCGAGTAACACTGCGGCATAACCGTACATCCTGCAAACTCAATACAATAAAGTCTGTCCTTATAGCCGACCTCCACACTGCTGTTTCTAAGCATATATCTCTTAAAGTCCTCCCTCTGTGCCTGCACCCATTTCAGAGGAAGCCCAACTGCAAGATGAATCCTTGCCCTGTTTACAGAGTCTGTCATTCCTCTTGCTTCCAGTTCCTTTACAATAGCCGCAAGTGTCAGCATATAATTGTCGTCATCAGTCTGCTTATCTGCCACAAAACCCTTTCTTCCCTCTCCAATGACATAATATCCACCATCGTACTCGATATAATCTCTGCTTAACACAGGTGCGCTGTCATACTTTGCAATTGCTGTCTTAAAGCATCTTCTGGCTGTTTTCATATTTCCGTAGCCATTATCCACACCGATAATCAGTGCTCCGTTCATACTGTATTCTCTAATCTTCTCTGTCATATAATCCTCTCTTTCTCCGGCATCTGTGCCGGTAACCAAAATAAAAAAGTCCATGCATCTGTATCTCTACAAACACATGGACGAATCAACTGCCACTCTTGATATTTAGCGTATCCTTCCTACGAATTACTACACACTTTACTACACACTTTTTTCATCAAATTACATCATTTTACGATAAGTTACGATAGTTTCCTCTCAAATTAAAAATGCCCTCAAAGCCTGTAAAATCAAGCATTTGAGGGCATTCACAAGGGTTAAGATAAAGGAGCAGGTAGGAAATCTATAAATTCGCTCTTGTAGCTTTCCATTGTATGTTAATCCTCCTGTGTGTTTTTCTTTAAATTATCTTTGTCAATTTTACCACATTGGGGCGTGCTTTTCAACGTGGAAATATTAGTTGTTTTTGCGGCTCTGTCATACATAGACAATCATAATAATAAAAAGAAATAGCATCCCACACCGTCCAAAGTTTAGGATGCTATTCTTATAACATTTTAACACTGAGGGCAAATCGGAGTCATATCCGATTCACTTTCTAAGTAGATTATACATGAGGGTACTTGAGAAATCAAGTACCCTTTTTTAATTAGATATACTCACTTGTGTTTACAATCACGCCGTCATATACTGACTGCTTTTTGATAAACTCCGCAGCCTTGTCCACATCTCTGCCGTTTTTGTTCCATTCCTTTGTGAACTCAACTTTGTCGGCTGCAAGCTCCTTCTCCTGCTTTTGGCTGATGAGCAGAAGTACGAGTATTCCGGCATGGCTTAGGTGCTTGACTACATTTACGAAGTCCTCACCCTCCTTTGGTGCGTAGAGATAAGTATGGCGTCCGTCTATATTTAAGGCTTTCTCGACATCCTCCACAAAGCCGCGGTTTACACCATCCACTCCGTCTACGAATACGGCGGTGATTGCCTTCTGGCCCTTGATTGCAGCTCTTACGTTTCTGTCTACTCTGCCCTCGTAGAGACCGCTTTCCTCTGTGTGTACCTCTTCAACCACACCACAGGCAGATGTCATATCAGTCACACGGTCGATTAAGATGAACTCACCGAGTATCTTGTGATTTTTGAACTTATCGCAGACTATCTTGTCCGAGAATGCAATCTTTACAACTGCTATCTCGTTCTTTTTAAGCTTGTCGGCAGGCTTTTCCTCACCTGTGTTTACGTCGATGGTATGCTCTATCTCTGTTACGATGCCCGGTATTGACTTGGTACCTAGCTTGAAGAAGAAATTCTTTCCCTTAAAGAGCTCATCGTCATCCATCCAGAGTATTGTAGCTGTGATGGATGAAGCCACCTTTGCTCCTGAACCGATTGTGAGCACGCAGCCTCTTGATACGTCCACCTCTCTGTCAAGCTGGATTGTAACCGGCTGGCCTGTAAATGCGCTATCACTTAGCTTATCACCCACATGGATGCTTTTTACATGTGCTGTCTCATTGCTTGGCAGTGTGGTGATTTCATCGCCAACCTTTACCTCTCCGGCCTCTATCTGGCCCTGGAATCCACGGAAGGTGTGGTCAGGACGGCAGACTCTCTGTACAGGCATGTAAAAGCCCTCTTCCTCGTTCTCATCCTTTATGTCAACATCCTCAAGGTATGATAAGAGAGCAGGTCCCTTGTACCATGGGATATTCTCAGACTTTGTTGTGACATTGTCGCCCTCTGTTGCAGAAACAGGAATTATTACTACATTTTTAAGTTCAAGCTCCTTTGTAAGCTCAATAATCTGCTTTGTGATTTCATCGAAACGCTTCTCGTCGTAGCCTACAAGATCCATCTTGTTTACAGCAAATACAAAGTAGTTGATTCCCATGAGCGCGCAGATTCTTGCGTGTCTTCTTGTCTGAACCAATACGCCCTGCTTTGCATCTATTAAAATTACCGCAAGGTCTGCAAAGGATGCACCTACAGCCATGTTTCTTGTGTACTCCTCATGGCCCGGTGTATCTGCCACGATAAAGCTTCTCTTATCTGTTGTGAAGTAACGATAAGCCACATCGATTGTGATTCCTTGCTCTCTCTCTGCCATCAGTCCGTCGAGAAGGAGTGAATAGTCGATGGCGCCGCCACGGCTTCCGACCTTACTGTCAAGCTCCAATGCCTTTTCCTGATCTGCATAGAGCAGCTTTGAATCGTATAATATATGTCCGATCAGAGTTGATTTTCCGTCGTCCACGCTTCCGCATGTAATAAATTTAAGTAATCCGCTCATTTTAGAAATATCCCTCCCTCTTTCTTCTTTCCATGCTGCCTGCCGCCTCGTTGTCTATGACACGGGTGGTTCTCTCTGAGGAAACAGCACTGAGTGTCTCATCAATAATCTCATCAAGTGTATCCGCTGTCGACTCCACACCACCTGTCAGTGGATAGCAGCCGAGAGTTCTGAAACGTACACTCTTCATCTGGATTTTCTCACCCGGACGAAGCTTCATTCTGTCGTCATCTACCATGATGATGTTGCCGTCTCTGTATACAACAGGTCTTTCCTTTGCAAAGTAAAGTGAAGGAATCTCGATATTCTCTCTCTTTATATACTGCCAGATATCCTTCTCTGTCCAGTTTGACAGTGGGAAAACTCGCACCTCCTGGCCCTTTTTGATTCTGGAGTTGTAGAGCTTCCACATCTCCGGGCGCTGGTTCTTTGGATCCCATGCGTGGTTTTCATTTCTGAAGGAGAAGATTCGCTCCTTGGCTCTTGATTTCTCCTCGTCTCTTCGGCCGCCGCCAAATGCTGCCGTAAAGCCGTATTTGTCAAGCGCCTGTTTGAGCGCCTGTGTCTTCATGATATCTGTGTATGCTGAGCCATGGTCAAATGGATTGATGCCCTGCTTTACGCCATCCTGATTTATATATTCAAGCATCTCTATGCCCTTTTCCTTAGCAATGCGATCTCTGAATTCAATCATCTCATGGAATTTCCAGGTTGTATTTACATGTAAAAACGGAAATGGCGGCTTCTCCGGATAAAATGCCTTCATTGCAAGATGAAGCATTACCGAGCTGTCCTTTCCAATTGAGTACAACATAACCGGCTTCTCGCACTCTGCGGCTACTTCACGTATTATGTATATTGCCTCTGCTTCGAGTTCGTCAAGATGTGATAATTCACCCATGTCTGTTACCATCCTTTTCTTTAATATTTATTGGATTCCTTCTTATTGATAAGAATCTCTTCCTTGCTTCTGTCGCGCTTTTTGATATCCCAGGTCAGCGTGTCCGGCGTGCTTTTTACTGTCATGAGACTTCCCATGCCTCCTATGTCTGCTCCAAGATAAAGAGCAATAGCGCCAAAATGACATTCCTTGATGCAAGAGGCACAGCCCCAGCAGTCCTTAGGATATTTGATAAAGGCTTTTTTCTCTGAATCCTGATATATCAGGCTTCCCGGGCATACACTTGTACACATGCCACAGCCCTTACACTTTGCTTTATCAATCATTATGCTCATAACGCGCCTCCCTTCCGACAAGCTCTCTGTAAATCATGTGAAGCTGCCCGCTTTCGTATCTGGAATTTACGTATTTCATCCAGTCATCACTCTTGCCCGGATAATCCAGATTCTCGGCAAAGCTGTGCCATCTGGTCTCCTTTCTCGCACCAAGATGTGCTATGACCGAAAGACATACCGTAAGCCTCTCCTTAAGCTCATATATGAACATAAGCTCATGCATATCCGATGCATATAAATCACCGGTCAGCTCTATCAGATGATTTATCTTTTCCTTTGCCAGCGCAAGCTGCTTGCCGTTGAACTGATAATGTGTGGAAATACCGCCTGCGTAGTTGTCCATGACCTTCTGCATGGCTTCCTCGATAGCCTCTGTTGTAAACATCTGAGCCCTTTCAGTGAGGAAATGGTCGTACTCTGAAGCTTTTGCGTCAAGCACCTTTTTCTCATCAAATGCCGATGTGTCAGTACTTCCGTCGGAGGTATCTGCATCAAGCTTTGAAACCATATCTATCGCAGCGATTTCGCCCTCCACCATGGCTCCTGTAACGTATTTCTGTGGACATCCTCCTGCCACATCTCCAGCAGCATAAAGTCCGTGGATTGTAGTCTCACGCTCGGTATTTACCCAGTAGCCGCTCGCTGTATGCCCACCTACGATATACGGCTCGGTGCCTTCTATCTCCACATTCTGCTCACTTGGATTCTTACCTGCCTCCACCCACTTGAGTGTCTGGCTTGGTGCCATGTTGAGATATGCCTTTCTTAATGACTCATCCTGCTGTGGCGAGATGCCCTCTGTCCTTAAGTAGCAAGGACCTCTTCCCTCGAGATTTTCCATGACCGTTCCGTATACACGCTCTGATGTGGTGAGGCCGTATTTTGTCTCGTAAACCTCTCCAAGAGAATTGACCTGCTTTGCCCCGACTCCCTGTGCAATTGTTCCTGTCGGTGCGATTGTGTCCTTGCATCTGAGTGCGATAAATCTCATCTCAAAGGTAGTCATCTCAGCTCCGCTTCTTATGCCCATCGCATATCCTGCGCCTGTATTAAACGGAGGATACCACATCTTGTGCCTTGAAAATCCCGGATTGTTTGGCCTGTATAAACCGGCCGCTCCGCCTGTTGCACAGAGCACCTTTTTAGCCCTGATTTCATAGGCTGTAGCATCCTCGATTGAAAATCCGTATGCACCCTTTATGGTGTTGTTCTCAACTATATAGTCCGTGATATTGATTCTGTTTATCACTGTACAGTCCGTAAGCTTTGAAACAGCTTCTGCCAAAAGCGGCTTCATATTCTCACCGTTTATCTTGATATTGCGGTTTCCTCTTGCTACATACTCACCGTTTTCATCCTTTAATATGACAAGCCCAAGCTTTTCCATCTTGTCCGTCACGCGGTTTAAGCCCTCGGACATAGTCATGAGTAAGTCTTCCCTTACTATGCCGTCAGCATCCTTTTTTGCGTAGTCTACATAGTCCTCAGGCTTTCTGCCCTTTACTATGTATGCATTTATCGCATTGACACCTGCTGCAAGGCATCCGCTTCGCTTTATGTTCGCTTTCTCTGCAATTATAATCGAATAATCCGATTTCTCACGGATGGTGAGCGCTGCATAACAGCCCGCCGTGCCACCTCCTATTATGAGGATGTCCGTGTGTAGGATTTTTTTGTTTTCTATCTTCATTTATCTCCCTCTGCTTCCTCTTTCAATCACAAGCTTTAGACTATTCTTGTATCTAAATGTAGAATACATCCTGCTCCTGCATCTCGCTGTTTTCCATCAGGTATGTTTTCTCTTCGTCGAATATATACAGCCTGTAAATCAGCACATGTACTTTCTCGCCGACTGCTATCAGGTCCTTTTCAAGTGAGCGCTCGCCGACCACCTCGATACCGTTTATGCTGACTGTGATATCCATCCTGTTTCCTCTGAATACCACATCTGTAACGATGCCCTCCTCTGCCGCTGACTGATAGCGGTCTAAGTTGCCGCTCTTTGATATCTTGATAAACTCAGGTCTGATTACCGCCTTGTCGGCATTTTCTATCCTGTCAAAGCCCTTTAGCCTGTCATAGTTTTCAACGACTGTGGTGTGTCCTATAAACTGCGCCACAAAAGGTGTATCAGGCGACTTGTATATCTCAAGAGGTGTCCCCATCTGCTCTATCGTGCCGTGGTTTGTAATAATGATTTCATCTGCCACCTCAACAGCCTCATCCTGATCATGTGTAACGAAAATGCTTGTGATCCCAAGTTTTTCGACCAGCTCCTTCAGCCATGTACGAAGCTCACCTCGCACCTTTGCATCTATCGCGGCAAATGGCTCATCCAGTAAGAGCACCTGTGGATTCGGCGCCAGCGCCCTTGCAAATGCTACTCTCTGACGCTGTCCTCCGGAAAGCTGATTCGGATATCTCTTTTCAAGCCCTGATAAGCCTGTCATCTCAAGAAGCTTGGTAACACGCTCCTTTATGAGCTTTTTCGGCATCTTCTGAAGCTCCAGCCCAAATGCCACATTGTCGTATATTGTCATGTATCTAAACAGCGCATAGTTCTGAAACACAAAGCCTATGCCTCTCTTCGAGGCCGGAATATCATTCACTCGCTTTCCATCTATATATATGTCACCTGAATTTGGCGTCTCAAGCCCTGCTATCATACGAAGAAGTGTTGTCTTGCCACTGCCGGACGGACCAAGCAGCGCCACAAGCTTTCCCTTTTCCACTCCAAAGCTCACATTATCGGATGCCAGGAAGTCTCCGTATTTTTTGTATATATTTTTCATCTCAACGTACATATACGTTATCTCCTTCCTGCTTTTCCCATGCAGCAGATTTTATTAGTGTAAATCATATTTTCCAAGTATATCTCAGTGTAATTTCTTAAATTTATGCTCAACTATATTTCTTGCAAAAAGAATGATTAATGCAATAATTAACAGTATCGACGATACAGCAAATGCCGATGTTATCGAGCTGTCTGTGCCCGACATATACAAGGCATCAATCTCAAGCGGCAGTGTAAATGTCTCGCCTCTTGTCTTCGAGAGCGCATTTACCGCACCGAACTCGCCGAGGGCTCTCGCCGTACAAAGTATGATTCCATAAATCAGGCTCCACTTCATCTGCGGAAGTGTTATTTTCCGAAATATCGTAAAGCCGGATGCTCCCATCAGCGCTGCGGCTTCTTCCTCATCCTTTCCCTCTGCATTGAGCACCGGTATAATTTCCCTTGACACATACGGAAACGTGACAAATATCGTAGCAAGCACAACTCCCGGTATTGCAAAGGTGATTCTCACATTCGTGCCGAATATCTCATTGAACCATCTGATAACCGGATAAAACCACCCAAGCCGTCCGAAGGTCATAAGATACGCAAGTCCTACGATGACCGGAGAAATAGAAAACGGTATATCAATAAGTGTTGCAAGCACCTGTTTTCCTTTAAACGAAAACCTGGTCAACAGCCACGCTGTCCATATTCCAAAGAAGGTGTTGATAACTACCGCAAAAACTGTTGCTATCAAAGTCACCTTGAGTGCTGAAAGCACGTAGCTTGAGGAGATAGCTTTCAGATAGAATCCAAGCCCTTCCTTTAAAGCACTTGCCATCACAGAAAAAAGCGGAACCACAAGCATGACAAATATGAAGAGCACCGTGACAGTGACGAGTATTATCTTTGTGATCTTTTTTCTTCTTTCAAGCTTTATCTGTTCGGTCATCGCATTGTGCTCCTTTCCTGTTTGTGTGCATCGCATTTGATTTATATGCAGCCTTCTACAACAAATTAGTGCGCTGTGACTGTTTAACCTGCACTATGTTTACAAATAGCAGCAATAAAAATGATATGACAAGCATCACAAGTGCTATGGCAGTTGCGCTGGCATAATCTATATAGCTAAGCTTCTGCATGATGACGTAGGATACCACCTGCGTCCTGTGCCTTGCACTGTTGCCTGATATGTAGATGACGCTTCCGTACTCTCCTATGCCTCTGGCAAAGGCAAGACCAAAGCCTGTTAAGAGTGCCGGGCGAAGCTCCGGAAGTATTACCTTAAAAAATGTCTTAGAGGGTGTGGCGCCAAGCATATAAGCGGCCTCCTCATATGTATTATCCATCTTTTCAAGCACCGGCTGTACAGCTCTTATTACGAAGGGAATGCCTACAAAAACAAGTGCCACAACTATTCCTGCCTGTGTGTAAGCTACATCTATTCCAAACTTGCCAAGGCCCTTACCAAAAAAGCCTGTGCCTGAGTACAGCTTTGAGAGCGTGATGCCCGCAACCGCTGTCGGCAGTGCAAACGGAAGCTCTATAAGTCCGTCAAGCAGCCATTTCCCGGGAAAATCGTACTTCACAAGCGTCCATGCCACGATGAGTCCAAATACCACATTTACGATTGCTGCGATAAATGATGAGGTGATGCTTGTGATAAAGGCATTCCTCACATTCTCCTTCATGATAAGTGCCACGAAATCGCCCGGCGATATCTTTAGCGAATACACAAGCACTGATGCTAACGGAATGAGAACGATGACTGAAAGCATCGTGACCACTATTCCAAGCGAAAGATGGTAGCCCGGTATGACTCTGGTCTTTATGTTCTTTGATTTAGTTTTCTCTTTTGCTGTTTTATCAGTTGCCGTATATTTCATCGAACATTGCTCCATCATCGAAATATGTCTTGTAGGCTTCATTCCATCCGCCGTAAGCCTCTATGCTCCAAAGCCTGATATTTAAATCAAACTTGTCGGAAAACCGGTTTAATATATCCTGATTGGTTGGTCTGTAGCCGCTTTCGCCAATCAGCTGCTGTGCCTCATCACTGTAGAGATACTGTAGGTATTCTTTGCTTACCTCTTGTGTTCCGTTGCTCTTTGCATTGTCATCCACAATAGCAACAGAGGGCTGTGCTAAGATGCTGACGGACGGATTCACTATCTCATACTTGCCCGGATATGAATCCATGGTCGTAAGTGCCTCGTTTTCCCACGCTATGAGCACATCTCCCTGACCGTTTTCCACAAATGTGGTTGTTGAGCCTCTCGCACCCGAATCCATAATTGTGACATTTTCATACAGCTTCTTCATAAACGATTTCTGTTCCTTCAGGCTGTCATAATTTGTCTTCGCATAGCTTAGCGCTGCAAGGAAATTCCAGCAGGCTCCGCCACTACTCTTTGGATCAGGCGTAATCACATCCACATTCTTTTTCACCAGGTCATTCCAGTCACTTATATGCTTTGGATTGCCCTTTCTTACAAGTAAAACGATTGTTGATGTGTATGGTGCCGAACTGTCAGAAAACTCATCAATCCAGCCCTTATCAATTAAGCCGGTATTCTGTATCAGGTCTATGTCATGCTCAAGTGCCAGTGTGACAACATCTGCATTACAGCCCTCCACAACCGAGCGTGCCTGTGCTCCCGAGCCGCCATGTGATTGAATCACATTTATCTTTTTGCCGTGCTCGCTCTCATAGTAAGACTCGAATATTTTGTTGTATTTCTCGTAAAACTCTCGTGTCGGATCATACGACACATTGGTTATGGTGACTGTGCCGTCATCCTTCCTGCCTGAGCAGCCTGTCAGAAGAAGTGACAGAATCATCACTGTCGACAGCAGGGCTGCCGTATAAATATGTATGTTTCTCATGTATGTTTCTCATTTTTCATGTTACAGCTTCCGGCAAAGCAAGCTTATGCCGTCAGTTTATATGCCATTAGTTTACTGTAAAAAGCGGTGTGGACAGGTATCTTTCTCCTGTATCCGGAAGCAGCACCACGATATTCTTTCCCTTGTTCTCAGGTCTTTTCGCAAGCTCTGTTGCAGCATATATTGCTGCTCCTGAGGATATGCCAACGAGAAGTCCATCGCTCTTTGCAACCTCTCTTGCCTTGTCAAAGGCTGCCTCATTCTCCACCGGAATCACCTCATCCACTATATCCATGCGCATGACCTTTGGAATAAAGCCTGCACCGATTCCCTGTATCTTGTGAGGCCCCGGTCTTCCACCTGAGAGTACCGGTGAGCTCTTTGGTTCCACAGCTACTATCCTTACATCAGGATTATGGTCTCTCAATCCAAGCCCGGTGCCTGTACAGGTGCCTCCTGTTCCGACAGATGATACAAAGATATCTACCTTTCCATCTGTATCCTCCCAGATTTCCTGAGCGGTTGTAGCTCTGTGGATATCAGGATTGGCCTGATTCTCAAACTGCTGTGGAATAAAGGCATTGCCATAATGCTCTTTAAGTCTCTGCGCCTCATCAATTGCACCCTTCATGCCCTCACGCCCCGGTGTGAGCTTTATCTCTGCGCCAAGCGCTGTGACTATTTTTCTTCTCTCAACGCTCATGGTATCAGGCATTATAAGTATCAGGTGAAGCCCCTTTGAGGCTGCCACAAATGCAAGTCCGATTCCGGTATTGCCACTTGTCGGCTCTATGATTATTGTGTCCTGATTTATCTTTCCATCCTTTATGCCCTGCTCTATCATAGCTGCCGCCACCCTGTCCTTTACACTTCCAAGTGGATTGAAATACTCCAGCTTTGCTATGATTTTTGCTTCAAGCCCAAGGGCTTTTTCATAATTGGTCAGCTCCAGAAGTGGAGTGTGACCTATCAGCTCAGTGAGCTGCTTTGCAATTTTTGCCATTGATATTACCTCTTTTTTGTTAATGTTTGTTTTGAGTTTGTTATGAGTTTGAGCTTAGTTTGTACGGCTGGGATTTCCTACCATTCAAATATGATTTCTAAGTTATTGATATGTTACCACTAATTGATATTTTTGTAAATGTAATTAGGGTTATTAATATTTGTTAGCGGGCTATAAATTTTATTGATAGCAACCAGACGACTGCACAGGCGTCCGTCCGGTATCGAACTTACCATAAAAAAAGAGTTCTATCATTCGCAGACACAAAGTCTGTGAAAAATAGAACTCTTTTTGGTCTCCCTTTGGCTACTCCGCCTGTTCATTTGCTTTATCGGTTCTCGTAATATACTTGATTCCGACAAAGGTTCCAATCAGGATAAGCACTCCTATGATAAAAGGTACTACAGGATTTCTGACAAAGCCTGCTATGATGTAGGTCAGGCATGATATGGCTGCCACAAGCACTGCGTACGGAAGCTGTGTGGACACATGGTTCATGTGGTTGCACTGGGCTCCTGCCGATGCCATGATGGTGGTATCGGATATCGGTGAGCAGTGGTCTCCGCATACTGCACCTGCCATGCACGCTGAGATTGAGATAATCATCATCGTATGGTTTGTGCCTGAGAAGATGTTTACTACTATCGGTATGAGTATACCGAATGTGCCCCATGAGGTTCCTGTTGCAAAGGCAAGGAAGGCTCCCACCAGGAATATGATTGCAGGAAACAGTCCAAGGAGTGGTCCCGATACGCCTCCCACTAAGCCTGCGACAAATTCCTTGGCGCCAAGGCTTTCTGTCATGGTCTTTAGTGTCCATGCAAAGGTCAGTATAAGTATTGCAGGTACCATCGCCTTAAAGCCCTCAGGGATTGAATTACAGCAATCCGTAAAGCTTAGCACCCTTCTGATTGAGTAAAAGCATATGGTGATTATCAGTGCAAAAAAGCTTCCAAGCATAAGACCAATCGACGCATCGCTGCCTGCAAACGCATCGACAAAGCCTTTTCCGTCAAAAAAGCCTCCTGTGTATATCATTCCTATGATGCAGCTTATTATGAGCACCAGTATAGGAAATACAAGGTCTATAACCTTTCCCTTGCCCTTTATCACATCCTGCTTTGACTCTGCATAAGGTCTGTCTCCTGTGGTAAATAAATCGCCCTTTTGGGCATTGGCTTCATGCTTTGCCATCGGACCGAAATCCACCTGCAAGATAACAAGTGTCACCATGGCGACAATGGTAAAGAGCGCATAGTAATTGTACGGAATGGCCTTTATGAAAATAGAAAAGCCATCCTCTCCCTTTACAAAGCCTGTGACTGCGGCTGCCCACGATGATATAGGTGCGATGATGCACACAGGCGCTGCTGTTGCATCTATCAGATATGCAAGCTTTGCTCTGGAAACCTGATGCTTGTCGGTGACAGGACGCATCACACTTCCCACTGTCAGACAGTTGAAGTAATCATCTATAAATATGAGCACTCCAAGCATTATAGCTGCAAGCTGGGCACCGATCCTTGTCTTTATGTGCTCACTCGCCCATTCTCCAAAGGCCGCCGAGCCGCCTGCCTTGTTCATCATGCTCACCATGACACCGAGCACGACTAAAAATATCAGTATTCCCACATTGTACGAATCCGATAGCACTCCGACAAGTCCGTCCTCGAATATGTGAAGCACTGATCTCTCAGCCGAAAAACCAGACTGAAATACATTTCCATAAAACAGTCCGCCGATCACTATTCCGACGAATAATGAGCTGTAGACCTCCTTTGTAATAAGTGCCAGAACTATAGCCACAACAGGTGGAACAAGCGCCCAGACTGTGGCATACATAGCAGGCACGTATTTTACTGCCAGAATCATTATTTTCTCCTCCGTCTATCCCTTATGCTCTATCTGTCAACCGCACCGACAAGCTCTGAAATATCCTTAACTCCATACCTGTCCATGTACTCTGCGATGCCATCCACTATCTGCTCTGTGGTCTTTGGATTCACAAAGTTTGCTGTGCCGACTGAAACTGCCGTAGCTCCGGCAAGTATCATCTCTATGGCATCGGCAGCATTTGTGATACCGCCCATTCCGATAATCGGGATATTGACTGCATGTGCTGTCTCGTAAACCATGCGCACTGCAACCGGATGCACAGCCGGACCGCTCATGCCGCCTGTCTTGTTTGCCAGCACAAAGCTTCTTCTGTTTATATCAATCTTCATGCCGGTTATGGTATTGATGAGTGAAACCGCATCAGCTCCGCCTGCCTCTGCCGCCCTTGCTATCTCTGCAATACTTGTGACATTTGGAGAAAGCTTCATGATAACAGGCTGCTTTGCATATTTTTTAATCTCGCTTGTGATTGTCTCAACACCCTTTGGATCTGTTCCGAAGGCAATTCCGCCCTCCTTAACATTAGGGCATGAGATATTTATTTCCATCATATCAATAGGCTCATCCGCAAGACGCTTTACCACATCAAGATACTCGTCAAGCGAATGACCGCAGACATTTACCACAATCCTTGTATCAAACTGCTTTAAAAAGGGAATATCCCTCTTGCAGAAAAGCTCGATGCCGGGATTTTGAAGTCCGACTGCATTGAGCATGCCGCCGTACACCTCTGCTACTCTCGGTGTAGGATTACCCTCCCACGGCTTATTCGCAACACCCTTTGTAGTGACTGCACCAAGTCTGTTTAAATCAACAAACTCGCTGTACTCTGCGCCTGAGCCGAATGTGCCGGATGCAACTGTAACAGGATTTTTCCACTCAACGCCGGCCACCTTTACTGACATATTGCTCATTACAGCTCCACCTCCTTCGCATCAAAAACAGGTCCCTCTTTGCATATACGCTTGTTGTTTACATTGCTGTGGGCATCCTTGTCCTTTGTCTTGCATACGCACGCAAGGCATGCACCGATTCCACATGCCATGCGCTCCTCCATTGATACAAAGCAGTCCATATCATGCTCTGCAGCGTAAGCCTTGAGTGCACGAAGCATAGGCATAGGTCCACATGCATAAATCACGTCTGCCTCAAGAGCATTCTCCTTTATTGCATCGATGACATTGCCCTTTGTGCCGACACTGCCGTCCTCTGTAGCTACAAAGGAAGCTGCCTGTTCCTTAAACTCATCGAGCAGGAAGGTATTCTCATCGCGATAGCCCATGACGATGTTCATATCGCATACTGCATTATCAATACCTGCATTTATATCCTTGGCAAGCTGCAGCATAGGCGGCACTCCGATTCCTCCGCCGATAAGGAAGGCCTTCTTTCCCGGCTGTACTGTAAAGCCGTTTCCAAGAGGTCCTAAAATCCTTACCTTATCGCCCCTGACAAGCTTTGAAAAATCCTCTGTTCCCGTGCCTTCACCTGTCACACGGTACACGAGACGGATAGTGTCATCATCTCTGTTTATGCCGCAAAGGCTTATCGGACGCGGAAGCAGCTTACTCTTGTCGTTTGAGTAAACCGATACAAACTGTCCCGCCTTTGCTGCCTTTGCAATTTTGTCTGTCTTAAGTGTGAGGTCGTAGATACCATTGCCAAGTGAGCTCTGGTCAACTACAACTGCAATCTCCTCAAATTTCTCTGCCATTTTATCTCCCTGGTTTCGTTTGTTAATATATTTAAGCTTTCTGAATAACTTATTAACGATTTGCAAGTGCTCCTGAGATATCCTCAATCATATCCTCAACAGCCTTGCGTGATGCATCTGCAAAATTCTCAGCTGTGATGCCCATATCCTTGTACTTATCCTGCTTGTATGCGCAGATGATTCCACGTGATGAATTGACAATTGCACCAAGTCCGTCCTCATTGAAGAAATGAACAAGGTCTGCGCCCTTGCCTCCCTGTGCGCCGTAGCCCGGTACGAGGATGAAGCTCTTTGGCATTACCTTACGAAGAATCTTACCCTGCTCAGGGTATGTTGCACCGACAACCGCACCTACATAGCTGTATGAATCACCCATGCAGTCAGCTCCCCACTCTGCAACCTTCTCGCCTACCCACTCATATAATGGGCGTCCGTCAATCATACGGTCCTGGAACTCTCCACTTGATGGATTAGATGTCTTTACAAGAATGAAGATACCCTTCTTCTCCTCCTTGCATACATCTACGAATGGCTTGATACCGTCTGTTCCAAGGTATGGATTGACAGTGGCAAAATCCTCATCAAAGGTAGAATAGCTCTTGCTGCCGATCTGTACCTTTCCGAGATGTCCTGTAGCGTATGCAGCCGATGTCGAGCCGATATCTCCACGCTTTACATCTCCGATAACCACGAGATCCTTCTCATGACAGTAATCCACTGTCTTCTGGAATGCCTTAAGGCCCTCCACTCCAAACTGCTCATACATGGCAATCTGTGGCTTTACAGCAGGAATCAGGTCATATGTGGCATCCACAATAGCCTTGTTGTACTGCCAGATAGCCTCCGCTGCACCGGCCGGTGTCTCTCCAAGCTCATCAAATGCCTTCTTTGTGATGTGCTCAGGCACATATGAAAGCATCGGGTCGAGACCTACTACGATAGGTGCGTTTGTTTTCTTGATTTTGTCTACTAATTTGTTGATCATTCTTTCGTCCTCTTTATGCGTATTTTATTATACAGACAGATATTGTGATTATTAAATATCTGCATACAGTTATAAATATTTTATAGCATAAACTAAATTCTTGCAACCAAAAATATAATAGCAGGGAGTATAGCATTAATTGTTGCTATACTCCCTGCTAATTTCACCTTTACAGCTTCCATTTTTCAATCACACATTGATGTTCTTTTGTCTTTTTATCGTAATTTATTCCAACAAGAAGCAAATTACCCTTATAATCCTTCAAGGCTTCCACATACTGTCTCGACTTTATCTGTGAAATGGCGCCATCAACATTCTTATCATATTTCAATTCAATAACAACTGCCGGCTTATCCAAATGACTCACTCTTGGAATAAAGCATACATCAGCAAAGCCTTTTCCTGTTGGTAATTCACGAACTATTGAGTAATACTCCCTGGCCGAATAAAATGCCAAATTAATTGTACAGCTTAAAGAATTCTCATCATTATACCGTAAAATAGATATCTCATTATGTGCCTTATCAATTCCGTCAGCAACCGCAGCACCATTCATATTCCACAAACTCTCAAGCAATTTTTGTGATGCTTTTATTGATTTTGATACTTCATCCCAATCCATTGTACTAATTGCATTAAGATATTCCTTTGACACCTCTCGATTTGGAATTGAAACCTCTTCCGTCTCACTATCATATGTCAGGTAGCCAAGATGTACTAAAAGTGTAAGCACATCATCCTTTGTGGCAAATGATGTCATGTCATTTTCAAATGTGCCTGTATTTATTTTCTCACTTTCACCGGCAAGCATTTTAATCACGGCATCTTTTAGACCATCCATATTCATTTGAATATAAACCTTGAGAGCCTCGTAAGTTTCAGTCTGATTCCAATAAGTACCAAATTTATGCTTTAGCATGGCTTCTACTACAGACTTCGGACTGTACATCGCATATTTCTTTACTCCATATTTGCTATGGGACACGAGCTTATATCCATTGTACCATGCCCTTGCCTCTTCAAAGTCCATATCATATCTGTCACACAATTCTCTGACCTCATCATCTGTAAAGCCAAAGTACTCTGCCAAAGCTCCCATATCTGTCATGGAATATTCCGTGAACATATTAAGAGCAGAATGTGAACCATATTTTTTAATCGGCAGTATACCTGTCATGTATGCAAGCGCTATATAGTCTTTATCCTTAAGCCAGCCTCTCAAAAAATCAAGGTATTTCTTCTGCGCTTCTTTATCCTGCGTAAATTCTCTAAACAGACAATCCCATTCATCAATAAGAATCACAAACGGCCTGCCTGTAGACATAAAAACATCCTGCATTACTCTCACAATATTTGACTTGTCCCGAAAAATAATATCCTTACACTCTATTGAAAAATCATCCGTAATGTATTCGCACAACATTTTAAGCATATCATCAACACTGTGTGTAACACTCAAAAAGTCCTGCATATTAATTTTGAGTACATCATACTTGTTAATATGTCTGTCATACGACTCATCATGACTTATTTTAAGGCCTTTAAATAAATTTTCTGCATCAGTCTTTCGACCATAATATGCTGAAAGCATATCCATGGCCATTGACTTTCCGAATCGCCTTGGACGGCTTACACACATATACCTTTGTAATGTATTTATACACTTATTCGTTTCTTTAATCAGACCGCTTTTGTCAACAAAAATCTCTGAATTTATCGCAAGCTCAAACGATCTTCCTGTCGGATTAACGTAAATGCCCAATGAATATGCCTCCCTGTTAATATGTTACTCTATATTATACCTGCTATTTACTGGTTTGCAACAATATTTATCTATTGTATTATTGATAAGCAACGTTATTGCTATAAAAATAGACTTAACTACTAATTCTACAATAACGCAGCATATTATGATTGTGTATAGATTCATATGCTGATATTTCAATTCACACTCCCACGAGAGGAACGACGGCAGGTACAGGCACAGCCACTAACCTTGCAGAATTTCAATCCACGTTCCCACGAGAGGAGCGACCATATTACACAATCGTTCGTATTCAGGTTCTTCAATTTCAATCCACGCTCCCACGAGAGGAGCGACAATGGGTGATGGCTATCAAGAGGTGCAGGAAGTAATTTCAATCCACGCTCCCACGAGAGGAGCGACTATGACATCAGACGAGACCGGCATGGTGGCTATATTTCAATCCACGCTCCCACGAGAGGAGCGACAATTATATTCCAGATGAGTTTAAGTCGTACATTATTTCAATCCACGCTCCCACGAGAGGAGCGACTATGACATCAGACGAGACCGGCA
>ERZ1673722.27-NODE-27-length-187890-cov-39.278127_pt1 | contig 187890 bp, 159 predicted proteins | sample MGYA00580222_ERZ1673722 | MGnify/ENA primary metagenome ERZ1673722 (study PRJEB41218, sample SAMN15661750) | gut metagenome | host: Homo sapiens | place: Canada: London | collected 2015-08-20/2019-03-30 | study: EMG produced TPA metagenomics assembly of... | reverse complement strand
GCTTGCCGTCCGGGCGCTTGGTGGGGTACTGCTGCGCCACACGCCTGTCCACATCCTTTTCGGTGTAGCCCACCTTCAGCAGGCCGTCATAATCCGGATTTAAGTCCCGATAGGCATAGATCATCGGATGGACTGCCGGACGTTGGGGAAAGAAATCCATTTGCGGCATTAGTTATCACATCCCTCACATGGAATTGGTTGAAAATTTTTATCAAGAAATCCAAACTTCTTATTATCGCCCGGCCAATCAAAAACGGTAAGATACTCGCTTTCTGCAATAGTACGCTGGTCGTTGTCACAAATAATAACCTTTAACGGAGGCAGACAATTGATTTTTGCTGTTGGAACTGGAAATAATGCAAAAGTATATGTTATTGAATTGAACCAAGAGACAAATCCGCACAAATATATCTGCTCTTTAATTATTGACCATCCAGTTCCAACAACATGACAATTCTCTACAAGTCCAGGTATATTCCGTAATCCACCATTATTTATAATCATTTTTATTGATTCACTATGATTGCCAGTTCTTATAAAGTTGCGAAAGTTATCAAAGCAGGATTGTAAAACAAAATCTTTTCCATATGCATAACAGAGATAGTTGAAAATGTTTTTTGCAGCAAGCCTAGAAAGGACGCTATCTACTTTGCAATTGATAAGTGTTTCTAAAGATGTTTCAGAGGTAACTTGAGAAAGAGTTAGATTGCCAGTATAAGTTGCCTTGGATAAATCGTAGTCCTTTTGTGCTAGTGCCGCTGTAACTATTGATTCTTCATATCCGAAAGTTACGAAGGGTTGCTTGCAGTTTTGGAGTCTTTCTCTGATTGCATCATCACACTCTGGAATAGAATCAATCGAAAAGTACTCATACTTTCGAGCTTCGTCATCAAGGATAATTCCGACTGCTGGAGCAATTTCAATTTTGAGGTTGTTTTGGCTTTCCGGGTTTGATGATGCAAACATGGTTAACCCATCAAAAATATCGTTTTGACCCTTAATCTTTAGGCGCGTTCTACCTATCGCCCTATCTGTATGTATTGGTGTAGGGCGATGTTCGATTCTAAGCAGACCCTCCAAAGAATCGAACGAGACCGCATTCTCGATATTGTCGCAAAAAAAGCTATTACATGCCTTGCAAACCTGCTGGTTTCCCAATACATATGCATTTTCATAAGTGCCCATAAATCTGGAGATTACATGTTCGCGGTTAAACTCGGAACGCGGCTTTTGGTTAAGGCAATAGATACATCTGTATGTTTCCATAAACTATTCCTCTCTAATTGTTGATACGAAGTTACTCCATAGATTTTATCATTGATTCAATAAAGGTGATTTCTTCCTCTGTCAATTTATATTTATCATATAAATCTTCATCTGTCCATGCGCGAGAGAAATCCTGCACGGGAACAAACGCAAAACAGCCTCTTGTAATATGCTGGGAAACTGCGATTTGGGCAACAAGGAACCTGACAAACCTTGTTGACAAATAACTTTTTAGATTTTGAGCTGATGTTTCATCGTCAAACGCCCCCGCTACTAAGTAAGTTTCTGTACAAACAGATTTTGGCGGTAAAACTTCAATTACAGACATAACCTTTCGCATACCATCTTTATCTGGTTGTCCAGCATGGTCATAAGAGACATAGGAAATAATGGTTTTCCATTTATCGACTAAATCAATCCCGGCAGTAAGCTGTTCCGATTGGTACTTTCCTAATCCCTTACTGGAACGGAGAGTCAAATCGCCGAATTCCGAGAACAGAACTGTTGTATCAAGACCAAACGGCTTTCTTGCGGAAACCATTGTATCCATTGCCTTCTCGTTAAAAGATTGAACTTTTTTGACAATATTAGCAGCTTCCGAATAACGGATAAAGGTATCAAACTCATCCAGTGGGCGAAGCGAATCCTGTTCCTTGCCGCCTACAATATTCTTCACAGCACACTTGCCACGGTGGTCTCTGTCCCATAAGAAATAGCAAATTCCACCCGCAATATCGACGCCCGGGAAACAATCTTTGGAGTCTGTATAATCTACAAGTGTTCTGGTTCGATTATCTCCCAGCATAGAGGACCGAAAATCGTCCAACCCTTTACCGCCAGAGAACCAGCGAGAAGGAATAATCATAGACAAGTAACGAGGGTTCAATTTCTTTGCTTGCTGCACAAATAAATTGTAGATTGGTTTTGCACTGGCCTTTGCACCGCCATCACTCAACTGATACGGCGGGTTACTGATAATCACATCGAACTTCATCTTAAAAATATCCTCCGGTTTGGTGGTATGGATCAGCTCATAGGCATGGGTTTCCAGCATTTCGTCCCGGTCATACTGGCTCTGGGCTGCGCCGCAAAAGACGCATTTCCCGTTTTTCCAGCGGTGGGGAATCCGCTTGTAGCGGATGTTGCCCTCCGCATCGTCAAAGCGGGTCACGGAATACACGCTGTTGGGGTACTTGCTGCAATACACACCACGGCGGGAGAGCAGGCTGGTCAACTCGGTGATGGCGATACCGTAAAGCTGGTGATGAAAGATGTGGTCAATACGCTGCTGCAGGTCGGGAAGGATCGGCTCCAATCCGGTCAGCAGCCGCTTGGCAATCTCCCGCAGAAAGACGCCGCTTTTGCAGGCGGGGTCCAAAAACTTGGTGTTGGGGTCCGAAAACAACTCCTGCGGGAGCATATCGAGCATGGCGTTTGCCACCTCCGGCGGCGTGAACACCTCATCGTTGGACAGATTGGCAAGGCAGGACAACACATCCGGATTATAGATGCCGGAATAAAAATCATTGCTCATTTTCCCATACCCTCCTGTAGTGCGTCACATATTTCTTGAGAAACTCACCCTCGTCGCTGGGCATCTCGGCAGGTTCGTCCGCGTCGAACAGGGTCATCTGCTTCTCCCGCTTTTTGTGCTTTTTCTTGCCGAACAGATCACGGCCCTCGTCATCCCCCTGCATCAGCCCGGCAAAGGTGTAGTCGCTGCGCTGGATCTGATAACCGGTCACAAACGCCCATTCGGAGAACACAATGGGCTCCTCGGTGTCCTGCCGGTTTTCGTCCACGCACATCAGGCTCAGGGCGTTGCCGCAGACGATGTTGCGGGACAGAATAAACCGAACCGAGCGGCGGCAGTCCTCGCTGACTTCCTTTTTGCAGACGGCCTTGTACTCCTTGTCCCACATCCGATAAAGTCGCTCCCGGCAGACCTCGCAGTTGTCCTGCAGAATATCCACACCGTAAAGGCTGCTGACGGCGAGAACGGAGTATTTTTCATAGTCCATCGGGAACTTCCTGTATTTCTTTTTTACGACCGCCAGCTTGCGGGATAATATTTCGGCGAGAAAATTTCCATCGCCGCAGGCAGGCTCCAGAAAACGGCTGTCGATGCGCTCTGTCTCGGTTTTCACGAGGTCGCACATCGCCTTTACCTCCCGCTCGGCGGTAAATACCTCGCCGTGATCCGCCACCCGCTGTTTGGATTTCACTTGCTTTGCCACGCTTTTGATCCCCCCGGAAACATAATCCCGATTATGTTGTAAACAGCGCAGCAAAAAAGGCCTGCCGCAGATTGGGCAGGCCAAAAAGGGTATGGAAAAGCAAGCCTTCTCTTATCGCTTCAAAAAGTGCGTCGGAAAGGCTTTCTTGTTGTGCTCAAAATTGGACAATTTTAGGGTTTTCACGCTTTTCGTCGATGCTTTCTTTACTTTTTTGTGGTTTAATGCTACAATTCAATATGTATAGATATACCGCTATCAAAATGGAACTACAACATAATCGGGATTCTGTTGCTTATAAAATCAGGTGCATATTTTCCATGCGGCGTCGGTGCTCCGTGCCGCTGGAGATGATATAAATACGGGTCGTATCAATGCTTGAGTGACCGAGAATGTCGGCCAGCTTAGCGATGTCCTTTTCGATGCCGTAAAACACCCGTGCGAACAGGTGGCGCAGGTTATGGGGAAACACTTTTTGAGGGTTGACATCTGCCTCCGCGCATAGCGCCTTCATTTCCCGCCACAGATTCGTCCGATTGATCGGCTTGCCCGTGCGTGTCACGAAGATCGTTCCGCTTCTGATTCCATGCTCCGCTGCGTAGCGGAGCAGTTTTTGTCTCAGCGCCTTTACGAGAAAAACCGTCCGGGTTTTCGCCTTGCAGCTTACCGCCGCCTCGCCGCACCGTGCTGCCTCAACGGTGATAAATTGCAGCTCACTGACCCGAATGCCGGTGCCGCAGACGGTCTGTAAAATCAGACAGAGCCGTTCATTGTGCTTTCGTTCCGCCGCCCGGCAGAGCCGTGTGTATTCCGCTTTTGTCAGTTCCTTTTCTTCGGGGCAGTAAACCTGCTGCTGCAATTTCAGCGTTTTTACCTTCAGGTCGTGCCAGCCGAGAAATGTGAACAGGCAGTTGATACCGGCAAGCATGGAATTTACGCTCCGCACGGCGTAGATTTCTTGCAGGTGCTTTTTGTATGCGATCACGGTTTCCTTTGTAATTTCTCCATCCGATGCGTATGCCGCAAAGGCGCGGACATCCCGAACATATTTTTCGACTGTTGCGGCACTCCGTTCCTCTAAGACAAGATGTTCCTTAAATTCGGCAATTCTCTCTGCCGTAACAGCTCGTCCTTTCATCGTATTTACCTCCGGGTTTTTTTAATATTCTACCCGAAAAGGATGAAAACAAAATTGTCACCGATTATTGTAAGAAAATCGGTGACAGGAATTGAATCTATGGATTTTTGTTCAGCTGTTTTCTCAATGCCTTTGTAGGGTGCGTCGAGTCGCCGACCCCTACAAAGTGAATAGCCGCAAGCTACCGCAAAACCCGCAGGCGGATAATATCCGCCCCTACACGGTTCAATATACGTTAGCTGCTGTGTTTTGCGGGCGAACAAAGTTCGCCACTACGGGTTACCTCTTGAAACGGCTCGCCAAATTCCAATCTGTCGTGAGCACCGACAGATTATTATATCGGTGCGGTGTCCGATCCTTTTCACTCTCCGAAAAATATGATAATATAAAAACATAAATCAGTGCGTTACCTAAAGCACCTTTTTGTTGTCTTTAAGAGTGAGCGGATGTCGTTGGAGAGGAGGTAATTATGGAGGACAAACTGCTTATTGACGGCTTGTTCGCCCGCGACGAGAGGAGCGTGGCGCGGCTCGAGGAAAAATATTCGGGATACTGTTATACCGTGGCCTATGCCGTTGTGCGCTGCCGCGAGGACGCGCAGGAGTGCGTCGGCGACGCCATGCTCGGCGCGTGGAATTCTATTCCACCGAACAGGCCGGAGAATCTCGGAGCATATGTCGGCAGGATAGCGAGAAACTCGGCGCTGAATATGCTCAAAGCCCGCCGCTCCAAAAAGCGCGGCGAAAAGAATGTTGCCCTCGCTCTCGATGAGCTGTCGGAGTGTATACCGAGTGCCGAGAATACCGAGCAGCAGGCGGACACCGTTCTGCTGCGCGAGGCGGTGAACGGATTTTTAGACTCTCTCGAGCGGGAGAGGCGAATAGTTTTTATTCAGCGCTACTGGTATATGCTCGGCATATCGGAGATAGCCGCCGAGCGCGGAATGACCGAGGGCGCGGTAAAAATGTCGCTCAAGCGAACAAGGGACTGCTTAAAGATTTTTCTTGAAAAGGAGGGCTTTACGGTATGAAAAAAGAAGATTTATTGAAGGCCGTAGGCGGCGCTGACGACAGGTTTATAGCCGAGGCCGCGCCGAAAAAAATAAATTTTAAGAACAGAGCGCCGCGCTATCCCATGCGCTTGATGACGGCGGCAGCGTGCCTCTGCATAGTCGCGGCGGTGTTCTTCGGCTATTGGCTGATAAGCCCCGCCAGGCTGCAAAAGATATCACTCGGCACAGTGGGCTTTTCCGGCGAGGGAGCCGGCGCTCACACGCCTGTTGTGCGCGACATAAGCGAATACACGACGGGAAACCCGTGGAGCGCGGAGATGAAGCTGAAGCGTCTGCCCGTCTACAAAAACACGCAGTCGCTAAGCTATGACGAGCTGCTCTCGACCGTGCGCAAAACTGCCGAAAAATCAGGCGCGCAGATAAAGTCGGTGACGCAGGAGAATCTCCCGGAATGCGAGTGGGTAGTCAGCGAAAATTCGCTCTACGCCGTCAGAGCCGAGACGGACATCGGGACAGTTTCCGCATATGTGACGGGCGATGTCAATATAGTCTTTTACGAGCCCGTCGCCGGCGAGGGTACCGGGCGCGAGGCGGCCGAATATTTCCTCGGGAAGTACTCCGCGGTCACAGGTTTCAAAGATCCCGTGCTCTGCGTCATTCGGTACTTTGATACGAACGGCGAAGAGCGCTCGGAGTACCGATGCTACGACAACGCGAGCGCCGCGCTCAAGCGGGTGGAGAACTATAATTTCGAGAGCGTGTATTTTGATATAAACGAAAACGACGAGCTTGAGTCAATAAGAATAAGCTCCGTTGACGGAGCAAAAAAGCTCGGGGACTATCCGGCGATATCACTCGGGGAGGCGGAAAAATTGCTGCTCGACGGAAAATATATCTCCGGCTCGGCGGACGGGATAAAGGACGGCAGGGTGACGCGCGAGAAAATAAAAAAAACCGAGCTCGTCTATTCGACCGACGCTATGGACAGCTGCTTCGTGCCGTATTACAGATTCTATGTTGAACTGGATCACTCGCCCGTTCCCGGTCTCAAATGCTACGGTGAGTTCGATGTTCCCGCGATAAAAGGAGAGTATATCTCCGAATAAGCAAATATTTTCGGGGCTGTCCTCAGGGCGGCCCTGTTTTTTTATAATTTGTTTATTGGCTTGCGCATCAAAAGGTGCTACAATTATATATTGATACAGCGAAGCGTTCGCGGAATGACTTCGCAAAAAATTCCCGAAAAAGCCGGAGACGGCGGGAGGAGTAGACGATGAAAAAAATAACAAACGGCAAAATCTTCGCCCTGTGCCTCGGAGATTTTGCGAGAGGACTCATCAACGGTATAATCACAACGTACCTGCTGACGTTCTTCATCCCCACGAACTCGAACACCACATTGCCGCAGTTCTTTGCGAAAGCCGCGCTGACCATGGCAATAATCCGCGGAATCGGCACCGTTATAGACGCCGTCACCGACCCGTGGGTCGCAAGCCTTTCGGACAACAGCAAGGCAAAGAGCGGCAGACGCATATCCTTTATGCGCTGGTCGGCCATACCCTACGGCCTGTTCTGCCTGCTTATCTTTTTCCCGCCCGTGTCGGGCTCGAGCATTATAAACGCCATATGGGTCGGCGTGATGCTCGCCCTCTATTACCTGTTCTCAACGCTCTATAATATCCCATACAGCGCGCTGCAGGCCGAGGTCGTCGCGGAGCCGCGCAAGAGAGTTTTCCTCTATTCGATAGTGAGCCTGCTCTATGTCGTATCGTCGGCTATGGTGTTCTGCACCTCGATGATAAAGAGCTTGCTCATGGGAAACGGCGTCCCCGAGATATGGGCGCTTCGCATACCGTTCATCGTGTTCTGCGTGCTCGGCGGAATATCGGCGCTCATCCCGTCGTTCGTCATAAAGGAGAAGGACTATGTCGAGCCCAAGGAGTATCACCAGTCCATCTGGGGTGCTTTAAAGGCTACGGTCTCCTATCCGAACTTCGCCATAATCACCGTGGGATATCTCATTATGTGGATAGCGTTCACCTTCTTCAACACCGCCGAGGTCTATTACATAACCAATCTGCTGAGTCTCGGCGACGAATGGGTGACCTACGTCTCGGTCATCTCTATAGGCGTCGGCATAATGACCTATCCGCTCGTCAATATCCTGGCGCGCAAGGTCGGCAAAAAGCCGCTGCTGCTCGGCGCGTGCATAACCTATGTTCTGCTCTACTGCGCCATTTTCAACTACAAACTCGTTATCGGCGCGATAGGCGCGAAGCCGTTTGCGATACTCATCGGCCTCGTCATAGCCATGCCGATAGCGATAACCAATATTATCCCCGCGTCTATCTTCGCGGATCTCGCGCAGTATGACTCGATAAAGACCGGTCAGAACAGAGCCGGTATGTTCTTCGCCGCGCGTAACTTTGCCAACAAGATGTGCCAGTCGATAGTCGTTATCGCGTGTTCGCTCCTGCTCGGCATGGGCGCGGACGGCACGGGCGCCGCAACGAGCAAGGGCGTTCGCAACACGGCGCTTGTGGCGATGATATTCGTCGCGGTGTCGGTCATTGTCTATGTCTTCTATAACGACAAGGAGATAAGCGCCGCGATAAAGGCGCACAACGAGGCGCAGGAAAAAGAGAGCAAAAAAGCCTGATTTCGGCGCAAAGCAAGCAAACATAAAATCAACCGCCCCCGATCGGAGGCGGTTTTGTGTTTTATTTTATCTTTAATTCGGCAGCTGCTCGAGCGAGCGGAATTCATAGCCCTGATTTCGCGCCCAGTCGATTATATCGGCGAGGGCGGCTGCATTGTCGGGCGAGACGGAGTGGAGCAGTATGACTGCGCCCGGATGCAGGCGCGAGGTCACCGTGTCGAAAGCGTACTGCTTGCCCTTTGTGTCGTTGACATCCCAATCGGCGTAGGCGACCGACCAGAACACCGATTTATATCCGAGCGAGGAGACGAGGTCGAGCGACGACGCGGAATAAGAGCCCATGGGGAAGCGGAAATACGGCGAGGAATAGCCGAATTTTTCGCGCAGGTAGTTGTCGCAGTTCTCTATCTCCGCCGCCATCTTCTCGCGGCTTATCTTAGAAAAATCCGGGTGGGTAGTCGAGTGGTTGCCGACTATGTGCCCCTCCTTTATCATCCTTGCTGTGAGTCCGGGCTCGGCCTTGATATTCGAAAGCGTGCAAAAAAACGCGGCAGGCACTTTCTTCTGCTTCAGGGTGTCGAGCACGCTCGAGGTGTACCCGTTCTCCCAGCCGCAGTCGAAGGTGAGATAGAGCACCTTTTCTTTAGTCTTTGTGTCTATCGAGACGGCGTTAAAGCCGTTAGAGTCAAAATATTTCTGGGCGTTCGTCGAGTTCTGATGCGGCACGCCGTTTTTCGATACGCCGAAGCTGTATCCCACGGTAGCGGTCGAAAGCCCGCGCGTGTTCTGCGGGTCGGATACGGTGAACTTCGCTTTCGGCAGAGGGGAGAACCCCGTATAAGTGCCGGTGTTCGGGTCAAGCTTGCCCTTCTCCGTCCTGCGCTGCGGCGCTGTCACGCGCTCCGCGGCGGCGGTAGTTTTTGGTGCCTCGGTCGTCTGTACAGGCTCGGTCGTCGTCTCGCCGCGAGTCTCCCCCGTCACTGGTGCATTGCCCTGAGTGGTGTCGTCATCGACTATCTTCGTTTTGCACGCACACAGCGAGAGCAAAAGCGTCAGCGCGAGCGCAAGGCTTAAAAATCTTCGTCTCTTCATTTAACACAGTCCTTTCACAGATATTCGTGATTATTGTGTGCCGAAAAAGGCGATTTTAAAAGGCTGATGATATCAGACTCCAAAAAACATTTTATGTTTGCGCTATACCAATTTACATTATATCACAATAACCAATAAAATCAATCGGGAATCCCCAAAATTCGCTTTCTTTAGGGGGAGCGGTGCATTGACACCGGGCGGGCGATAATATATAATTAAGTGTATTTGATTTTTCGGAGGTGCGTTTAAGTATGGTCAGAGCAATTGTGGGTGCCAACTGGGGCGACGAGGGTAAAGGTAAAATTACCGATATGTTCGCGGCTCAGGCGGATATGGTCGTGCGTTTCCAGGGCGGCGCCAATGCGGGACATACGATAATCAACGACTACGGCAAGTTCGCGCTCCATCTTCTGCCGTCAGGCGTGTGCCAGCCCGGCACGGTCAACATCATAGGCAACGGCGTGGCTCTCGATATCGAGAAGCTCGTCAAAGAGATAGAGCACGTCACTTCGGCAGGCGTGCCGCAGCCCAACATCCTCGTTTCCGAGCGTGCGCAGATCATGATGCCTTATCATGTTATGCTCGACACCTATGAGGAGGAACGCCTCAAGGATAAAAAATTCGGCTCGACAAAGAGCGGCATAGCTCCGTTTTATTCGGACAAGTATGCGAAGATAGGCTTCCAGGTCTGCGAGCTGTTTGACGACGAGTATCTCAAAGAAAAGCTCGAGAGAGTCTGCGAAGTAAAGAATCTTCTGCTCGAGCACGTCTATCACAAGCCTGCGCTCGCTGTGGACGAGCTGTTCGACCACATGATGAAGCTTCGCGAGATGATCAGACCCTATGTCGCGGACACCGGCAAAATTATCCGTCAGGCCGTCAGGGACGGCAAGAACATCCTGCTCGAGGGTCAGTTAGGCTCTCTGAAGGATCCCGATTTCGGCATCTATCCCATGGTCACATCGTCGTCTACCCTCGCGGGCTTCGGCGCTGTCGGCGCAGGCATCGCGCCCTATGAGATAAAAGAGATAATAACCGTCACCAAGGCGTATTCGAGCGCCGTGGGAGCGGGAGAGTTCATCAGCGAGATTTTCGGCGAAGAGGCGGACAAGATGAGAAACCACGGCGGCGACGCCGGAGAATACGGAGCTACGACCGGCAGACCGCGCCGCATGGGCTGGTTTGACTGCGTCGCTACCCGCTACGGCTGCGAGGCTCAGGGCGCAACCGCAGTAGCGCTCACCGCTCTCGACTGCCTGTCCTATCTCGACGAGATAAAGCTCTGCGTCGGCTATGAGATAGACGGCGAGGTTACAAAGGATTTCCCCGTCACCCCGCTGCTTAAAAAGGCAAAGCCCGTCTATGCCACACTGCCCGGCTTCAAGTGCGATATCCGCGGCATAAGAGATTTTGACAAGCTTCCCAAGGAGGCCCGCGACTATGTTCTCTTCATCGAGAAGGAGATAGGCGTGCCGATTAAGCTCGTCTCCAACGGACCGAGAAGAGAAGAAATAATAGTCAGATAAAAAAGGGTGATATAATGCAGGACGACCATGAAAAAGTGCTTGTGCTCGATTTCGGCGGTCAGTACAATCAGCTCATCGCACGCCGCGTCAGAGAGCACAATGTCTATGCCGAGATAAAACCGTACAGCCGCATAACCGTCGAGGAGATAAAGTCGGCGGGCTATGTCGGAATAATATTTACAGGCGGACCGAACAGCGTCTATGACGCCGCTTCGCCCCACTTTTCGCCCGAGATACTCGACGCGGGTATCCCCGTGCTCGGCATCTGCTACGGCGCTCAGCTCATAGCATATATGGCGGGCGGCACGGTTAAGACGAGCGGCTCAAAGAGCGAATACGGCAAGATAGCCATGACCCGCAGCAAGGACAGCCGTCTGCTCGGGAACATCCCCGAGGATACGAGCGTCTGCTGGATGAGCCATACCGACTATATAAGCGCTCTGCCCGAGGGCTATAGGGTGACAGCCGTCACGCGCGACTGCCCGTGCGCCGCGATGGAAAACGACGAAAAGAAAATCTACGCCGTTCAGTTCCATCCCGAGGTCATGCACACGCAGTACGGCGAGGAGATATTCAAAACTTTTCTCTTTGATATCTGCTCCTGCAAGGGCGATTGGGTCATGTCGAGCTTCGTCGACGAGCAGGTAAAGAGCCTGCGTGAGAAGATAGGCGACAAGACGGTGCTCTGCGCCATGTCCGGCGGAGTGGACAGCTCCGTTGCGGCAGTGCTGCTGCACAGGGCGGTCGGCAAGCAGCTGACCTGCGTCTTCGTCGACCACGGCCTGCTCAGAAAGAACGAGGGCGACGAAGTTGAGCATATATTCCGCGAGCGCTTTGACATGAAGCTCGTCAGAGTCAACGCACAGGAGCGTTTTCTTAATAAGCTTGCGGGCGTAAGCGAGCCCGAGAAGAAAAGAAAGATTATAGGCGAGGAGTTTATCCGCGTTTTCGAGGACGAGAGCAAGAAGCTCGGCAGGATGAATTTCTTCGTTCAGGGAACAATATATCCCGATGTTATCGAGAGCGGAGCGGGCGACGCGGCGGTCATCAAGAGTCACCACAATGTCGGCGGACTGCCCGACCACATCGATTTTGACGAGCTCATAGAGCCTCTGCGCGACCTGTTTAAAGACGAGGTCCGCAAGGTAGGACTCGAGCTCGGAATACCTGAGGACCTTGTATGGCGTCAGCCGTTCCCCGGCCCCGGACTTGCCGTGCGTATCCTCGGCGACATAACGGAGGAAAAGTTAAGCATCCTCAAGGATGCGGACGCCATCTTCCGCGAGGAGATCAAGCTCGCCGGCATCGACCGCGACATCAACCAGTATTTCGCGGTGCTCACCAACGTCCACAGCGTCGGCGTCATGGGCGACGCGAGAACTTACGACAGCCTCATCGCGCTTCGCGCGGTGACTACCGACGACTTTATGACGGCGGACTGGGCGCGAATCCCGTTCGAGGTGCTTGCAAAGGTCTCGAACCGAATCACCAACGAGGTCAAGGGAGTCAACCGCGTAGTCTATGATATTACAACAAAGCCCCCGGCAACGGTGGAATGGGAATAAATTCATAAGGAGAGAATTTCATGAGCAGCAATGTGCGTCCCGAGTCCATGGAAAGAATAACCACATCCGAGCTTGCAAATAAATTTATCGAAGAGCAGGTCGCAGCCGTGCGCGAGCAGGTAGGCGACAAAAAAGTTCTTTTAGCGCTGTCCGGCGGCGTCGATTCGTCCGTAGTCGCGGCGCTGCTTATCCGCGCGATAGGCAAGCAATTAGTCTGCGTCCACGTCAACCACGGACTTATGCGCAAGGGAGAGAGCGAGCAGGTCATCGAGGTTTTCAGAAACCAGATGGACGCGAACCTTGTCTATATAGACGCTACCGACCGTTTTCTTGATCTCCTTGCCGGAGTCAGCGACCCTGAGCAGAAGAGAAAGATAATCGGCGGCGAATTTATAAAAGTATTTGACGAGGAGGCCTCTAAGCTTGAGGGCATAGAGTTCCTCGCGCAGGGAACGATATATCCCGACATCCTCGAATCCCACGGCGTAAAGGCTCACCACAACGTCGGCGGTCTGCCGGAGGACATGAAGATGGAGCTCGTCGAGCCCGTAAAGCTGCTCTACAAGGACGAAGTCCGCGTTGTCGGCGAGGCGCTCGGCCTGCCGCACAGCATGGTCTACCGTCAGCCGTTCCCGGGACCCGGACTCGGCGTGCGCTGCCTCGGCGCGATAACGAGAGACCGTCTGAATGCCCTGAGAGAGGCGGATGCCATACTCAGAGAGGAGTTCGACAAGAACGGGCTCGCAGGCAAGGTCTGGCAGTATTTCATCGCCGTGCCCGACTTCAAGAGCGTCGGCGTGCGCGACGGCAAGCGCTATGAGGGCTGGCCGGCAATCATCCGCGCGGTAAACACCACCGACGCCATGACCGCCACAATAGAGGAGATACCCTATCCCCTCCTGCACCATATCACCGACCGCATCACCCACGAGGTCGAAGGCATCAACCGTGTCGTAATGGACCTCACCCCAAAGCCGATCGGAACGATTGAGTGGGAATAAATCGAAAAAGTCTGAAACCCTAGTAATATTAAGGGCTTCAAGGTTTTCAAAGAGCCCGTTGATAAGATTTTGATAAGATTCTGCTCGGTACCCTTTATCGTATATATCGAGTGGTTTGTGAGTAAAAAGTAATATCTTGTGGCTCGCAAAAATACCATATTAATATTAAACCCCGTACTGACGGATTAAAGTCAGTACGGGGTTTTTGTCGTTGGCAGGGTTATTGCAGCTTACACTTGAACTAAAAAGCTTGAAACACCGATACGATATTTTGGGTGCAGAAGATGAATAATATCTGTAATCGTGCGACGGAAATCGTAAATGCAGAAATAATTTATGCAGTATAATTATAGCGGCGGCAGGGAGAAATTCTTGCCGCTTTTTTGCGTTGTTGTTAGATTGAATTACTTTGATGAAACGAAAACAAATTAAGCGTTCGTGTAATTATTTGTTGCTTTTATAGATAACTTATGATATACTGTAATCATTGAATTAACGACTCATACAAGAGGTGCACTATGGCTGTCAGTTATAATAAATTGTGGAAACTTCTTATAGATAAAAATATGAAGAAAAAAGAACTCGGAGAAGCTGCCGGGATAAGTAATACCCTAATTGCCAAGTTAGGGAAAAATGAAAATGTTACAGTAGAAGTGCTTGTAAAAATATGTACCGCTCTTGATTGTAATATAGAAGATATTATGGAATTGATTCCTGATAATAATTGATTTAAGAATTATACAAAAATCAGGAGGATTATAAGGTATGCCGTATCAAATTTGGAATAGAAGGTATACAGGTAGCAAATATAAGTTATCAAATTGGATTTCCGGTTTAATACACGATAATTGTGTCGGGAACTCATTTTGCGATTTGTTTGCCGGTACCGCAATAATGAGTAAACAAATGATTGATAGCATTGATGAAATCTATATAAATGATTTTCTTTACTCAAATGAGATAATCTATAAGGCTTTTTTTGAACAATCTGATTATGATCTCAAAAAATTTGAATTTTTAAAAAATAGGTTTATGGAAACACCTTTATCTCAAATTTCTGAAAACTATGTGTCGAAAAATTTTGGAAATAAATTTTTTTCGTATAATGATTCGCTTCGTATCGGCTATATCAGAGAAAAAATAGAAAATGACAAAACACTTAATGAAAAAGAAAAAAATATATTGATTGCATCTCTTTTATATTCATTGGATAAGTCGGCAAATACAGTCGGTCATTATGATGCTTATATTAAAGGAAAACCGATAAGTGATACATTTTTATTTGACTTGATAGAACCATATAAATTTGAAAACAAAAAAATACATATTTCGAGATTGGATGCTAATGAGTTAGCAAAAAACATTAGTTGCGATATTGTTTATATTGATCCGCCTTATAATTCAAGGCAATATAGTAGATTTTACCATATTCTCGAAAATATCGCAAAGTGGGAAAAGCCGGAGCTATTTGGTACAGCTTGTAAGCCTAAAGCAGAAAATATGAGTGAATATTGCAGAAGTTCAGCAACAAGAACATTTGAAGAATTAATATCTTCATTAAATTGCCAATATATTGTTGTTTCATACAATAATACATATAATTCTAAAAGCAGTTCTTCGAGAAACAAAATCACTCTTGAAGATATTCAAAGCATTTTAGAAAATAAAGGTGCTGTTTCGGTATTTGAAAAAGAACATCAGTATTTTAATACCGGCAAAACAGAATTGCCAAATCACAAAGAATTGGTTTTCATAACGAAAGTAGGTGGATAAAATGGCAAATGAAAGTGCTTGCAGGCGATCTCCGTTCTTTTATGTAGGAGATAAATTCAAGCTTGTCCCACAACTAAAAGAAAATTTTCCTAAAAAAATAGACCGTTTTATAGAACCGTTTTGTGGAGGCGGCAGCGTATTTCTTAACACTAATGCAAACGAATATTTGCTAAATGATATTGATGCTTATATGATTAAACTGCATAAGTTTTTGATTTCGTTTAGCAATAATCAAGATGATTTTTGGGATGAGTTAAAACTTGATATTGATAAATATCAGCTTTCTGCTACATTTCTTGGAAAAGATGTTCCAAAAGAATATCGTAAAGAGTTTGTAAAAACATATTTTGCTAAATATAACAAAGAAGCATACTACAAAATGAGAAGTGATTTCAACAATGATAAAGATGATATGATGCTTTTGTATATGTTGTTGATATATGGTTTTAACCGTATGCTTCGATTCAATTCAAAAGGTGATTTTAATTTACCGGTAGGTAACGTTGATTTTAATAAAAATGTTGTAAATGCGCTTAATTCGTATTTCGATTATGTTAGCGATAAAGATATTGAATTGTTCAATATGGATTTTCAAGATTTTATTGAAAAAGTCCAACCAACGCCGGATGATATGGTTTATTTGGATCCGCCATACTTGATTACATTTAGCGAATATAACAAACTTTGGAATGAAGACAGCGAGATGAGATTAATAGACCATCTTGATACTTTGAATAGTCGTGGTGTTCGATTTGCAGTTTCGAATGTATTATGGCATAGAAAAAGATATAACGGAACATTTAACGAATGGGCGCAAAAATATAACATTGTGAAAATAAAAAGCAATTACATTAGTTTTAATGATAATACCGAGAAGGACACATTTGAAGTCCTTGTGAAAAATTACTAGGGAGATTTATTATGGCAAGAGAACGTGATGCGGAGTATAAGCCTTTGTCATTTTCTACAACAATGAGGAATCCTTCGAGAATTGCAGCTTTTTTGAAGTGCATTCTTCCATATGAGGGACAAGTTTTAACAAATGAAATCATTATGAATGTTGCATCATCCCTTATAAAGAAAAAATTGTATAGGCCGATGTATATTGGCCGTACGCCGAGATTAAAAAGTATTTTGAATGAAGAAAGAGAATTTACAAACTTAGAAGTAAATGAAATAATACAAAACAGTCCTCAAAATCACAAAGAAGCCGGTTTTGATAAAGGCTGGCCTTCTAGATTTGATACGTGGTATAAATTGCCTATGGAGTTCGGCTTTTTATATTATGAAATGAATGCACCCATAGAAATATCAATAACGGGGCATATGCTGATTGATGCACATAATGAAAACCCTGTAAACGATGAAAAAATCAAAAATGTATTTTTAAATTCATTGATGAAGTATCAAACGAATAATCCATTTAGAAAAAATGCCAATGATAATTCGCCATTAGTATTACTGTTACAAGTTATTAAGTTGTTAAAAGATGACCCGGACGAAAATGATGCCGGAGTTTTTAGAAGTGAATTATCGCTTATAATTTGTTGGCCTAATCGTGATGCTCAAGCTCTTTATGAGAGAATTAAGGAATTAAGAAGACAATATCGTTTTACATATGGTGATGAGGTTATCTACGAAATCTGTTTGGAATTGCTTGGTGCAACAGAAGAACAAAAGAATAGATTTAAAATCAATCAGATAACAGGAGAAGCGGTAGACGAATTTATTCGTAAAATGCGTATCACTGGTGTTATTTCTTTGCGTGGAAATGGTAGATTCCTTGATTTTAACTCATTTGAAATGGAAAAAATCAATTATATTCTTGGCAATTATGTTGATTACGAGAATTACAATACAAAAGCCGAATTCTTTCAATATATTGGTTCGATAGATACAAATATTGTAACAATTACCCCGACTGTTGATGAAACAATCGTAGCAGATGCAAGAATTGCTACCCTGAATCAATGGGCTGATGAATACAGCAAGCAGGATATAATTAATGAATTAAATATTGTTTGTGGCAATGGTGAAAGCAGAAATGCAATACTCAGAATTATAGATAAGCCTACACGCTTAGAATTTTTGACAAGTATTACGTTGAAGCAAAACTTTGCTGGGTTGGATGTACAACCTAATTATCACGTGGATGACGAAGGACTTCCAACATTTACTGCTTCGGGAGGTATGGCAGATATTGAATGTTATGATACCGATTGCAATTCACTTGTAGAGGTTACTTTGATGTGTGCCCGTAACCAAGCAACAAATGAAATGCCTGCAATTACAAGACATTTACAAGAAGCTATTGCACAGCAGCCGGAGATTACAATGTTTTCTATGCTTGTTGCACCTTCAATTCACGCAGATACCAAGTATATGGCAGCATTTTCAAAGCACCAATATAATGTCGATATTTTAACTTTCACGGTAAATGAATTTATTGAGCAAATTACTGTGAAAAACAATATTAGTGAATTTATTAGCGTGTGAAAACTCTGGAAAATGTAAATGCTAAATACTCCTTGCTATTATAAAGTTGAGTTATAAAATCTTATAAATATAATTACAAAGCATTATAAGTTGTAGCCTTTTTCTAATTACTTACGGCTTTGGTGATGAAAACAAAGTGAGAGTGAATATGATATGAGTATCCAATTAACTAACAATCAAATATTATTAAAAGAATGTGTTGCTCAAGAATTTTCTGAATCTGTCGGATATCAAGATGAAGCTTCATTTTTTGAATTTTTTTCAGCCTCTCAAATATTGAAAGATTATGATTTGAGTGATGAAGAAATTGAAAATGGAATAGTTGGAGCTGGGAATGATGGAGGATGTGATGGAATTTATATTTTTTTAAATAAAAATCTAATTATGGCTGATCAAATAGAAGATATAAAAGCTTCAAAAGAATCAGTGATTGAAATGCTTATTATTCAATCAAAAAGAGAATATTCTTTTAAAGAGGATGCTTTAATGAAGTGGAAATCAATCTCTGAAAACTTGTTATCACTTTCAAACTCAATAGAAGATTATTCAAAAAGGTATAATGAAGATGTACTCGATGCATATCGAATGTTTCGTGATTTGCACGCAAAACTTCTAAGAAGTCGTATAAAATTGACATTTAGATATGTATATGCTACATATGCAAATGAATTACATCCAAATGTTAAACAACAAGCAGAAGAGCTAAAAGATATTGTAAAAAAACATTACCCAAATGCTACGGTGGAAGTGGATTTTGTTGGAGCAGACGAATTATTTGACAAATATAATAGTGTATCTGAAACAATCGTAAATCTTCCTCTATCAGAAGTTCCAATTGCATTGGGCCGTAACAAGAATTATGTTGCACTAGTTTCATTGCAAGAATATTACAATTTCATTACCAGTTCAGATGGGACATTAAGGAAAAGATTTTTTGAGGCTAATGTTAGAGATTATCAAGGCCCCAACAATGTTAATACATCCATTAGAGAAACTTTAGAAACTAATTCATCAGAGGACTTCTGGTGGTTAAATAACGGTATTACGATATTAACATCAGAAGCCACAATGGTTAATAATCGAGAACTTCAATTAACCAACCCAGAAATAGTTAATGGACTACAAACATCTAATGAGATATATTTATATTTTTCCAAAGATACCAGTGTTTTACAAAATGAAAACAGAAATCTTTTGGTTCGAATTATTGTCCCTGATAGTGAAGAATCTAGAGATAATATTATTTTTTCTACCAATAATCAAACTAACATTCCAAAATCATCTCTAAGAGTAACAGATCCTATTCATTTACAGATAGAAATGTACTTCAAAGGCAGGGGATTGTTTTATGATCGCCGAAAAAATCATTATAAAAATCAAGGCAGAAAAACAAACGAAATTATAGGAGTATCATTCCTTGGACAATGTTTGATTACACTGTTTTTAAAAAAGCCAGATTACGCAAGAGCAAGACCTTCAACCTTGTTAACCGATGATCAAACTTATAAAATTTTGTACGAAGATAATCAGGATTTGGAAGTGTTTTATAAGTGTGCTCTTCTCGGAAAACGTATTCAAGCAAATGTAAAGAAAACGGTCGAATATAGTTCTGCTGAAAAAAGTGATATTTTATTCTATTTGCTGTATGGTGTTGTGGCAAATAAATTACATAAAAATAGTATTGAAGTTCAAGATATCAAAAACTTTGACATTGATTCAATAACTGACCAAGAAATAGATGAAATCCGAAATGAAATATATAGTGTATATAAAGAAAATGGAGGGAATGGTCGAGTAGCAAAAAGTTCAGAATTTGTGAATAAAGTTGACGAAATATTAGGATTATAAAACCAATACAGTTGAAATGCCAAATTGTTGTATGGCAACGAAATGGCAACAAAAAATCGGATAGCGTATGCTTTACCGATAATTCAAATAATATAAATACTCTCTGATAAATCTCATAAACAAATGCGTTTAAGATTGATTTACAGAGGGCGAGTGGGAATAGTTCCCTTTGGTTTAGATGTGCCGAAAAAACCAGTATTTATGCGGGTTTCGGGACTCGGCACTTTTCGAGTAACCGTTTTTGCAACAGATGAAATAGTAACATTTGGCTTACAACTAAACCTAAAAATCGCATAATTTTTAAGGCTTCTGCCCTGTTAGGGGCGGAAGCCTTTTACATATTCGATAAAAATTCCGTTTTGACATACCGTCAGGGCGGAGAAAAATATATTAAATGAGAGAAATTTTCTTAGCATAAGCATGAAGAAATCATAGAAGAACTTGCCTTATATGTTTCTTAGTAACATATAAGTTCTCGCTTTTCTAAGTAAAAACACAATATTTCGAAGCGGCATAGCTTGCTGTTATCATAGCTGTAGGTCGAGTGTTATCAGTCTCGATAACAAACCGATAACACTGCCGGTATAATCATGATAATTCGGATATCTCAAATAATCAAAACCGCCGCGAACAGTACGCTCTTTCTATGTAAAAGCTTTTTTGCTGTTTGCCGTCCGTTTATTCGGCCGACGCAAACTCCTTAAAATGATTATATAACTGATTGACATTGAGGCTTGCTATATCGACAAGCGAGTATTGCCGTTGCAAATATTTGACGAACTCGCAGCCCAGATAATAGCCAACATCGCTGTGATTTTTGTAGCTGCACCAATCCCCGAAGAAATCCTGCGTGCTGATATTTTTGTCGACACGGCGGAGATATTCACGCTTTATTTCGGCTTCGTTTTCCTTGCACCAATCGAGCCAGCCGTTTTGATTTTGATGATAGTATCTGTCATCTTGGCATAAAATATGTTCGCAGACCATGGCAAGTCCCTCTTGATAGAGCTGAGCCAGTGAATTTTCGCCCTCTGACCGAGCCTCGGGATAGAGATTCCCGTAGGTTTTATGCCATATGTGGCCTATTTCATGAAAAATCAGAGCCTGCATGGCGGATTCATCCTGCCAATTCAACTCGATAATTTTTTCTATTCCGAGCAAAACCGCGTCTCTGCCGTCAAGCGATGTCGCCCAGCCCGCGCCGTTGCACAGCCCCAAATAGAGAATAATATCCGTCTCGACGCCGTTTTCAAAAAGCCGTCCGATATTTTCCGCAAGCTTGTCGGTCACGGCGACAAATGAGTCGTTTGCCGCAATCGCCGCGTCCCTGTTGAGCAGCACGTTATTGACTACGGGCAGCACGTCGTTATTGAAATCATATTCCCTCGAATCCCGTTCGCATTTTTCGCCAAGCTCCGGCGAAATCGCACGGGCGTATACTCTCCATGCATCCAAATCAAAGGCGCTGTTCTTAAAGCAGCCGGGTATTTTATCAAAAGTATTTATTATTCTCATAGCTCTGTTCCTACGATTCTCTCAAATTATTTTACCTGCTTTGACATATGCATTTCGCCGTCGCACTCGAAGCCGAGGGCGGAGTAGAGCTTTTGCGCAGCAGTGTTATCGCTGCCCGTCAACAGCTCGAAGCTGTGGAGCGGGTATATTTTTTTGCAGTATTCCTGCGCGAAGGTCAACATTTCCCGCGCGACGCCCCGCCCGCGATACTCGGGACGGACATAGACCTCAGTTATCTCGGGCATATATTCGTCGTAGCAGAACGATTTTTTCAGCTGAACGCAGACAAAGCCGGCGAGCCGTCCGCCGTCGCCGTCCGCAACGATGACAACCTCGCGCCTGTTTGTAAGAAGCGAGGCGCGAATGCTTTCTTCCGTAGTCTTGCCCTTGCCGTTGAACTCTGCATTGAGGCGCTCAAGCTCTCCCGCATCGCCGACCGATGCCAATCTCACCATTTTCATCTCTCCCCGTAGTTTTACGGTTGAATTATAGCATGATTTTTTTAAGATGTAAATATATCACGGCTATGCGGGCAGAACGGCATTGAAAACGCATAAGGCGAAAGGATAGATTTTCGGTGACGCTGTCGCGTCAAAGGGTCGTCGAGTCGCCGACCCCTTCAAAAAAGGCTTTTCGCAATCCCCTTGCAGGACGAAGTTAGCTCGCCTACTGTAGCTGCTGCAAAAACCGCAGGCGGATGATATCCGCCCCTACACGGTTGCAATATACATTAGATGCTGTATTTTTCGCTGCCGAACAAGGTTCGCCCCTACGGTGTACCGCTTGAAGCTCCTTCGCAAAGCCCGATTTGCAAAAAATCAACTTGGCAAAGCGCCCCGCACGGGTCAATGTGCGGGGCGCTTTGCTTTCGGATACAGGAGTTAGTATTTAACGCTGAAGTCGTTTATTGTCGTCATGCCGACCTTGACTCTCGTGTTCGAGCCGAGCAGGTGCGCTGTGAGCTCGATGATGACGGGATAATCATAGTGGGCATAGACTAAGTTTCCGGTAGCCTTGCTGAATCTTGCTACTATCGTTCCGTTATAATAGGTGAATTTCTGGTCGGTGAGCGAGAGGCCGGGATAGTCGAAGTTTACCACGTCGGCGGTGAGCACGCCGAACGCTGCGGCATAGCCTTTTTCGCCGGAGGGATTGACCTCAGTGCCGAAGGTCAGGGTTATCTGATATTCGCCGCCCTTGTCCTCGACCTTTGCGCCCTTGACATCTGCGGGAGTGAGCTTGCTGACCCAATCCTTGCCGCCGACGGGGAATACGTTTCTGATATCCTCTTTTGAGGTCAGAACTATCGCCTTGTCGTCGCGCTTCATGAAGGTCTTCATCGCGCTCTTGCCTATTGCATCTATCGCCTTGGGCAATTCGGTCTTGTCGGCGTTGTTCTTCGTCTCGGTGTAGTTGCGGGTGACGGACTTCGCCTGATATTTTACTCTGTTCGCGCCGGTGTTGAAATAGGCGATTATCTCGGCCTTAGTCCAGTCTTTTGCATTCTTCGAGGGCGCGGCGGTTACCTGATTCGAAGCGGTCTCGCCGGGCTTTGCGGGGTCAGCCGATTGAGTTTCGTTTGTCTCGCCCTCCTGCGCGGTGCTGTCCTCGGGAAGAGCGGTCGTGTCATCGACAACATCGCCCGCCGCGCTCGTCTGAGCGTTGCCCGTGGTGTCCGCACCTGTTTTGCCGTCGTCCTTCTTGCACGCGCAGAGCATTGACATGAGCAGAGCAAAGAGTGCTATAACGGCGACTATTGATTTTTTCATAAGTTTTCCTCCTTAAAGTTCATACTCACCTGCTCCGACGGTCTGTTTTCTTCCGTCGGGCAGAATAATATCGGCTTTGCAGTTCGACGGGACGGATATTTTATATTTATATCCCCCGTCCGTCTTATCCCAGCGCACGGAGATTTTTCCGTATACGCTGTCGTAGCTCGCCTCGGCGAACTCGAAATGCCCGCCCGGGCGCGGGGCTATAGTGAATCGGTTTTCTCCGGCAACATTTATTCCGCACATCGTGCCGAACAGCCACTCGCAAACCGCACCCTTTGAATAGTGGTTGAGCGAGGCTATACCGCCCTGCGCCTTTGTGCCTTCCCAACTCTCCCAAATGGTAGTTGCTCCGTTTTTCGGCATAAACAGCCAGCCGGGCATTTCTTCATTTTCAAGCAGTTTATAGGCATAATCAATATTGATGTCTGCAAGTACATCCAGAATAAACGGAGTTGACAAAAAGCCTGTGCCAAGTCGCCAACCGTAATTATCAAGTGCCTTGACAAGTCGTTTCTTTGCAAATTCCGTACTGTTTTCGTCAAGCAAATTCATAAACAACGGTCTTACCAGCTTTGCTTGTCTGTCTGTGTCAAGCGAATAATCTTTTTTTGTTATCAGCTCTCCGTAAGCCTTTTTGCAACCGTCAGAATATTCCTTGAACAACGGTAAATTTGCGTTATCACCCATATATTTTGCAATCTCGCACATAAGAGAAAGAATATATGAAGTGTAAGCGGTTGACTCCTCGGGATTTGGCATAACGGTATTTTTCCAATCATTTGGAAAAACATCCTTAGGCTCTGCCCACTCACCGTAGGATTGACCGAAGTTGACAAAATACTTTTTGTTGTTGCTTGAAAGCTGAATGTTATGCTTTAGCGGTGTCCACTTTCCGCAACGAGAAATCATAAATTTTGCATATTTCACCATACCGTTGTAGTATTGTTTGATAAGGCAATCGTCATTGTAAATCTTCCAAAAACGATAGGGGATAAGTATACCCACATCAGACCAGCCTACACTGCCGTTCATCCATGACATAAAGAAGTCCACACCGCCGTAAGGCGCAATCTGAGGAAGCTTGCCGTCTTTTTGTTGCCAATCAAATACATCACGAATATATTTTTCGCTGAAGGTTACATAGTCAAACAGATACGCTGCTGTGTTAAAGAAAATTTGAGCATCACCCGTCCAACCGTGTCGCTCTCTTGTAGGGCAATCGGTAGGTAAATCCGTACTGTTGGATTTTGTTGACCATTTTGTTGCAGTAACAAATTTGTTGAGCAATTCATTTGATGATTCAAAAAATCCTGTTTCCTCCATATCGGAATAAACCGCTATCGCTGTAAAGCAATCGTCAGACACTTCAATCTCTGTGTCAATCTCCATATATTGAAATCCGAAAATTGCAAAGCTTGTTTTGTATTCATTCAATCCGTCTTTGCAAGTGTATTCGATTTTTTGAAGTGGAGTGGTTAGCTTTTTATTCGTGCATTGAATATTTTTAAGCGTTAATTCCCCATTTGCGTCAAGCATTTCGCCAAAACGAAGTGTTATTTTTTGTCCTTGTTTGGCATTTATTTTAAACGACACATAACCTGCCAAGTTCTGCTTAAAATCAATGATTTTCTTGCCACTTGGTGCAGTTGTCATTTTGCCCTTAAAGATTGCTTTTTCAGCAATGGGAACATTATTTGAAGCTGACGGAACAACTGCGTATGATGTTTCCTTCGCCCTTGATGAATATGTAGGCTTTTTGTTTGCGTCAACAATTTCACCGTCTTTGTTATCAGCAAAAGAAATTGCACCGTCATTTGACCAAAGCCACGAACGGTCTGTTGAAATTGTGTCATTTGTTCCGTCTGCATACTTGATTTCAAGTTGTGCAAGGATTTTTGTTTCGCAACCGTATTGATTTTTAAGTCCCCAAGCACCGCATGATCCACGATACCAACCGTCTGCAAGGTCAATATTTATAACATTATTTTCTTTAATAAGTTTAGTTACATCATATGTTTGATACTGCACACGCTTGCGATAGTCCGTGATACCCGGTGCAAGCGGCATAGACACTTTTTCACCGTTTATGTATGCCGAATATATACCACAGGCAGTTGCATAAAGTCGTGCGGATTCGACATTTTTTTTTGCACCGAACTCCTTTTTGAAGCAGTCAACAGGAAAACGGTCAGGTTCGGGCTTGTTTGCAGTAGCAAGATAATTCACACCTGAAAGGAAGAACGATTTTTCAAGTTTTTTCTCCTTTTCATAGCCTTTTTTGTCTACTTCATAGTTGCCTGTAATCCACTTTGCCGACCAATTCTTGATGCCGTATTCAAAAAAGTTCTCCTCGCTGAATTCACCCTCGGTGTCGTTTTCGTCCCAAAGCTTAATTCTATAGGTTACTCTTTTGCCTTTTTCAAATTTTACAGGAACAACGATACGCATTGAGCTTGACTCAATCTTTCCGCTGTCCCAATCATCTGTGACGATTTGGTACGCATTTTGAGTTACACCGCCCTCGCAGTTCCACATAACACGAGGATTTTCTATGTCAATACCCAACGGATTTTTCAGGTATTCTGTTTTTATATTAACTGCTTTCACTGTATCACTTCGCCTCCTCTTTCATAACCCCGAAAACGGTTTTCTCCATAAACGGAGTCCATATTTCGAGATATCCTGCCTTTGTGGGATGTATCTTATCCGCCATATACAAAGCCGTATTCTTATTTAACGCTGCGTTAAGCTCGGCGTCGTTCCACATATCTATAACGGATATACCCCACTTCGCCTCGGCTTCTTTAAGAATATCCACCATTTCCCCGTACAGTTCGCTGTCATAACGCGGGTTCGTGTAAAAAATCACCGGGCAGTTCCATTTCTCTTTTGAGTAACAGATTATATATTCTATTGCTCCGGCTATTGTCTTTGTATCGAAGTCATTGAGATTTTTCGATTCGATTATTTTCCCGAGCTCTTTCTTCTGCGAAGCGTCGTTGGTAGAGAGCTGGCAGACAAAGAGATCGAGCTTTTTAAGCCTCGACACATAGGAATTGATTCCCGATTCAACAAGTGTCGTCCCCGAAACGGCGCTCTTAATTACCGTGCAGCCGTCCCGCTTTCCGATATAGTCCGCAAAGGACACGCCGCCGGAGGCGGAGCCGTAGGTCACGGACGAGCCGAGGAAAAGCACCGTCTTGCCCTCTATCGGGCTGTCGGCATTCGGAGCTGCGTTATCGAGCGAATATTTTTCACCGTTTCCTTCGAGAGCCGAGGTTTTAAAATCATGAAGCTTCATAAAAGGCCCCCAACTCCACTGATAGCCGCAAAACGCTATCCATGCGGCAGCAACAACCGCTGCAATCGGAATAATTATCAGAAGTTTCTTCTTCATATTATTCGGCTGTCTCCTCTTTTACCGTCTCTTCGTTTCTCTGCTTTATTTCCTCCTGCTCCCTGGCTATGTTCTTTTCGACATTCAAGAACAGCAGAAGTATTGCGAGCACAACGCCCGTTATCGTCTCAAGTCCTACAAATGTAAAGGTTATGGCGCTCTTTACGCTGTCCGACTGCACGGCGATGAGCTTACCCGCCGCGTCGAGATAGGGCGCGACATAGCCGGTCTTCGAGAGAATAAGATTGAATACACCCGTGCAAATTCCGACGCTCGCCACGGCAATGGTGTTATATATCGACATCGCTATTCCGTCGCACCTGAAGTTGTGCTTCCACTCGATATGGTCGAGTACGTCCGCAAACAGCGCCATGAACACATAGGAGCACGGCAGACCGCCGATGTTCTTTATAAACTGACCTATGAGGACTATCACCATATTTGTCGGCGCCAGCCAGCATATCGCCGAGCCTACGGCGTATAGCACGAAGCCTATAGCCGTAACATTGCGCTTGCCGAATTTTTTGGCGAGCGGCCAGACCGCAAAGATGCCGATACCCATCGGTATGCCGCCGATAACGGAGAGCATGGTCTGCGTCTTTCCGTCATTATATGTACCGAGAACATAGTTCGAGAAATAGACGAGCGAGATGTTCTTGATAGTAGAGCCGACAGTATAGATAAGAAAATATATAAAGGTTATCAGCATATATTTGTCGCTGAATATTGCCTTTAGCTGGGTTTTCATCGCAACGCTCGGTTTCTCCTGCTCGCCGCCCTCGAGGGTTATGCGCTCCTTTGTGAAGTAATACTCCATGAGCGTCAGCGGCAGGGCTATGCACGAGAGGATGCTCATCGTTGTTATCCACTTCGACCTGTCAACGCCGAGCTGGGGCATAATGAGCATGGGGAAGATGAGCGCGACGATTATGCCGCTCATCATAATGGTCGAAACCTGATTGAAAACCGAGAGAACTCCGCGCTGCTCGGTATTTCTCGTCGAGAGCGGAACCATGAGGTTGTGGCTCATGTTATATATCGTATAGGCAAACGAATAGAAGAGGTTATATGAGAGCATGACCCATATCACCTGCACCGTCTGATTGCCCGTGGGCACGGTGAAGAGCAGTATGCCCGTCACGGCGACGAGCGGCGCGGAGAGCAGCAGCCACGGACGCGCCTTGCCCTGCTTTGTGTGCGTGCGGTCGATGATATAGCCCATAACTATATTCGTTATGGCGTCGATTATCTTCGACACTATCGGGAACACCGCGAGGAACGCGCCGCCCCAAACGGTGGTCAGGTTCAAAACGTCCGTGTAGTAGACGTTCAGATATGTAGCGAGCACGGCATTCAGCAGCAGTGCACCGGACGGACCTAACAAATAGCCCAGCCACTTTTCCTTCGCCGTTACCTCGGGCGAGGTCAGGCGCGAATCGAGCGCCCGCTTTTCGAAGATTTTTGCTTTTGACATTTCCAAGAACTCCTTTATCCTTTTGTCTCATAAATTTGAAAATATTTTCAGCCGTCCTGCGGCTTATGCGCTTTTTTGCGGTATCTCCCGCTCGAATGCGGAGATATGCCGCGCCGACCCTGCAGGGTCGGCGCGGCAAAAAAGTTAAAAGGGCTGTATAAAAATGTTTGTGTGCAGATTATTCTGCGGTCCGGGCGCGCCCGAGTTTCCGTCTGAAGGTTTTCGGGGCGCGCCGTTTTCCGCGGGTAACAGAAGTGTCCGAAGACGAAAGTCGCCTTGACATTTGGAAGATTTCATATTACACTATTATTATAGCTACATGATGTTGGATTAACAATCATCAGTTTTGTTAATAACGGCTATGAAACCGACAAAATTCACCGAAAGTGACGGTATAAAATATGAACACAAAAAATAATCAGCGCACAAGACTTTCAAAAATTTTGCTCAAAAACGCTCTGATGGATCTTTTGAGCGAAAAGGGCTCGGTGACTAAAATTTCCGTAAGGGAGCTTTGCGAGCGCGCCGACCTCAACCGCTCGACGTTTTATGCCCACTACTCCGAGCCGAAGGAGCTGCTCGAGGAGGTGGAGGCGGAGCTGCTCGACGCAACGCGGGAGCACCTCCAAAAGATAGGCGCGGAAAATGATATCGGCGCGCACAGATATCTGCTCTCGTTTTTGATTTATATCAAAGAAAACGACAAGCCGTTTCGTACCCTGCTCATCGACGCGGGCGACCCGGAGTTTCGCTCGAAATTCATGCAGCAGTCGATAATTCAATTCGTAGAGAACCTTGATATTGCATTTCCTAAGGAGCAGGAGCAGTATATCTACTCCTACATCTTGAACGGCAGCACGGGCGTTATAATCCAGTGGATGCGCTCGGACTACAGCATAGACGAAAACGCACTTGTCGACCTGCTGTTTTTCATAAATCAGAGCGCTCTCGTAAATCTTGCCACAAAAAAGAATTTATGATTGAAAACATAGTAAATCGGCAGTATAATACTCCGTAAATAAGCAAGGCAAGGAGACGGTTAAAATGAGAAAAAGCAACATCACGAGAGACGAGGCGTTTGAGCTTCTGAAAAAATACAACAAAGACCCCTTTCACATCCGCCACGCGCTGACCGTAGAGGGCGTTATGCGTTGGTACGCGAAAGAGCTCGGCTATGCGGACGAGGAGGAATACTGGGCTATAGTCGGACTCCTGCACGATATAGACTTTGAACTCTATCCCGAGGAGCACTGCAAAAAGGCGCCCGAGCTGCTCAAGGCGGGCGGAGTCGGCGATGACATGATATATTCCGTCTGCTCCCACGGCTGCGGTATCTGCGTTGACATCGAACCGGTTCATGAGATGGAGAAGGTGCTCTTTGCGGCGGACGAGCTGACGGGGCTTATTTGGTCGGCGGCGCTGATGCGCCCGTCAAAGAGCGTCATGGATATGGAGGTCTCGAGCCTCAAAAAGAAGTTCAAGGACAAAAAGTTCGCCGCGGGCTGCTCGCGCGACATTATCCGCACGGGCGCGGAGAGGCTCGGCTGGGAGCTCGACAGGCTCTTCGAGCAGACGATACTCGCCATGCGCTCCTGCGAGAGCGACATAAACAGCTTTATGGAGACCTATCAGTCATAAATAAAAACGGAAATCCCCCGGAGCGCATAACACTGCTCTCCGGGGGACATTTTTAATTTATCAGAGCTCGCGCTCTATTTTTTCGCGTGTCTCTTTGAGTATGGCGTCGGGGTCGTTGCCGAGAATATCGAGCCCCTCCGCGCTGAAAAAGCTGAACTTTTCAATGCCGAAAAACGACTTCGTTACGGTCTTTACATATTCGAATCCGAAGTCGCTGTCTCCGATATAGCCGCCGACGGTGGTTATATATATCAGCTTCTTTGCCCTGCAATAGCTTATCGGAACTCCGTCGCTGCCGTACAAAAACGTGAGCCCGCCGACGCACAGAGATTCTATGTATATCTTCAGAATCGACGGGAAGCTGTAATCCCAAAACGGCGCGGCGACAACAACCGTGTCGCAGGCGGCGAACTGCTTGGCGCAGTCATAGACCGGGTCGGAGAAGTCGTTTTTCTCCGCGCTTTCTATGCGCTTGGCAAGCCCCACCGCGTCGAGCGGCTTCTGATTTGCCTCGGTAAGGCAGATCTCCTCTATATCGCCGTCAAGACGGTTGAGCGCCGCCTTTGCGAGCGCAAGGGTGCGCGACTCTTTCTCCCCGCGCACGCAGGCATTGACAAAAAGTATCTTCTCTTTCATTTTTTCTCCTGTTTTCACTCTCTGATTATTTTAAGCGTTCCGCCGTAAAGCTCTTCAAGGCTGCCGCGCCCATCCTTGAACGCGTAGCCGTCGGGCAGCCTTATGCGCCCGTGAACGCCTCTGTCCGCAGATATATTAAGGGTTATACCCTCGTTCGTTCTGCACCATTTTACGCTCACCCTGCCGCCGACCGTCTCATACGAAGCCTCGGCGCTGTCGAGCTTTTCAATAAACACCGGCGATATCTCGACCTCGGACGGGTCGGTCAGGAAAGGATTCACTCGTATGCCGCCGATATATTCGATGAACCATGCGGAAATGTCGCCGTACATATGGTGGTTCTGCGAATTGGGGGTGTCCTCCTCGCGCAGGAAATCCTCCGGCAATGCCGTGAGTCCGCGCTCGACAAAGTTTCCGTAGGACGGATAGTCCGGGCGGGTTATCAGCTTAAACGCGAGATCGGGTTCGCCGAAATCCGAGAGCACCCTGAACAGCACGCGCATACCGAGTATGCCGGCGTCAACGTGATCGTCGCGCCGTTTGATTATCTCAAGAAGCTTTTTGAATGCCGCCGTTTTTTCGCCGGGGGTGAACACGTCGTAATATATCGCCATTGCCTGCGAGGTCTGGCAGGAGCCCGCGGCGGTCATGGTGCCGAAGTCTATTAAGTGCCGCCTGACGGCGGTTCTCAGCTCATCATAGAGCTTTTCACAGAAGTCGCGCTCGAGCGAAAGTCCGAGCTCCGAAAAAATATAGACGGCCTTTTTGAGTATACTCATGCAGGTGACGCTGTCCGTAAACTCGAGCGGTGATTTTACGCTCGTCACCGGGCACCAGTCGCCGAGTCCTATTGCAACAAGCCCGCGTTCGTCACGTCGGCGTGAGATATACTCGCAGTAGCGGAATATCGCCGTCGCGTTTTCTTCGATTATCTTTCTGTCGCCGCGCAAGACATAGCAGAAATAGGGAATATATGTCAGCGCTGCATCCCAAGCGGGTCCGTTGCCCCACTCAAAGCCCCAGCCGCCGGTCGGCACTATGCCGGGCAAAGCCCCGTCCGCACGCTGAGCGGCGCGGATGTTGCGAAGCCACTCGCGGTAGCTGTTGACGGCATCGAGATTCATCAGTATATGCTCGGCAGAGAGAGCGGCGTCGCCCGTCCAGCCGTTTTTTTCGCGGTGCGGGCAGTCGGTCGGGAAATAATAAAAATTCGAGAGATCCGAGTTTCTCGTCATCGCCTGCAGCTTGTTTGTCGTCTCGTCGGAGCAGCGAAATGAGCCTATCTCGCAAAGAGCCGAATTCTGCACGATAAAAGTCAGCAGCTCCTCGGTCGCCTCCTCCTCGGTTATACCGAGCACCACGCAGTATCTGAAGCCGTGATAAGTGAACACGGGCTCAAAAACTTCCTCGCCCTCGCCTTTGAGAATATACACATCGCGCTGGGAATATCCCTCGGGATAAAAGCAGATGTTGCTCGTATCGGGTTCACCGTCGGGCGCGATATATTCGCCGAACTGCAAATCGATTTGCCGTCCGCGCTCGCCGCTTATCCTGAGCCTTACGGTACCCGCCGAGTTCACGCCGAAGTCATATAAAAAACCGTCGCGCTCGTCGCTCGCTACTTTCTTCGCCTCTTTGACAACATCGCCGCGGGAAATATATTCCTTGAGCCTGCATTTTCTTATCAGAACCGGCTTTATCTCGCGCACGGGCGCTATCGGCTCCGCCTCGCACAGGCGCCTTTCGCCGCGCGGCGTCTCCGCCGCAAGAGCGTTTTTCCAAGTGCTGTCATCAAACTCGGGCGTTGACCAGCCGGGAATTTCAAGGCGGGCGTCGTAGTAGCAGCCGCAGCGCAGGTCGTCAAAAATAATCGGTGACGGCGCGGTTCTGACCGAACCGTCCGCCTCGAAGGTATCGGTTCTGCCGTCGGGGTATTCAATCGAGACGCAGAAAGCCGTGCGCGGAGCGCCCCTGAACGCGGCTATATCGAAATCCCAGATCTGACCGCCCGGCGCATCCTGCATACCGTTGCCGAGCAGTATGCCAAGAACATTTTTCCCCGGCACAAGAGCCTGCGTTATGTCGTATTCGTCGTAGTAAACAATATCGTCCGGGTTCGAGATATACGGAGCAAGAATACCCTTGGTAAGCCGCCGCCCGTTAACATAAAGCTCATAAAATCCGAGACCCGTCAGAGTAATTATGCTTTTTTTGATTTCGCCGTCTGTTTCAAAGGTCTTTCGGAAATACGGCGCGGGGACATGGAAAGTATAGTCGGTGTATTCATAGCCTGCACAGATAAACTTTTCGGAAAACATAACAACACCCCTTTGCGTTAATATCATAATCAAAAAGCGGAAAAGCCGCAAGCGCGGACTGCTTTATTTGCCGCCGAACCGAGCGATATACCCGTCCCAGCATCTCACTACGGCTCTCAGCGGCTCGTCCAGATAGGAACACGCCTTTTCCTTTATCCTATCCGGTATGCCGTAGGCGGCCTCGGCCATGCTTCCCGTAATGGCCGCAACAGTATCGCTGTCTCCGCCGATAGATATCGCGTTTCTTATGGCGTCCTCAAAATCCGTGCTCTCCAAAAACGCTGTGATCGCCTGCGGCACGGAGCCCTGACAGCTAACGTCAAAGCGGTATGACGGGCGGATTTCGTCGAGCGTTTTGGAAAGGTCGTACCCGTATTCGCGCTCGATATGCTCCCTGATGAGCCTTTTGCACTCAGTCGGGTCATTATTGACGGGTTGTTCGTTTTCGCCGTGACAGCCCCCGAAGTAATACCGGCACAGGAAAATCGCATCGGCTGTTGCCACTGCTCCCTTGACTCCCTCCGGGTGGTTGTGCGTAACTTCGGCGGAAAGCCTCGCCAAATCCCTGCACCTGTCGGGCAGCTCCGCTTTACTCACACTATCGCATTCCGCTGCCCACGCGCACGGCGAGACGCGCATGGCCGAGCCGTTGCCGAAGCTCCCATACGGAGCGCTGCCGTCCGAGAACAGCCACGCTCTGAATTTGCCGCCGTAACCGACATTCGGATACAGCCGCCCGTACTTTTTCATCGCTTTGATAAAATCTTCCCTTTTCCCGCCGTTCATAACGGCCTCCGCCACGGCGCAGGTCATGACCGTGTCATCCGTAAACGAGCAGCGGCTGCCGAACAGCGGAAAGTCCTTCGTCTTGATATTCCTCCACTCATAAATCGAGCCCACGATATCGCCGACTATCGCTCCGAGCATTCGTATTCCCCCTTGCCGTCGCGCAGCGAAAGCGCCGCGGTTTTATGTGTCTTAGATTCGTTTTGTCTCAATGCAATTATACAACAGATACTGCCGCTTTGCAACGGGGACGCAAGCGGTATAAAATTAAAAGCGAGTGGTCATAAGTGAAATTCCTTATGACCACTCGATGTGGTCCGAGTGACAGGTTTCGAACCTGCGGCCTGATGGTCCCAAACCTATGTCTAAACCTTCAGGCAGAACTATGTCGCACTCTTTGGCACTTTCCGGCACTCCTGCGGTTCCTCTTTGGAACTCTATTGGACTGTTTATTTCAGCCACCGCTTTCGGCTTTTGGGATTTGTGTGGGATTGAATTCTGTATATTAAAAGTGCTTCCAACCGGGTTTACATCCAACAGCGGGTGCTTTTTGCCGCAGAGAGCAGCTCAGAAACTGCGCCGCATAAACAAAGAAATAAGCGCTGGCGTGATATTACCCACCCTCTCGATAAACGGAAAATGTGTTGTGGTCGCTAAAACTCCCTCAGAAAATGTGCAGACAAAGAAAAAACTCGCTCATTTTTTGTGATTTCTCCATCGAGCACCGTAATCCAGATCGTTTGGAACAATAGGAAGTGTATTGTTCCGAATGATGCTGTATTATTCCGAACAATACAGATATATTATTCGGAACAGTTTCATTTTGCAAATATTCTGTCCTTTTCAGTAGCTATTTCCTGCTTTCTGTGATATTGTTCGTTTGCCAAAAGGAGGCGACGATATGCAGAAAGAAAATACCCTGACAGTCGAGCAGTAGTGCGGCCAGTGGTTCACCGCCAATCGGCACAAATGGAACGGCAACACCGTGGGCGGGTACCGCAATCTGATTTACAGCCACATCCTCCCCAGCATCGGAAGTGTGGCGCTCTCTGACCTGACAGAGCAGACCATCACCGATTTCTATGACACGCTACGGAGTCAGAGACTCAGCGCCAGAAGTGTCTGGTGCGTCCATTTGCTCCTGCGCCGGTGTATGGACGAAGCAGCACGGGAACAGTTTATTCCATACAACCCGGTGCGGCTCTGCCAGGAATCAAAGGCAGAGGAATACAAAGCAGCCCCTCTGCGCTTGGGGCAGCTCCAGCGTTACCTGAGCGCAGCAGAGCAGCTCGGCGTACTCCCCATCATCTATACAGGACTATCAAGCGGCCTGCGGCAATGTGAACTGATCACCTTGTCGTGGGCTGATTTTTATGTCCGCTACAGGTACATCCTCAAGGGTCAGCGCCTGCTGAAGCTTAACGCCAAAGCAGAACGCCTTCTGAAGCAGATACCGGAAACGGACTTGCCGTATGTATTCCTCAATCCCAAAACCGGAGCACCGTATAAGCTGCACGAGTTCTATTACCTACACAAAAAGATATTGAAACGGGCACGGCTCCCGTGGGTGGCTTTTCGGGATCTGCAGCGCCAGTGCATGGAGGTGGGAATATGACGCTCCGGGAATACATCCTCTTCTGGCAGGAAACCTATGATAAGCATCAGAGCAGACCGACTACCTATGCGGCACATCCACCGCCTGCTCCAACAATGCTTGGATCAAGCCATACGGGACGGTCTCCTGACAGAGAATCCCGCCAAGGCATTCCGCTACCGCAAGTCCACAACGGTGAAAGCGAATATCATGACGCCTCTGGAAATGGAGGACTATCTGGACGCCGCCGAGCGGCTGGGCTACTTCCCCATGTTCATGCTGGCGCTGACGACAGGCCTACGCCAAGGCGAGCTAATCGCCCTAAATGGAGCAACCTTGACATCGAAAGTCGGACGCTGACCATCGCAGAAAACCGTGCGGTAGTACGGCGAGAGTTGGTGGAGTACGGCGATCAGACAAGAACGATAGCACTGACACCAGAGGTAATCGACCTCCTAATCAGGGAGCACGACAAGCACCCAAGCAGTCCGCTCATGTTTATGCACCCGGCCACGCTGAAACCCTACTCGCCGCAGATGGTGCGCCGGATGCACAATGAGATCATCAAGGAAGCGGGACTCGACCACATCCGGTTCACGGACCTCCGTCCTACCTGCGCCGTCCTTTCCCTGCGAAATGGCATGGAAGCTAAGGAACTGGCGCAGATGCTGGGACACTACCGTCCAACGATCACCCGGCAGAACTATGAACCATATCTGCCCCACAAGGTACAAAAGGACGCAGATATGCCAAATGAGGCCACCCAGAGCGAACTGCAGCAGGCGGCAAATATTCTGGACAGTCTTCTGAAATTCTGATAGCTATTCCGCAAAAGGTGAGTTGTCCACAGAACTCAATCATTTTACATCCAAAGAGGAGGAAACAAAATGAAAAAGCGTATCATCATCGCCGCAGCATTTACCGCCTGCCTGGCCCTGTGCGCCGCCATGTGGTCGCAGGCCGAAACGATCGAGGAAACACCCGCGCTGCCCCAAACACCCGCCGTAAGCGCCCCAGAAGCGACCGTTGTGGAACTCGAAACAGAAGCCGAAACGGCACTTCCGTCAGAGAAAGAAAAGGCTGCGATTCCGCAGCCGGAACAGACCCAGGAGGTCGTCACAGAACCGAAGTCAGCACCTGCGGAAACACCCGCAGTCCAGCCCGCACCGGAGCAAGCTGCAGAACCGCCCGTAGCTAAAACAACCATTGAACCTCCGTCTGGCGACATGGTCTATGTGGAGGGCTTCGGTTGGATAGAAAGCCAGGGCCCCAACCATGCCGAGTATGCCGAGGATATGTACGAGAACGGCAACAAAATCGGCATCATGGGTTGACCTCAAAAAGTGCGCCGCATAAACAATGAAAATAGCTCATTAAAAAAATCGGCGATAAAAAAATCGGTGATAAATGTCGGCGACAAAAATCGGCGATAAATCCAACAAGCCTATAGTCCGACTTTGCAAGCACGTTTTATTGGACACAATTTCTGGTAAAGTAACACTAAGCAATAGAACGTAAAAAATGGAATCTGGCAGCGGTAGGTCTGTTACAAGGCAGAATTACAGAAAATACTATCATAAATCGTTGCTCGATGTCGAAAAGCAGATTGACAAATGAGCATCGATGAAATATACTTAAGTATATACTTACGTATAAATAGAGGTGCTATATGCTGAAATATCAATTTCCCGCTGTAAAGGGCTGTCAGGCCGGAAAAGATTACTATATCTGTATGGTTCCCCTTGGGTTAATGAGTAAGATTTTTGTGACCGATAGCAGCGATGTCCCTGCCGAGTATCGCGCTCAAAGAAAGCTCAACGAAGCTCGTATTCCCGAAATCTGTGGATACATCTTGTCTAATCGAGATTCATATGTTTTTTCTGCTCTGGCCGCATCTGTGGACGGTGACATGAAGTTTGTCCCTGCTGACAGCAATGAGAATGCAGGCATTCTGGAAATCGATATGACCGCCTCCTTCCTAATCAACGATGGCCAGCATCGAAAGGCGGCCATTGAGGCAGCGATTGCCGAAGACGAGAGCCTGAAAGAAGAAACGATTTCGATTGTCCTTTATAAAGACCAGGGACTTCAACGGAGCCAGCAGATGTTTACTGACCTCAACAAGCATGCTGTTACCACATCGAAATCCTTAAACACACTATACGAGTCGAAAGATCCTGTGGCACTAATCACGAAGAATGTCGTCAACTCAATCAGCTTCCTACGTAAGTATACTGACAAGGAGAAAGACAACCTTAGCAAATATTCCTCTAACATCTTTACACTTAACACCTTCTATACAGCTAACAAGCGCATCTGTAAGGTGATCCATGATCAGGAAAATGCTGAAAAACTCATTCATATATTTTGGAATCACGTAGTTGCTAATATGCGTGAGTGGAACGAGATGGACAGTGGTGAATTAAGTAAAAAAAGTTTGCGAGAGGATTATATCACAACGCAAGGTCTGATTATCTTGGCACTGGGACGCTTGGGAGAATTCTATTGCGTGAATCCTCAGATTAACATGGCAAAATCGTTGAAGGGATTAAAGAAGATCGACTGGCTTCGAAATAATGAAGCGTGTTGGATGAACCGTGCAATTAAACCTAATGGAAAGATCAACAGAAATGAACAAGGTATCTTTTTGACATACATTCAAATTAAGCGACTTCTTTCTCTGCCAATCAGTGATGAGGAGGCAAAAAAAGAAAGAATCATGATGGGATAATCCTGGAGAACTCAAATGGAACAGAATACATTTAATTCAAATAACATCGATGCTGGAAGCAAAATTGCCAGTTTTCGAGTAAAACAAAGTATGCTATATGAATTCAAAGTGAATTATGCGCGCATAAGAGCATGGGAATTCTACAATGAATGTGGAAAAAGGGACTTGGATTGCTATGTTTCAGTAGGGGGACTTGACAGTATCACACTGTTCTTCTTCTTGAAATCAATAGGAATAGATGTGCCAGCGGTATCAGTCTCTTCGCTCGAAGATGTTAGTATCCAAAAAATACACAAACAGATTGGAGTTATCTCACTACCACCAGCAGTTAGAGCTGATGGTACGCGATGGAATAAGCAAAAACTAATCCAAGAATTTGGTTTCCCTGTACTCTCCAAGGAAATCGCCCGTAAAATTGAATTGCTTCAAAACCCAACTCCCAATAACAAAACCATAAGGCATGCAATTGTTACAGGCGAAACTGGTGAATATGGTGGATTTCAAAAGCATTCAAAAATGAAACTTGCGCAGAAGTGGCTTGAAAAATTCGGCGGATTAGAAAATGAAGAAGAAGGCGTGAATTATCAAATTGCACCGTTTAAAGTCTCCTCGAAGTGTTGCTATTACCTCAAAGAAAAACCGTGCTCTGATTGGGCTAAAGAGCACAATTGTGTACCGTATTTAGGGCTGATGGCATCCGAAGGCGGAAGACGTGAGAAGTCTTTGATGCTAAATGGCTGTAACTACTTTAGAAAGGGAACCATTCGTTCAGCACCATTTGCAATTTTTAATAGACAGGATTTATTACAGTTGGCACTTGATTTAAAGGTCCCTGTCCCTGAGATTTATGGAAGCATACTGAAGGATGAAGATGGTCATTTGTATACTTCTGGAGAGCAGCGAACCGGATGCTCGATGTGTGGATTTGGAATTCAGCTCGAAAAACGGCCTCATCGATTCGATCGGCTACGGGAACGGAACTACAAAGAATGGGATTTTTGGATGAATAGGTGTTGCTTTGATGAAAACGGAACACCGTATGGCTGGGGAAAAGTTTTAGATTATCTCGGAATTGGGTGGCGAGATATTCCGGATCCACATAACAGAAAAAAGTAAGGATGGGAATTCACAATGCCATATACAGGTAAGTTTCAAGTATTTGAAGATATCATTAAAGAAATTATGATCGTCTACAAGCACGACAGCCGTCCGTGGCTTATTGGCTACAGCGGTGGCAAAGATTCTACTTTGCTGGTCAGTCTTGTATATGAAGCCATGAAGCGGTTAAAGGATGCTGGCGCTAAGCTTGACAAAACCGTTCATGTCATTACATCCGACACGATGGTTGAAAATCCCATCGTAAAGAATTACATGCACTCATCCTCGGATAACATCAACCGAGCAGCGGAAAAAGATCGTCTCAACATCAAAGCCAGTGTGATCTACCCGGAGCCGGAACAGACATTCTGGAGCCGGGTCATTGGCCTGGGCTATCCTACCCCAGAGCCTCCCGGATTCAGATGGTGTACAGACAGGCTGAAAATCATGCCGATGAATAAGTTTGTCAACGAGCGAATCAAGGAGAGCGGAGAAATCATCATTCTTCTCGGCGTCCGCAAGGGCGAAAGTCTAACTCGAATGAAGACCATTACCGCACGGGAAATCGAAGGCAAACTGCTGAATATGCATAATGACATTCCCAATGCTTATGTCTACAATCCTATCACTGAAATCCCTAACGATTTGGTCTGGGAATTCCTATTAAAAGGCGATTGCAGAAGTCCTTGGGGAAGTGACATGAAGTATTTGTTCAGTCTTTACCAGGGCGAAAACCTTGGTGAAGAAAAGAGCGTTTTGGGTGAGGTCGACCGTGAGAAAATTCCGATAACCGGCAACTCCAGATTTGGGTGCTGGTGCTGCACCATGGTGAAAGAGGATAAGTCGTTACAGAACTTCATCAACAAAGGTGCTACGGAACTAATTCCGCTTAGAGAATTCAGAAACGAATTGCTCAGAATGCGAGAGAATAGTCAATATAGAGATTCTAAGCGCCGCAACGGTTCTGTCTATAAAAAGTCAGACGGAAGCTTTGGAATGGGACCGTTTACGCTTGAAGCGCGATGCCTTATTCTCGGAAAACTCCTCGACCTTGAAAACGGGACAGGCATGGAGCTGATTACAGAAGCTGAACTGAAAGCAATTGACAAGATGTGGGACGAGGAGGGCGACCTTACATGTCGTGCACTCGTTGAAACCTACCATAAGGTCAAAGGCAAAAAGCTTCCATGGGATGATTATAAAACTCCGCGATTTGATGATGAGGCGATCCAAGCGATCAGGGATGTTGCAGATAAGTATGATATCCCAGTTGAATTGATTACGAAGTTGATTGTTTCTGTAGATACCAATAAGCACATTACGAAGAACAACAAAATGCAAAAGGCATTTGACAGCATTATTGGACAAGGCTGGTTGCACTATAATTCTGTCGAGGGAGCACTGAACCATGAAGATTAAGCGCATACAAGTAAAAAACATAGGTCCATATGTCAACGAAAATGCCTTCGATTTTGATGTATCAGACATTACTAAAAGAATGGTACTGATCGGCGGCAAAAATGGTGCAGGTAAAACGACACTGTTTAACGCTATCAAAATATGTCTCTACGGCTGCGTTGCATATGGCTTTGAATCAAACAACGCAAAGTACTTTGCCGAGATAGAGAAAATTATCAATGCCAATGAAAAACTGCAAAAAGTTGGTGAGGCAGAAGTTGTCATTGACTTGCTGATGGATGACGGAAAGTACGATCACACATACACGTTTGTCAGATCATGGAGGGTAGCAGGCAAGAAAATAGCAGAAACCTTTACTGTGTACAAAGACGGCGAGACACTTTCTGAGACAGAAAAGAGTGATTTTGAGAGCTATCTTTTACAGACACTGCCCCCCAATCTCTTCCGCTTCTACTTCTTTGACGGCGAAAAAATTAGTGATTTCGTGTTCAACAGCAGCAAAAACTCCGACTTCAAGGATGCGTTCTTAAAGCTCTGCAGCCTTGATACGATGGAGATTATTCGGGAAAACTTCCGTAGAATTTCTCGTAGCAAGGCAAAGGGGACCATGACGCTTTCAGCGGAATACGATAGATGCCTTGAAGCAGACAATCTGATTGCACAGAGAGTAGAATGCGCTGAGGATGAATATCGAGAGATTTCCAATGAGATTTTGATTATTGATCAGAGGCTTGCGTCTCTTGAAAAGGCATACGCCAAGGGTGGCGGTATTTCTAAAAAAGAATGGCGCTCTATGCAAGATCAGATTGCAAAAGAGGATGCTCGCCGTGAGGGACACCATAAATGGCTCAAAGAAATGGCCAATAATGTGCTCCCATTTATTATCCTTAGAACTCAACTGGAAGAACTAAAGGCCCAAATTGCACTGGAACACAAGGCACAGGTCGATGCAAATGTAAAAAGCACAATTGATACCCCGGAAATCAAGTCGATCATCTCCGGCGTGTTGAGCCGGGCAAATATAGAATTAGCCGACGATATTTCTGAGAAGGTTATCTACGAGATTGCCAGCTATGCCAGCCACACTTCACAGATAACGCCCATTCTCAATTTGTCTGACTTCGACAGATTTGAACTAACTGCAAAAATCAACAGTCTCCTGGCTTATGACACCAACCGTGTCAAAGAAGCGACTGATGACATTAAGGCTTCTTTAAAATGCGTAAAACGCATCCGAAAGAAAATGGAGCGGAGCAGTATTGAAAACTATGATGGATACTTGCAGATGAAAAGCGATTTGAATGAGCAGAAGTCCAAATGCACGCAACAGCTTCTGGAAGTAGATAAAGAATTGCAAGAACTACGCGCCCAGAAAGCGATATCTGCATCTAAGCTTGCCAAGGCTAAAAGTGATTATGAGGCACTCTTGAAAAAGCAGTCCATTAACGATATTTCAGCGCGTGCACTACTGGCATTTGATGAACTCCAAAAGACGCTTTACGATAAGAGTATTCGTTTAGTCGAGACGGGATTTAGCCAATTCTTCGCAAGTCTGATCAATAAATCTGATTTGATTGATGGAATCCATATCGATGATAGCCTAAATGTTCTTCCCTATAAAAACAAACACTTTAAAGCTGATGAAATACATAAAATCATTGGTAAGAACGGTGTTGAGTATCTTATTGCTCAAATCGGCCTGTATGCTTACGAAGTCCTGCAGCAAAAGCTTACTGCCGGTGAAACCGAGTTTCAACTGCCGGTTGAGGTAAAGCAACAGCTTTCTGCAGGAGAAAAGCAAATCTTCATTATGGCACTATATCAAGCACTTTCGCAGCTCAACAAAATCAATGTGCCTTACATCGTAGACACACCGTTTGCGAGAATCGATAAGGAACATCGAGGAAAGATCCTGAGTCAGTTCTTCAAAAAACTCAATGGTCAGATTATCATCTTGTCTACCGATGAGGAGATTGTTGGTGAGTATCGCGAGAGCATATCGGACATCATTTCCAATACATTTGTCTTGAACCACACAGCAAACGGAAATACTGAAATCCTGGCAAACACTTATTTCGGAGGCAAGCACAATGACTAATAAGCTTCATACGTCACAAAAGACCCAGGAGATATTCAACTCGTTAGGTCAGTCATTGAGATTGCAGCCATTTATCCTATCTAAACTAGCAATCGCACTGTCGGTCAGAAAGGGACAACTTCAAGCCAATGACTTCAAGACTGATAATAATGGCTTGGAACTGAACCGGCAGGTCATTTTCGGTGATCACGATTTGCTGTTTAAATCTCTCATCATTAACAACGAGGGCAAAGTGATTCGCGAGGATGACTATTTCCCCGGTTTGGTAAAGGCTCATTTGGATCGAGGAGCAAAGCTTCTCGAAGACGAAAAACGGTACAGCAAAGATTTCTATAATCATCTGTGCCATCTGGATGACAACATCTAAAGGAGGTTTATATGGATTATCCAAAGGTCAAAGTCTGTTTAGATACCTCAGAAGATAACCTGATAGATGAATTGTACACGCCGTGTCTAAAGTGGGCTGAACGCCTTGACCGAGGCGTCGGCTACTTCACAACAGGGTGGCTCACATACAACGTTGCAGGATTATCCGACTTCGCCTCTCGCGGAGGAAAAATGCGCTTAATTACAAGTCCCATTCTTTCCACGGAGGACACGGACGCAATTATCGGAGCTGAGAACCAAGATGGTAGCGCATTTCTGCGCCTCGAAGCAGCTCTCATCGAAAATGTTGAGATACTCAAACAAGAGATGGAAGCAGACATTATAAATGCATTCTCCTGGATGCTGTATGATGGAATTATTGATATGCGTTTTGCAATTCCTTGTGAAAAGTTGGAGGAAGGAGACTTTCACGATAAATTTGGCATTTTCTATAAGGGCAACGATGCGCTATCCTTCTCTGGCTCTATCAACGACAGCAAGCATGGATTCCAAAATTATGAAAGCATAAAAGTCTTCAAAACGTGGGCTGGTACACAGGAGTATGTCGATGCGGATACCGCTCGTTTCGAGAAAATCTGGAATCGAAAAGACCGCAATCTCAAAATGTTTACCATTCCACAAGCAGTTAAAAACAAAATATTTGAATTGCGTTCCCCAGATAGGCCGTATTCTTTGCCGGCAGGTTCGAGTAAATGGGTTCATCAGGACATAGCAGTAAAGACCTTTCTGGAAAAAGAGCATGGCATTCTGGCAATGGCTACCGGAACCGGAAAGACTGTTACTGCAATGAAAATCATCAACAAGCTGTTTGATAGCGGGGAAATTCGTCGCGTTGTTATTACTATGTACGGCAACGATTTGCTGGATCAGTGGGCAATTCAAATTCGAGAAAACTACAAGAACAAGCAAATCAACTATCATTATGCATCCCAGAAGATGATGAAAGATTTCGTCATGCACCCAGATGATTCCATCTTAATTCTTTCTCGTGACGCCAGAAATCTCTCCAAATTGCTGGACTTGTTTGATCATCTACCTGGCGATTATCGCAATGATACGCTGTTTGTTTTTGACGAAGTACATGGAGCTGGTTCTAATACTTTTGTCGATAATCTTTCGGGTAGGCTCTCTCCGTATCGATATCGCCTCGGGTTAAGCGCTACGCCAGAACGTGAGTACGATGAGGCTGGAAATGATTTCTTGCTGAACGAAATTGGAGAAGTGATTTTTGAGTTTACGCTGCAGGATGCCATTCAAAAAGGATTCCTGTGCGAATTCAACTATATTCCTCTGCCCTATGTTCTCTCTGACGAAGAAAAGCTCAAAAAGCGCAAGATTATAGCAGCGTTCAATGCAAAAAAGGAGAGTGGAGAACCTGTTGATGAAAAGGATATGTTTACTCAATTGGCGCTTGTCAATAAAACAGCGGTCAACAAGCTGGAGGAGTTTGAAAATCTTATTTCTCAGCGACCGGAGCTGTTGCAGAAGTGTATCATTTTTGTTCAGACCATGGAATATGGCGCAAAGCTCCAGGAGATTCTTGTCAGGTACAGCGACAAATATCATACCTACTATGCCGATGATGAAAAAATCAATTTGGAGAACTTTGCGGCAGGAAAAATTGACTGCCTGCTGACCTGTAAAAAAGTTTCCGAGGGAATTGATATCAGCAGCGTCACGAACATTATCCTGTTTTCTTCTGACCGTTCCAGGCTCGTGACAACGCAGAGAATCGGGCGCGCATTACGCCTGGATAAAAACAACCCAGAAAAGAAAGCAACTGTTGTGGACTTCGTGATTGAGGATTCCGAGGAAAATGACAATAACGCCGATGCCGATCGTGCAGAGTGGCTTACAGATCTTTCACAGACAAGGAGATGCGAACATGAGAAATAAAATCATCGAAAATGTGATTGATTCCGTTGTCAACGCATCAAACACCTCGTCCGACTTCAAACTGGCATTCAGACAATATGTCAAAAACAAGTTTGATGATAACGCCAAAGAGAGCGATTTAAAACGGATACTTACACTGATTGAGGATGATGAGGAGGATATTCAGGTATGAAGATGGCAATCCTCGAGCTCGAATATAAAAATATCCGAAAAATCACTGCCTTGAAGCTCCCCTTTACCAAAGCCGATGGCTCCGTAATCAGCAACAATTTTATTATGATGGCCAACGGTACCGGTAAGACAACCACAATGGAACTCATCAAAGGATTATTTGATGGAACAGCCGCTGGATGGACTGCGTCCAAAGTGCGTTCTTTTGCGCCTACATTAACGGAAGCAGATAGAGGTGAATTCAGCATCACTGTCAAATTTGATGATAGACAGTATAAGTACTTCCTTTCTATGAATTACAAAGATGGAACGGTGCAGGTGGAAACCTCTGCTCCTCCCAAGGGTCGAGAAGCTGGACTTCGTTTACCTGAGTCTATTCGCGGTATTTTTACGCCTGAATTTGTTAGGCGCTTTGTGTTTGACGGTGAGCAGGTGGCGAAGTCTATGGACAGCTCATCCAATGAAGCTGATGAAACGATTCGCTACCTATATCGCCTCGATGAATTGGATGAGATTTTGGCCGCAAACCAGAGAATCCTTACCGAAATCCAAAACGCCGAAGGAAAGCGTGGAACATCCAGTTCACTTAGCAATTTGCGTACCCGGCAAAGTGACATTGACGCAATTCGGGCCAAGCTGAGAGCACGGTGTGAGAAGCTTCGCGAAGAGATTGCTGCGTTTGAAGCTGAAAAAGTAGAGAAGGAGAAACAGCGCCAGGAACTCGACAAGCGCTATGAAAAGCTGAATCAAGAGAAAAATGATATTCTCAAGGAACAGCAGAAGAATCGCGGCGAAATCGACGTTAAGATCACTTCTATTCTGGGGATAATTAAGTCTCCCTATCTACTGAGCGAAAGCCTCTGTGCGAGAATGTTCGAGTTAGGCAATAGCATGAAAAAACTCAAGTTGCCTAAAACCATTGCCAAAGACTTCTTCACCGAATTGGCTTCTGCAGACCGGTGTGTCTGCGATAGATGCATTGGCGAACGGGAGAGAACGGCTATCCTGAAGCGGGCTGACCAGTATCTGGGAAGTGACCAACAGTCGGTTCTTAACACGGTTAAGAGTAGTCTGATGGACAGTGTGTATGACGAACGCTTAAAAAAGGCCTTCGAAGAACTCGAGGAACTGAGAGCTCAAGCTAATCGCCTCGATACGAGATTTAAAACTAATGAGGAAAAACTCATTAAGGCCGGAGGCGAAAAGGCTCGTGAACTGCAGGAGCGAATTGAGGAACTGATCAGACTTATCAGCATTGCTCGTGATGAACTTGAGCGCATTGAATCCAAGGATGAAAACGACGATTCTCTGACAGAAGAAAACAACCTTCACAAGGCGGATCAAAAATTTAAGTACTACGAGCAGGAAATTGCGAAGGCAACAAGGACAAATACTGCATTGCGCAAAAAAGAGGTGGTTGATTCCTTGGTGAATGAGATCAAACTACAGGCTACCACCGCGCTGAAGCAAGAAATCGTCAGAAAGACCAACGAGAAACTTCGCCGTGTTATCGTTGACGATTATGTAGAAATCGAAAGCATTGATAGGTACATAAAACTAAAGGGTAGGGACGGTGCCAGCGAAGGTCAAACTCTTAGCATTGCCTACTGTTTCCTGGGCACTCTTTTCGAAGATTCTGAGTTGGAATTTCCGTTCATTATCGACTCGCCTACCGGCAAGATGGATTTCGAAAAAAGGCAGGCTGTTGCAGATATCATTCCTCTGGTATTCAATCAGATGATTGCCTTTGTTCAGTCAGCAGAAGTGGAGCGTTTTGCGGACAGATTCTATGCAAATCCCGATTCGCAGTATCTTACGGTTGTGGCATCTCCCCAGGATCAGGCCGTAGTTGTTTATGAAGGAATTGACTTCTTCGATTCGTATCAAAGAGAGCACAAAGGAGATGAAAAATAATGCATTTTAAGATAGCGAAAAGTGCCCAAAGCTACTTTAACAACATTATGAATCTCGAAGGCTCCCACGCTGCGGAGGATAAGAATAAGTTTATCCAATTCGATGTGTACTACTGCTGTGCATTGATTGGCATGGCGGCAGGCCAAATCGACGAGGATACTTCTGAGTTGAAGGATCTTGTTGAAAGGTACCCAGTTCAATATCGTGACTGTAAAGCACAAATTGCTGGGTTACTGGTGGCATCTGAGGCCAGAAGACTCGGTATTGATACGCAGAGCTCTAAGCTGGAGCAGATTATGCTACAGTATCTTAGCAACAATGATACTCTGCTGTCTGAGGATGGAATTAAAACCCTTAACGCCTATGCGTTGAAAGGATACCGCCTGATTACTGATTATCCGTTGTTTGACAAACCTACTTCCAGAGAAGAATTTCTGGATGCATTCAATGTAGCCATGCAGTTTTACGAAAAGAGAGATTAGGGGGTAAGCTGATTGAGAAACACCATTGATCCCAGCTACACAACTATCGGTATGCTTTTTGAAAAGAACTTCCTGTTTGAGGTTCCGAAGTATCAGCGATACTATTCCTGGGAAGACGAGCAGGTCGATGATTTCATAAAAGATGTTAAGGGCATCTATCTTCATGATACTCTGGAGAATACCATCGAGCACTTTTTCGGTGGCATTGTAGCTGTTGAGAAAAGAATTCCAGGTTCCAATCGTCAGCAGCGTGAGCTAATCGATGGTCAGCAGAGAATAACTACGACCCTTCTGTTGATCATTGCATTGATTCGGAAATATGAAAAGTTGAAAGATGTGTCCAATGGCACATTGATTGACAACAGAATCAATAAGCTGCGGCAGAAGTATCTCCGTTATGACGATGAAATCAATCGAGAGCCAATCACCGTGCAAAAGCTTGTGTTATCCAAAGCGGACAAGCAGTATTTTGAGGATCTGATTGAGACGCGGGAATGCACAGAACGGAGAGATTCACACAGAAGAATCAACCGTGCATTTAAAAAACTTGAGAAATTTGTTGCTGGTATTATTGATGCTGAAGCTACTGTAGATGCTAAGATAGATGCGTTGGCCAAAATCGAAAATATTGTACATAATAATTGCACGATTATTTTCATTGACTCCAAGACGAGAGAATCAGCATATAAACTCTTCCAAGTTTTGAATGATCGCGGTGCTGGCCTGACTGAGGGTGATTTGCTGAAATCCAAAACGCTTGAAGTGTTGGAAAAGCATTTCTCCCTCAAGCAGAGTACTGTCCAGGATGCGTGGGATGAGATTTTGCAAGATGAGCCGAAGCAGATAGAGCAATTTTTACGGTATTACTATGCTTCCGTCTGTGGTAGTAGAGTTGGCAGGACATCTCTCTACGATGACTTCCTGAAGCAGTTTTTTCCGGACATCGTTGATGTAGATGATGTTTCAGACGAAGCGACTGCTACAAAAATTGTAGATACTGTAAAACAAATTCTGAGAGAAATCCGCACATACCGCAAATTGATAGCAGGCATCTGGCCTTATGAGGTCGGACAACCGCTGACGGATTGGGATCGTAAGCGGCTTGATATACTGATTCGCTTCTTGGATTTCGATATTGTGTACCCGCTCTTGTTGGCCGCGGTGCAACTCAAGCAGAAAACTTTTGCAGACTTGGTTCATATGCTTGAAAAGTTCATGTTCAGACATAAGAGCGTGTGCAACTTGGGCCATCAGAAATTGAGTGAGTTGTATATGCAGGAGGCAGTAAAAATCAGAAGAGATCCTGAGAACTACCGACTGACAGGTTTGCGCACGACACTCAAAGAGTATATTGAAACCGAATGTACTGATGCTGTATTTAAGGTTGGGCTTTCGAACCTCAAGTATCGAACAAACGGTGGCAATAAACCTTTGCGTTATTTGTTCAGCACCTTGAACGAGCATATCGAATGGTACCGAAATGGTGCGGTTGGGGCACCAGCACCACAAAAGGGAACCGTTATCAACTATGATAATGTAACGATAGAACATATTGCTTCGCAATCTCCGAGCGCCGCAGTCCCTGGTTTCACAAGCGAAAATATACATACGCTCAGCAATCTGACACTCCTTACCAACGGAGAGAATGACAGGGCCAAGAATAAATCTTTTACAGTGAAGAAGGCAATCTATCATGACTCAGAGTATGTCATTAACAAGTATTTTGACAGTGTCGATGATTGGAGCGTGGAAAGTGCAAAAGCCTGGGAGCAATACCTCCAAGAAATGGTTTGCAAGGTTTTTGTTGTTTGATATTGCTACCTTATAAAGAATCAACAGTAGCGATAGAGCCTAAAGTGCAATAAAACAAGCGATAATCGATAAAGCAAGCGATAAAAAGCGTCGACAAAATAACGGTAAAAGCTAATCGACAATGCCTAACTACCAAAAGGAGCTGAGACCACCAAAAGTCTCAGCTCCTTGCTTCTTTCGCAGCGACTATTCTTTTCTCCGTGATCCATTCAGGCTGGCCCAATGCTGGCGTAGCAGCCTTTCTGCTTCTCTGCGCAAGGAATTTTGGAACATGACAGCCATAACCAATGCGCTAAGCATTGCAGCCACAGGCTCCAGCCAGGGATATGCGGTCCAAAGCTGTTCTCCCCAGCAAGCAAGCGGAACACCAACAAGCAACATAAACAGCAAAATAATGCTGGCAACGTCAGGCCTGCCGTAGCCTTCACGTCTTTTGATTTTGGCCCGTATCTGTCGAAGCGCACGGGCTCGGATATCCCGGATGTTTCTGGACGAACACTGTTTGTCCTGTGCGACGGATTCAGTGGACTCGCCATTGATGATCGTGCGGAACAAAATCTCCCTCTGCAGTTCGGTCAGTGCATGCAAGGCGTCATAGATTTGGGTGTCCAAATACATGAAGGGATCTTCATCAGAACCCTCTGGCAGATACTTGCTTCGGTCAAACCAACGTCTGTCATTGTAAATCGCATTGCGTACTTCCTCCGGCAGGAACGCTTCCGGATTGTAAGATCGGGGCTGCTTTATATCCACATCCTCCAGGGTATCCGGTGCTGCACGCTTGTGAAAGTTCGCCTCGCTGTAGTAGAGCATATGCTCCAGCTCCTTCCACTCCTCAGGATGCTCCTTCACCCACTGGTCTGCAGCGGCGGCAGCTTCCGGGTCCATTTCGTGTATCCAGCGCCAATCTGCCTGAAGCTCTTTATAAGATTGGGTATCCTTGAAGGACATGAGCTCACCACCCTTTCTGCATTCACAAAAAGTTTACAATTCCAGACCTTCCGATTTTGCAAATTTTCTCTAAGTAATAATAGAAAGACAATTTCACCCTGGTGAGGTTGCCCCTGGTTCGGTACGGCACGGCATCCGCGCCGACGAATCCACATGGCATTCGACAGAGCATCTATGAGAGCATGAGCACTCTCCGCCATACGGCAATCCGCTCGGAAGGTCATTCCATCTCTGGCCGTGCTCCCGGGAGCACGGTCTCTTTTTATTCTAACACGGAGGAGGTAAAAAAGATAGTTCACAGATGAAAGTAAAAGACTCAGCTGCAAAGCAAAGGAGGGGTGCACACCAGTCCGACCGCAAAACAAAAACCGCCGTGACTGCGGCAACAGTCCGGCGGCTCGGCGCACACGCAGGCACGCACAAATCAACTAACCAAAGTATAGCAAACGGGCAGCGGAAAAGCAATGAAAACTTTCCGCACGCTCCCTGTGTGAGGGCTGCAGAAGTCTACAACAACACAGGAGGTATGAATTGAGTTACAACAAATGGCCCAAACGCAGCGCAGAGAAAAACTATTTTATGGTGCCCAACGAGATATTCAGCATTGGTCTGGATTACCGGGAGATCTCACTCTACACCTATCTGCTCCGGTGCGAGAATCGTAAGACCTACCAGTGCTACCCCAGTTACAAAACCATCGGCCATGCGATCGGCATGAGTGAAAATACGGTGGCAAAGTACGTGCGGCAGCTGGAGGAGAAAGGCCTCATCTACACGGAGCCGACCATCATGCAGAGCAAAGACGGAAAACCGCTGAACGGGAATCTGCTCTACACCATCCGTTCTATCCCAGGTGTACTCGAAGCGTTCTATGAGCGGCAGTTCCGGCAGGCAGAGGAGGCTGCCGCCCGCTATCGTGCGGCGCAGCTCCTCGAAAAGACCAACGCCCAGGGACGCCAGAACGCCCTGTGTGCGCCTTTCCGGGAAGAAGCGAGTCCCAGTTCCCGGCCAGGGGATTGAAGCCAGATGTGAGCCGTTTCCGGAGGGATTTGAGAGGACGAAAGAAAAAGCAGGATAAAGGCATGGCGTCGCAAGCGCCGCCGCAGCCGTCACTTCTGCCCGCAGTGCGGGCAGTTTCGGGAGTTTGAAGCCGGCGCCTTTGAGAGACGGAAAAACCGCCGATGGCGTCAGCTTCCCCGAAAAGCCCCGTGTTGCAGGGGTTTTCAAGGATGTCTTACAGCAAAAAGGAGGAATTGAATGAGTAAAGAAACCAGAGAGCGCATTGCATTCCGGATGCAGCCGGAAACCAGAAGAAGAATCGAGCAGTGGTACGCCGCCGACAACTGCCAGAGCAAAAATGAGTTCATCGAGAAAGCCGTGAACTTCTATGTGGACTATCTGGGAATACAGGACAACACAACGCTCTTGCCCATGGCGATCATGTCTGCCATCGACGGCAGGCTGAGCAGACTGGAGGACTATATCGCCCGCAGAGATTTTACCAGATGCGTGGAGCAGGACATGATCAACGGTATCATTGCGGAAGCGTTCGAGATGGACCGGGATGACTTGAAGCGTAGGCGCACGCAGAGTGTCCGGAATGTGAAAGCCACAAACGGTACCATCTCTCTGGAGAAGTATGCGCGCTCCCGTCAGGAGCCGGACTGGGATGATGACGAATGGCAAGACTGATCCTCAAGAGTCCCTATATCAAAAGCACCGGCGGAGCATCCGGATACCTTCGCTACATCGCGACCCGGGAGCGGGTGAAGCTTATCCCAGATGACCGTCCGCCTACACGAAAGCAGGAGCAGCTCATCGCCAAACTGGTCAAGGACTTCCCGGACAGCAAGGCGCTCTACGAGTACGAGGACTATTTGAAGAAGCCAACGAAAGTCAGCGCCTCTGCGTTCATCACACTGGCTCTCGAGTCCAACTGGGATGCCATCCACGAGTCAGACCAGTACATGAAGTACGTCACCACCCGACCTCGTGCTGAGCGCATCGGCGCTCATGGTCTGTTCGGTGATGAGGAAACGGTCTCTCTGGGCAAGGCCATGGAAGAACTGTAGAACTACACCGGAAATGTATGGACGCACATCATCTCCCTCAAGCGTGAGGATGCGGCCCAGCTCGGCTTCGATAACGCCGCGGCGTGGCGAAATCTCATTCGAGCGCACCGCAACGACATCGCGGCGGCAATGAAGATACCACCCGGTGACTTCCGCTGGTACGCCGCCTTTCACGATGAGGGAGAGCACCCGCACATCCATATGATGGCCTGGTCCGCAAAGCCGAGCCAGGCCTATCTCTTCAAGGAAGGTATCCGTCAGATCAAGTCCAAGCTCACCAACGATATTTTCCGCAACGAAATGCTCCATCTCTACGAACAGAAGTCTGATTCCAGAGATGAACTGGTGCGGAAAACGCGGCGGGCAATGCTGGAACTGGTGCAGACCATGCGGGATAGTATGTGCGACCACCCGGATGCCGAGCGGCTCGTGCTGGAGCTGGCGGCGCAGCTCGGAACAGTCAAGGGCAAGAAATCCTACGGCTACCTCCCCAAACGGCTGAAGAAACTGGTGGATGAAATTGTTGATGAGATGGAGCGGCTCCCCGGCGTGAGCAAGTGCTATGACCAGTGGCTGATGCTTCAGGGCAAGGTGGATGCCTACTACCATGACAAGCCCCAGGAACGCATCCCGCTCTCACAGCAAAAGGAGTTCCGGAAGATCAAGAACGCGGTCATTCAGGAAGCGGAGCGCCTGCACTTGGGTGAGATCGGCTTCGAGGAGAAGGGTCTCAATCAGCAGGACGAGCCGGAGGAATACCGCAACGCCTCCTACGACTACTGGACACTGCGGGATGTGATCCGGGACGAGAGCTTGACCATGGAGGAGCGCGGCGAAGCCGTCTCTGAAATGGAAAGGCTGGCGGAAAGCGGCGATATGTATGCGCAGTACCTGATGGGAAAGCTCTGGCGGGACGGACCTTTGCTGATCCCGGACTCGGTGGAAGCACGGTACTGGTTCGAGCAGGCGGCGGATCAGGGACATCTGGTGGCACAATATTCCCTTGCTAAGTTATACCTCTCGGATGATTTAGAAGTGCGGGATACCCGGAAGGGGATGAACTGGCTCTACACCGCTGCGGTCAACGGCAGCCACTACGCCATGTACCGTTTGGCTAAAGAACTGTTCAAAGGTGATTTGATCAAACGAAATAGTGATGCCGCCGTGGAGTGGTTCACTCGGTCAGCCGAGCGGGGAAACCCCTACGCCCAGTATATGCTGGGCAAGCTGTACCTTGCTGGTAAGGAGGTTCCCCGCGACGAGGAGAAAGCCGCATATTGGCTGACCCAATCCGCCGAGCAAGGCAATCAGTATGCACAGTACCTTCTGAACCATTTGGAGGAAAACCGTCTGCCCTCTGCGATGCTGGCGGTGACCCGGCTGCTCCACCACATGAGCCGGGTGTTCCGGGACAACTCCGTACCCAAGTCCCGACCCGGCGGTATCCAGATCGACCGCAAGCGGCTGAAAAAGCTGCAGGAGAAGCGCATGGCCCTGGGCCACAAGCTGGATAACCATGAGGAGCAGTGGCCCGATCTGACCATGTAAGAGGCGCAAAAACTGGGTCGCAAAACAAAGAACTAAAACCCTTCCGCCCAGAAGGTAGAAAGGAACTGAATGAGAAAATCCAAATACAATTCTTTTGACGAACTCCCGCTGATGCTGACCGTGGAGGATGTGTCCCATGTGCTGGGTATCGGTCTGGCCCACGCCTATGAGGTAGCCCACCGCAGGGATTTTCCCACCATTACCCTGGGCAGCCGCATCATCGTTCCCCGTGATAAATTCATGGAATGGATCGACGAACAGGCCGCGAAAAAATCTGAAATATTATGATAGCTATTTTGGAGATTCTGTGGTATGTGTTTGTGTTAAAAAAGGAGGGATCATAAATGGCAAAGAAACGAGCTAACGGCGAGGGCAGCATCCGCAAAAAGCCCAGCGGCCGCTGGGAAGGCAGATATACCCAGGGCATCGACCCAGTCACCGGCAAGGCCATCCAGAAAAGCGTGTCCGCCAAGACCCAGGCGGAGTGCAAAGAAAAGCTGGCGAAAGCCATTCGGGAAAACCGGGGCGTGCCCATCAATCACAGCGGAGACTACACCGTAGCGGAGTGGTGCCGCCTGTGGTTTGAGACTTACAGCAAGCCAAACATCCGCTACAACACCGCCAAGGGTTATGATGTAATCATCGAACATCACATCATCCCGGCCATCGGCGCGATCAAACTCAGGCAGCTCTCGTCCATCCATATCCAGAGGATGTACAACGAGGTCAAGGAAAGCGGCAGGATGCAGCGCGGGGCGAAGCAGAACGACAAAGCCCTGTCCAACACCTTCGTGCGGCGCGTCCACGCAGTGCTGCAGGCGGCGCTGAAGCAGGCGGTGAAGGAGCGGCTCATCCCATACAACCCCTGCGAGAACTGCCGTATCCCGCCCAAGGACAAGAAGGAGATGACCATCCTGCCGCCGGAGAAAATCGGCAGGTACCTTCAGGAAGCGGAGAAGTACGGTGTCCTGCCCATGTTCTATCTGGAGCTGTCCAGCGGCCTGCGCCGGGGCGAACTGCTGGCGCTCCAGTGGACAGATTTGAATGTGAAAGAGCGCATTCTGACGGTGAATAAGCAGGTCACCCGCATGGAGGGCAAGCTGGATGTGACGGAGCCGAAAACAAAAAACTCTGTCCGCAAGGTGGCGCTGTCGCAGCAGGCGGTAGACCTGCTGGTACAGGAGCACGAGCAGCACCCGGACAACCCCATCCTGTTCCCGTCGCCCCGCACAGGCGGTTACTGGAGTCCGGACGCCGTGTCGAGGATCAACCGGAAGCTGCTGAAAAACGCAGGCATCGAGGAGCACGTGCGCTTCCACGACCTCAGACACACATTTGCGACCATGGCGATCTCCAGCGGCGTGGATGTGAAAACCCTGTCCAGTATGCTGGGTCACTACAGCGCGGGCTTCACGCTGGACACCTATACGCACATCACCAACGATATGCAGAGAGGTGCGGCTAAGAAGATCGGCGGCTTTATGGAATCGGTCACGGCAGCCAACACCCCGGAACCTCCTGACCCGCCGGAGGAAAACCGGTGCAAGGTGATACCGTTCGAGAAGGTGGGGTAAAGTAATCGAGGCCCAAGGGACAAAACTATGTCCCTTGGGCCTCGATTTTATTAAAGAATTAGAAAGTGCTGTTAATATCACCCGCAATAGCATTGCGAATCTTCTTGTAGCTATACGGATATTTTGTAGGAGCCAGAGTTCCTAATACTTGTAGAACCTTATCTGGCTCCTTAATTGCTTCGCAACGATCAACTAAAAGGGCCTTGTATGCATTATCATTGTTGAGTATGCCCATTAATCTGCAATATTCAGCACGTCCTTCTGCACTTGCAACAAGATCCATTTCTAAACAGTACTGCATGGGATACAGTTTGTAAACTGCACAATATTCGAACAGCTTGGAATAGGACTGTTTGAGTTTATCGGAAAGGCCGCTTCGTTTTGCTTCGCTATCCCAGATCGAATTAATTACTGGATTATGTTGGTTGGCATCGTTTTTGTATTCAGGCAAGTAGGTAGTTGCGCTTCGGCTATTTGAAAGCTTATCGTTTTTATACTGAGTTAAGAAATCTTTATCGACAACCATAGAAAATGGAATTTTGAGAGATTTAAGTAAATAATACGGATATTTCAAATTCTTGATTCCATCCAAATTTAGAATACTGACAAAAAACATTTTCTCTCGAACCAAATCTCTCAATAGTTCAGATACGACTTGCGCATCAGTAGAGCTCTCGACCACAATAACATACTTAGCAAAGAAAAAGTCACTATTCTTATAGCGAAAAAAACGGTTATGTTTATATTCGTCTAAATTGTATTTATCCCAAAAATCACTTTCCAGTTGTGAAAATTCTGTATGAAATCCTCTACGAGAATCGGGAATCCTTCTTGCCAAAATAATGTTCTCGTGATTCAATTCGTCAACTATGACTGTGGAATGGGTGGCAAAAACAGCTTGTATCTCTGAGTCTTGACGGTTATGCTGGATTGATGCAATCAACTTCTTTTGAGCATGTGGATGCAAGTTAGTTTCGGGTTCTTCTATTCCTAAAATGACATTGACTTTGTTCAATTTAGCCAAGGTGCGATATAAGGCAATAACAGAAAGACTCTTGATACCGCTTCCGTATTCAGTAACAGGGAACGAGCTACTGCCATCCACTATGTTGATACCGACTTTATTAAGAAACAGTGAATAATCTATTATGTCTGCATAGTCAAATTCGTATCTTTCGTCACTGTCAAGCAGGCTGGATAAAGCAAGCTCGTGTTCAATTTTCGAAAAGATATTGTTCTTAAGTTTTTCTGCAACACGAGTGACCTGAGCAGAAACATTATCTCTGAGTTGTGTGTGATATTGAGAATACGCGGTGAGGACTCGTTGGAAAATAGAGTTCTCCGTCCAAGTTAAATCTCGATTGCTACGGCTGGCAGGAATATAGACATAGTCGATATCTTTTTTAAGTTCTGTGAGAAAATCGTCATCAACGGAGATAGCTCCTGTTGCAGTTTGACACGATAAGCTACGTTTTCTTGTAGTTGTACCATAAGCATACTTAAAAATAAGATTCAATTTATCGCCCCAAAGCTTGCCTGCGTAAATCTCTTTATCTGGAACATATTCAAATATGAGGACAATTTTGGTGGTTGTTCTAACAGCGTATTGGTGAGCGTTGTTAAGGAAATAAGCTTGCTCATATTCCCAATTGAACACACTATTCAAAGCACGTAGCAACGCAGTCTTTCCTGCGTTATTCTCACCTATAACAGCTGTTACTTCGTTAAGAAATAGATGGCACTCTTTGATTGAACGGAAATTATCGATTCGAATTTCAGTTAGTTTCATACCAAGATCCTCCTAACACAAACAACCGTATGGGAATACACCCACACGGCTGCCTTGGCGGCGCAAAGGCCTACCGTAGAATTATTATAGTGGATAATGTCGGAAAATTCAAGTTTCCGGCGTATCTGCGCCGAAAATACCGAAGTTATACCCGTTAGGGATGGGTTAGGGATTTTGCGGTTTTCGGCATTCCTTCGTACCAAGGACGCAACCGTTATTTTACCGCTCTGACCACAATTGAAATGTGGTCAAGCGCACTTCAAAAATCGAACTTATAACGCAGAAAAACCGCCCAAAAGGCGGTTTTTCTGCGAAAGGTGGTGCGGATGTTCATAAGGGATTTCGTAAAATAGTAAAACCGGAGCCGACACACATATTCAATTGCTGATCCGCACATTCGATTCAGTCCATCTTCTTCGATATAATGATTGCAGAAAACTAAAGGAGGAACGACGGATGAAGCAAAACTATTATCTTGCGCTTGATACGGCAGAACGGAGGCTTATCATCGAGAGCCTGAATAAACTGCGGAGTAGGCTTATTGCAGCAGGGCGGTATACCGATGCAGTTGATGAGGTGTTGATTAAATTCGTAAATGCCAAGGTCAAAAAATTCAGGGTTATTTATACGGTATAGCAGGAGGTAACGGCAATGACGGAATTTGAAAAAATGGGAGGCACGTACAGACAGGAGGGAGACTATTTCTTGCCCAATCTTGAGATTCGAGAACAGAATGAAGTGCTGATCGGCGTATGGGGACAGCGACATCGGCGGTACCTTAAAGAGCATCACCGTGTACGCTATTACAATTTGCTCACTGCCGGGACGCTGAACAGCTATCTTACAGAGATCGAATTGCAGGCACAAGCACTGTTCAATGACATTGTAATGCGACTGTCCGAAGAGGAAAATGTTACTGAAAATTTCAAAGCAACTGACCCAATGGAATGGGTCAAACGGAGCAATAATATCCGTAATCGAGCAGCAGAAATCGTCAATGCGCAAGTGATTTTTGTTTAATTGGCACTGTATTTTTGCCCAAAATAGGCGCAGTCAGTATGCAAATGCGTACCGGCTGCGCCTCTTTTCTGCGCTTATGAAGGAACTGTATTGTCTGAACGAGCAGACTGTTTTTACTCCTATCGGGCCAAACAGTGCGGCTGCCCCCGATGCCTGCGTCATCTTAGCGAGCAGTGCCTTTTTACTCCGTTCTGCCGAACGCTGTAAAAAGTCCTCGTTAGGGACACCCTAAGACCCGACAGAAATTATGTACTTCCAAAAGCAGTTGTTTGTTACAACCTTTAGCCTTATTATCTGTCTTTGATATACCAGATTGAAAAACTTGATTTTTGTGTTATAATCAATACTATATTTTGCAGTCCTAATGCGTGTCTAAAGAAAGCACAGAATGACTGAAAGGTACAGTAATCTTATGAAAAAAGAGATTTTTCACATTGAACTCGGAAACGGTATCTACCTTATATCCTCTACGGAATTCGGGATCGATACGGCTATGGGTAAGCCTACGGCAAATTCCTATTTAGTTGTCGGAGAAAATAAAGCGGTACTCATTGACCTCGCCGTAGATATACCGGGCATACGCCTCTATGCCGAGGAGCTGGCTCAAAAACCGTTGCAAACAGTGATTACTCATTGCCACCCCGACCATATCTATCGTATGAGCGAATTTGACGAGGTTATGTTTCACAGAGAGGACAAAGACTTTCCCCTTTGTGAATTTTCCGGAATAAGTCTGCCTGAAAAAATGCCGCGTATTTCCTATTTGGATGAAGGAGACGAGCTTGATTTGGGCAACAGAACCCTCCGTGTTTTTCATATTCCCGGTCACACTTCGGGCAGCATTCTTTTATTGGACAGCCTCACCGGAACCCTTTTCTCGGGAGATACCGTGGCGCGTCGCCTGCTATACGGCCTTACCGGAGCACCGTCGCTGCCGGAATTTCTGAAACACCTTCAACGCTTGGAATCATTACTTATCAGGCACATTCAATCGGCTCATGACAGAGCGGACTTGGGAAAAGAATATATTTCTTATATGGCAAGTTTGATTGAGAACGAGCTTGCAAAAGCGGAAAAGCAGTGGCAATTCCCCGGCTTTCCGGAGATGATAAATCTTGTGTATGCAAGTGAAGAGTCACCGGATTATTTTGATTGTGCAGTGCCCAAAAGCGTATTGGAAGATTATAAAAAAACAAAACGCAACTGAACTTTTGAAAAATCGGATGCTCGGCGCGGAAAAGGTGAATCCGGATTAGTATATAATAGGGGACTGTGCCTTTGAGGGATACCATAAGGGCTGCGTGTGTCATTTAACAATATTTTATGATATTATCGCAAGTTGTTATGTTGAGTTTTTGTTAATGAACATATATAATCAAACTATATTATTTTGCCGGAGGTTAGCCATGACAGCAGAAAATATAATTCTTGATAAAAAGCGCGGCGTAGAGCTGACACCTCATATCGTTACAGACGAAAAGAAGCTGACATTTCTTATTGTCCCCGGCGGTGCATACAGATCCTGCGACCCTAAAGAGGGCGACCCGGTAGTAAAAAAATTCAATGAACTCGGATATAACGCCTTTGTTCTTCGTTATTCCGTCGGCAAGAATTACAAATGGCCATATCCGCTCGAGGATTTTGACTCGGCAATGCGTTATATGAAAGATAATGCGGACGACCTTCATGTTGATACGGAACACATTGTGGCTGCCGGATTTTCTGCAGGAGGTCATGTTGTGGCTTGTGCGGCATCCGCGGCAAAATACAAGCCGTTTGCGGCAGTGCTTTGCTATGCACTGATATCAAGTAAAACCCTCGCTTTCTGCGCACCCGATGCACCCGATGCATCTTCCCTGGTCAATGATGATACTCGTCCGTGCTTCATTGCAACCGGCAGAAATGACTGGATAGTGCCTGTTTTCAATACAACAGATCTTTTTGAAAAATTTCAGGAGCATTATATTGACTACGAAGCGCATATATACGGATTTGCGCAGCACGGGTTTTCCGTCGGCGAAAGTGCGGGAGCGGTCGGGCGTGAATTTTGTCCGCGTGTCAACGATTGGGTCGATGACTGTATGCAATGGCTTGATGAGCTTGAGAGCGGCAGATATGTTTCGATAAGAGAGTGCGCGCAGTATAACGACCTGCACTCCACGGTGTTTTCAACCCGTAATTCCTGCAAAGCTATTTTTGAAAACAAAGAGGCTTCAAAGGTCTTGAAGTTTAAATTCCCGGTTCAATATGGAATATATCTTGCGGCAAAAGGGAAAGTAGGCGGATTTATGGATACAGTTTCGCTGCGCGATCTCTATGCACTGATACATATTGACGAAAACACGGTGAAAAAAATAGATGGGGAGCTCGGCAAAGTAAGCAGATAAAAATTACCGCCCTTGGTACAAGCCTCGGGCGGTTTTTGCATTATATTATAATATTACTTCTCCGGAATGACGGTATTTTATCGGCGTCATTCCGACTTTTTTATTAAAGAGATAGTAGAAGTTGTTGACATCGTGTATCCCGACCAGATGAGCAATCTTTACTGCGGGAAGCTCCGTTGTCTTGAGCAAAATTTTTGCGTGGTTTATGCGCAGATGTATCAGATATTCATGCGGAGAAAATCCTGTGTATTTTTTGAATTCCTTTGAGAGATGAAATTTATTGACATTAGTGAGAGCCGACAGGTCGTCAAGGGATATGGCTTTTTCAAAATTGTCCTCTATGTATTTCATGGCAGTCTGCACGCTGTTGGGAATATCGTTTTTGGAAACGGAGATGTCAGAGCTGAGAATGAGCAGATATATCAGCAAGCTCTCAATGCAGTGAGACACTCGGAGGTCTCTGTATAGACTCGGCGAATCGTATACGGAAAGCAAATGCTCGATATATCTGTGAAATCGCCCGCTTACCGATTCGTGAAACACAACAGGGCCGTTTTTTTCAAATTCGCTGCACATATAGTCGGATTCCGCGCCTGTGAAATGTAATATAGCCACCTTCCAATCATCAACTGCCTCATAGTAATGAGGCTTTCGGCAGTCGATAAATGCACCGTCCTCCGCGCAAAGAGTGTATTCTTTATCACCGTAGCAGAGTTTTCCTTTTCCCGAATAGGTGTAGATGATAAGATATGACGAGAAATTTTTCCTCCGTGTAAAAGAGCCTTTGCCGTAGCTGAAAATGTCGAACGCCTGCATATAGTAGAGCTTTTGCTTTGCGTAGTCGGTGATTTCCGGTCTCAGGAAAGCGTCAATGCCGCCGTAAATATAAAATTCGGAATTGGCAAGGTTTTCGGAGCTGTATTTGTCTTCTTTATAGACCTCGGGGGAAATCGAGCGGGACACAATAGGCCGCTGTGTTTCCTTATGTGTGAATTTTATACCGTCAAACATTACATCACCTCTTTTTCATTATTGCATAGAGCTGCGTGAAAGTCAAGATTTTATGATATTTGCCCAACTTGTGATGATGATAAAGCTGTGGCGATAATATAAAATAAAATAGAAAAGTGAATGATTTTTGTTTGATTTGTGGTGATTATTTTGAATAACAGGCTCGCGGTATCCGATGAAAAAATTACAGAAAGAGAGCTGAATGCACGCAGGTTCGTGAGAAAGGCGGCTGCGGAAGGCGCAGTGTTGCTTAAAAATGACCGTACATTGCCGCTCGGTAAAAGCATAAAGAAGATAGCTTTATTCGGCGCGGGAGCAGGCCAAACCGTTCGGGGCGGAACAGGCTCGGGCGATGTCAATGTTCGGAGCTATGTTACGGTACGAGAAGGCTTGTCCGATGCGGGATATGAAATCGTGACAGACCGTCTGCTCAAGCGCTATGACTGCGATGTTTCCGCCGCAAAAGCTCTGTTTAAATCGCATATTCAGCAGAAAGCTGCCGACGGTGTAAAGAATGCTCTGATTGAAATGATGCATCATCCTTTTACGGCGCCGGAATTCATATGTCCGGAAAGTTTTGAAGGATATGAAGCGGATGCCGCAATATATGTGCTCTCCCGCATATCCGGCGAGGGCGCAGACAGAAAAGCTGTCCCCTCCGATTATATGCTCGGCAAAACGGAGCTTCGCGACATAAAACGGATAGCAAGCTTTTATGATAAATTCGTCCTTGTGCTTAATATTGCCGCGCCGATAGATATGAGCGAGCTGTGTGATGCCGAAGATATAAACGCCGTCCTGCTCATCGGACAGGGCGGGTCGGAGTCCGGCTCAGCCTGCGCGGATATTATCTCAGGCAAAGCGTCTCCCTCCGGAAAGCTCACTTCAACCTGGGCGCGCAAATATTCCGATTATCCTTTTGCCGATGAATTTGCGGGACTTAACGGAGATGTTTTTGATTCATATTATAAAGAGGATATCTTCGTCGGTTACAGATATTTCGATTCGTTCAAAATAAATCCTTTATATCCGTTTGGATTCGGGCTGTCCTACACTGATTTTGAATTATCGACGGACAGCTTTGAAATAAACGGCGAAAATATCGAAGTCGGTGTTCGCGTCCGGAATATCGGTGATGTTTTTTCAGGCAAAGAGGTTGTTGAAATATATGCAGAACCTCCCGTCGGCAACCTTGCAAAACCGCTCAAAAGTCTTGCCGCATTCGCAAAGACCCGCGAACTCGCCCCCGGAGAGGAACAACGCATGACGGTTTCTTTTTCGGCGTGCAGGCTTGCATCTTACAATGAGGATACTTCCGAATGGGTGATTGAAAAAGGCTGTTATGTTATGGCTCTCGGAAACTCGTCGGATAATCTAAAGGAGTTTGCGGTTGTCGATGTGAGCGCAGATATCGTTTGCGAAAGGTGCAAAGCATTGTTCAGAGGTGAAAAGGTCGGCGAACTTCACCCGAACAGAACGCCGCGCAACACGCCTCGGCATCTTATTCGAAAGGAGCTGCGGACGGAAAATATAAAGACCGTCGAGCACACATATCGGCAAGACACGAAAATAAGCGACGCTGTTTCTGCGCTTTCCGTTCAGGAAGCCGCTGTGCTCTGCGTAGGCTCGGCGAGAATAAGCAGCGGAAAGTCAAGCGTTATCGGCATAGCCTCAAAAAGTATACCCGGGGCTGCGGGCGACACAACTCCATTACTTGCGAAGAAAGGCATACCGCAGATAATCATGGCGGACGGACCTGCGGGCATAAGAGTGAACCCGAAAGTGTATGTGCGCGGCAACGAATATGTCAGCAATCCGGCGGAAGACCCGATATTCAGCATGATACTTCCAAAGGAAATGCAGAATGTCGATCTTTCCGGCACGGTTAAAAAATATCAGTACTGCACCGCGCTTCCCGTTGCGTCAACTCTCGCTCAGAGCTGGAATACCGAGCTTATAGAGCGTACAGGTGATGTTATCGGAGCGGAGATGGAGCTGCTCGGCATATCGCTCTGGCTTTCTCCCGCTATGAATATTCAAAGGAATCCGCTGTGCGGCAGAAATTTCGAATATTATTCCGAGGATCCGTTGCTCTCGGGTCTCTGTGCCGCAGCGGCGGTGAGAGGAATAGAAAAGCACAACGGATGTGCGGCAACAATAAAACACCTTGCCGCAAACAATCAGGAAACGAACAGAAATTATAACAACTCTCGTCTCTCCGAAAGGGCGTTGAGGGAGATATATCTCAAGGCATTTGAAATATGCGTAAAAGAGGCTCGGCCGAGCGCCGCCATGTCCTCGCTTAATCTCATAAACGGAGTTCATGCGGCAAACGACCGCGATTTGCTCACATCTGCTCTGCGGTGCGAATGGGGGTTCGACGGATTTGTTATGACAGATTGGGGGACTACCAATGCGCTCGTCAGCGCGGAGGGACAGAAATATCCCGTGTCATCGTCGGCGGGCTGTATAAAGGCGGGAAACGATCTTATAATGCCCGGCTCTCAGGGCGATGTCGACAGGATACTGGAGGCTGTAAATGACGGAGAATTGTCCGTGCAAAATATAAAACTGTGTGCGGACAGAATATACAGAACAATAATAAAGCTTTGCGGAAAGGAAAATGCAACATGAAGAACGGAAAAATAATTTCTTTTACCATCGCGCTTATTTTTATCGTTTTCAGCCTTACCGCCTGTGTTGGGAAAGACACCGACGACACTTCGGGACCGTCGGTAAACACAGGCGAAACAGTCTGGACAGAAACGGGTAATACTGCGCAGACAGTCAATGAAACCGACACATTGCAGCGAAGTACGACTGTTGACGGCGAAACCGAAAAGCCTTTGTCGGAAGAGCCGCAAACCGCCGTTGACCCGTTTGAGCTCCTCTCGTCGGCAATAGGAAAGAGTAGGATATCAACTGCGAAGTATGATTTGACTGCAACGGATGTTAAGTTTTCAACATCAAATTCCGCGCTGACGAAGCTGATAGCCGATTATATAGACAGCGAAACGGTAAGCAAACAGAACAGCAAAGGAACCGCAATAGAGAAACCCGCCTTTGCTGCCATAAAAAAAGAGGACTGCCTGTCTTATAATGTTACCGACTCCGGCGGGGAATATAGGCTTACATTCAAGCTCAAAAAGATCTCGCTGCCGTCGTCTTCATCGGCACCTAAAGCGGGATATCAGTTTTTCCTTGATTCAAAAGCCGTAGAAAACACTTTGCACAGGGCGAATGACAAAATTAATTTCCTTAATGTCGGAAAAATCGAGCTTTTTGACGGTGTTATCAATGTCGCTGTTTCTAAGGATTCCGGAAAAATAATTTCCGCTTCACTCACTTTCAGCGAAACCTACATGGACAAAGTCGACTTAAGCGGACTCGAAATTCCGAAAATACTCAGCGGCATTGAAATAAGCGCAGAACTGAAATACAAATTGTCCGCAGTCTATACATTTTAAGGAGCAGCTAAATGAAAAAACAGAAAAAAACCGTTCTTGACAAAAGCTCGTGGCGTACCACCACAGCTCAGAGAAGTAAATACTACATAGGCGATCTCGCACGAACCTGCGAGGGAGCTATCATAACGACATTTATGACGATGTTCCTGCTTATGCAGGGAATCAATCCCGCAAAAATGGCCGGTGTCATGCTCGCCGTAAAACTTATCGATTCGTTTGACGATGTTATTTTCGGTTTCCTTATTGATAAAATAAAGATAGCCGACTTAAGCAAGATAAGAAAAATCGCCGGCAAGGGTAAATACTTGCCGTGGTATCGCCTGACCTTTTGGATGTTCCCGATTTTTACTATCCTGTTCTTTATGATGCCCATGAGAATTTCCGAGGTCGGAAAGCTTGTGTGGTTCGGCGTATTCTATCTGCTCTATGATTTGAGTTATACGCTTGTAGAAGTGCCGATGAATTCCATGGCGGTTACGCTTACCGACAATGTCGATGAAAGAAATGTTATCATTCAGAACAAGTCGATACTCAGCAACAATGTCATAATGCTTATCGGAATTGTTTTTTATGCACTTGTCAGCGAGCTTGTGGGGCTTCCGATAAAGTATGTTGTTATAGGTTCGTCGGTGATATTCTTTGCTATGATGATACCGCTCGTTCGCGGTGTCGAGGAATACAACACCGAGCTTGCGAATGTCAATGAGGACGAAAACGCCCATTATACATTTAAGGATATGCTCGAGTGCATAAAAACAAACAAATATATGTTTGTCCTCCTGCTTTCCACTTTGATAACCTCGTGCCTTGCAACCGGCGCAAATCTTGCAAATTTCGTCGCTTACTACCATTTCGGAAATTCGCTTGTTTTTGCCGTTCCGATAGCCATAGCGGCGATTCCCGGCCTTATTGCCCAGTTGAACACTGCAAAAATAACTAAGAAAATCGGAAAAGTAAAAACGATACTGCTTGCCGGAATAATGGGCAGTATTCCGCTTATGCTTATCTATTTTGTCGGTTCAAAGCATATTGTTCTTATCTGTTCGCTGCTTGTTTTGCAGTCTCTGCCGGGTAACATAGCCAATATAGCCAAAACCTTCCTTATTCCCGACACAATCGAATATACCCGTTATAAGACGGGCAAAGACTGCTCCGGCATATTCTTTGCGATGAACTCATTTGTCACCAAGCTGACGCAGAGCGTTGCTTCGTCGCTCGGACTTTTCCTTCTCGGACTTTCCGGCTGGATTGAGATCGAGGCTACCGACTTCGCCGATGTTGCGGCACAGAATATTCAGCAGCCTGCCTCGGCGCTCAATATGCTTTGGATCGTTTATACGCTTATCCCGGCTGTCGGAACTCTCTTGGGAATACTCGTTATGGTGTTTTACAGGATAAAGGATAAGGATATCGACCTTATGATAAAATGTAACGCCGGCGATATAACCCGAGAAGAGTGCGAGGCTCAGCTTTCAAGAAAATATAATTGACGAATCGGAGAATCAAATGAATATAACGCACCTTAGAGTAAATCACAGAAAAAAACCTTTTATCGACACTGCTCCGGAGTTCTCTTGGAGAATCGAGAGTGACAGGAACAATGTTTTGCAAAAAGCGTACAGAATAGAAATATTCGCAGACGGAGAAAAGGTCTTTGACAGCCAAAAAATTCTCTCTGACTGTCAGAGCTTTGTCAAAGCATACGGATTTTGTATGCGCTCAAAAACGCTTTATAGCTGGAGAGTAACGGTTTGGGATAATGAGGATGTCAGCGCCTCTGCCGAAAGTGCTTTTGAAACGGCGTTTCTGTCTCAGGATGAGTGGCAGGCTCAGTGGGTCGAGAGTACCGTTGAGAGAAACGAAGCAAAGATGTTTACATATGGGATAGAGAATCCAGCCGTGCTGTTCAAAAGGGCGGCAACCGTCGGCGCGAATATAGCCAAAGCACGCCTTTATGCAACCGCATACGGCTGTTACAGGGTGTATATAAACGGCAAAAGGCCGGATCTGCGTGAGCTTGCCCCGGAATTTACACCGTATGATAAAATTCTCAATTATCAGGTCTATGATGTGACCGATATGCTGAACAGCGGCGAAAATTCAATAGAATTTCTTGTCGGCGACGGTTGGTATTTCTGCGAGCAGACCGCCGTTGTCACCGAGGCTCGGAAACCGGCTCCGTCTGTTCTTTACCGACTTGAAGTTGATTTTGAGGACGGAACGCATAAAATCGTAGCATCCGACGGCAGCGAGACCTGCGAAGCGTCAAAAATAGTTTTTTCAGATTTATTTATGGGCGAGAAACACGATATGACTCTCCCTCAGGCGAAAAAACTGCAGCCCGCTGTCCGCGATTACGGGTATAAAAATCTGAGAGTTCAGCCGACAGATGCGATATCGGCCGTTGAAGAATTTCGGCCGCAGCGCATTTTTACCGCTCCTAACGGAGATAAAATAATCGACTTCGGTCAGGTTATTGCCGGAAAAACCGTAGTTAACGTCGACGAGCCTCTCGGAACGGAAATAACACTTGAACATACCGAGGTTCTTGACAAGGACGGCAACTATTTTGACGCAATGGTTGCAAAGCAGAAAGATACATATATTTCCGACGGACACCCCGGAGTGTTTGACCCCGCATTTACTTTCCATGCCTTCCGATATGTCCGCGTAACGGGAATTTCCGACATAAGAGCGGAGAATTTCAAAGCCGTTCTCCTTTCCACTCCAAAAGAGAATGCGGCGAGCTTCGCCTGTGACGACAAGCGCTTCGAACGGCTCTACAAAAATATCAGATATTCACAGAAGAATAATATGATGTCTGTGCCGACCGACTGCCCCGGACGCGAAAAGGCAGGCTGGACAGGAGATATTCTTATCTATGCCGAAACCGCAATGCTCAACGAGGAGATGACGCCGTTTCTCTCAAGCTGGATTGACGGTCTGTGTGCGGATCAGCAAACCGACGGCGTTATACCGCTGATATCGCCGTTCACGAAGCTATATGAAACGGTGGGCAAACAGACTATGGCGCCGTTCGGTGACACAGAGCTTACCGGTATAGCCGGTTGGAGCGATGCCGTTATATGGGTGCCCTATGATATGTACACCGTGACAGGCAACAGGGAGATACTCAGGCGGACATATCCCGCTATGAAAAAGTGGTGCGAGTATATAATAAAAACCGCACGGGATAAACGCGGAAGCGACAATCCCGAGGACATCGACCGCTATCTCTGGAATACCGGCTTTCATTTCGGCGAATGGCTTGTTCCCGGCAGAACGGGGGAGGGCTTTGAAATATGCAAAGAGTCGGCGTTCTATATAGCTCCGTATTTCGGCTTTCGGTCGCTCAAGCTTATGGCCGATATTCAAGAGCTTCTCGGAGAGGACTCGACTTATTTCCGACAGACGGCGGAAAAGATGAAACAAGCGATAACAGACGGAATATTCAAGCGTAATCTTCTGCCGGACTATCTTATGGGCGCATATGTTTTGGCTTTTGCGTTTGATCTTGTGCCGTCGGAGCTGAAAAAAGAATATGCCGACAGACTTGCGGCATTGGTCGAGAAAAACGACAGACGCCTCGGCACGGGTTTTCTCGCCACACCGTTCCTGCTTCCCGTTCTTGACAAAATAGGCAGACACGATCTTTCTGCGGCAATACTTCGTCAGACGCAGTGCCCTTCGTGGTTGTTTGAAGTTGAACACGGCGCAACCGCCATTTGGGAAAATTGGGAGTCCTATGAACAGGACGGTCAGCCCAAAAGAACCAGCTTTGACCACTATGCGTTCGGCTGCGTGGACAGCTATATTCTTCACACCGTCTGCGGCATAAAGTCCGCCGAGCCGGGTTATAAGCGGATAATAATAGAGCCTGACGAAACGGATATTTTCGGCTCGTTCAAAAGAAGCTTTGTCTGCGAAGCGGGTGAAATTTCCGTTGAAAAGCACGGCAATACGCTCAAGGTGAAAATACCGTGCAACACAAGAGCAACGGTTATTTTCGGCGGCTCAAAAACCGAAATAGGTAGCGGCAGTTATACTTTTGAAAAATAAAAGTGTTGTTGCCGAAGGCTTCGCTGTGAGTTAAAATGTAATAAAAAACGGTTTTAGGGAGAGCTTTCCATGAAAGAGAAAGACAAGATAAAATTTTTTGATACTTCCGCACTGACTCAAACTCCCGGGATAAAAGAACGCTGTACTGTTGGATTTTTGCAGTCGGAGCTCGAAAAACGCATACCGAGCGAGAAGTTTTGTGTGACCGGAGTGCGTCTGTTTGAAAACGGAAGATACAGAAACGGCCTTAATGTCATAGACGGACTTCCGCCGTTTTGCGAGGTTGTCATAAAAAATCAGACCGGAAATTTTCACGAAATCATTACTGTCTGGGTGCCTCTCGCATGGAATGACAGATTTGCGGGCACGGGCGGCGGCGGTACCTCCACCGGCGGAAAACAGTATATACGGCGCGCCGAGAATACCGTACGCGGGCTGACTTTGCCCTATGCGTTGATAAACGGTTTCGCATCTGCGACGGCGGATGCCTGCAATGTCAGCAGACTTACCGACAAGGCAATAGACCCGGAAACAAACAAATTGCGGCTCGACCTTATTGAAAACTGGCGTTCGCGGACAACTCACCATATGGCCGTGTTCGGCAAAACGACCGCCGAGATTCTTCACGGCCGCCCTGTCAGATTCTCGTATATGAACGGAGGCTCGGGCGGCGGGCGTCAGTCGTTTGTCGAGGCTCAGGAGCACCCGGAGGATTTTGACGGTATATGGGCATCGTGCCCTGCGATAAACTGGATGAAATTCCTGCCGTGCGGCTTTTGGCCGGTGGCTGTTATGAATGATATCGGTCATGTGCTCAGCGCAAAGAAGCTTGAAGCTTTTATGCAGGCTGTTCATGACAGCGTCGGCGGCTCGGAGGCTTATTATAAGCTTGATAAACCGGTCGATTTTGATGCTCTCTCGGCAGTCGGAAAGTATGGCCTGAACGAGCAGGATGCGCTTGTGATGAATGAGATATGGCGCGGACTCTGCGACGAAAGCGGAAATGTGCTCTGTAAGTTTTTCCGCCCCGGAGTCAAGTTTTGGAGCACAACAATACCGGTTGGCGCTATAAACTACGCTCCCATAACCCACAAACGCTCGACTTTCCTGCTGTGTACCCATGTCGCAAGATGGATAACGGGAGACGGCAAGCGAAAATTCGGAGACATTACCCGTAATGAAGTCGTAGAACTGTTTCGCTTGGCGGCAGAAAAATTCCCGAATGCGGGAGCAGACAATCCGGATTTAAGCGCGTTTGCAGCGCGCGGCGGCAAAATAATGGCTGACCACGGGTTGAACGATCCTCTCATCCCCACGGACGGAACGATAGATTATTTCAAGCGCGTCTGCGCATCCTGCGGCGGATATGAAAAGGTCGATACATTTTTTCGCCTTTGGCTCACACCGGGAGACGGTCACGGAGACTGCAAAAACAAAGGCCCGGGAATACCGGAGAGCGCGGGAATGAAGGCTCTTATCGACTGGGTCGAAAACGGAATTGCACCCGATGAACTGCGCACGATACGGGTCGATAAACGCACAGGTGAGCTTTTGGATGAGAACACACGGAAACATGTGAGGTTGCACGATGAATATTAAGTATCCTATATGGGGCGATACGATACCCTTTAACTGCGATGCTGATAAGCTGAGCAAAATGGAGATTGACAAAAAGGCAGACGGCGTTATCGGTTTGTTGCGATTTATAAAGACCGCCAGTTCAAAAAAGCTTGTCCCCAAGGGCAAGAGGAATTTGGACAGCTACACATATTTTTATTTTATGAAGAAAGGTCTGTGCAGTGAAAAGTTTGACGATGTACCCACTCTTACAGCGTTTCCCGTAAATGGCAGCGACAGCGCGGTCATCATTATTCCGGGCGGCGGCTATGCGGCGGGCAATATTTCGTCACAGCAGTTCCCCGAAGATGACGGAGAATCAACCTTAACGGCAAAAAGACTGAATGAGGTCGGCATAAACGCTTTTGTCTTAGGCTACCGCTATAATCCTTACAGAATGCCCGCTCCGCTTGCCGATATGCAGCGTGCGGTTCGTTGGCTGAAAAGCAATTGCACAGAGTTTGGGATAAATCCCGATAAGATAGGTCTTATAGGCTTCAGCGCCGGCGGATATCAGGCTGCCGGATTCATAAATCTCCTGCGAGGGAAAGACGTTTTGCCCGAGAACTATCGGCGAGATGCCGTTGACGAAATCGACGACAGTATAAACAATGCTGCGCTGTTTTATCCTCTGATAGATTTCAGCGGGAATCCGAATGTGCTTTATGCGTGTTTTGATAAAGAGAATTTCGACGGCAAGACGAATGAGTTTTTCTCGCATTACGATTTGACAAAAAATATCAACAGCTATGATGTTCCACAGTTCATTGCCCACGGGACGAGCGATATGCTCGTTTCTCCCGATGCATCCGAGAAATATGCCGGACTCTTGAAGAGCGGATGCGGGGATGCGAAATTCGTTATTGTTCCCGGCGCAAATCATTGCTTTACACATAATAAAAAATATGTATATGCTTTTGAGCAGTACCTTGAATGGGTCTGCAGGAAATTTGAAAAGAGGTAAAAATATGAAAAAACTCGGCAAAATAGTTTCGATTATGCTCGTCGGAGCGCTTACCGTTTCGGCACTGTCTCTGGCGGCTAACGCCAAAGGCAACGAGTCCGACGACCCCACCGGCTTCGGGGTCAAGGATATGAGCTATGCAATGGCGAAAATCGCCGTACCGATGATGAACAAGGTCTTTGATGTTGCAAATCTTCTTGCAGGAGCTGCTGAGGTCTGGACTTGCATTGACGGAGAGCGTTACCGCGACCTTTCCTACGGTGAGCGCAAAGCTCAGAAATACGATTTATATATTCCGAAGGGGCTTGACAAATCACAGCCGCAGGGCGTTCTTCTTTTTATTCACGGCGGAACGTGGACAATGGGCGAAAAAGAACATATGGCGTGGGCAGCTGCAAGATATGCAAAGCTCGGCTATATAGCAGCGACTATGGACTATGACCTCGCATCCCAAGGGAATGACAATGTTGCAAGAGTGACTGGCAGTAAATCGAATGCGGATATTTTTGATATGCTTGACGATGTTACCCTGTGCATATCCGCAATAAAGGGAGAGCTTTCAAATAGGGGATATTCGGCCTCTTCCCTTGCGCTCTCCGGCACATCTGCAGGTTCTCATATTTCCGCACTTTATGCCTATTCGCGTTTCAATGAATCGGTGATTCCGATAAAAATGATATTCAATCTCACCACTCCTTCGGACTTCCATCTCGGCTCGTTCGATAACTATACCGCTGCGGAAGTTGCTCAGTATGCGTCAATAGTGGCGGGATACGAGTTTACCGCGCAGGATATCGAAAACCCGCAGGGTGAAGCGGCCGAAATGCTTAACATGATATCTCCCGTCTCCAACATAAAAGAAGGCAGTGTGCCAGCTTTGCTCGGTTTTGCCGGAAAGGATAAGACGATAGGCACCAATCACGCAAATGTCATGACCTCCAAGCTCAATGAGTGCGGAGTCGAAAACGAAGTGATAATGTGGCCCAAGAGCGACCACACCCTTGCATCAGACCCGAAATCCATTCGTAATTGGAATGAAGCGGTGGCAAGATGGCTTGAGAAATATATGTAACGGTCGAAAATATAGCGGTAATAAAAAGAGGCTTGTGTGTGAAAAAATACTACTTGGCAATTGATATAGGTGCTTCTTCGGGGCGTCATATCGTCGGATGGCATGAGAATAACAGAATACATACCGAAGAAGTGTTTCGCTTTTTGAACGGTGTAACGGAGCATAACGGACACTTGATTTGGGATATTGACAGCTTGTTTAAAAATGTTGTCAACGGTATAGCGGCCGCAAAAGCAAAATTTCCCAATATTGAAAGTCTTTCAATTGACACATGGGGTGTCGATTATGTTCTTATGCGTGGCAGCGAAGAGGTGTTCCCCGTATATTCCTATCGTGATGACAGAACAAAGAGCATAATTCCCGAAGTGCACAAAAAAGTTCCTTTTGCAAGGCTCTACGAAAGCACCGGCTGTCAATTTCAACCGTTTAACAGTATTTATCAACTGTATTCGGATAAACTTTCCGGTCGGTTTGACGATGTCACGGATTTTCTTATGATACCCGAATACCTCATTTGGAAACTTTGCGGTAAAAAAATCAAGGAGTTTACAAATGCAACAACCACAGGCATTGTGAATGCCGTAACCGGCGAGTTTGATACAGAAATCATTTCGGCTCTGGGATTGCCGCATAAATTGTTTCCGCAGCTTTCACGACCGGGAACCGTTGCAGGTGAACATTTCGGCATAAAATGTGTGCTTTGTGCAACGCACGATACTGCCTCTGCCGTTGAAGGGGTTGATATGAGTGCCAACGCTCCATATATTTCTTCTGGGACATGGTCTCTGTTCGGCGTCAAAACGCCCAAACCTCTTACAGATGCCATAAGTCAAAAATCAAACTGGTCAAATGAGGGCGGCGTGGGCTATAACCGCTACCAAAAAAATATCATGGGAATGTGGATTGTTAATCGTCTGCGTGACGAGCTTTGTCCCGAAAGATCTTTTGAAGATATTGTGTTGCGAGCGCAGACACGGTCATTTGATGAGGTTGTGGATGTAAATTCCCCGGAGTTTTTTGCTCCGAATAGTATGAAAGCCGCTTTTGACAGTGCGCTTTCAAGAAAAGTTCAAAATACAGACGACTATTTCTGCTGCGCTTATCGTAGCCTTGCAGCAAGCTATATGAACGCATTGCGGGAGCTGCAGCATAATACCGGTCAGGAATACAAAGAAATGTATATTGTAGGCGGCGGTGCAAAAAATGCTTTTTTGAATCACTTAACCGCCAAGGCGACCGGCTGCAATGTGATTGCGCTGCCCATAGAAGCTACTGCGATAGGCAATTTAAAAATACAAATGGAGGCCGACAATGAGTTACAGTGAAGCCAAATCAAAATATGCCGCTTTCGGAGTTGATACCGAAGCGGCGATAAATAAGCTCAAAACAGTGCCGGTAAGTCTGCACTGCTGGCAGGGAGATGATGTTCGAGGCTTTGATACCGACCCTAACGCACCGCTTACGGGAGGGATACAGACGACCGGGAATTACCCGGGCAGAGCGAGAAATCCTGAAGAACTGATGGCGGATATTGACGAGGTTCTGTCTCTGATTCCGGGAAAGCCGAAAATGAATCTCCACGCATCCTATGCAATTTTTGAAAACGGCGAGTGGGTTGACCGCAATATGCTTGAACCCAAACACTTTGAGAAATGGGCAGATTTCTGTGAGGAACGGGGGCTTGGATGCGACTTCAACCCGACATTCTTTTCCCACAAAAAATGCGATCCGCTGACACTCTCAAGCCCAAACAATGAGACCAGAAAATTTTGGATAGAGCACGGCAAAGCCTGCATCCGCATTTCTTCATACCTTGCCGAGAGGCTCGGTGAGCCGTGCGTTATGAATATCTGGACAGGCGACGGATTCAAGGATGTGCCCGCAGACAGACTCGGTCCTCGAGTCCGCTATCGTGAGAGCATCGATGCGATACTCTCTGAACCGTATGACTTCAAAAAAGTTAAGCCTTGCATTGAGAGCAAGGTGTTCGGAATAGGCGTTGAGGCATATACGGCAGGCAGTGCGGAATTTGCGCTGTCATATGCCGCGATGAATAAAGATCGCTGCATCCCTCTCATGGATAACGGGCACTATCATCCGACCGAGGTCGTCAGCGACAAGATACCGGCACTGCTGGCATTCTTCCCGGAGATCGCTCTTCATATTACTCGCCCGATTCGTTGGGACAGCGACCATGTCGTTCTTTTTGACGATGAGACAAAAGAGATAGCGTGCGAAATAGTGAGATGCGGCGGCTTGGACAGCAAAGTGCACATTGCTCTTGACTACTTTGACGCTTCGATAAATCGCATATCGGCGTGGGTAACCGGATATAGAAATGTGCAAAAAGCTCTTCTTTTTGCGTTGCTTCAACCTGACAGTGAATTAAAATCATTGCAGGACAGCGGCGATTTTACTCGTCTCATGGTTATGCGTGAAGAGCTTAAAACACTGCCGTTCGGCGATGTTTGGGACGAGTACTGCCGCAGCTGTGGTAAGCCTGGCGACGGCAAATGGTTTGATGAAGTTCTCAGATACGAAAAAGCTGTTTTGGAGGCAAGGAAATGAAAGATGTTATGAATGCACCGTTTCTCGTTGAAACAGTGCGCACTGCGACAAATATGTATGAACACGGCTGGGACGAACGCAACGGCGGAAACATTTCATTGATGGTGGACGAAGAAGAGTTATGTGAATATCTTGATCCCGAAAAAGTCCTTCGTATGATACCGACAGGCTTCTCGGCACCGGAGCTGGACGGTAAATATTTTCTCGTTACCGGAACAGGAAAATATTTTAAAAATGTGCAATATGCTCCGGACATCAACCTCGGCATAGTGCGGTTGGTTGACAGAGGAAAAAACGCACAGCTTCTTTGGGGATTTGCCGACGGCGGAAATTTCACTTCCGAATTTCCCGCGCACATGATGAGCCATGCGGCACGATTAAAAGTTAACCCGGAAAATCGCGTCGTTATGCATTGTCACCCGTCAAATCTTCTCGCCATGACATATATCCACACTCTCGACGAAAGAGAATTCACCCGCACGCTTTGGCAGATGTGCACCGAGTGTATTGTGGTATTTCCGGACGGAGTGAATGTTTTGCCTTGGATGCTTTGCGGAACAAACGAGATCGGAGAAGCAACGGCAGAAAAGATGCATACCGCCCGACTTGTGGTGTGGAGTCAGCATGGAATCTACGGAGCGGGAAAAGACCTCGACGAAACATTCGGCCTTATAGAAACCGCCGAAAAAGCTGCCGAAATATACATCAAAACGGCATCAATGCCGATAATAAACACAATAACCGATGAGCAGATGCATATGCTTGAAAACCGTTTTGGCGTAACGGCAAGAAAAGGCTATCTGGATTAAACAAAATAGTTTGAAATCGACCGTTAAAATGCTTTGAGAATGATTGAAAGAAGCACGAATTTTACCCTTTATGTATAACGAGAGATTTGCTCACTAAAATAACAGCAAAAAACAAATAACAAACCACACAGGCGCAGCCAACGGAAAATCCGTCGGCTGCGCTTTTTGCATTCTACAAGAATATTTGTTCACATAAGCAGTGCGATCGACAAGCGCTTGGGTGCGAAAACAAATAAAGCGCGAATTTTCTTCTCTGTATTTGCCAGAATTGGGGGCTTTTCCGGACTTTAAAAAATTTTTCTAAAAGGGGATCCACAAATGGACCTTCTCGCTGCCTATATATTGGGGATATTTTCCCCGTGTACCTTGAAAATTGAATGACCGTCCGAATGGGATATGAGCTTGGCGATGCTGTGGTGAGATTCCAGAGCGGGACAGAAAAACAACATTCGGGAAGAACGGCAAGCAAAAAATATAAAAAGAGGTCGATACAGTGCCGAGATTGTCGAAGAAAGAAAAACGAGTGGGCGTTTTTCCCGCATCCGTATAACATATAACGCGATCTGCCGCAGCTGCACCTACGATTGCAAACAAAGCTTCCGTGCGCTGCTGGATTGCCCAAGGTATGAGGGACGGTTCGGTATGCCCTGAAAAAAACACCGATGGACGACAAAAACGAGGAAAACGGCGCAGCAAGGAAATCATATCACCCACTTTGAGAAAACCGTTTACAGGGCGACAAATCCCCAAAACACGCAACATTTTGATACCAAAATCAGTCGGTTCTTCCGACGATAGGAGTTGAAAATTCCATGAGCGAAAAAGCTTACTGGTGGGAGGCGGAAACCTTCGCCTACTATCGAGTGCCCAAGGCACTATTCACGAATCTGCACTACATAGAACTGTCCACAGAGGCCGCTCTACTTTATGGATTGTTGCTTGACCGCACCGGTTTGTCCGGCAGAAATGCGGCAGCGTTTTCCGATGAAAGCGGGCATATATTCATCTATTACACGCTGAATGAGGTCTGCGCCGTTTTCGGTTGCGGTCACGACAAGGCCACACGGCTATTTGTGGAGTTGGAAAAGCACGGCCTGCTCATCCGCAAGCGGCAAGGTAAGGGAAAGCCCAACCGCCTTTATGTGCAGAAGTTCTGCACAGATGGCTGAAAATCAGCATACAACCACGCCTAAAAGTCGCATTTCAGACTGCGGCGAAATAGCAGGTAATAATATCTATTCTATTTACCTGAGTAGTAATCCTCTTACTATCCGAAGAAAGAGAAAAGGGCAGCCATCCTTTTTTCGGATAGTAAAACAAAGAAAGAAGGTCAAATATGAGCTGTAAAAGTGCAGCGTCGGCAATACCGACGCTTTTGAAAATCACCAGGCTGCACCCATTCGAGGGACATCCCTACAAGGTGCAGGACAATGCAGAAATGGACGCTCTTGTGGAGAGTATAAGGGTAAATGGAATCCTCGCTCCGTTGATCGTCCGCCCCGTTGAAAACGGAGGTGAATATGAAGTTGTTAGCGGTCATCGGCGGCTGCACGCCGCTCGGAAAGCAGGGCTTACAGAACTCCCGGTACTTATCCGTGCGCTGGATCGTGACAGCGCTGCCATTGCCGTGGTGGACAGCAATCTGCATCGGGAGCATATCCTTCCCTCCGAAAAAGCGTTTGCCTATAAGCTGAAAATGGAGGCACTGTCCCATCGGGGTATCACTTGTGGACAAGTTGGCCACAAGTCCCGTGACGATATTTCTGATACAGATAGCGGCAGGCAAGTGCAGCGCTATATTCGCCTGACCTGTCTCATTCCGGAGTTGCTTGAAAAAATGGATAAAGGTGAAATCGCTCTCTCCGTCGGCGTAGAACTGTCCTACCTCGACGAATCCAGTCAGCGAGAGGTTTTGGAGCAGTGCGTCATTAACGACTGCACCCCATCTTATTCGCAGGCGTGGAGAATGCACAAGGCTGGCCGTGAAGGGCTGCTGACAAAGGATGTGATCCAGTTCCTTATGAGCGAGGAAAAAGCAAATCAGAGGGAGACGGTGAAGGTCCCCACATCCCGCCTGCGGGAGGTCCTTCCCAAAGGTTTGGATGCCGGAAAGACGGAGGATTTTATCATCAAGGCTTGCGAATATTATCGCAAATACCTCATCCGTCAGCGCAGCCGGGATGAAAGGTAAGGAGGACAGTATGGATAAATTCTTTGTAGGCTTCGGTTTGCCGGAGCGGGAGTATGTCATCAATGGGGTTCGGTATTTTATCGAGAACCGCTACGAACCGATCAATTTTAAGGACATGAGCCAGAACACAAAGATGGGCAGCAGGCTCGAAAAATACCTTGTCAGCGACTTCGCAGATTTGCCGCCTGTGCAGACCGGTGATAAAATTGACGCAGAATATGTGTGTACGGCTGCCGGAAAGGAGGACAATTATGCAGCCGAAAACTAAGAAAGAATCAATTGGGATCACAGCGCTTTACTGCCGCCTATCCCGTGACGATGGAATGGACGGCGACAGCAATTCCGTCGCCAACCAGAAGCGCCTGCTCTCTCAGAAAGCAAAGGAGATGGGTCTGTCCAACACCAAATACTATGTGGACGACGGGTATACCGGAACAAATTTTGATGAAGTTAGATAGCGATACTTTTTATATCTACCATATTGCGACGGTCATGGTTGATAATTTGCGTGGGTTCTTGCTCGGTGTCAACTTGCCCAACAAAGCTGTAATGTATCTCGATTTTGCGGGTATTGGTTGCCTTGTCTAATTCGTGTATCAAAATGCGGTCAATCAGTTCGTGGACGTTTTCGTAAGTCAATTCCTGTATATCGGCGTATTTGCCGACAATCTGAATAAACCTCGATATATCCCTTTTTCGCTCGGTAACGGCTGCGATCTGCTTTTGCAGTTCGTCAATCCTTGCGATAAGGGATTTCTTTTCGTCCTCGTAGCCGGAAGTCAGAAACACAAACCTTTCATCTGTCAGCCGCCCTAATGCGTTGTCCTCGTACAGCTTGCGGAAAAGCGTATCAAGTTCCGTCATACGCGCCTGCGCTTTGGATAATTCCTTTTGCTGCTGCGCCATTGCCTTTTTTGCTTCCATATCGCCGTACTCGGTCGCTTTGCTGATAAAGTCCTGTTCATGCTCCTTTACATACCGCAATACCCGCCGCATATCTTCAAGCACTAAATCAAGAAGTATGTTTTTGCGGATATAATGAGAAGTACACGCGCTGCCTGTCCTTGCCCGGTTACGCCATGCCCCGCAAGAATAGGAAAACTTGCGCGGTTCAATGCTTACGCCTTGTTGGAAATACATCTTATGCCCGCAACCGGCGCAATACAGCAAGCCGGAAAAAATATCAATCTCCGCTGCCTTTGTCGGGCGGTGGCGGGTGGCAATCCGCTTTTGCGCAAGGTCAAACGTTTCCTCGTCAACAAGCGGCTCATGGGTGTTTGGGAAGAAATAGCGGTGTTCCTCGTCGTTCTTCCGGGTCTTTTTAGACTTGTAGGATACCTTGTGATTTTTTGCGGTAATGGTATGCCCTAAATACTCCTGCCTTGCTAATATGTCATACAGCGTTTTGTCCGGCCAAGTGTAGGGGGCGATCAATGCCCGCTGATACCGCACCTGTCCGGTACGCTGATAACGCAACGCTCCAATCGTCAAGATTTTGTTTTCTGCAAGCCATTTTTGGATTTCACACATACGCACACCGCTTACAAACATAGCAAAAACCTGTTTGACAATCGGCGCGGTTTCCGGGTCGGGTATCAAGTGGTGTCGGTTGCTTGGGTCGGGGACATATCCGTAAGGATATTCACCGTTGACGCGCTCGCCTTTTTGCGCTTGCGCCTGTTTTACGGCGCGGATTTTCTTGCTTGTGTCGCGGGCGTAAAACTCGTTGAACCAATTTCGCAACGGGGTAAACTCGTTATCCTCCCGCGCTGTGTCAACTCCGTCGTTGATAGCGATATAGCGTACTCCGTTTTCGGGAAATACAATCTCTATCAGTTCACCCGTTTTCAAATAGTTTCTGCCAAGACGGGACAGGTCTTTCGTTATGACCGTCGCCACTCGTCCGGCTTCTACCTCTTGCAGCATAGCTTGAAGTCCCTCGCGCTCAAAGCTGACGCCCGAAAATCCGTCGTCCACGAAAAACTGTGTGTTCAAAAAATGATGTTCGTCTGCGTATCGCTGCAAAATCATTTTTTGGTGCTGTATGCTTCCGCTTTCTCCGGCCTGCATATCCTCTTGACTTAAACGGCAGTAAAGGGCGGTGATTTTATTCGACTGTAACATTAGTCCTCCTTTCCGACAGCCGAATAAACAGGTATAATGTGTTGCTATCATTATACCATATCCCGCCGCCTAATGCACTACTCGGACGCTAAAAATCCCGGATTTCCGGGCTTTTTCTGCAAATCCTTTACAATGAGTTTCTCAATCTTTTTATGGATTGTATCGGTTGCCTTTTCACTCGGCAACGCTTGAACAAGATAGGTGATTTTCCCTATTTTGCGTTCGGTTGTAATTGTCTGTTTTTTATCCATTAGAAAAACCTCCTTTTCCTGTATGGATAAACTATATTCGTCAAAAGGCAAAAACGGGCGGTTGTTAGCTGCAACCTCACGGGAGTTTCACCCCGGCCCATGCTTATGGGTGCGCCGCGCAATACTTTGAGGGTGTTCAACGCGGGAGTATCATTGTGCCGCCTTGTATGTCGTCGCCCACAAGCTGCTAAACCTGTTTTACGGCGCGGTAGTTCTCGCTCGGCTTTTCCCCTATGGGGAAAAGCTGTCATGGCGTACCCGCCGACTGGCTCGGTACAGACGGAATGTACCCGTTTGCCTGTTATGCTGCGCACCAAAGGCCGCTTTCTTTGTCAAAGAACAATAGGCTTTGTCGGCCTGCAAAAGCACATCAACAGCGGATATGCTTTTGCGGAACGACAAATAGCCCATAACGGGAAGCGTGGAAAGGGGACACGCTCCCCGCATGGGCTAAAAGATTATCCTACATGAAAAGCAAGGGTGCGGGTAATAAGGCGCACTTGCAGCCTGTTACGCATTTCCTCGTCCACATAGGAATAGGTATTGCCCGCGTCGTCTTTCAGCGTGCGGGTACAAAGTTTCGCTATGTAACCCTCGTAATGCTTCAAGATCGCACACATAGCGTCGGTGTCGCCGTTTGCCGCTGCGGAAATGACAGGGAACGGCAACAGATTTTCAGTTTTATGAGCGGTGTTCATCATCTGCTTTTCCCTCCAAATACTGTTTGATTTTCGCAAGGGCGGTTTTCCTGTGCCGGAATACCGTCGTGCGTACAACATTCAGCAAATCGCCTATTTCCGCGTCGCTCATATCCAAGAAGTAGGACATAAGGACAATGTTGCGCTTCCTTTCGGGCAGAGCGTTAAGGGCTTCGGCAAGCAGTTCATTTTTGACGAATATATCAAAGCCGGACACCCCAAAACGGAAACAATCGCTTTTGTATTCATCCGTTGTGAAAAGCTGCGCAAGTTCGCTTTCGCTCAAATCCGAAAAAGACACTTCGCGGGCTGCGCGTCTGGCAAGTTCAATTTGATAGTTCTTAGCTGCGCCTTTCAAAGTTTTCTTTGCCAAAGCGTCGTACTGATGTTGTATCGTTTTCTTTTCGGAAGAAGATAGCTCCATAGAGTTCACCTCCTCCCTGTGTGGAGTAGAGGACGGGGATTATGGGCTTGTCCTCTCTGCCCCTTTCGCTCCTTATCCAAGTGGGAGAGGGCTGTTTGTTGCGCTTTTCAAAAAGAAATTGAGAAGGACGCAAAAAAGTGCCCGCCTGCATGAAGCAAACGGGCACAAAGGAATTACAAGCAGTATTAAGATGTTCTGTCAGTTCATACTCATAGCCGAAATATCCCGACGGTGGGTGATAGCTTTTTTTGACCGTAGGGAGTTAGGCGGGTTAGAGTAAATAAAACAGGACATGGCGATACCTCCTTGATACCGCCATATCCTTAAAAAAGGGCGACTTTAATACACCCTCCGCAATCCGATTTTTCAAAAAGGAAAACGGCGGCTTTGATTGTTATTTCAAAACCGCCGTAAGGTCGTCTTTATTTTGTTGGGCGCGTGAAAACTATGCCGCCAAACAACGGTTTTTTTTATTTCCCGTTGGGCGACTGCTTTTTTAGAGCAGCAAACCGATACATACAATGGCGCTTAGCGTGATTTGATTTTAATATTAACACCGACAACAATAATAACAAACGTTAGAATATATGCTCCAAGAAATATCAGTGAACCAATGATTTTGTTTTCAGTTCCGCTGCCGTATGTGATAAAAAATATGACAGAGAACGCTAAGCCAAAGAGTGAATTCAGCAAATCGATCGCATTGAGCTGTTTTCTTACTTGAGGGATATTATCTTTCTCCTCGGAAAAACCGCCAAGTATGGAATAGCTGTTATACCTCACAACATGCCGGAAAGTTAAATGAATGATTACAGAAATCATCGTAATAAAGCCCGGTGATATAATGACACTTCCTATACTTACTTTCCCTTGATACCACGAAAATATATGTATAGCTAAAATAAGTACCATAGAAATAATCACATACTTCGAGTACTTAAACGGTTCAGAGTCTTTTTCAGAAATTGACGAGTTTGGTGCAACACAGCCGGTTATGAGAGTATCAATGCTCACATCAAATTCCTTTGCTATTATTTGCAACATATCTGCATCGGGAACACTTTGTTTGCGTTCCCAGTTGGATATAGCCTGCCTTGAAACACCTATTCTTTCTGCAAATGCTTCTTGGGACAGTCCGTTCATTTTTCGTATATTAACAAGGTTATCAGATAATTGATTCATATCCATCTTATAAGCCCTCCTTAGTCTTAATCTTCAACATCATTATACTGAATTTAGACAGGTTTTACAATATTTCATAGTAGTCAACGCTGCCATTGTTTTTGTCATGTATGCCATTATTCTTTTCGCCGCCTGTCGGCGGGCTTTTTTGCGTCCTTTGGTATCAACCACATATAACTGAACTTTGCCACACCGGGTATGCGGTTTTCTTCGCATAACTTCTGCACTCGTCGTTCTGAAATACCCCATTTTCTCGCTGCTTCGGAAGCGGAGATATATTCTAACATTCTCGGTTCACGCCCTTTCAACATTCCACTATATAATATTATATACGGAACTCCGAATAATAGCAATAGACAGAGTGTGAATAATATGCTCTATTTTGGCTAATGCTATGAACTGTACAGACATATCCAAAAAGAAAGGTGAACTGTAAAATGTAATAGGGTGAATAAATAAGATGAAACGACCAGTACCGTTATACGATTTTAAGGCTTTCGGGGCAGCCATAAAAGCCGCGAGAAACGCAAGCGGCGACAGCCGCAAAAAGGTAAGCGACGAGTTATATATTTCTCCGCGCTACCTTGCGAATATCGAAAACAAAGGGCAACAGCCGAGTTTACAGGTATTCTATGACCTTGTAACCCGGTATCATATTTCCGTCGATCAATTTTTCTTTCCGAGTAGTACCGCCGAGAAGTCAACACAGCGGCGGCAGCTTGACGCGCTTCTTGACAGCATGAGTGATAACGGTCTGCGGATTGTAGCGGCAACGGCAAAGGAAATAACGGAAGTCGAAAAAACAGAGGACTAACCTTTTATACGGAAATCAGAGGATTGCAGCACAAAGCGGCTGCAATCTTTTTTTGCGCCAAAGTCAAAGGAAAACGCAACAAACGGGGGCTTTCTAACGGGGTAAGGAGTGAATAGCAAGCACAGCAAATGAGTACCCATTTGCGATTTTTGCTTGTTGGGATAATCCCAAACCCTTATATAGAAAGGCGGCGTGAAATGGTAAACCGAAAGAGAAATATCCAAATGAAGTTTTATGTATCGGAAGAAGAAAAGCGGCTGATAGACGAGAAGATGAAGCAACTGCCAATCCGCAAATACGGCGCGTATCTGCGAAAAATGGCGATAGACGGGTATATCCTTGTCGTTGACCGTTCCGACACAAAGGCATATATCCGCGAACTGCAAGCGGTGAGCCGCAACATCAATCAGATTGCCAAACGCGCCAATGCGACGGGGACGGTGTATGAACAGGACATTGAGGACGTGAAAAAGGCGGTGGAAGAAATATGGCGGTTACAAAGACGCACCCTATTAAGTCAACCCTAAAAGCGGCGATAGACTATATCCTAAACCCAGAAAAGACGGACGGGAAACTGCTTGCGTCCTCGTTCGGCTGCGGCCTTGAAACAGCGGATATAGAGTTTGCCTGGACGCGGGAAGTCGCCGGGGACAAGGGAACGCATTTAGGGCGGCATTTGATACAGTCCTTTGCGGTGGGCGAAACCACGCCGGAAGAAGCGCACCAAATCGGCATGGAGTTAGCAAGAGAGATTTTAGGCGGCAAGTATGAGTTTGTTTTGACAACCCACGTTGACAAAAATCATCTGCACAATCACCTGATTTTTAACGCGGTCAGCTTTACAGATTACAAGAAGTACCATAGCAACAAACAAAGCTATCACTATATCCGGCGCACAAGCGACAGGCTATGTAAAGAGCATGGGCTATCCGTCGTTGTACCCAGCAAGGACAAGGGCAAGAGTTACGCGGAATACACCGCCGAAAAGCAAGGGACAAGCTATAAGGCGAAATTGAAGATTGCCATTGATACGCTCATTCCCCAAGTGAAAGACTTTGAAGAACTGATAAAGCGGCTGCAAGAAATGGGATATGAGATAAAACAGGGAAAATACGTATCGTGCCGCGCTCCCGGACAGGAACGCTTTACCCGTCTGAAAACGCTCGGCGCGGCCTATGCGGAAGAAGCGATAAAGGAACGCATTAAGGGCGTGTATATCGCCAAAGCAAAGCCGCTGCGGGAAGATAAAGGCATACGCCTTGTGGTGGATATTGAAAACAGTATCAAGGCCGAACAATCGGCGGGCTATGAACGGTGGGCGAAAATCCATAACTTGAAACAAGCCGCAAAGACGATGAACTTCTTAACAGAAAATAAGATAGAGCGTTACAGCGATTTAGAAAGCAAGATAGCGGATATTCTCGCCGCCCACGACGCGGCGGCAAAGGCGGTCAAGCAAGCGGAAAGCCGCTTGTCGGATTTATCGCTGCTGATAAAGCACGCTGCGACATACCGCCAATTCAAACCGATATATGACGAATACCGCAAATCGCCGGACAAGGAAAAGTATCTGCGGGGGCATGAAAGCCAAATCATCTTGTTTGAAGCCGCCGCCAAAGCGTTAAAGGAAATGCAGATTAAGAAGCTGCCCGACCTAGCCGCGCTGCGCAAAGAGTACGACGCTTTGAACGACAAAAAGGCCGCGCTCTATGAGGATTACCGCAAGGCGAAAAAGCAAATGCAGGAGTACGGCGTTATCAAAAAGAACGTTGACAGTATTCTTTACCCGTCGAAAAGCAAGGCGCGGGAACAGGAAAGATAAAGCGAAAAACAAGGGGTGGAGAGTGGAAAAATAGACGCTGAAAAAGCCTGTGTTCATGCGGTTTTCAAAGCGCAAAAACAGCAAGGACGATACTTTATATTCAAACCTCGAAAAACGCCTTTCTAACGTTCCACGCAAGGACAAAAAAAGAGCAGGGGCGCGGCGGCCGAAAACCCGGCAACCGCGCCCCTGCTGTGCGTTCGGTTATTCCTCGTCGGTTAAAGAAAATTCCATTTGCGCAAACTCGCTATCGGTTATCGCTTGCAGCTTGCCAACGGCTGCGGCGGCAAGCTGTTTCATATCCCCGTCCATATACGGCATGGCGGCAAGGATATTTTGGGCGGTCTGCTCCCGGCTGTCCTCGGCGTAAATTGCTGTGATATTTTCTTCCTCAACGGTAAAACGGATATTCATAATCAAACCTCCCTGTCTTGCTTTAAGTTTTTTTGCTGCTGTTTTTTCGGCTGATGCGCCGCCTGCTTTTTGTATTCGTCAAGCTGTTTGAGAATGGAACGCTTTTTAGGCTGCGCTTCGCGCTTCTCGTTCTTTACCGCCTTTGCAAGGTCGGTAAGGGAAATTGCTTCGCCCGCCTTTGCTTTTTGCTCCAACTCGGCAACGGTGGGCGTTTGGGGCGTATTGTTGATAATACCGTCAAAGCTATTATCGTTTTGCTCTATGGTGTCCTCGATATGTTTCAGCGGATTTACCTTTTCCGGCTGCTCTACCGCAACGGCAAAGGCGGTGTTGTTGCTTGTCATAATATAGTGCTTCCCGTCGTCCGATTGATGATGAAAGCTATATCCGGCTTCTTTCATCTGCTCGACGCTCAAAGAGGTAAGTCTGAAAGTCCCACGCGGCGTTTGGATTTTCTCGTCCGTCAAATAATCGTCCGGCGCAAGCTCCTTTTGCTGTTTGCGTAAAAACTCCGGCACTTCCATATAGCCGACGCTATCCACATAGTGGGCGGCGTCCTCGCCGTTATGATGAAGCACTACCACATCGGAAACGGAAAGGCTATGCCCTTTGAAGTCTGCGGGGCGCTCGATGTTGAACGTCTGCCAAATCCTTTCAAGGGTCATTTCCTGCGTAAGCGGCGCGGAATAGATAAGGTCATAGTTTGCCGGGTCAACGGCTTTTCCCGCCGCCTGCAAGCGGTCGTAAGGCTCAAAGCGCAAATCCCGCGTTTCGTCGCCGCCCTTTAACTGATAGATAGAAAAGGTGTCGCCGCCTACCTCCGGCGCAGCTGCTTCCTTTTCCGTTTCCCGCTGCTTTTGCAGTTCGGTAAAATGTCCCTCAATCTCGCTGATGAGTTCCTTTGCCGTTTGCTGTATGGTTTCAAGGGACGCTTTCAGTTCGGGAAGCTCCTTGCCGCTGCTCCACCCGGCCACATAGCCAAAGGAATAATCCGACGTATCAAGGCCGAAACGCTGACAAACGGTATAGGCAACGCTTTCCGCTTCCACCTCGCGGGTGCGGCGACTGGCGCGGGGCTGCTGCTCGTCCTTCGGCGCGTTCAAATCCACGTCGTGCAGCTTCGCGTGTGCGATTTCGTGAATAGCGGTCTTTACGGCCTGCAACTCGCTCACGCCCTCTTTGATAGCAATGCGCTTGTCCTCCAAATGGTAATAGCCGTTTGCGCCGCTTGTGATTTCCTCAAAAGCGATAGGAACGGGGGACGTTTTTTCAAGGGCGGCGAAAAAGTCCTCGTACTGCTCCACATCGGCGGTAAGCGTTTCAACGGAAATATTCGGCAGTTCCTTTCCCTCGGTTTGCGACACGTCAAAGACAGATACCACCTTGTAGGCGGGTATGGTAATTTCCGTTTCTTCGACAACGGGCTTTCCGTCTTTGCCGATAACGGGCTTTTGCGTCTGCGGGTCGATTTTTTCTTTTTCCTGCTTGACCTTAAACGGCGACGGGGCAATAATTTTAATGCCCTTTTCGCCCTTTTTGACATTACGCTGAAATTTGTTTTTCCAAGAGGAAAAGCCCGCCACATGGGAAGCGTCCGGCTTCTGCATGGCGATTAAAAGGGTGTTGTTCAAGCTGTAATCGTGAAACTTTGACATGACGCGCAAATACTCTTTGTAACGCTCGCTGTCAAAGAGCTCCGTAATGCCCTGCTCCAAACGGTCGGTAATCTCTTTCATCTTCTCGGCGGGCTTCTCGCTCGTAAGTACGATAGGCACGACGGGGCGCGGCCCCGGCGGCTCGGCGGTCAACGTCGCCGCCTGTCTTGTACCGATAGCGTCAAAGTCCGCTTTTTCCGGGTCGGGTCGTTCGGGCTGCGGGTAGCTCATAATGCAATACTCTTTGGGAATATCGCTTTCGCGTCCGTTGTACCACTCTGTAATGGTGTTACCATTGTTGTAAACATAGCCCTGCTCGGTAAACTGCCCTCGGTCGCTTTTAACCGCGTCTTTCCCGTATTCCTCATACATAAAATACTTTTTTGCTTCGTCGGGCAGCTCCAATTCGTCCAGCTCGTCGATTAGATAATAGCCGTAATCCTTTTCAGTTTGGACGGTGGGATAAAGCCAATAGCAGTCAAGGTTTTGCGCAAGGTTGATAAGGTCTTTGACATTCCCGGCATATTCGCCATGCGTAACCGCCGCCGCAAACTTCGCCCTGTCCTCGTCGCTCTGCATGGAAAGTAGATTGCCTAAATAGTTCAGTTCGTCCATGCTCCCGCTTTGGATAACGGCAGGCGGCACATCAAAGGGGCAATCCTCGGTATTTGCAAAGCCGTTGATTACAAAGTCCTGCGGGTTATCTGCGGTAATGCCGACGCTTCGCATAGCGGCGTGAAGCTGCTCGGCGGTGGCGGGCATGGCAAGCCATACGCCGCCTTGTTCGCCCGTTTCCATGTGGCTGCGGCTGCCTATCAAGATTGAAAATTGTTCGTTCATTCTGTCGCTCCTTTCGGTTTATAAAAGGGTTTGGGACTATCCCAACAAGCAAAATTCCCGCCGTTTCCAAAGGACGCGGCGGGGATTTATCGCAAATGGGTACTCATTTGCTGTGCTTGCTATTTAGTCGTTTTCTTCCGTAGCCTCCTGTTCCTCTCGCTTTCCGCTTTCTGCCTGCGGCGTATCTTCTCGGCGCAGGCGGGGCAATACTTCGCCCGGTTGCTGCCCGCCGCAAAGCTGCTTTTGCATACCGCGCAACGCTGCAAAGGGATTTCCTTGTCTTTGGTAATATCCGCGTACAGTTCCTTATTCGCGGGCAATACCGCCTCGCGGAAGTAGCGGCAACAAAGGGAATAGCTGATACTCTGCACACATACGCAAGTTTCCCCGTCGTCAAGCAAAAGGCAATTCCCATTGTCATTGTTCGCGCACTCGGCGCGGGTCATTTTCTTTACCGCCCGGAATTGCCGTTCATCTAACCTAATCATGTTTTCTGCTCCACGCGGTAATTGACATACTTGCCGCCCGTATCGGCAAGGAGTACCACGCCGTCAAAGGTCTTGCCCGTCTTGGTGGAGTGCATACCTTTGATTTTCACTTGCCCGTCTTTCAGGAGCGCGGCGGCGATTGCTTTTGTAAACGCCTTTTTGCGCTGCTCGAAAAACCTGTCGTTCTTCCACATCACAAAGGAACAAGCGCGGTCAGAACAATAATAGTTTTTCTTGCCCTCAAAGACGCTTGCGCCGCAACGGGGACAACTGCCGATTGCCTCCCGCTGCGGGGTGAACAATTTCGCCTTGTCCTCTGAAATATGCGAATAGGTTTTGACAAGCCCCGCCGCCATTTCCTCAATGCCGCGCATGAAGTCGGCGGGATCTTCACCGCCCTTTGCGATTTCGGTCAGGCGCGTTTCCCATTCGGCGGTAAGCTGCGGGGAAGTAAGCGTTTCCGGCAAGACGGAAACAAGGTTATACCCGTCCTTTGTCGCTGTCAGCTTCTTGCCGCTGCGCTCCATAAAGCCCGCGCTAATCAGCTTTTCAATGATGCCTGCCCGCGTCGCCGTTGTGCCTAATCCCTTGCGCTCTGCGTCCTCCGGCGTTTCGTCTGCTCCGGCGCGTTCCATAGCGGACAGTAGCGCATCTTCGCTAAATGCCTTTGGGGGCTGCGTGTAATGCTCGGTAAGCGACGCCGCCACATCGGAAAATGCCTGTCCCTCCGCAAGCGGGGGCAAGGCCGCCGCGTCCGGCTCGGCTTCGTCCTCGTCTGCCTTTGCGTTCAGGGAAGAACGGAAAAGGCGGTCAATCTCGCGCCAACCGTCGCAAAGCGTCGTTCTGCCTTTTGCGGTAAAGGTATGTTCGCCGCAAGAGAAAATCGCCGTTACCGCTTCATACTCATAGGGTGCGGAAACGGCGCAAAGCGTTTTACAGCATACAAGGGACAGTAGCTTTTTCTCGCTTTCCGGCAATTCGGAAAAGCCCTTTTTGATAAACTCGGCTGTCGGTAAAATGGCGTGGTGGTCGGTTACTTTGCCGTTGTCGGTGATACGGGCAATATCGGCGGTAAGCCTTGCACTCTGCATATAGGGGAGAATACCGCAAAGCCCGTCAATCAGTTCTGCCGCGCTGCCCTGCATATCGGAAGTGATATATTTGCTGTCGGTGCGGGGGTAGGTCAAAAGCCGCTTTTCATAGAGCGATTGCGCGTAGTCAAGGGTCTGCTTCGCCGTAAAGCCATACAAGCGGTTTGCCTCCCTTTGCAGCGCGGTAAGGTCAAACAGCTTCGGTGGCGAAACGGTCTTTTTCTCTTTTACAAGGGAAGTGCAAACGGCCTGCGATTTCTCGCAAGCCGCTTTCATCTGCTGCGCCGCTTCTTCCTCAAACTGCTTTTCGGAAAGGGCGGTAACGCCGCCCGCCTGCAAGCGCACGATATGATATTTTTCCTTTTGAAAACGCTCGATTGCATAATCCCGCTTGACAATCATATCAAGGGTGGGGGTCTGGACGCGCCCCACGTTGAGCGTCTTATGATAGAGGATAGAGAAAAGGCGGGTGGCGTTAATGCCAATCAGCCAATCGGCCTTTGCCCTGCAAAGCGCGGATTGATAGAGGTTGTCGTATTCCCGCCCGTCTTTCAGGTGGGAAAATCCCGCCTGTATCGCGCTGTCCTCCATGCTGCTAATCCATAGCCGCTTAATAGGCTTCGTGCAATTCGCCTGTTCATAGACGAAACGGAAAATCAACTCGCCCTCGCGCCCTGCGTCGCAAGCGTTCACCACTTCGGCAACGTCGGCGCGGTGCATGAGTTCTTTTAGGATATGAAACTGCTGTTCCTTGCCGCTTGCTATGACATACTGCCATGCGGCGGGGATAATGGGTAAATCCTCATACCGCCATTTGCGGTATTGCTCGTTATATCCCGCCGCGTCCGCAAAGCTGATTAAATGGCCGATACACCACGAAACAAGGTAGCCGCCGCCCTCGTAGTGACCGCTGCGCTTCTCGCTTGCGCCCAATACGGCGGCTATGATTTTTGCAACGCTGGGCTTTTCCGCAATGACTAACTTCATTCTTCGTCCTCCTGTTCGTCGTTGTCCGCTTCTAATTCTTCGCTTTCCTCGTCCTCGTCAAAATCGTAATCGTCAAGGTCTGCGCTGCCTTTCGCCGCGTCCTTTTTCGGCTTCAAAACCTTAAAATAGTAGAACGCGCCGCCGCCTGCCGCTGCAAGCAAGAGTACCACAAGCAAGATACCGCCCATGCCGCCGCTTTCTGCCTCCGGCTCGTCGGGCTGCTCCGGCTCAGGCTCGACCTCCGCGCCCGCGCACTCTGCCATGTTCACGCTGCAAACGGGGCAAGCGGTGTTGACGTTTCCGGCTGTGCATTTGTCGGTACAGCTACAAACGGCGGGGGCTGCTTCGCTCTGCTCGTCCTCCATAAGCTGCAAAAGGTCTGCTTCGTCCACCTGATTTAAGAAATGGACGGTGTTTTCCCCGTCCTCCGCCCGGTCAATGATGATGTAAAAATAGTTGCCGTTTTTGGTAACGACGGTAATAAACTGCTTATCGCCGGACGCTTCGCCCGTTATATCGTCCACAAGGCTCATGTTGCCCTCCGGCGTTAGGGGCTGCGGCTCATAACCTCCCGTTTCTTCCTCCGGCTCGGTATAGTCGTATTCTTCGCCGCCGCCCGCATAAGCGGTAACAGAAAAGCCGCCCATGATTACAAGGGCGGCAAGCATAACGGTAAAGGTGCGGATTAGCTTTTTATTCTTCATCTTCGCTGTCCTCCTGCTCGGTATAGTCGGCCTCCGGCTGCTGCGGCGCGGGAAGTTCGCCGCTTGCATAGGCCGCAAGGAACGCGGCAAGCTGCGCCGCGTCGATGTTGACGGATTTCACAATCTGAACAATCTGCGCGTTTTCTTCCTCGGTTTTCCGGGCTTCAAGGTCTTTCAGCCTGCCCTGATATTCAAGGATTTTCGCCCTCGTTTTCTCAATGTCCCTGTCGATACGGTCAAGTTTTGCGTTTGCCATAAGTAAAATGCTCCTTTCAAAATCAGTTGTAATTTAACCGCCCATAGGCGTAGAAATGGGATTGCCAATAGCTTGTGTTGAGTTTTGAATACTGAATAGGGTCGCCGCAATGCAACATCATCGGGTTTCCGGCCTCGTCCGCGCCAACGTAGATACCGACGTGCGAAACGCCGGGGGTGTCGTATGTTCCCGTAAAGAAAACCAAATCGCCGGGGCGCGGGGTGGAAACGGGGGTTGAAATGTTGTATAGCCCCTGCGCGCCAAGCCTGCCCGTATTGTATAGCCCGCTGTTCGTCAGCACATAGGAAACAAAGCCGCTGCAATCAAAAGACGTATTCGGGTTGCTGCCGCCCCACACATACGGGTAATACAGATACTTTTCCGCTTCCTCAATCAGCCGCGCAAAGTGTTCATCTTCCAAGTAGGCGGCGGGTACTTCGTATTCTGCGGGTGGGTTAGTGATGTACTTCGGAATGTAGCTGGATTGCGGGAACAGATCGGCGCGGCCTCCAAGCGTTGACATATACACCGCATACATGGATAGGGTTTCCTCGCCCATAATGTAAACAGGAACATGGGAAAGATTGAAGTTTTCCAAATCCACGTTCAGAATGTAGTAGTTATACGGCACTTGAACGGTGTAGGTATAGGTATGCTCGTTCCCGTCTGCGTCGGTATAGCTGCCCGTCCTCGTTTCCGTTCGATAGCGTACCTCCACTTCTTCGGTAACGGTCAAGATATACTGTTTTTGAAACAGCATTTCCATAGTGCCTTGCGCTTCGGCAAGGGTAAAAACACCCTCATGCCATGCGGAAAGGATAGAGATTAAAACGTATGGGTCATGCTCTATCTCGTCTGCCGTTACCCGGTATTCGTCATAGCCGGGATATTCGCTTTCGATGTTATCCAGCATATCTTGTAATTCCGCTTCCATAGCAAGATAGGCGGCCTCCGCGCCTAAAATATCCGCGTCCTCGGACAGATAAGAGGACGCAATCACCGCGCCGCCGCTGTTTCCGCCTATGATTGAGCAAGAGGACAGCCCGCCGAACAGCATATACAGCACAAAGGCAATTCCCACGACGATTAAACAGCCTTTCCAATGCCGCACGACAAAAGACGCGGCGCGTTTGGTTTCCTGCGCCGTTTTCTTCGCCGCCTTTGCGGTTTTCTCGGCGGTCTTTTTTACCGTCTTGCCCGTTTTCAGTGTCTTTGCGTACTGCCGCTTAATGCGCTGCTTCTGCATAAAGCGGGATAGCGGGTTAGAGTGCGCAAGCGCGGGATTGTCGTGCAAGGCTTTTTGATAGAGGTAATCCGCGTTCGCCTTGACCGCCTTTTGCTCGGCCTTTGCCGCCGCCCGGTATGGTTTCAGCTTATGGCTGCGTATGCCGCGCTTGACTGCCCGCGCCGCCATACCGCCCGCTTTCTCTCCGACAAGCTCCGTCCTGTGTCCGGCTTCCACACCGACATTTTCCTTTTCTACCTCATGGATTTTGCCATGTACGGCATTGTCAAGCTCCCGCGCCGGACGGGAAAGGGGATTATGGCGCAATTTGCCGTTCGGCGGTTTGTCTGTCTTTTCAAAGGCAAGGCGCGTTTTCGCCTTGCCTGCTGCCTCGTCAAATGTGCGTTCTTTGACAAGCCTTGTCTTTTTGGGGACAGCCGCCCGCGCCGCGTCCAAACGGTCAGCCGCCTTGTCCGATTTACGGATAGCCTTTTGCAGCTCCGGCGTTGCTCGTTCCTCTGCGGAAAACTGCAAGCGGCTTGTCTGCGTTTTGCTCTGCGCTTTGGAATATGCCTTTTTCGCCGCCTTTTTGGATTTATGGCGGGTAATCTCGGTGTCTATGCGCTCGATTGCCTTTTCCGCTGCGGCGGTGGGCGCGGCGGCATAGTTTTCTTCCTGCGGCCTCTCGCTGATACTCGACGTTTCGCCCGTATTCAGATTTTGCAAAACAGCCCCGTCGCGGGTCATTTTCTGCGTTACCTTGTCGGACGCTTTCAGTTCCTTGCTCAATCTTTCTCACCTCCAATCCGCTTTTGCGCAAGGGTGCAGTATTCGGGGTTTAATTCAATGCCGACATATCGGCGGTCAAGAGATTTTGCAGTAAGCCCCGTTGTGCCGCTGCCTAAAAAGGGGTCAAGCACAACGCCGCCGACAGGACAGCCCGCCAAAATGCACGTTTCAGCCAGCTTCGGGGGAAACGCCGCAAAATGACCGCCGCGATACGGTACGGTGTTAATCTGCCATACGTTGCGGCGGTTGCGGATAGGCAATATCATTTCGTCGGTATATGCGCCTTTCTTTCGCGGGGAATTGATAGGCTGCCGCCTGTTCTGTCCGGGAATAGCCGCCGCTGCGTATTTGTTGTTTTCGCCCCTGCCGCCTTTCATTCTCGCCGCTGTTGTGGGGGCTATCGGTTCCGCGACGGCCTGCCAATCGTAATAATACTTTTTGGATTTTGTAAGCAGAAACACATACTCATAGCAGCGCGACGGCCTATCCCGCGTACTTTCCGGCATAGGGTTAGCCTTGTACCAAATGACAGAACTGCGCAAATACCAACCGTCGCCCCGCAAGGCAAGGGCGGCAAGCCATGGAATACCGATTAAATCCTTGGGCTTGCAGCCGGGGGCGCGGTGGTTAATAGATACCTGCTGCCCGTTCCTGCCCTTTGGGTATTTCGGGTCGAAATGTTCCGCTTTGCTGCCTGTCCCGCAATAGGTGTCCGCGATATTCAGCCAACAAGTACCCTCCGGCGCAAGTACGCGCCTGACCTCATGGAATACCGCCACAAGGCGGTTTATGTATTCCTCCGGCGTGTCCTCCCGTCCAATCTGCCCGTCCGCGCCGTAGTCGCGCAAGGCGTAATACGGCGGGGACGTTACGCAACAATCAATGGAATTGTCCGGCAAGGTTTTCAGCACTTGCAGACTGTCGCCGCAATAGATTTTGTCCGTTTCAAGCCTCATGCGGACACCTCGCCCGGTTTGGTAGTCATGACGCGGTAAAGCTCCGTATCGGTGGGGAAACGGTCAACAAAGGGAAGTATCACGTTGCCATAGAAGATTAAGCCCTCGCCCGCTTCGGAATGGGTTACATAGGTCATTTGCTGCTGTGAGATGTTAAGCTGCTTTGCAAGGATTTCCCGGTCGCCCTGCGCCTGATTGAGCATATACACAAAGTCGCTGTTTTCAAAGATATTCTCGATTTCGCGGCTTGCCAAAAGGTCTTTGACGTTCTGCGTGATACCCGTAGGAATCCCGCCCCACTTTCTAAAACGCTTCCAAATTTCTACGCTGTAAGCGGCGGTTTGTTCCTCTTTCAAGAGCAAATGAAACTCGTCGATGTAGTACCTTGTCGCCTTGCCCGCGCTGCGGTTGAGCGTTACCCTGTTCCAAACCTGGTCTTGAACGATTAACATTCCCAGCTTTTTAAGCTGCGTTCCAAGCTCTTTAATGTCAAAGCACACAAGGCGGTTATGAATGTCAACGTTCGTCCTGTGGTTAAAGATGTTCAAGCTCCCGTTTACATACAGTTCCAACGCCGACGCGATACGCTGCGCCTCCTTTTCCGGCTGCCGCTTTATCTCGTCGTAAAGGTCGCCCAATATCGGCATATTTTCGGGCTTTGGGTCGGCAAGGTAGGCGCGGTACACGCTGATAACGGCGCGGTCTATCAGGGTCTTTTCAACGGCTTCAAGCCCATTTTTGCCGCCCATAATCAACTCGCAAAGGGATAAAATAAAGTCGCTTTTGAGCGCAATCGGCGTGTCGCCCTCCGAATAGTTCAGGTTTATATCCATAGGGTTGATATACTGCGTGCTTGTCTGCGACACCTTGATAACCTGTCCCTTTAAGCGTTTGACAAGGGGGTAATACTCCGCTTCGGGGTCGCAAATGATGATGTCGTCCGTCGTAATCAATACGGCGTTTGCAATCTCGCGTTTTGCCGAAAAGCTCTTGCCGCTGCCGGGTGTGCCGAGTATCAAGCCGTTTGGATTTTTAAGACGCTTCCTGTCGCACAAAATCATATTGTTTGAAAGGGCGTTTAAGCCGTAATACAAGGCTTCGCCGCCTTGAAACAGCTCTTGAACGGTAAAGGGTACAAAAACAGCGGTGCTTGAAGTCGTTAAGCCCCGCTGTATCTTGATTAGGTTTTCCCCAAGCGGAATAGAGGACATAAGCCCCTGTTCCTGCTGATAGTCAAGCCTTGTGAGCGAACAGTTATATTTCTGCGCCACGCTTGCCGCCTGAAACACGTCGTTATCCAACTTCTGTTTTGTGTCCGCAAGGTTGACAACAAGCAGCGTCAGCAAAAACATTCTTTCGTTGCGGCTCTGCAAGTCGCGCAAGAGGTTTTTCGCCTCGCCGCCGTAGGTCGCCAAGTCCGACGGGATTATATCCATGTCGTAACCGCTGCGGACAGCCTTTTTCTGTTCCTCGATTTTCATACGGTCTAAATCGGTTATCTTCCGTTTGATAGTCTTTATCGCCTCGTTATGGTCGATACTGCGGATATGCAGATTGACGATAATCCCGTTTTCAGCCTCCATAAAGTCGGCAAGCATACGGTCTGACAGTTCCGGCGCGACTATCTGCAAAAAGGACGCTGCGCCGAACTTGCCGCCCATGCGGAACATTCGCCCCTCGCCAAACCGAAAAGAGGGTGGGGCGATAAAGTCCTTGACCGACAAACCGCTTTCGGGCAGCCATTCCCACGCGAAACGGAAGCGTTCGCCCTCCGGGTGGAAAATGCCATGCAGCACTTCAAGCCGCTGCGTCCCGTCGAGCGTCCGCGCCGCCGCGCCAAGCGTCTTGAAATGGTTGAGCGTGTCCGTTTCGATACGGGCAAGCCGCGCCCGCGCCGCTTTGATGTCCTTTGCCTCCACCGTAAAGGTGAGAAACTTCGTCTTTATCAAGCCGTTGTTGCCCCGTTCAAGCTGCTTTTGCAGCATGGCGGTATATTCGGCTCTGATACAGTCAAACTCGTCGCCCTGCGGCGCAATCGTGATACTTTGCTTGAAATCCTCCTTGTTCGCATAGCGGCTGATTAGGGATAGCTGCACGCTGATAGAAGCGTCAAACGAATTATACATATCGCATAACGCTTCAAAGATTGCCGTTTTATCGTCCGGCTGCGCCAACTGGTAGTTTATATCCTCAAACTCAATGCACTTTGAGTAGCGGCTGTTCGCAAGCCTGCAAATCCCGTCCTTATACATTCTTTCAAACGGTATGCTGTCCTGCGCGGTATGGGGTTTCCCGTCGCCCTTTGCCTGCTGGATAGCGGCGGCGATCTGTTTCTTTTCCTTATTGCTCAATTTACGCTTTGCGCTTTGGATTTTCGCATTTTCCTTTGACAATCCCGCGTACCTCCTTGTCTAATTGCTCCTGCCGCGCAAGGGCGGCGTAAAAATTGTTCGTCTGATAGGGTCGCTCTTTGGGACGGATAAACTTAACCTCCACAAATTGCCGTATAATCACTTCAAGGGGCTGCCCGTTCTTTTCGTACAATGCGAAAAGGAACATGGGGAGCATGGCAAGCACCATGCACAAGGCCGCCGGGGTCGTTCCGGCGTAAGACTTTATCAAAAAGAAAAGCGGCAATCCTACAATCACCGCCGCGCCGAAACATATTAGCTGCCGTTTGGTAAGGTTAAACATAACCTTGCTTTTAACCTTTGTTAAATCCTTTGGGACGGTTACATACGCCATTTTGCACCTCCTTAATGCGCGTTGAATACTGATTTTGCAAGGCTGCCCGTCTTGAACAGGGTAAAGCACAAGAGGACGGTATAGCCCATGCAAGTCCAAATCGCGCCGGATATGTCGCCCGTTACGGCGATTGTCTGCACCAACACCGCATAGATACCGACGCAAACCATGATTAGAAACGCCTGAAAACCAAGCGCAAGCAGCGATTTTAAGTAGTTCTGGCCGACGCTGCCCCATTCGTGATTTACCATTGTCGCTATCGGTATCGGCGCAACGCTCGTTACAAGGTATATTTCAATCATGCGCCCATACACCACAAGCATAATGCAGATAGACAGGGCTTTCATCGTCAGGCCGACAAAGAGCGATTGAAACCAAAGCCCGAACAACGCGCCGAAGCTCATAGCTTCAAGCTGCGCCTCCATGTCGGTGATGATTGCCGTTATGTCAATGCTCGTATTGCCGATAATCACGCCCGCGCTCTGATTAACCACGCTCTGCGTAACGTCAAACACGCCCATAACAATATTCCAAGTGTTCGTTACAAGCAGCACCGCAACAAAAGTCTTGAATATCCACTTAAAGAAAATAAACGTGTCTATGTCGTGCATATTGTTTTTATCTATCACCATTTGGATTAGCTCATAGCACATCACAAAGGTGATGATTACGCCTGCAATCGGCACAATGACGTTTTCAGACAGGCTGCGTATCATGTTGAATATTCCGGCGTTCCACCCGGCGGGAGTTGTCCCAAGCTCGGCGGCAATCTCGCCAACCTCTGTATTTACGCTGTCAAACAGGCCGGACAGATTAGAGAGTATGCCCTCCGTCAAGATTTCTCTAAACCATTCTTTTATGCTGTTGATTATCAAGGGCTAATCCCTCCTTTCCCGCGCCCTCCCGCTGTGGGCGGGAGAGCGCGGCGGGTAGTTTTAATCTGCGGCATTAGCCGAACAAGCCGGAAAGAAGCGGCACAAGGACAATGCCGATAAGGGCGACGCCGCCCCCGGCCATTAACTGTTTCATGCCTTGCGACTTAGCCCCCGGATTGTCGTTTCCATATCCTTCCATGAGGTTAATCGCGCCCCAGATTGCCAAGCCTGCGCCGAGTGCGATTACCAAAGTTTGAAGTACGCCAACTGCGCTTGTAAAAAATGCCATAGTTTTACCTCCATAATTTTCAGATGTATTTTGTGAAATGAAAAAGCCGCCGTTTTATTCGGCGGCTGCGTCCTCGTCGGACAAATCTATTTCGTATATGTCAAAGGCTTCATCGGGCTTTACGATTGCCGGACGGGTAGACATATACCGTTCAACGTCAAAAGCGTTTTTCTTGTCGAAGTCGGAAAGGTATTTGTAGTTCGGGTGTTTCGTTATGTCGTATTTGTCGCTTAAAAAGGGACGCACACCGCGTAGCTGCAAAATACATTTCCCACCGTCCATAACTGCTATTTCGTCCTGTGTCATCAACTCCTTTCCTAATTTTTGATAAGTAAGTCCATGAGAAACCTGCGTGCCGCGATTTTCGGAAGTGTTGAAACTGTCGATTGTTTCCCGTCCCAAGTTATCCGAAATATCCTTTGCATTTTTCCCACGTCCTCCCAAAAACAAGGTGCTGTCGGCATTATCAAGTATGATTTCTGCCGCGTCCTTGTAAATGGCTTTTAGCTGGCTCTGCGATTGCAGAATGATAGAAGCGGACATTTCCCGGCTGCGTATGGTCGCAATCAATTTATCAAAGCGGGGTATCTGTCCGATGTTCGCAAACTCGTCAAGTAAAAAGCGGACGTGAACGGGCAATTTCCCGTTATATTCATCGTCCGCTTTGTCGCATAAGAGGTTAAATAACTGCGATTGCAAAATTGCTATAACGAAATTAAACGTATCGTCGGTATCGCTCATAATGAGGAAAAGCGCGGTTTTCCTGTCGCCCAAAGTGTCAAGCTCCAAATCGTCGTATGCCATAAGGTCGCGGAGTTCTTGAATGTCAAAGGGCGCAAGCCTCGCACCGCACGAAATTAAGATTGATTTTGCTGTCTTGCCCGCCGCCAATTTGTATTTTTTATATTGCTTAACGGCGAAATGGTCGGGGCTGCGTTCCTCCAAGTCTGCAAAGAGCAAATCGACGGGGGATTGATATTCTTCATCGTCCTCCCGCGCCTCGCTTGCGTTTATGAGTTCAAGCAGCGTCGTAAAGTTCATTTCCTCGGCGGGGGCTTCATACCAAATGTAGCCGATCAGCGCGGAGTATAACAAGCGTTCCGCTTTTACCCAAAAATCCTCCGCGCTTTTTTCACCGTCGCCCTTTGTATTCACAATCAGCGTATTTACCACTTTCAGCACGTCTTTTTCGCTGCGGATATACACAAACGGGTTATAGTGCATGGATTTCTTGAAATTGATAGTATTCAGCACCTTGATTTTATATCCCGCCCGCTGCAAGAGCTTTCCGCACTCCACTAAAACCGTTCCTTTCGGGTCGGTAACGCAATACGAACTATGAAGCTGCATAAGGTTAGGCTTGACGAAAAACCTTGTCTTTCCGCTGCCGCTGCCGCCGATTACCACGACGTTTTTATTTCGTGCGTATTTCGGCTCTTTCGGCCTGCTGTTCATCGTCAGGCGTTCGGTCTGCGTCAAGATGATGTTGTTCTGAAAATCCGGGTCTATGTAGGGCTGTATATCCTCTTTGCCGCCCCAACGTGCGCTGCCGTACTCAATGCCCTTGCGGTATTTCTTCGCGTTCTTGCCTTTGACATAGATAATCAGCCGGATAATGACCGCGCCGACAACGCCTATCAGCAAATCAAGCAGGTGCAAGCTCGGCAAGGCGTTTTCAAAGGCGGCTGAAAAGCCCTGCGTGATATGCAGCACCTTTTCCGATATGTCCGCGCCGGGGGATAGCCGCGCCGCCTGTCCCACCTTGTCAAAGAGATAGACAAACAGCACATACGGGATATTCGGAAGTATCAGCTTTTTATAATCTATCCGCTTCATATCTCGCGCCCCCTGTCTAACTTCTTTACCTTGTCGCGGGCGGCGTTAAGCTGCTTTGATTTTTCCTTTGCGGCGGTCAGGGCTTTGCGGATTGAGGGCTTTTTGCTCTTGTTCAGCTTCTTTGCGGAAAACTCCTGAAACGCGGCGGTCATAACGTCCGCGTCCCGCCCCTTGAAGAACACAAGATAACAGGGCTTTTCGCCCTTGACCTTTTTCAGCGAAAAATCTATGTTGTACTTCTTTGCCGTACTCTCAAAGGCTTTGATATTGTCGTTAGAGATTTCAATATTAGAAACGCCCGCGTTTTGCTTCATTAGCTGCCGCATGGTCTGTTTGCCCTGCGGGGTACGGCTTTTTCTGTACGCTTCCAAAAACTTCTTAATCCCTTTTTGTAATGCCGCTGCGGTCAGCTTTCCCGCGCCTTTGCCTGCGCGAAAAGACAGCGCGATTACTTTTTGCGTGATTTCCTCCTGCAAGGTATCAGCTCCTTTCCCCGCAAAATGCGGTAATGCTTATTCGCCGCCGTAAAAGTCATGGTTGACCTCGGCGGTATAGTAATGTCCCATTGTTGAGGGCGCGGAAAACAGCGTTTTCAAGAGATACGCCCGTATGTTGTAAACCTTGGTGGTGTTCTTGTCGATACGGTCAAAAACATACTCGATATGGAATTGTCCCATTTTCATCAGGCGGCTTTTGACTAACTCGGCGGGGAACTTCTCGCCGCCCACCTTAATGTATTTCGCTGTGCTGCATACCGTTTCAAGCATAAGCTCGACGATTTCATCTACCCGTTCCGGGTCAAACTGGCTGCATAGGGCTTCATACTCGATATTCTCTTTGATGATGTCCCTATATACTGCAACTGCGCTGTTTCCGTCTATCTCGTCAATCCCGCCGAACGGCGGCGCGTCCTCCGGCTGCGCCGGATAGATTGATTGATTGTTATTTGATACATCAGTATTTATTTTTTCTTTCTTTGATATATCTTTATTTAATTGCGTTGGATTTTCCGATGTCGGGTTATCCGTCATCGGATTTTCCAATATCGGATTGCCCGTTGTTGGATTTTCCAATACCGGGTTTTCCAATTCCGGCGGGTGCTGCGGCTGCTCATAGATGATGTATTCAATCGCGGTCATTTTGCCTTTCTCGTCGCGTCCCTGCCGCCTTGTGATATACCCGGCTTTTTCAAGCTCCCATACGGCGGTACGGATAGCGTCGATACTTTCCCGGTTGATGTAGGCCAGCCCTGCAAGGGTATAATCCCAATCCTCCGGCAAGGACAGCATTTGCGATAACAGCCCTTTTGCCTTTAAGGTCAATTCCTTATTTCTCAAATGGTGGTTGCTCATTATGGTATAGCCCGTTGTGCGCTCCACTCGGAAAACTGCCATAGCTTCATCACTCCTTTGCTGTGGTTTCGTGGAACGTTAGAACGGCGTTTTTCGCGGTTTTGGTATAAAGTATCGTCCCTGCCGTTTCTGCGCTCCGCAAGCCTTGATTTACAAGGCTTTTTCAGCGTCTAACGTTCCATGTCGGTATCTGTTTTTGGGCATGAAAAAACGGCGTTCCTATCTTCCCAAAAGAGAATTAGTAAACGCCGCCTGTGTGCGTATTCAGTTTTTAGTGCATTTCCTGTCTATCCGCTGTCCGTAAAAACATTGATTTTATGGGGCTTTCTGCGGTATCGCTATCACACGCCATTATTCAACCGTCCCGGATTCCAGCAAATGCTCAGCGACATTGAAATGGGCTTTGTATCTGCCGTGATGGTGAAAGACCTGTCCCGCCTCGGCCGTGACTATGTTTCCGTTGGAAACTACACGGACAGCTATTTTCCTGACCACGGTATTCGCTTTATCGCCGTGAATGACTCTATCGACAGCGAGGAGGGCGAAAGCGAGATCGCGCCCTTCAAAAATATTCTCAATGAGATGTATGCACGGGATATTTCCAAAAAGATTCGCTCGTCCCATCGTCTGCGTGGCAATATGGGCGAGCCGTTATCCCAGCCGCCTTACGGGTATCAAAAGAGCCCTGAAAACAAAAAGAAGTGGATCATCGACCCGGAAGCGGCGGAGATCGTAAAAAGCATTTTCAAGATGTGTCTCGATGGGAAAGGCAATGAGACCATTGCCCGCATTTTGCAGGAACAGAAAGTCCTCGTCCCAATGGCCTATTGGCAGAGCAAGGGGCTTCCGAGAGGCGGCAAAAAGACGCAGCCGAATCCGTACAGGTGGTGCAAGACCACAGTGCAGAAAATCCTCTCTCAGCAGGAATACTGCGGCGATGTTATCAATTTCAAGACCTATTCCAAGTCCTTCAAGAATAAACGGCGGTATGATAACGACCCAGAGAATTGGATGATCTTCAAGGATGTTCACGAGCCGGTTATTGCCAGAGAGGACTTTGAGAAGGTGCAGGCTCGCATTGCCAAGACGAAACGCCGTGCACCGAAACCGCATAATGGGCAGAAAAGTATCTTTGCTGATCTGCTGTTCTGCGGCGACTGCCACACAAAGCTGCGCTACCACACCAACACCATCAACAAGGATATTCACTATTTTGTGTGTGCCAACAACAAGGTGGACTACCGGGGAAGTTGTCCCGGACGGCACTATGTGCGGGCGGACGCCATTGAGCAGGTGGTAATGTTGGAGCTGCGGAGGATGGCAGAATATCTGAGCGACGACGAAGATGCCTTTGCCGAGCTGCTGGCCAGAAAGACCGACAAGGAGCTTTTAAGGGAACAAAAGCGCTGCGAGGAGGAACTGCAAAAGGCGATGACCCGGAACGATACCGTTTCCCGGCTCTATGAAAAGCTCTATGAGGATAATGCAATCGGAAAGGTCAGTGATGAGTGGTTTATGCAGCTGTCCCATAAGTATGAGGTGGAGCGAATGGAGCTAAAAAGCAAGATCACCGCCCTTCGCAAGAAGCTGTCCGAATCCGGAAAGCAGCAACAGCAGCGGGAGGGCGTCATCCTCGCCGTGCGGCGATTTATGCAGATGGACTACCTGACAGCGCCGCTGTTGCGAGAGCTGATCGACCACATTGATGTGTTTGAAACTGAGGGCACTGGTAAAAATCGTACCCAGCGGATCGTGATCTACTACCGCTTTGTTGGCTATGTGGAAATCCCGGCAGCGCAGAGACATCCGCATTACAAAGCGGATACTCGTCAAGGTGTTGCCATCGAATATCTTACAGAGTCAAGAACGGCATAACGAAAAGGAAGCAGACCACCGCCTGCTCCCTGCATCAAACCGTATCAAAATGAAAAAATCGAGTATTCATAAAGTCAAATCCCTTATGAATACTCGATATGGTCCGAGTGACAGGATTCGAACCTGCGGCATCCTGCTCCCAAAGCAGGCGCGCTACCAACTGCGCTACACCCGGTTATTCAGTTTATTTATCCAGCTGGTCGTATTCTCCCAAACCACCCGTGCTACCAACTGCGCCACACCCGGTTGTATTATTTTATTTTATATTGCTACACTCATTGGCTTTCTGCTTTCAATCCGCGGCGCTTCCCTCAGAAACATAGTCGCGCAACGCGGGACCCCGAAAAGGCTTGCCTTTTTGGGGAGAGGACGAGGGGCGTAATGAATGAGTTTTCGCCAAAGGCGGAAACGAATGATATGGAGCAGCTGAGGACGATGAAGCGCTCGCTCCGCTCCTTGTTTCTTCACCTCGGAGCAATGCCTTCATCCGCCACCGGCGGCGGCATTCCTCCTCGCCCAACTGCGCCACACCCGGTTTTATTATTTTATTTTATATTACTGCACTTATTGACTTTCTGCTTTCAATCCGCGGCGCTTCCCTCAGAAACATAGTCGCGGCTCTTCGTCCTACAGAGGGACAGCCTCCGCAAAAGCCGTTCAAATTTACTCGTGATATTTTACCTTTTTTAGCCCGATTTGTCAACCTGAAAGCCATGCGCTTGCGCTCTTTTCGGCAGGTTTTGCGTTTCATTCCCCTAAAAATGCTTTTCGTACCGTTTTTAATATTTTTTCTGATAAGTGTGTTATAATTCAATCAACATGAAAGGAGAAGCAAAATGAACGGAAAAATCATCAGAAGGCTTTTTGCCGTCGTTACCGCACTCACAATGCTCGCCATGACCGCCTGCAGTTCTTCGAACGGCCATGCTCAGCCGGGAAGCACCCGGAGCTCGGAGCACGGCGGCACAAGCGGCACCAACTCATCGGATACCGCGGATACCCACGAAACCGCCGAAGCGCCCACCAAAAAAGTCGTGCTCACAACCGAAAAAAGCTACTCGGACGACCGCGCGCTGTATGAAGCTTTTTTGAAAACGAAATCGTGGCGCGACTCAGTCGCCATGCGCGTCGAGACTGCAAGCGAATACACCTATAATTACGATGACTTCAACTGCGGGAAGTTCTACTACGACCTCGACGGCGACGGCAGGCTTGAGCTGTTCATATGCCTGAGCTATCAGCGCGAAAATCTTCAATACAGCTTTCCCTACATTCTCGACATAAAAGGCGACACCGTATTCAGCGCATACGAATTTCAGCCCACCTGCCCGACAAGATTTTCAAACCACATAACGCTTCTTCAGGGCACGGACAAAAACTACTATTTCGTCATCGACTCGAACGACGGAGGGATATATACCGCGGCGGGCAAATATCTCTATCTCGACAAAAAGCTCGTTCACGTTGACAGCGTCCACGCATATAACACTACCGGCTCTCTCGATTCAAGCAGCCCGGGTATGTACTATGTCAGCGACGGAGCCGATCTGTATTTGAACAACGTCATAAAGGATTGGAAAGCCGGTGCGGTCAACGGGGTCAAATGCGTTGACGAGAGAACCTTTGACTCTCGCAAAGACGCTCTTTACAAGGGCACTCAAATAGTATATTACTTCAGCTGACAGCATATTTCCGTAACCTGACAAGCGGGCGGTGAATACTCTGTAATATGACTTTTCGGGAGGCGTATTATGGGTAACATCGGCTATTTTCTCGGGTGCAGCTCGCCCGAGGGCTTTCATTCGTTTTTCGGCGAGCTGTGCCCCGCTCATTCGGGCGGGTACACATATATAATAAAGGGCGGTCCGGGCACGGGGAAATCGAGCCTGATGAAAAAGATAAACGCCGCCCTGACCGACGCGGGAATCGGGACGGAGCTAATATACTGCTCGTCCGACCCCGCCTCGCTCGACGGCGTGTATGCGCCCGCTCTCAACTGCTTAGTAGTTGACGGTACTCCCCCTCACACGCTCGAGCCGAAATATCCGGGCGCCGCGCAGGAAATAATCGACTTGGGCAAATTCTGGGATAAAAACATTCTGCGCTCGCGGCGTGACGAAATCATCTCTCTCAGCGACGAAAACGCGGCATATCACCGCAGATGCAGACGTTTTCTCGAGGCCTCGGCTCTCTTGCGCGAGGATATTCTGCGCCTGACGCTCGCCTGCGCCGACACGGCAAAAATAAAGCGCACGGCATCGCGTATAGCGGCGCGCGAGTTCGGCGCTCCTGCGGGGCGTATCGGCGAGGAGCGGCACATAAATTTGTCCGCCGTCACGCCGGACGGGATAACCTTTTTTAATAAAACCGTTGAGGCGATGTGCGAGAAAGTCTATGTCATAGAGGACGAAAACGCGGCGTGCTCATCGGCGCTGCTCTCCCTGCTGCGCGGCTATGCGCTGTCGGGCGGGCACGATATAATCGCAAGCCCCTGCCCGCTCGACCCGAGCGGCGAACCGGAGCATCTGCTCATTCCCGCGCTGTCGCTCGGCTTCGTGACCTCAAACAGGCTGCATGAGGCGGAGCTTGACGGAGCCGTGAAAATAAACTGCGCGCGCTTCACCGACCGCGCCGCGCTTCGCCGCCGTCTGCCGCGGCTGAACTTCACAAAAAAGGCCTACGGCGAGTTTATCGCCGAGGCGGCGGACTCGCTCAAGAGCGCAAAGGAAATTCACGACAAATTGGAGAGCATATATATCTCCGCCATGGACTTCTCGCACATGGATGAGCTTGCAAAGAGAATTGCCAAAGATATGCTTTCGAGAAGAGACGCTTAAAACAAAAAAATCGGGAAAAAATAAAGGCCATAATCCACGCTTTGTGAATTATGACCTTTGTCATTTTGCTCTGCGGTCAGCGGAAACGCGGCCGTCTTATCAACTGCGGGAAAAATTATTCGCCGACAACGTTGACAGCTCTGAGCTTGCTGGAATCCTTGGGATCCGGCTCGACCTCAAAGGTGACCTTCTGACCCTCGGTAAGAGTTCTGTATCCGTCTGCAACGATAGCGGAGAAATGTACGAAAACATCGTCGCCGCCCTCATCGTTAGCGATGAAGCCAAAACCTTTTTCTGCGTTGAACCATTTGACTGTACCCTTCATTGCGGTACCTCCGTGAAAAAATTTGCATTCTATATTATATGTTGTGCAATGGGCCCGCACATTTTCTCGAACCATCAAACGCAAACGGTCAATGGCTTACAAAAAATATGCGAGTCCACAGAAACATTTGTCAGAATACGCAAATAATTATATAATCCCGTTTCGCCTTTGTCAATAGCAATTTTGTCGAATAATCACGAAAGCCCGATAAAAATTTACAAATTGTTAATTGACAAAATATGTCATTTAGGATATGATAAATGTAATCCATTGGGGAGTAGCTATGGGCAAAAGTCCATCTTGCTGTCACCAACCGTCGTGCAGGCCGCAATAACCGACCGAGCCCGGCTGGCAGCAGACATATGCGTTCAGGCGTGTTTGAGGCAAGACCTTTGGCAGACATAGTCTGTCGAAGGTCTTTTTTGTTTAACCGAAAGGGAGGCATAAAAATTGAAGTACTATCTTGAAGACGTCCGCGAGGTGTTTAAGCGGACGGAGAGCTCGGAAAACGGACTTTCGCAGTCCGAGGCAGAACGCCGTCTTGAGAAATACGGCAAAAACAAATTGGCGCAGGCAAAGCAGAAATCGCTCGTCAGGCGGTTTTTTGAGCAGCTTGCAGACCCGATGATAATCATCCTTATCGTCGCCGCGGTCATATCCGCCGTGACGACAGTCTACGAGGGCAAGGTCTCCGGCTCGCCGTCCTTCCCTACGGACACCGTGATAATCCTCGCCGTTGTGCTCATAAACGCCGTGCTCGGCGTCTTGCAGGAGAGCAAGGCGGAAAAGGCTATCGAGGCGCTTCAGGAGATGAGCGCGGCGACCTCCAAGGTCATACGCGAGGGCAAAATCATGACCGTCAAGAGCGAGGATCTGACCGTCGGCGACGTTGTTGTGCTCGAGGCGGGCGACGCTGTTCCCGCGGACTGCCGCATATTCGAGAGCGCCAGCCTTAAAATAGAGGAGGCTGCGCTGACGGGCGAGAGCGTGCCCGTGAGCAAAATTATCTCCGTTCTCGGCGCGGGCGACGGCGGCGATATTCCGCTGGGCGACAGAAAGAACATGGCGTATATGGGCAGCGCCGTTGTCTACGGACGCGGCAAGGCCGTTGTCACCGACACGGGCATGAATACCGAGATGGGCAAGATAGCCGACGCCATAACAAAGGCGGAGGACGGACAGACCCCGCTCCAGAAAAAGCTTGCGGGGCTCTCTAAGACGCTCACCTTCCTTGTGCTGGGAATCTGCGTTTTCATCTTCGCGTTCTCGCTGTTCATGGAGCGCTCCACTCTCGCGGGCGGCGATCCCGCGCTGATATTCAAGAGCGTTATCGACGTGTTTATGGTAGCCGTCAGCCTCGCCGTTGCCGCCGTTCCCGAGGGACTTGCGGCGGTGGTCACTATCGTGCTGTCGATAGGCGTTACGAATATGTCGAAGAAAAATGCGGTTATCCGCAAGCTCACCGCTGTTGAGACGCTCGGCTGCGCGCAGATAATCTGCTCCGACAAGACAGGCACTCTCACGCAGAACAAGATGACCGTCGTCGATCATTACGGCGACGAAAAGCTGCTCGCAAGAGCCATGTCCCTCTGCTCCGACGCGCAGGAGGATTCCGACGGACTCGTGATCGGCGAGCCCACGGAGGCGGCTCTCGTCAGCTACGCGATAAGCCTCGGACTTCATAAGGGCGAGCTGAAAAGCGACAGTCCCAGAATCGGCGAAGCTCCGTTCGACTCCGGCAGAAAGATGATGTCCACCGTCCACAAGACATCGGACGGCATTATTCAATACACAAAGGGTGCTCCCGATGTTGTCGTCGACCTCTGCACCCACGCCTTTATCGACGGAAAAATCGTTCCGATGACCGACGAGATAAGGGCGACAATAGCCTCGGAAAACAAGAGGATGGCGGATAAGGCTCTGCGCGTGCTCGCGGCGGCGATGAGAAAATACGACTCCGCGCCCGACGATTTTTCGCCCGAGGCGCTCGAGCATGATCTTATATTCATCGGCCTTACAGGCATGATAGACCCCGTTCGCCCGGAGGTCAAGGCGGCTATAGAGGAGTGCCGCGGCGCGGGCATAACCCCCGTTATGATAACCGGCGACCATAGGGACACCGCCGTTGCCATCGCCTCGGAGCTCGGCATACTCACCGACCCCTCGCAGGCCATAACCGGCGCGGAGCTCTCCGCGATGAGCGACGAGGAGTTCGCGGACAGAGTCGAGAATATATATGTATACGCGCGCGTGCAGCCCGAGCACAAGACGAGAATAGTCAACGCCTGGCGCTCAAAGGGCAAGATAACCGCCATGACGGGCGACGGAGTCAACGATGCGCCGTCGATAAAGAGCGCGGATATCGGAATAGGCATGGGCATAACCGGCACGGACGTCACGAAGAACGTCGCCGACATGGTGCTCACGGACGACAACTTCGCAACTATCGTCAACGCCGTCGAGGAGGGGCGCAGGATATATGACAATATCCGAAAGGCCATTCAGTTCCTGCTCGGCTCGAACCTCGCGGAGGTGCTCGCGATATTCACCGCAACGCTTCTCGGCTTCACCATTCTCGAAGCGCCGCATCTGCTGTTCATAAACCTCGTCACCGACTGCTTCCCGGCGCTCGCGCTCGGACTCGAAAAGGCGGAGAGCGATATCATGCGCCGCCGCCCGCGCGACCCGTCGGACGGAATATTTGCAGGCGGGCTCGGCTTTGACGTGCTCTATCAGGGCGTGCTCGTTACCGCGCTGACCCTCGCGGCGTTCTTTATAGGCGAACGCTTTGAGACTGGGCACTGGGCGTTCATGAACATCGCACAGTGCGAGCAGGGCATGACCATGGCATTCCTCACCATGTCGATGTGCGAGATATTCCACTCGTTCAATATGCGCTCGCAGCGCGGCTCGGTCATAAAGATGAGCCTTCGCGGCAGCCACAACCTGCCCCTGTTCGCTGCTATGGTGGCGTCGCTCGTGCTGACTACGGCGGTTATTGAGATACCGTTCCTCGCAAACGCCTTCGGCTTCACTCCGATAGGCTTCGCCGAATATGCGACATCGCTCGCCCTCGCGTTTTCGATAATCCCGATAGTCGAGATAATCAAGGCCGTTCAGCGTGCCGCAGCGAAAAGAAAAGCCTCCAGATAATATAATAATTTGACATTTTTCGACAAAAAGATAATTTTTTATTGAATACGCCTTGACTTTTCCCCGAATATGATATCATTTATTGATGTACCAATGGGGAGTAGCTATGGGGATTATCCTATCTGTTTGCCAACAATCTCGCTTCGGCTGGCAGCAGACAGACGGCCTTCAGGCGTTTGATGCAAGACCTTTGGCAGATAATACTGTTGAAGGTCTTTTTTCAATCTTTTCCTGCGCTCTCTGCCATACCCGAGGGACTGCCGACAGTCGTCACGATAATCCTTTCCATAGGCGTTACCGCGATGAGCAAGAGGCAGGCTCTTATCCGTAAGCTTACCGCAGTTGAGACTCTCGGCTGCACTCAGATAATCTACTCCGACAAGACGGGCACTCTGACCCAGAACAAGATGACCGTCGTCGATCATTTCGGCGACAATGAGAAGCTCATAGCCGAGGCTATGGCTCTTTGCACCGACGCTCAGATAGACGACGCCGGCAAGGTCACGGGCGAGCCCGCCGAGGCCGCTCTCGTCGGATACGCCTATGCCCTGGGCATGAGCAAGAATGACCTCGTCAAGGCGAGTCCCAGAATCGGCGAAGCTCCGTTCGACTCCGGAAGAAAGATGATGTCCACCGTCCATAAGACGGCTTCCGGCATAGTTCAGTACACAAAGGGCGTCGCCGACATGGTTCTCGCGGACGACAACTTCGCCACTATCGTCAACGCGGTCGAAGAGGGCAGAAAGATCTACGACAACGTCTGCAAGGTGCTTCAGTTCCAGCTTTCAACGAATATGTCCGAGGTTATAATCATGTTCGTTGCCTCTATCCTCAACTTCCAGCTTCTCGAGCCCGTTCGCCTGCTTTGGATAAACATGGTCACCGACTCCCTGCCCGGCCTTGCGCTCGGTATGGAGAAAGCCGAGGGCAACCTGATGAAGAGAAAGCCCAGAGCGACTACGGACGGCATATTCTCCCACGGCGCGGGCTTTGACATGGCATGGCAGGGCATCTACCTCGCAATAGTAGAGCTTGCCGCCTATGTCATCGGCTATCGCCTCGAGGTGGGCAGCTTCGAGAATATGTTCTTCGGCGGTGCCGACGGCTACTGCATAAACGCTATGTCCATGGCGTTCCTGACGGTCAACTTTGCCGAGATGATGTGCGCTATCAATATGCGCTCGCGCACAGGCTCCATCTTCTCTAAGAGTATGTTCAAGAACATGAACTGGTGGCTCGTCGGTTCGTTTGTCGTAACAACGGCGCTGACCCTCATTGCCGTATACCTCCCCGGTCTCTCCGACGAGGTCTTCGATATCGAGCGCGGCACTTTCCAGATCAATGAGCTGCTTATTTCCGCGGGTCTCGCGGCCTCCACTATCCCGGTATTCGAGATAGGAAAAGCTATCAGACGTGCGGTTGAACGCAAAAAAGAGAGAAACGCTGCATAAATATTAATTTAATCCGAGTATCCCCTGCGTCGAGCGGCGCGGGGGATATTTTATTGCGGGCAGTATTTTTGTCAGGGGCTGCGGCGAATCTGCGGTCTTTATTTTTATATCCGAAACAAACATTATTCGGAAAGCACTTCGATGTGACAAAGCATAGTATTTTTCTATTCTTTTGCGTCCCTGCGTCCCGTCTAATCTGTTTATATAACATTAATGAATATATTTTCAATTTTTTATTGAAATCTATAGTTATGTATGCTATAATTTCCTCAAAACTGTGGTTATTTTTTATGCAGTAAATCTAAACGCGCGGCGGCGCTTTGATAAGGAGGACTTTTTTTGAAAGCCTATAACGCGAAAGACATAAGAAATATCGCCATTGCAGGCCATGGCGGAAGAGGAAAAACTACCCTTGCGGAGGCCATGCTCTACACCGCGAAGGCTACAGACAGACTCGGCAGAGTCGCCGACGGCACCACCGTGCTCGACTTTGACGCCGAGGAGAAAAAGAGAAAGGCCACGGTATCAACCGCTGTTGCCGCTATAGAGTGGAACGGCGCGAAGATAAATATAATTGACACTCCCGGTCTTTTTGACTTTGCGGGCGGCATGAGCGAAGGCATCCGCGCAGCGGACAGCGTGCTCATAGTCACCGCGGCGGGCTCCGGCTTCGACGTCGGCGCGGAGAAGGCTCTCAAGGCCGCGAACGCCAGAGGTATCTCGAGAATGTTCGCAATCACCCGCTGCGACGCGGATAACACCGATTTCTACAAGACCTTTGCAGCCATAAAGGAGGAGGTCGGCGCCGCTATCTGCCCCGTTATCGTCCCCCATATGGAGAACGGCAAGGTCGCATCGTATGTCAACCTCGCATCCCGCAAGGCTTTTGACTACAGCGGCGGCACTAAAAAGGAAGTCGATATGCCCTCCGACGCGCAGCTTGACGAGATGCTCGATATACTCACCGAGGCCGTCGCCTCGAGCGACGACGAGCTTATGGAGAAGTTCTTCGCCGGCGAGACCTTCACCCGCGAAGAGATAATCAAGGCTCTCAACTCCGGAGTCAGCGACGGCTCCGTTATCCCCGTATACGCCTGCGCGGGTTACACCTGCGAAGCTATCGATATGCTCCTTGACGAGATAGTATATTCCGCTCCCTCCGCAGCCGACAAGGCGGGCGAGAACGGTCTTCCCTGCGACGAGAACGGCCCTCTTGCGGCTATATGCTTCAAGACCATCGCCGACCCGTTCGTCGGCAAGATGTCCTTCTTCAAGGTCGTATCCGGCAAGATAACCGCGGACACTCCCGCATATAACTCCCGCACCGAAGAGAGCGAGAGAATGGGCAAGATAATCACCCTCAAGGGCAGCAAGCAGGAGGACGCAGCCTGCATCCCCGCCGGCGATATCGGCGTTGTGACGAAGCTTGCGGGCATAAAGACGGGCGACACTATCTGCTCGCCCAAGAACCCGATAACCCTCGAGGGCATTAAGTTCCCGACCCCCTGCCTGTCCATGGCAGTCAAGGTTCGCAAGAAGGGCGACGAAGAGAAGGTCGCGGCGAGCCTGCTCAGACTTCTCGAAGAGGATCCCACTATTTCGTTCGTCATCAACAAGGAGACCCGCGAGCAGGTGCTCTCCGGTCTGGGCGAACAGCACCTTGACGTTATCGTATCCAAGCTCAAGAACAAGTTCGGAGTTGAGGTTGACCTCAGCGTGCCGAAGGTTGCATACAGAGAGTCCATCCGCAAGAAGGTCGAGGTTCAGGGCAGACATAAGAAGCAGTCCGGCGGACACGGCCAGTTCGGCGACGTCTTTATCCGCTTCGAGCCCTGCGAGAGCGACGATCTCGTTTTCGCCGAGGAGGTTGTCGGCGGCTCCGTGCCGAAGAACTTCTTCCCCGCAGTCGAAAAGGGTCTGCGCGACAGCGTCAAGAAGGGCGTGCTTGCAGGCTACCCGATGGTCGGCTTAAAGGCTACTCTCTATGACGGCTCTTATCATCCGGTCGACTCGTCCGAAATGGCGTTCAAGACCGCTGCCAACATAGCCTACAAGAACGGTATTCCGCAGGCTAACCCCGTTATCCTCGAGCCCATCGGCACTCTGAAGGCCTATATGCCCGATGAAAATCTCGGCGACATCATGGGCGACGTCACCAAGCGCCGCGGCCGCGTGCTCGGCATGGGTCCGTCCGACGAGCCGAAGATTCAGGAGCTCATCGCGGAGGTTCCCATGGGCGAGATGGGCGACTTCTCAACAGTCCTGCGCTCCGTGACCGCCGGCAGAGGCTGGTTCTCCCTCGAGTTCACCCGCTACGAGGACGCACCGCCCGTAGTCGCGCAGAAGGTCATCGACGAAGCCAAGGCTGCCGAGGCCGAGTCCGACAAATAAACATAAAAAAACAGAGAGAGCTGTCAAAAGGCAGCTCTCTCTTATTGCCGTGAAAAAACGGGACTGTCGCGTTTAGCCGCAGACAGTCCCATATTTTATTTTTTTACACCGTTGCGAAGCGTCGTTCCGTCATAAGTCTTTATGACGTAATCGACAGCGCCGCCGGTATCCGTTATCAGCATACTGTCGCTGCCCGCTATACTCGCGTATATATTATCTACATCTATATCGACGGTGTAGCTCCATGTGCCGCTGACTATCGTTCCGCTGACATTATCGATTTTGATAACGACCTTGCAGTCGTCATATCTGAGCGTAATGCTGCCCTTTGAGGTGTCCACCTTGATGCTCGGCATCTCGTCAAAGACTCTGTCAAGGTTGCCTACCGTGCCGACAGTTCGCCCGACAGGCCCCTGATGCTCATCCTTTGTGTTCTGATCATCCTGCTGTGTTCTGACATTCAGGGTCACTATAGTATAGTTGCCGTAAGCGACGGCATTCGCCGAAATGAGGTCGCTCGACTTAATTTCATCGGGCACTCCGGGCACTTCGTTCACAGGCGTGCTGTTCGCCGCGAGCGCCGCAGAGGCTATGCCCGTAAACAGGGAGAGCATTCCCTTTTGGAAGCTGTTGCGCGGAGTGTAGTCAACGCGCTTTATCGACATAAGCTGCGTGGCGTCTATGCTCTTTGTGTTCGCAGCCGCCGCCTTGTAATATCGGAGCACCTTAGAGGTATTGGTGGAGTTGAGCCCGCTGTGAACATTAATAGCCTCGGGCTTTGTCGTGCCGGATGAGCCGGTCTGCGCCGAGGGTCTTGGGCCGACGGTAGTCGGCTCGCCCGTTGTGTTCTCTCCTTCCGGTTTTGTCGACTCTGTCACTGTGCCCGAGTCTACCGTTACCGACGGCTCCTCGGTTGAGGAGTCGGAGTCGCCGTCCTTTATCTTGCACGCCGAGAAGGAAAAGAGCAATATTGCCGCAAGCACTGCCGCAGCGAATCTCAAAAGCTTTTTATCCATTCTTCTCCCTCCCGTAGTATTTATTCCCGGATTTATATTTTAAGCTATCGGCGCAGTCAGGTCAAGAAAAATCTTATAAAAAAGTGTATATAATAATTAACTTTTAATAAAGTCGGCGGAATCTTGCTTTTTCGTTAAAAGACAGCAAAAAGCCGCCCGCCTGAAAAAGACGGACGGCTTCGGTTTTTCGGTTATCAGCCCTTCGCGGTATACGAGAAAGCGACGATACCCTTGAGGTTGTTTACGGAGACGCCAGAGACCTTGATGCCGTTTGCATAGACGTTGACATCATAAACCCAGCTGCCCTCGACGATCTTGCCGGTGGTGTTGTCGATTTTGACAACGACCTTGCAGTTGGTGTAGGTCAGCTCTATCTTGCCGTCCTTGTAGTCAACCTTGAGTCCGAGCTCCTTTATAGCTCTGTCAACATCGCCGAGAGTGCCGACCGCACAGCCGACGGAACCGACATGGTTGCTCTCCTTGGGACCCTGAGGCTGATCCTTGACGTTGAAGGTTATGGTGGTGTAGTTGCCGTCGGTCACTGCGCTCGCGCTCTTCATGTGGCTCGCCTTCATACCCGAGGGGTTGCCGGGGATATCGGTGCGATCCTTGGAGTTTTTGCTAAGGGCTTTTGCTATCCTATCTTGAGCCACTTTAAAAATGGCTCCGAGAAATCCGCTTGCGGTTATCTCGCCCTTGAGGGACATACTCTGCTTGCCGCTCTTGAACTGCTTTGTCTTGGCGATAGCCGCCTGATAAGCCTTGATGCAGGCCGCAGCATCGTTGGTATTGAGATCCTTTGAGGGAGTCACGGTGCTGCCGCCGGACGGGGTCTTGTTTTCGGAGGGCTTGACAGCGTCTGTCTCATCGGAGGTGCTGCCCTCGTCGGATGCCGCCTCGGAGGAGATCTCCTCACCGGTCACGTCACCCGCCTGCTCTGAGGTCTGAGCGTCGGCCGCAGCGGTTGTATCGTGGTTCTTGTCGGTCTTCTTGCAGGCCGCAAACGAAAAAACGAGCACAGTCGCAAGGATTATTGCAATAATCTTCTTCATCTTTTCCACTCCTTTGGGGCTTTGTTACATATATTGTATAATTGCTGCACAAATCCGTCAATAGACAAAAAATAAAAAATCGCTTAACAAAAAGGCTTATAAATTGTTGAAATACGTCATCGTAAATCGCGGCGGCAAGAAATATTCATTTCGGCAAAGGAAATATCGCAGACAGATATTATCCTTCACCGCCGACCCGAGAAAGAAAAAGCCCTCCGCACGAAAAAGCGCAGAGGGCTGAATTTCGGAGAGTTATGCGAGTATCTCGCCCATGAGGCCGGGAGTTGCGCCTGCGGCGTTGGACTCGTCGGTATCGATGTGCATTGCCAGAGCGTACTTCGGGCTGACTCTGACTACCACGTCGCCGAATATGAGCGAGCGTCCGTCGGAATCGATCTTCACGCTGACAATCTGCTTGTCACTGAGACCGAACTTCTCGGCGTCCTCGGGAGTTGCATGGATATGTCTCTGCGCCGCGATAACGCCGCACTCAAGCTCTATTTCGCCCTTGGGGCCGACAAGCTTGCAGGCGCCGCTGCCCGCAACGTCGCCGCTCTCTCTGACGGGAGCGGTCACGCCTATCGAACGGGCGTCGGTGAGCGAAATCTCAACCTGATTCTCGGGACGCACGGGGCCGAGGATGGAGACCGCCGGGAAGCTGCCCTTCGGTCCGATAACGGCAACGCGCTCGTTGCTCGCAAACTGGCCGGGCTGAGAGAGCTCCTTCTTGACGGTCAGCTCATAGCCCTCGCCGAAGAGGATATCGAGAGCTTCTCTGGTGACATGTACATGGCGGGCGGAAGTTTCAACAAGAACTTTCTTTTCCATTTTAAATATCCCTCTTTTTTAATATGTTTAGAAATACAGTTTGAGGCAGGAGCTCTCCTGCCTCAAAACAGTCATTTTGTTTAATTAGTAAGCGATGTTGTAAATGGTCTTTGTGCCGAAAGGAAGCACTACCATTCCGTCGCCAAGAGGAAGGTGAATTGTCCATTTGACATCATATGTAGCATTGATAACGCGGCTGGTCTTAGCATCAACCTTAACGGTAACTGTGCCGGAGGGATACTCCATCTGAGCGGTGCCGATTTTAAAGGTTTTAGCGACAGATTTAAGCACGCCGCCGCTAAACTGATCGTTGATAACAGACGGGAGAACCACGCTGAAAACCTTCGGTGCATGACCCGAGCCGTGATGAACGTTGGAGGAAGCCTTGTCGGCAACCGTCTTTATAGTAATGGTGTAAACTCCGCCCGCCTCGGTGCAAGTTGCGCTTGCGACATCATTATCATTCGCAGCAAGCTTGCTCGACCAGGACTCGTTCTCAACAGGGAAGTTAGCCTTTATAGCCGCAGAATTGGAGAATGTTTCGGAGCCCTTGCTGTTCTTCTTGAGCTGACCGTCAACAAAGCTGTCTATACCGCCGACAAGCTTATCGACGATGGTGGGCACTCCGGTGATTTTGCCGCTTCTGTAGTTCGTCTCAGAAACTCTTGTAACGCTCTTTGCGTTGGGCTTAACGCCGTTAATGGCCTTGTTGAAATACGCAACTATCTCAGCCTTTGTCGCGGGCTTGGAAGCAGTGCTGCTGCCGCCCTGATTGCCGCCCTGATTACCGCCCTGATTGTCCTTCTTGGTCTCCTCGGGAGCTACGGTGTTGCCGGAAGCGTCGGTCTCGGCCTCGGTGGACTCGTCGCCGCTCGCGGGTTCTGCATCGGTGGACTCGTCGTTTGCAACGGTCTCGCCGTTTGCGGAAGTGTTGGGCTCGCCTGTGGTTGTGTCGCCGTTGTCCTTATCCTTCTTGCAGGCTGCAAAAGCAAAAACGAAGCAGAGAGCAAGGACAAGAGCTATGATCTTCTTTGTCATTTCTGTTACCTCCGAATATGAAATCTTCATTCAGTCGCGCTTTTTTGCGGTTTTCTCTCCCGAGCGAATGAGCACGAAAAATCAATCCACTGCTTGCGCGGTCGTATTCATTATAAAATAAAAGAGTGCAAAAATCAATGGAAAATTAAAGATTTATGAAATTTTTATCGATTGTCCTCTTTTGATTTGAGAAATTGTTCTTTGGCTCTTGATTGACGGGCGTTTTTCTGCGATAATATAGTGTATATATTTACTCAAGAAACGGAGTGCGGTTTAATGACTGATAACGAAAAACTCGCCGATCTCCTGTTCGGCCCGGACATATTGACGCCGGAGGAGTGCGAGCTGAGATACCCCCCGCGCGAGCTTCCCGAGGGGGCGCGTGTGACCCGATTCTCTCCGAGCCCGACGGGATATCTCCATATAGGCGGCCTGTTCGGCGCGCTCGTCGATTTTCTGACGGCGAGAGTCAGCGGCGGGCTGACTTATCTGAGAATAGAGGACACCGACAAAAAACGTGAGGTCGCCGACGGCGTCTCCGCGATAATCAACGGATTCAAAAATTTCGGTCTCGAATTCGACGAGGGCGTGACCGGCTTTGACACGGAAAAGGGCGACTACGGCCCTTACACGCAGAGCAAGCGCGTTGAGATATATCACGCGATAGCCAAGCGTCTCGTGCAGGAGGGCAAGGCCTACCCCTGCTTCTGCACGGCGGACGAGCTCTCCGCCATACGCGAGGAGCAGGAAAACGGCGGCGCTGCGATAACCGGATATTTCGGCAAGTGGGCGAAGTGCCGCAACCTGAGCTTTGAGGAGCAGAAGAGACGCATAGAGGCGGGCGAGCCCTATGTGCTGCGCTTTCGCTCCGAGGGCGACGAGAACAAGAGGATAGTCTTTGACGACTTGATCCGCGGCAAGATAGAGATGCCCGAGAATATAATCGACGAGGTGCTCTTAAAGAGCGACGGCGTGCCGACTTATCATTTCGCGCACGTCTGCGACGACCACTTTATGCGCACGACCCACGTCATTCGCGGCGAGGAGTGGATATCCTCCGTCCCCAAGCACATCGCGCTGTTCAAGGCCTGCGGCTACAGAGTGCCGAAATACGCGCACACTCCGCAGGTGATGAAGATAGACGAGGAGACGGGCGCAAAGCGCAAGCTCTCCAAGAGAAAAGACCCCGAGGCGGCGGTCAGCTACTTTGTCGAGCAGGGCTATCCGAAAGAGAGCGTTATAGAATACATCATGACGCTTCTCAACTCGAACTTCGAGGACTGGCGCAGGGCGAATCCCACGGAGGACTGCCGGAAATTCCCGTTTAATCTCAAGAAGATGAGCGTCAGCGGCTGCCTGTTCGACATGGCGAAGCTCAACGACGTGAGCAAGAATATTATTTCGCACATGACGGCGGACGAGGTGCTTTCAAGCGTGCTCGACTGGGCGCAAAAATACGACGGCGAGCTATATACGCTTCTCGACTCCGACCGCGACTTTGCGCGCGGCATATTCTCGATAGACCGCGACTGCCCGAAGCCGCGAAAGGATATCGCAAGCTGGGAGCAGGTCAAGGACTTCGTCTCCTACTTCTACGACGGGCTGTATACCCCCGACTACACCCTGCCCGAGAACATCGGCGCAGGCGATGCGGCGGCAATACTCGAAAAATACATCGGCGAGTTTGACATAAACGACGACAAGGACGCGTGGTTTGCGCGCATAAAGGCCATGTGCGAGCCGCTCGGCTACACGCCCAATGTCAAGGAATACAAGAAAGACCCCTCGGCGTTCAAGGGTCATGTCGGCGACCTGTCGACCGTTATCAGAATCGCCGTGACCTCGCGGCGCAACACGCCCGACCTTCATTCGATAATCAGGCTGCTCGGCGAGGACAGGGTCAGAGCGAGACTCGCCTCGGCACTCGCACACTACAAGGAGGAGATATAAATGGCGGACAGCACAAATCTCAATTCGAATTTCATAACCGACTTCATAGATGAGGATCTCGCAAACGGGGTCAACACCCGCGTGCAGACGAGATTTCCTCCGGAGCCCAACGGCTACCTGCATATCGGCCACGCAAAGGCTATTTGCATCGATTTCAGCATCGCCGAGAAGTACGGCGGCATTTGCAACCTCCGTCTCGACGACACCAACCCCTCCAAGGAGGATGTCGAATACGTCGACGCCATTAAAGAGGATATCGAGTGGCTCGGCTACAAGTGGAACGAGGTATATTATGCCTCGAGCTATTTTGACTTCCTCTACGAGTGCGCGATAAAGCTCATCAAGGAGGGCAAGGCGTATGTCTGCGACCTGTCGCCCGACGAAATACGCGAATACCGCGGCACCTTGACCGAGCCCGGCAAAAACAGCCCCTACCGCGACCGTTCGGTCGAGGAGAATCTCGACCTGTTCCGCCGCATGACCGAGGGCGAGTTTGCAAACGGCGAAAAGGTGCTCCGCGCCAAGATAGACATGGCGAGCCCGAATATCAATATGCGCGACCCCGTCATCTACAGAATAGCGCACGTCCCCCATCATCAGACGGGCGACAAGTGGTGCGTCTATCCGATGTACGATTTCGCGCATCCTCTCTCCGACGCTGCGGAGAAAGTCACCTACTCCCTGTGCTCGCTCGAGTTCGAGAATCACAGGCCGCTCTATAACTGGTTCGTCGACGCTATCGGCTTTGAAGAGCCGCCGCGCCAGATCGAGTTCGCACGTCTGAACCTCAACTACTGCGTGACGAGCAAAAGAAAGTGCCTCGAAATGGTTCAAAACGGCGTTGTCAACGGCTGGGACGACCCGAGAATGGTCACTCTCTGCGGAATGCGCCGCAGGGGCTATCCCGCCGCCGCGATACGCGACTTCATAGGCCGCGTCGGCGTGGCGAAGGCCTACAGCGTTGTTGACTACGGCCTGCTTGAGGCGTGCGTCAGAGACAATCTCAATCAGAACGCCCCTCGCGCCATGGCTGTTCTCAATCCGTTGAAGCTCGTTATCGACAACTACCCCGAGGGCAAGACCGAGGAGATAGAGGTCGAGATAAATCCCGACAAGCCCGAGCTCGGCCACCGCAAGGTCACATTCTCCCGCGAGCTCTATGTTGAGCGCGAGGACTTCATGGCGGAGCCCGTCAAGAAATATTTCAGGCTTTTCCCCGGAAACGAAGTGCGCCTCAAGAGCGCATATTATGTGACCTGCAACTCATATGATACGGATGAAAACGGCGAAGTCACCTGCCTGCACTGCACCTACGACCCCGAGAGCCGCGGCGGCGAGACGCCCGACGGCAGAAAGGTTCGCGGCACTCTGCACTGGGTCAGCGCGGCGGACAATGTAAAGGCTCAGGTGCGCCTCTACGACCGCCTGTTCAACACAGAAAATCCCGCAGGCGAGGACGGAAACGGCGATTATCTTCAGAATATCAACCCCGATTCGCTGAAAATTATCGACGGGTGCCTGCTCGAGGGCGGACTTCGCGGCGCAAAGCCGGGCGACACGTTCCAGTTCATGCGCCAGGGCTATTTCTGCGTTGACAAGGACAGCACCCCGGACAATCTCATAATTAACCGCACCGTCGCGCTCAATTCCTCATGGGATAAAAAGAAGAAATAAGCATTTTCAAGAAAGAAGGTCGGTCAGCATGAAGGCTCTCAACAGGATAGTGACTGCGCTGCTCGCGGCGGCAATTTTCCCCGTCGCATATTTCACGGATATAATCACCGTCTATGCGCACGCAAATCTCTATGACTCGAATATCGTAGAGGCACTGAGCATAAAGCGCATCGTCGAGCTTTTCACGGGAGACGGTCTTTTTGCCGGCGTTTTTAACAAGGATAATATGTCCGAGATTCCCGAGGTACTGCTTAAATTCAAGGGCAACTTCATAGCCTTTGCCGTTTGCTTCGCGCTCGCCCTGCTCATCGCGCTCGCCATTATCATTGTTGCCGCGGCGACCAATTCGAGAAAGACGACCGCCGCACTCGGCGCGGCAGGAATTTTGTGCCTCATCGGCATGAAAATAGCGTTTTCGGATATCGCGGCCGCCGTCGACGCGGGCAAGCTGACGCTGAGCTCTCTTACCGACATGGCGTTTATGAACCTCTTCGGCAAGATAGTTCTCGTAACAATGAGCACCGCGCCCGTCGTTATGGCAGTCCTGTTCCTGGCGATACTTATCTGGAATGTCTCGTTTATCCTAATCGACCTCGGCGAAGAAAAGCCAAAGAAAAAAGCAAAAGCTCGGCAGAAATAAAATTAAGGGAGTCGGTTTCGACTCCCTTTTCTTTTCGGCAAAACGACCTCCTGCGCCGTGCCGAGTTTGATAAACGGGTGCAGAGCAGTTGCAAGAGGCACGCACGTCATCCTCCCACAGTTCATGCAGCGGCTACAGCAGATGAGCTTAGCCCGCCTCTGCAGGGGAATTGCGGAAAGCTTTGCTTTGCAGGGTGCGTCGAGTCGCCGCACTCTGCAAAGAAAACAGTCGAGACAATGCGGGCGAATCCGTGCAATAACCCCTCAGACTCATCTTCGCCGAGCCGATAAACGGCGCACTTTTATATGCCTTGCAATAACAAAAACCGACCTGTGACCGGGTCGGTTTTGTCTTTCGGACACCGCTGAGCGTGTCCTTTTTCTTTGGCTTTATGGGTTTTACTTTTTGCCCTTTTTCTCTGCTGCGCCGTGGCAGGAGCCGGACATGGCGCAGTGGGCACAGTTGCAGCCGCAGGAGGATTTGCCCTTTTTCTTATTTTTTACGAGGCTGAATATTATCAGCGCCACGATAACGGCAAGTACGAGGCTTATTATAACGGTTGCGATATTGTTTGATAACCATGCAAGCATTTCGGAAGACTCCTTTCACAGCATATAGCTTGGTTTATTTTGTGACCTTTACATCGGACGCGAGCTTTGTGGCCTCTTTGTAGGGGCGCACGAGCATGAAGATTATCAGGGCGAGGAACGCGAACGCGAACACAAGGCTCACTATATCGACCGCGCCGTGAATGTTTCCGGTGAAGAGATTGCCGAACTGGTTTATCATCAGGGAGACGACATATGCGAAGCCGCACTGATAGCCTATTGCAAACCATGTCCACTTAGCGCTGTTCATCTCGCGCTTGATAGCGCCGATAGCCGCGAAGCAGGGGGCGCACAGGAGGTTAAAGACGAGGAACGAATAGGCGGTCAGACCCGTAAACGCCTTGGCAAGGGTTGCATAAACATTGCCCTCTGCACCGTAGAGGATGCCCATGGTGCCGACTATGTTCTCCTTTGCGACAAGGCCGGTTATCGAGGCGACGGCAGCCTGCCAGTTGCCCCAGCCGAGCGGGATGAATATCCAGGCGATGGCCGAGCCGACCTTTGCGAGCAGCGATTCGTCAAGCTGATCCTCCGCGAGCATTCCGAAATGTCCGTCGACGAAGCCGAAGTAGGAGGTAAACCATACGACTATAGTCGAAAGCAGGATTATCGTTCCGGCCTTCTTTATGAACGACCAGCCGCGCTCCCACATGGAGCGGAGGACGTTTTTAAGCGTCGGCCAGTGGTAGGCGGGCAGCTCCATAACGAACGGAGCGGGATCGCCCGAGAACATCTTTGTCTTTTTGAGCATGATGCCCGAGCATATAATCGCCGCCATGCCGATGAAATAGGCGGAGGTCGAGACCAGCGCCGAGCCGCCGAAGAGGGCGCCCGCTATCATGGCGATAAACGGAACCTTTGCGCCGCAGGGGATGAAGGTTGTTGTCATTATTGTCATACGGCGGTCGCGCTCGTTTTCTATGGTACGCGAAGCCATGATTCCGGGAACGCCGCAGCCCGTGCCGATAAGCATGGGGATAAAGGACTTTCCGGAGAGACCGAACTTGCGGAATACACGGTCAAGGACGAACGCTATACGCGCCATGTAGCCGCAGGCCTCAAGGAACGCGAGGAGCAGGAACAAAACGAGCATCTGGGGCACGAAGCCGAGCACCGCGCCCACACCCGCTACGATACCGTCGTTGATGAGACCGCTGAGCCAGTCGGCCGCGCCCGCCTTTTCAAGCCCGTTGCCTATAAGCACCGGGATTCCGGGCACCCACACTCCGTAGGCGGCGGGGTCGGGCTCGTCGAAGCCCTTGTTTTCGAGGTACTTGACGGCGTCAACATAGCTCATCGCCACGGTTGCCTTTTTTTCGGCCTTTGAGAGGTTCTCGGGAACTGCCGAATAGTAGGCGGTCAGGGTGTTTACGGCGAGGGTCTCCTCGTCCTCAACATCGATTGTCGCCGTATTTGCCGAGGGCTTAAACGCTTTCATCTCGGAGAGCGCTTTGTCCGCGTCGAAATCCTCCGCGCCGAAGTCAATGCCCGTGAAGGCGCCGACGGCTTGGGTGGCGGCGGTGTAGTTGTCCGCGTCGGTCGAGTAGGACTTCGAGCCGATGCCCAACAGGTGCCAGCCGTCGCCGAACACGCCGTCGTTCATCCAGTCGGTTGCAAACGAGCCGACGGAGACCATGGAGATATAGTAGACGAGGAACATAATGGCCGCAAATATCGGCAGTCCGAGCCAGCGGTTAGTGACCACCTTGTCGATTTTATCGGAGGTCGAAAGCTTGCCGACGTTCTTCTTTTTGTAGCAGGCCTTGATTATCGAGGCGATATAGACATATCTCTCATTGGTGATAATCGACTCCGCGTCGTCGTCCATCTCTTTTTCGACCTCTTTAATGTCGCCCTCGATGTGCTCAAGGGTCGCCTTGTCGAGGTTGAGCTTTGCAAGCACCTTGTCGTCGCGCTCAAAAATCTTTATGGCGTACCATCTCTGCTGCTCCTCGGGGAGTCCGTGGACGGCGGCCTCTTCAATGTGCGCGAGAGCGTGCTCGACGGAGCCCTCAAAGGTGTGCATCGGGAGGGTCTTTGTGTTCTTCGCCGCCTCGATTGCCGCCTCGGCCGCAGTCATGACTCCGTCGCCTTTTAACGCGGATATCTCGACTATTTTGCAGCCGAGCTGACGGGAGAGCTCCTCAACATTTATCTTGTCGCCGTTTTTCCTGACGACGTCCATCATGTTGATCGCTATAACAACGGGGATGCCGAGCTCGGTCAGCTGGGTGGTGAGATAGAGGTTTCTCTCGAGGTTCGTGCCGTCGATTATGTTGAGTATGGCGTCGGGGCGCTCGTCTATGAGATAATTTCGCGCCACGACCTCCTCAAGTGTGTAGGGCGAGAGCGAGTATATGCCGGGGAGATCGGTTATTACAACGCCGTCGTGTTTTTTGAGCTTTCCTTCTTTTTTCTCCACCGTAACGCCCGGCCAGTTTCCTACGAACTGATTCGAGCCGGTGAGAGCGTTGAACAGTGTGGTTTTACCGCTGTTGGGGTTACCCGCAAGAGCAATACGCAAATCCATTTTGACAGCCTCTCTTTCTTTAAAGTAATCTGAGCTCAGGTCTTATTCGACCTCGATCATGTCGGCGTCGGCCTTTCGCAGCGAGAGCTCATAGCCGCGCACCGTAATCTCCACGGGATCGCCGAGAGGCGCGACCTTTCGGATATAGACCTCCACGCCCCTGGTAAGTCCCATGTCCATGATTCGGCGCTTGGTTGCGCCCTCTCCGTGGAGCTTTACGACCTTGACGGTCTCGCCTATTTTAGCTTGCCTCAGTGTTTTCATTACCCGTATCCTCCTTTTTCAATTTAGTCTCGGAGATGCCGCAGCCGACGGGCGCAGCACCGTATGAACCGCGCAAAAGCGCCGTCATATCATGATTTTTTTCGCCATCTCTTCGCTTATCGCGACGCGCGACTCCTTGACGTTGACTATGACGTTTCCGCCCAGAGCGTTGACCACCGTGACCGTGCCGCCGACAACGAAGCCGAGATTTTCGAGATGCTGTTTTATCTCGGGGCTTCCGCCTATCTTTCTGATAATATTTTCTTCGCCTATCTGTGCGAGCATCAAAGGCATCATGCCGAGAACCTCTTTTCACTTTGTTTTCTTAATTAGCTAAGGCTAACCGAACAGCCTTAAAAATAGTTAGCGCTCGCTAACCGTGATATATGTTACGCCCGCACAACGCGTCTGTCAAGGGATTTTTTCGTTTTTTTTTGCCGCGAAACGCAATTTCGGCGACATACACAAACAATTAGCCTTTGCTAACTGCTTGCTTTGGATATTTCACACATATAGCGAGACCTTGATTTTTTTTTTAGTAAGTGATATCATAAAATTACTATACACTGCACGGGAGGAAAAAATATGCACCTTCAGGAATCGGGCGAAATGTATCTCGAAACTATATATGTGCTTTCAAAAAACGGCGTTGTGCGCTCGCTCGACGTCGCGGAATATATGGGCTTTTCAAAGCCGAGCGTCAGCCGCGCCGTGGGGCTTTTGAAGCAGGGCGGCTATCTTATCATGGACAGGGACGGTTCTCTGACCCTCACCGAGGATGGGCTCGGCGTGGCGAAAAAAATATACGAGCGCCACACCCTGCTCTCTGATTTTCTCGTCCGCCTCGGCGTTGACGAAAAGACGGCGGCGGAGGATGCGTGCAAGATAGAGCACGACATCAGCGACGAGTCGTTCGCCGCGATAAAGAGACACGTAAAAACCGGCACAGGGCTGAAATAACCGAAAAAGATACGAGGTTTTTCGAAAGGAGAATCATCGTGGCTGTACAGGTATATAACTTCCGAGTGACATATGAGGAATGCGGCAACCGCATATGGCGGGACATCGCGGCGTCGTCGAATTACACGCTTGCCGACTTGGGCTGCGCCATCCTCGCAACCTTCGGCACTCTCGCGTATCATCTTTTCGAGATGAGCTTTAAGGGTGTGACGTATTTTCTCTCAGAGAAGGAAATTCCCGACACATATGCCGACGGCAACAAAACGTTCGCCCTTCTCTTTGACTGCAAGCTAAGCACTCTGGGAATGGAAATCGGCGAGAGCATAAAGATGATTTACGACTTCGGCTGTGAGCAGCATTTTGACATCAGGCTCACGGGAATCGAGCCGATGCCGAAGGGACACGGCAGAGCATATCCGAAAATTCTTGCGGGAGAGGGTAGGAGTATAGTTGACGATATGCCCGCCTATGAGCTGCTCGAAATAATAAAGAAAATCGACGCGGGAGAGAGCTCCGGAATTTATTATTCAAGACACGGCATCTCATCGCAGTACAAAGGCCCCGAATGGGATTACAGAGGCTACGATCTCGAGCTTGACAACCTCCTTTTCAAGGGCGAGACAAACCTCATCCGCGAGGGATACGATGAGTGCCGAGACGGATATTAACGGAATTTGCCGCACAGCGCGGGTACAGTTATCAAAAAGCGCATCCTCTGAAATTCGGCCATTAAAATAAAATCAGAGCAACAAAATAACCCCGGAAAACTCCGGGGTTTTCTTATTATATCTCACTGTGCCAGTCCGAGCTTCTTTGCCATTTCGGCAGTCTTGAGCTCGAGCAGCTTGGACACTCCGTCCTCCTGCATTGTGACTCCGTAGAGGACATCTGCCTCCTCCATAGTGCCGCGTCTGTGCGTGATGAGGATGAACTGCGTGTTCTTCGTCATGCGGCGGGCATACTGCGCGTAGCGCGTAACGTTGACATCGTCGAGCGCAGCCTCGACCTCGTCGAAGAAGCAGAACGGCGCGGGCGTGACCTTGAGAATGGAGAACAGCAGCGCGATAGCCGCAAGTCCTTTTTCGCCGCCCGAAAGCAGGTCTATATTCTGAACATTCTTGCCGGGGGGCTGAACCTTTATCTCAATGGCGCATTCGAGCACGTCGAGCGGATTTTCGAGTATAAGCTCCGCCTTTCCGCCGCTGAACAGCTCCGAGAAGGTCTGACCGAATATACTGTTTATGCGGTCAAACTGCTCTCTGAAGCGCTCCGACATCTTGCCCGTGAGGTCGCCTATCAAGGCGAGCAGCTCCGCGCGCGAGCTCTCCACATCGTCTATCTGCGTCTTCATGAACTCGTAGCGCTCGGAGACCTCTTTATATTCCTCGATAGCGCCGACATTGACGTTGCCGAGGGCTCTTATCTTGTTCTTTATATCATTCAGGTCGCGCTGAGCCTTCTGCGCGTCCTCTATGACTATGCCGAGCTCCTCTGCCTCGCGGCGCGTGAGCTGATATTCGTCATAGAGCTTGTTCTGCGCGTTTTCAAGCTCGCGCTGCATTGAGTCGCGGCGCTCCTCGAGCCTTGCCCGTTCGCCGGACAGTCTCTCTCTCCTGTCGCTGACCGAACGCTCCTGCGAGCGCAGTTTGGTGCTCTCGCCCTCGACGCCGCTGCGCTTTCGGACGAGCTCGGATATCTCGTCTTTCTTCTGCTGCGCTTCCTCGCGCAGACCCGCAGCCTCGACCTTGAGCTGTTCGATAAGCTCGTTAGTCGCGGTCATCTGCTCCGTTATCGAATCGATCTCCGCCTTGAGCTCGTCGGCGTGACCCTCATGGGAGCTTCTGCGGCGCTTGAGCGTTCCGATAGCCTCTTCCTTAGCCTGAACATCCTTTTTGAAGGCCAGGATGCTGAGGTTTATGCTGCTCTCCATATCGGCGTTCTGCTCGCGGGTGCTGAGCAGCTCGTCGCGGCGCGAATCTATCTCTGTTATCTTTTCGGTTACGCGGTCGAGCTCCGCAGTCAGCCCGTCTATCTTCTCCTGCGCCTGCGCCCGGATTTTCTCAAGCTTCGCTGTGCGCTCTGCGGCGTTTTTCTTCTCCGCTTCGAGGTCGTTGAGCGCCGATTCGGAGGTCTCTATCTTGTCGTCTATCATGCGCAGCTCGCCCTCGCGGCGAATCTTTTCCTCCTGCGCTTTTTGAAGCTCGGCTGTCACGCCGTCATATTCGGCCTGCGCCGCCGAAACCTCTCCGGAAAGCTCCTTATATTTTTCCTGCCTCTCGGCAAGCTCATTTTCGAGCTTCGCAACTGTCTTTTTGAGCTGCTCTATGTCGTTACCGCGGCTGAGGATTCCCGCATTCTGACCGCGCGAACCGCCCGTCATCGAGCCGCCCGCATTCATGACCTGACCGTCGAGCGTGACGACCTTGAAGCGGTGACCGAAGCGCTTGGATATGGCTATCGCGCTGTCGATATTGTCGGCAACGGCGGTGTGCCCGAGCAGGCTTCTGATTATCGGCAGATACTCGTCGTCGCAGCGAAGGAGTCTGTCCGCCATATCTATAAAGCCCGCGCAGGAGTCGAGTCCGTCCTCTCTGAACGGGCGCGGCTTTATCGTCGTCATCGGCAGAAAGGTCGCGCGTCCCGCACGGCTCTCTTTAAGGTAGGCTATGGCGCGCTTTGCGGCAGCCTCGTCGTCGGTAACTATGTTCTGCACGGCGGCTCCGAGGGCCGTCTCGACCGCCGCGGCGTATTTCGCATCGACGGTTATCAGCTGGGACACGGGGCCGTGAATACCGCGCAGCGTTGCACGCTTTGCCTCGCGCATGACCGCCTTGACGGAGCCCGAATAGCCCTCCATGTTCTTCTCAAGATCCTCGAGCATTCTTATCCGCGCCTGCTTCTGATGGATATCGAGTGTGGCGGCGTCGAGCTCGCGGCGCAGCTTCTCCGCCTTTTCGGCGCGGGAGCGCACTATCATGGAGTAGCCGTCTATCGAATTTGAAAGTGATTCTATGTTTTCAAGGCACGCATCGAGATTTTTTCGGCTGACCTCAGCCTGCTCGCGAAGGGCGTCAAGCAGACCGCCGCGCGAGGCTATGACCTCGTCAACGGTGCTCATGCGCGCTGCTATTTCCTCCGCGGAGGAACGCGCCGTGCTCTGCTCGATTCTCGCCGCGGAGAGGGCTTCGTTTACGGTTTTCGCCTGCGCCTCAGCGCTGTCGCGTTCTGCGGTTATCGCACTTTCCTGCTCCTTGAGCTTGCCGGTGCTGTCAAGCAGCTCGAGCAGCTGCAAGCGGCAGTTTTCAATCTGCCCGTTTATCTCGGCTATCTCTTTTTCTGCGACCGTTATCTGGTCGTCAAGGTGCTGCTCTGTGGCAGTCGCCGCCTCCATGTCGCGCTGTATTCTCTCTATCGTTTCGCGGTTATGGGAAAGGTTGTTGCGCTCAACGGCTATTCTGCCGTCAACCGCAGTCGCCTGCTCCTCGTCGGAGGCTGCCTTCGTGCGCAGCTCCTCTATCTGCACGGTTATTCCGCTGCCCGTGCTCATCAGCTCCTCTATCTGAGCCGATATTCTCTCCAGCTCGCGCTCCGCCTGCTCATAGTCGGCGGCGGCGAGAGATATTTTATCCTCCTGCGCCCTCAAGCCCTCGCGGGAGCGCTCTATCGTCTTGAGCCAAAGACCTATCTCCAGCTCCTTCTTTTCCCCTGCGAGAACCAAGAACTTCTGCGCCTTTTCGCTCTGCGTTTTGAGCGGCCCGACACGGCCTTCAAGCTCGGTCAGTATATCGCGCAGGCGCACGAGGTTTTCCTCCGCCTGCTCGAGTCTGCGCGTCGCGTCCGCCCGGCGGTATCTGAAATGGGAGATTCCCGCCGCCTCCTCGAGCATATCCCGCCTCTGCGGGGAGCGTGACGATATAAGGTCGGCGACTCTGCCCTGGCTGACCATGGAGTAGCCGTCGCGCCCGAGTCCCGTGTCCATAAACAGCTCATGGATATCGCGCAGACGCACCGTCTCGCCGTTCAGCTGATATTCGCTCTCACCCGAGCGGTAATAGCGGCGGGTGACGGAGACCTCGTCCTTGTCGCAGTTATTCAGGGTGCGGTCGGCGTTATCGAGGCGCAGAGTGACCTCGGCAAAGCCCATCGCCTTTCTGAGCGACGTGCCGCCGAATATGACGTCCTCCATTTTCGAGCCGCGCAGGCTCTTTGAGGACTGCTCGCCGAGAACCCAGCGAACGGCGTCGGAGATATTGCTCTTACCGGAGCCGTTGGGGCCTATGACGGCGGTTATGCCTTTGCCGAATTCAAGAGTCGTCTTGTCGGGAAAGGATTTGAAGCCCTGCAGTTCGAGTGCTTTGAGTAACATTTATTTGCCTGCCTTTATAATAAGTTGACTTTTTCCAAATCTATGTCGCGCGCAGTGAGCCTTGCGCTCTCTTTTATCCTGCATTCGTAGCCGAGTTCTTTTAGCTTTTCGAGGTTGCACCGCCTCTGTCCGGCGGCCTTTGACACCTCGCGCGGGGCGACATATATTATGTACCTGCCCCTCTCCCTGCCGGCGAGCGCCTTTGAGATGATATCAAAATATATATGCCCCTCGCACATCTCGCGCAGAGCCGGATGATATGCGCCCGCGACGAAAGAGCCCTCTACGTCGCCGCCGGAGTGAAGTCCGAGCCTTATAACTCTTATCCCCGCGCTCTCGAACATCGGCAGGAGCTGGGCGCAGAGCACCGCCGCCTCCTCGGGAGTCTGCGGGCGGTATTCGCCGCGCCTGAAAAGCTCGGCCAATTCCGTATGCTCTATAACTACCGTCGGGTATATCCTGACCGTATCGGGCGCGAGGGAGATTATATCCCGCGCCGTGTTCATGCAGTCCTCGTCCGTCGAGCCGTAGAGCCCCGTCATCATCTGGAGCCCAGTTTCAAAGCCGCGTTCCTTTAAAAGCCGCGCAGAGCGGAAGATATCCTCGCGCGTATGCCCTCTGCGGTTCATCGCGAGCACCCTGTCGTCGGTGCTTTGTGCGCCGAGCTCTACCGCCGTGACGCGGTATTTCTCGAGGATATCGCAGATCTCCCCGTCAACGGCATCCGGGCGGGTGGATATCCTTATGCCCTTGAAGCCGTTTTCGCCTATGAACTCCTGCGCCGCCGAGAGCAATTCGGTCATATAATCCCGGTCGATAGCCGTAAAGCTGCCGCCGAAAAACGCTATCTCTCCGTCCTTTATCCCCTCTGGTGACGAGCGCATGGCGACGAGCGCCGCATCGCGCACATCCTGCGCCGTCGGCTGACTCGCAGCGCCCGAAATGCTCCTCTGATTGCAGAAGCTGCACTGATGAGGGCAGCCCGCATGGGGCACAAAGACGGAGACGTTTATATGCTTCATGACTTGAGTCCCATGAGCTGGAGAGCCTCTTTTGCGGCCGCCTGCTCGGCTATCTTCTTGCTGCGTCCCGAGCCGCGGCCGATGACGTTGCTGTTGAGGTGAACCTCGACGCTGAAGGTCTTATTGTGATCGGGGCCGCTCTCGCCTACGAGGACATACTCCACCGCCTCCTCGGGGTTGCGCTGGACTATCTCCTGCAAGGTGGTCTTATAATCGGTGACCGCCGGCTTCTCCTCGTCCGCCTTGTCTATAAAGCGGAACACGAATTTCTTCGCAGGCTCTATGCCGCCGTCGAGATATATGGCTGCAAGCACCGCCTCGAATGCATCGGCGAGTATGGACGGGCGATCCTTGCCGCCGGTGAGCACCTCGCCCTTGCCGAAGAGCAGAAACTCGCCGATACCGAGAGTGCGCGCAAATTCGCTCAGCGACTTCTCGCAGACGAAATAAGCGCGTCTCTTGGTCAGCTCGCCCTCGGGCAGGTGCTTAAAGTGGTGGAAGAAATGCTCGGCGGAGATAAAGCCGAGCACCGAGTCGCCCAGAAATTCAAGGCGCTCGTTGCAGCGCGTGCCGTCCTGCCGCTCGTTGGCGTATGACGAGTGGGTCAGCGCCTCTATGAGCAGCTTTTTGTTCTTAAAAGTATAGCCTATTCTCTTTTCAAGTTCTCTGTTGTCCATTTTATTACTCCGCGTCGGCCGCGTCCCTGACGCTCTGTGCGATGGTGCCGACTATATTTTTTTCTGCGCAGGTCTTGGCCTGCTTTATGGCGTTGCGGATAGCCTTTGCGTCGGACGAGCCGTGCGCCTTTATGACAACGCCGTTGACTCCGAGCAGCGGCGCGCCGCCGAACTCGGAATAATCCATTCTCACCTTGAGCGCGAGCAGTCCGCCCTTGACCATCATGGCCGCGAGCATGGTTATCGAGCTCTTTTTGAATATGCTCTTGATATTTGCCATCATCGCGCCCGCGACTCCCTCATAGAGCTTGAGGATAATGTTGCCCGTAAAGCCGTCCGCAACGAGCACGTCGCAGCAGCCGTAGGGCACGTCGCGAGTCTCGACGTTGCCGATGAAGTTGATTTCTTTCGTATCCTTGAGAAGATCGAACGCCTCATGGCGCAGGCGGTCGCCCTTGCTGTCCTCGGTGCCGATATTGGCAAGCGCCACGCGCGGCGACTGAACCTTGACGAATTTCTCCGAGTATATCGCGCCCATCTGAGCGAACTGCTTTAAGTGCTCCGCGGTGCAGTCCGCGTTCGCGCCGCAGTCGAGCAGGAGGAACGGCTTATCGTTCGAGGGCAGGACGCTGCCTATCGCGGGACGCTTAACGCCCCTTATGCGCTTGACGATAAAAGTTGCACCCATGACCAAAGCGCCTGTCGAGCCCGCGCTGACGAACGCGTCGCCCTTGCCGTCCGCAAGAGCCTGAAGTCCGACTGCCATGGAGCTTTCTTTCTTGCTCTTGAGTATCTCACCCGGCTGGTCGGTCATGGCGATAACGTCGGGCGCGTCGATGATATCAATGTCGTTGAGCGAAATCTTATTCTGCGCGGCGCAGGAAAAAATCTTCTCCTTGTCTCCGACGAGCGCTATGTCAACGCCGAAATCGTTCTTTGCGCTGCGGCTGCCCTTGATTATCTCGAGGGGTGCATTGTCGCCGCCGAAAGCATCAACTATTATCTTCATTCTTCATTCTCTCCTTCGATATATTTTCTCGCGGATTCCAATCCTCTCTGCGAGATTTTTTCATATCGCTCCTGCTTCGAGCGGATTCGCTCGCCGAGGGGCGGAAGTATTCCGAAGTTTGCGCCCATGGGCTGAAAATCAGTCACGCTCCCGTCGCTTATATAGCGTGCGAGCGCACCCATGACGGTGTCCGCGGGCATGACGAACTGGGTTTTCCCCTGCATCTGCCGCGCGGCGTTTATGCCGGCGAGGATTCCCGAGGCGGCGGACTCCATATAGCCCTCCACGCCGGTTATCTGACCCGCGAAAAATATACGTCTGTCGCTCCTGAGCGAAAAATCCGCGTTGAGGAGCTTTGGCGAGTTTATGAAGGTATTGCGGTGCATGACGCCGAAGCGCACGAACTCCGCATTTTTGAGCGCGGGTATCATGGAGAAAACCCGCTTCTGCTCGCCGAATTTCAGATTCGTCTGGAAGCCGACGAGATTATATAAAGTGCCCGCCGAATTCTCTTTTCTGAGCTGGAGCACCGCCCACGGTCTGTGTCCCGTGCGCGGGTCACGCAGGCCGACGGGCTTCATCGGGCCGAAGCGTATGGTATCCTGACCGCGCAGCGCCATGACCTCTATGGGCATACAGCCCTCGTAGACGCCCTTGCGCTTGTCAAACGAGTGAGTCTCCGCGCTCTGTGCGCCGACAAGAGCCTCATAAAAGGCCTCGTACTCCTCTTTGCTGAGCGGACAGTTTATATAGTCGTCCTCGCCGCCGCGGTCATAGCGCGACTGTTTAAACGCGCAGGACATATCGAGGCTCTCCGCCGAGACTATCGGCGCCGCCGCATCGTAGAAGCTCAGATGCCCGGGACATATCTTTTCTATCTCCCCGGACAGCGCGTCGGACGCGAGCGGCCCTGCGGCGATTATAACAATGCCGTCGGCGGGTATCTCCGTCACCTCGCCGCGGACGACCTCTATAAGCGGGTCAGCCTCGACCGTCTTTGTCACAAGGGCGGAAAACCCGTCCCTGTCAACGGCGAGCGCTCCGCCCGCGGGGACAGCTGTCGCTTTGGCGCAGCTCACGCAGAGAGAGCCTAACAGCTCCATCTCCGCCTTGAGCTCCCCTGCGGCGCTCGCGGTGCGCAGAGCCTTGAAGGAGTTCGAGCAGACGAGCTCGGCAAAATTCGGGCTCGAATGGGCGGGCGAGAATTTCTGCGGCTTCATCTCGCACAGGGTAACTCTTATTCCCGCGCGCGAGAGCTGCCTTGCGGCCTCAACGCCCGCAAAGCCCGCTCCTATAACGGTAGCTTTATTCATCGGTTTTTTTACCTTTTCTTGCGCTCTTCTTGGTGTAGCCGCAGCCCTCGTTGAGGCACTCGACAATGCCGCCCTTCTTTTTGAACAGCGACTTGCCGCACTGCGGGCAGACCTCGTCCGTGGGCTTATCCCAGGTCATGAAGTCGCAGCCCGGCCAATTCGAGCAGCCGTAGAAGGTGTATCCCTTTTTAGTCTTTCTCTCTATGACCTTTGCGCCGCACTTGGGGCACTTGGCGTTGGTCTCGAGCACGAGCGGCTTCGCGTTCTTGCACTCGGGATAGCCGGGGCAGGCAAGGAATCTGCCGTAGCGCCCGGTCTTTATGACCATCATTCTGCCGCATTTCTCGCAGGGAATGTCGGTCACATCCTCCTCGAGCTGGATCTTGACATCCTTCATCTCGGCCTTTGCCTTGTCGAGCGACTTCTCGAACTCGCCGTAGAAATCGTCGAGGACGGAGACATAATCGACATCGCCGGAATCGACGCGGTCAAGCATATCCTCCATCTGCGCGGTGAACTTGACGTTGACTATGCGCGGGAATTTCTCCTTGAGCAGCTTCGTAGTCGCCTCGCCTAGCTCGGTGGGCACGAACTGCTTGGACTCGCGCTTGACATAGTTTCTCTTGACTATGGTTGTGATTATGGTTGAATAGGTGCTCGGTCTGCCGATACCCTTTTCCTCAAACTCCTTGACAAGCGACGCTTCGGTAAAGCGCGGAGGGGGTGATGTGAAATGCTGCGAGGGGAGCAGCTCCTTGAGCTTCGCCGTGTCGCCGACCTTTATCTCGGGCAGGAGCGAGCTCTTGGCCTCATCGTCGTTTATCTCATACAGCTTTGTAAAACCGTCAAAGCGCACGGAATAACCGGCGGCGGTGAACAGGCAGTATTTGCCCTCGGCGGCGTCCTTCTCGTTGGCGCCCGCTATTTCGAGCTTCGCCGTATCCTGCACGCAGCTCGCCATAAGGCTCGCCATGAAGCGCTTCCAGATGAGATTGTAGAGCTTATACTGATCCGAGGTCAGGGAGTCCTTGACGCGCTCGGGGGTTATCGACGGATTTGCGGGGCGGATAGCCTCGTGGCCGTCCTGCGCGTTGGCTCCGGTTTTATAATAGCGGGGCTTGTCGGGCAGATACTCCTTGCCGAAAAGCTCCTCGATAGCGGCGGCCGCCTGGGCGCGCGCCTCCTCGGAGATTCTCAGAGAGTCGGTTCTCATGTAGGTTATAAGACCGGTGGTGCCTATACCCTGAACGTCGACGCCCTCATAGAGCTCCTGCGCGGTGCGCATCGTCTTCTGCGTCTGGAAGCCCAACTTCCTCGACGCCTCCTGCTGGAGGGTCGATGTGGTAAAGGGCGGCGCGGGATTCTTCTTTCTCGTGCCCTTTTTGAGGGTCTTTACAGTATATGAAGCTCCGTCGAGACGGCCGAGTATAGCGTCCGACTGCTCCTTGTTCTCTATCTTTATCTTGCCGCTCTCGTCGCCGTAAAACGATGCGGAAAACACCTTGCGCGACGGGGCGGTGAACTTCGCGTCTATAGTCCAATATTCCTCGGGCTTGAACGCGCGGATCTCCTCCTCGCGGTCTACTATCATGCGCACCGCGACGCTCTGAACGCGTCCGGCGGAAAGACCGCGGCGTATCTTCTGCGAGACAAACGGACTCAAACGGTAGCCGACGAGTCTGTCAAGTATTCTTCTCGCCTGCTGCGCGTTGACAAGATTCATATCTACGGCGCGGGGATTATCCATGCCGTTTTTGATTCCCGTCTTGGTTATCTCGTTGAAGGTGACTCGGTTCTTGTCATTGAGATCAAGGTCGAGCAGCGTTGACAGGTGCCAGGATATAGCCTCTCCCTCGCGGTCGGGGTCGGTTGCGAGAATGACTTTATCGCTGCTTGCAACGTCTTTTTTCAGCTCGCTGACGAGCTTCTCTTTTCCTTTTATAACAGCGTATTTCGGAGTAAAGCCGTTTTTGACGTCGACGCTGAGCTTCGCCGCGGGCAGGTCGCGGACATGACCCATGGAGGCTACTACCTCATAGCCGGGTCCGAGATATTTTTTGATTGTTTTCGCCTTTGCGGGCGACTCGACTATAACTAAAGTGGACATTTCGTTTGCTCCCCTGTTCAAATTTTTTTGTATCGTTTCCCTGCGCACAGACACACGAGATCTTCGAGCTCCAGCTCGGTCATCGCGCTGACGACCTCCCACGGTGTAAATCCGGTCTTAGCCGCTATCTCGTCTGCAAACATAGGTTCTTCTCCCATTGCTTCGTATATTTTCTTCGCCTTGTCCGACAACCCGACGGGTATGGACACGAGCTTTTTGACCCTGAATTCCTCGGGCTTCGGCTCGGGCTCGAACTTTTTGACCGATTCGTGCGGCCGCTCGACGGTTTTGGGCGGCTCCTTCGCCTGCTCCGGCGTCAGCTCACGCTTGCCGCTCAGATATTCGAGCGCTTTTTCCATGTTCTCCGGCTTTATCCTGTCGGGATATCTCATGGCGTATTCGGTTATCAGATCGTAAATCGACAGAAGCGGTCTTGCGCCGTCTCTTATGAGCCTGTTCGCGCCGGCATAGGACGAGTTGAATACATCGCCGGGCGGAGCAAACACCTCGCGCCCCTGCTCGATAGCGCAGTTCGCCGTTATGAGCGAACCGCTTTTGACTCCCGCCTCTATGACTATTGTGGCGTCGCAGAGCCCCGAGATTATCCTGTTTCTTACGGGAAATGTCCGCGCCGAGGCGGGAAAGCCGGGCGGAAACTCCGTTATCAGAGCGCCGCTTTGAGCGACACATTCGCGCAGATGCTCGTTCTCCATGAGATATTTATGCCCGAAGCCGCAGCCGAGCACCGCAGCCGTGACTCCGCCGGAGTCGAGCGCGCCGTTGTGCGCGCAGCTGTCAATGCCCGTCGCCGCGCCCGAGACCACGCAGATTCCCGCATACGCCAGCGCCGCGGCATAGCGGTGCGCGAGATAGCTGCCCTGAAACGACGCCTTTCGCGTGCCGACAACGGCTATGCATACGCGCTGCGTCACCCGTTTTATGTCGCCCTTGACGAAGAGCGAAAGCGGCATATTGCGCAGATTTCTGAGCTTTTGCGGATAGTCCTCATCGTCGGGCGTGAGTATGCTCCAGCCGTTCTCGCGGCAAACATCAACAATGCCCTGCGCCTTTTCGGGAGAGCATTGCCTGAGTCTTTCTATCTGCTTATTGGTGAGTACACCGCTCAATCGCCATTCTATCTCGCCCTTTGAATACATCTCCTCGGGGGATGGAAACACAGCGGTAATCTCATCTGTTACGGCTCCTGCGCCGAGAGCTTCCCGGAGCCAGAGCCAGTAGGCCTTCTTGTCCATTGAAGCCTCCGTTTGTTATTTTGTCAGCTCCCACATGAGCACTGCGGCGGCGGCCGCCGCGTTGAGCGACTCGGCACGCCCGCGCATGGGAATGGTCACGGGCAGAGTGCAGGCGCTCGCAACCTCGGGCGAAATTCCGCTGCCCTCGTTGCCCACAACGCAGATAACGGAGCCCGAAAAGCTCATGTCCGTTATGCTTTTCGCCCCGTCTGAGGGCGTGGAAGCTAAGGTAAGCATACCCTTTTTGGCGGCAAAAATCAAGAGAGAGGGCAAATTTCCCGTTGTCAAAACAGAAATTCGCATTGAAGAACCCATAGCGGCACGCAGCGCCTTCGGGTTATATATATCGCAGCCGCCGCCGACTATGACACCGCTCATGCCGAACGCCTCCGCCGTTCTCAGCACTGCGCCGAGGTTCGACGGGTCCTGCATATTGTCGAGAGCTATATATGTCCCCTTGGGGTCGATAGTCTCGATTTCAGCCTCTTTTCGCTTGACGCAGATGCAGAAAACGCCCTGCGCCTCGCGGGTATCGGAGAGCGTTCCGGCGAGCTCGTGCGGTATCTCGAACGACTGCTCGGCGCGGTCCGCCACGGCCGAGATATAGTCGGGGTACTTTTCGAGCGCCTCTTTGGTGAAGAACGCGGTCTTTATCTCTATCCCGGTCTTTGCGACATCCGAGCACAGGCGTGCGCCCTCAAGCGCAAACAACCCCGTCTCCCTGCGGAACGAGGCGCTCTGCGACAGATGCCGAAAAAGCTTCACCTTTTCGTTGGAACGCGACGAGATCTTTTCAAATTCCATCTTCTTTCCTCCGATATAAAATAAGGGACTGCTGAGCAGCCCCTTAACTTTCAGATTGAGTATCTAACCGAAAATCTCCGATCACTTACTTGAGGGCAGCCTTGGCCTGCTCGGTCAGAGCGGTGAAAGCGGCGGGATCGCTTATGGCGATCTCGGAGAGCATCTTGCGGTTGAGATCGATGCCGGCCTTCTTCAGACCGTTGATGAACGTGGAATAGTTCATGCCGTTGAGCTTCGCTGCTGCCGAGATTCTTGCGATCCATAGGCGGCGGAAGTCACGCTTCTTCTGCTTGCGGCCGATGTAAGCATACTGGCCGCTCTTCATGACAGCCTGCTTGGCGGTCTTGAAAAGGCTGTGCTTTGAGCCATAGTAGCCCTTGGCAAGCTTCAGAACTTTATTTCTTCTCTTGCGAGTCATTGTTGCACCTTTGATACGTGCCATGGTTTTCTACCTCCGAATAATTAATGAGTGGTTGGCTGTCTCTTATTTGTAAGGGATAAGCTTCTTTATCTGCTTGACATTGGTGGTGTCGGCAACAGAAGTCTTGCGAAGATTTCTCTTACGCTTTGTGTTCTTCTTGGTAAGGATGTGAGACTTGTTTGCGTGTGCACGTATCGGCTTACCGTTTTTTGACAGCTTGAAGCGCTTTTTAGCACCGCTGTGAGTTTTAATCTTGGGCATGAGTTCTTTTCCTCCTTCAACTTTTTGACCGGTGTTTTACCGGGATAATCACTTCGCGCTCTTGGGCGCAAGGAACATGAGCATCTGGCGTCCCTCGAGCTTTGCCGGCTTCTCGACCGAGGCTATGTCCCCGCACTTCTCCGCGAACTGAGCCATTATGGTCAGACCGAGATCCGTGTGGGTCATCTCGCGTCCGCGGAAGCGGATAGAGACCTTGATCTTGTTGCCTGCCGTCAGGAACCTTCTGGCGTGACCGACCTTCGTATCAAAATCATGTACGTCAATGTTGGGTGAAAGGCGGATCTCCTTTATCTCGATCACACGCTGATTCTTCTTCGCTTCCTTTTCCCTCTTGGACTGCTCAAAACGGTATTTGCCGTAGTCCATGATCTTACAGACGGGCGGCTTTGCCTGCGGAGCTATCTTGACAAGGTCGAGATTTCTCTCTGCGGCAAGCTTCTGAGCCTGAGCGGCGGAAACGATACCGAGCTGTTCACCGTCATTGCCTATAAGCCTAACCTCTTTGTCCGTGATCTCTTCATTGATCTGCATTTCTTTGATACCTATAACCAAGCACCTCCATATGCTCTGACCGGGGTTACCGGAAAAATCAAAGCGAGGGCACAGAGATGCCCTCGCTCAATAAACAACAGAAAAATCCGTTCTTATTGACCCGCGCGGACAAAACCCCGGAGGTGAGAGCTGCGGCACAATGCGTCACTCTGCTTTGTTGTACTCGTTATTTTAACAGCCCCCGCGGCATTTGTCAAGCGGTTTTTCGGATTATTTTATAAAAAGCACCGACGACGCTATTATGAACTGCGCCGCATAGTAGGAAACATGGTTTATGATTATATTCGCCTTCGTGTTTCCGCCTTCTTTGAAATACATGGTCGAGAGCACGGCGTCGGAGAACGCGAACAGAAGCCCGCCCGCCGACATGAGTATCCACTGCTTTGCAAAGGAGTTGAGTATCATGGCGGAAAAGCTCACGGCAAAGGTCATGAACAGCAAGAAGGTATATGCTCCGACTATTGCTCTGAACTTCCCGAATTTCAGCTTCATCAGCTTTTCGCTGATTATGATATTGCCGAGCGAGACTATGACCGACGCTGTTACCGGCAGCAGAACGGAAAGCAGCGTCCACTTGCCGCAGGAAGCGAAAACCGCGCCGATATAGAACAAATGCCCTATCATGAACGCGATAAAGCCCGCGTTCAGAAACTTATCCGCATCGGCTTTGTATATCCACTTGAGGTCAAGCCAGATATCGCCCGAGAGACCGAGCGCAAGGCCGAACACGATAAGCACCGCATAGACCCCGTGACCCGGATTTGCCGCCGCCGCGCAGAGCGCCGTGAGCAGAAAGAAGAAGCTCGCCGTTGCCTTTGAAAAAAGCCCCTTGAAGCCGCCGCACTTCACTCGCAGAACAAGGAAAACGGCTACCGCCGCCATTCCCGCCGCAAGTGCGGCACAGAAATACGCTGTTGACAAAATAATAGCCTCCTGATTCGTAACCGCCGCAGGGGGGCGGGAAATTCACACGGAGACGAGTATACAACATCCGACACGGTTCGACAATAGGTTGAAATGTAACATTATTGCAACAGTTTTGCTTATTTTGTCTCTGTAAAATATTGGGCTTATTTTGAGTCGGAAATGAGAAGATCCGCCGCATCCGATTAAAGACGCGGCGGAAAAAATCTGCTTTTATTTCTTGCTGACGCCGAGAGTCATCTTCTCGCCGTTGATGTTCCACTCCTTGGCGCTGTCGCCTCCGAGGGAGTAGACTATCTCGTCCGCAAGGACATCGTGCTTTATGGACTCGGCGTTCTTCTCGATTATACCGTTGAGCTTTGCGTTGTCTCCGGTATAGAGAACTATCTTGTCCATAACGTCGAAGTCGGCCTCCTTGCGCATGGTCTGAATCTTCGAGATTATCTCTCTGACAAAGCCCTCCTCGATAAGCTCGGGGGTGAGGTTCGTGTCTATGGCGACGGTGATTCCGTAGTCGGAGACAGCAAAGCTGCCCTCCTTCTGGACGGAGTCTATGAGCAGGTCGTCAACGCCGAGCTCTATTTCATTGCCGTCGATATCGAACTTCAGAGCGCCGTTCTCGTCGAGCTCCTTCTTGGCGGCCGAGCCGTCGAGGGAGGAGAGGTGCTCCTTAATCTTCCCGAGAAATCTGCCGTATTTCGGGCCGACGGTCTTGAGCTGCGGCTTGAAGCTGTAGCTGACGAAATCCGCCTCGCCGTCAACGAACTCAAGCTCCTTTACGTTGAGCTCGTCTCTGATTATCTCGGCGTACTCGCCGCTGAGAGCCTCGTCCGCGCGGACAAACATCTTGCCCAGAGGCTGGCGGTTCTTGATATTCGCGCCGTTTCTTGCGGCACGGCCGAGCACGACTATATTGAGAGCCTCGTTCATTCTCTCCTCAAGCGCCTTGTCGATATATGCGGCGTCCGCAACGGGGTAGTCGCACAGGTGGACGCTCTCGGGAGCGGACTTGTCAACGCTGCAAACGAGGTTGCGGTAGATATCCTCCGTCATGAACGGTATCATCGGAGCGGCAAGCTTCGAAACGGTGACAAGTGCTGTGTAAAGGGTCATATATGCGTCAGTCTTATCGCTGCTCATGCCCTGCGCCCAGAAGCGCTCGCGGCAGCGGCGGACATACCAGTTGCTCATCTCGTCGACGAAGTTCTGCAGCGCACGCGCCGCCTCGGGGATGCAGTAATCCGCAAGGTAGTTGTCAACGGTCGTGATAAGCGTATTGAGTCTCGAGAGCAGCCATCTGTCCATGGTGGGCAGCTCCTCCGCCTTGCGAAGCTCATGCTTAGAAGCGTCGAACTCGTCTATATTGGCATAGAGTACAAAGAAAGCGTAGATGTTCCAGAGCGTGCCCATGAACTTGCGCTGACCCTCGATAACCGCCTTGCCGTGGAAGCGGTTGGGCAGCCACGGGGCGGAGTTCGTGTAGAAATACCAGCGAACCGCGTCCGCGCCGTAGGCGTTGAGCGCGTCGAACGGGTCAACGGCGTTGCCCTTGGACTTCGACATCTTCTGACCGTTCTCATCCTGAACGTGGCCGAGGACGAGAACATTCTCATAGGGAGCTCTGTTGAACAGCAGGGTCGATATGGCGAGCAGAGAATAGAACCAGCCTCTCGTCTGATCGACGGCCTCGGAGATGAACTGAGCCGGGAACTGCTGCTTGAACAGGTCGTGATTTTCAAACGGATAGTGGTGCTGCGCGAAGGGCATAGAGCCGGAGTCGAACCAGCAGTCGATAACCTCGGGCACGCGGTGCATTTCGCCGCCGCACTTCGGGCACTTTATTGTAACCGCGTCGATATAGGGGCGGTGCAGCTCAATATCGTCCGGGCAGTTCGAGGACATGCTCTTGAGCTCCTCGATAGAGCCTATCGAATGTCTGTGGCCGCACTCGCACTCCCAGACGTTGAGCGGAGTTCCCCAGTAGCGGTTACGGCTGATGCTCCAATCCTGGACGTTCTCTATCCAGTCGCCGAAGCGTCCCTTGCCTATGCTCTCGGGAATCCAGTTGACGGTGTTGTTGTTTCGCACAAGGTCGTCTCTGACCGCGGTCATCTTAATGAACCACGAGTCCCTTGCGTAGTAGATGAGGGGTGTGTCGCAGCGCCAGCAGTGGGGGTAGCTGTGCTCAAACACGGGGGCGGAGAAGAGAAGTCCGCGCTTGTCGAGGTCAACGAGCACGTCTCTGTCCGCGTCCTTGCAGAACTTGCCCGCCCACGGGGTGCTCTTGTCCATGCAGCCGGCGGCGTCGACGAGCTGAACGAACGGAAGATCGTAGTTCTTGCCGACGTTTGCGTCGTCCTCACCGAATGCCGGCGCGATATGGACGATACCGGTGCCGTCCGTCAGAGTAACATAGCCGTCGCAGGTGACGTACCAGCCCTTTTTGCCGTCATTCGACTTTGTGCACTCGAACAGCGGCTCATACTCTCTGTATTCAAGCTCCTTGCCCTTAAAGGTAGCGAGAGTCTCGACTCCCTCGGGGAAGAACTTCTCAACGAGGGCCTGCGCCATATAGTATACAGTGCCGTCCTCAACCTTGATTTTAACATAGTCCTCTGCGGGGTTGACGCAGAGCGCGACGTTCGAGGGCAGAGTCCACGGAGTTGTCGTCCATGCGAGGAAATATGCGTCCTCGCCCTTAGCCTTGAACTTGACTACCGCCGAGCGCTCCTTGACATCCTTATAGCCCTGAGCGACCTCCTGAGATGAGAGCGGGGTGCCGCAGCGCGGGCAGTAGGGCACTATCTTGAAGCCCTTATAGAGCAGACCCTTGTCCCAAATCTGCTTGAGCGCCCACCACTCGGACTCGATAAAGGTGTTGTCATAGGTGACGTAGGGGTGCTTCATATCGGCCCAGAAGCCGACCTTTCCGGAGAAATCCTCCCACATACCCTTGTATTTCCATACGCTCTCCTTGCACTTTTTGATAAAGGGCTCGAGACCGTATTCCTCTATCCCCTGCTTGCCCTCGATGCCGAGCAGCTTCTCGACCTCTATCTCAACGGGCAGACCGTGGGTATCCCAGCCGGCCTTTCGGGGCACCATATAGCCCTTCATGGTCTTGTAGCGCGGGATCATATCCTTTATAACTCTCGTCAGCACGTGGCCGATATGCGGCTTGCCGTTTGCCGTCGGCGGGCCGTCATAGAAAGTGAAAGTCTCCGCATTCTTGCGCGAGTCGATGCTCTTCTCGAAGATGTGGTTCTCGTTCCAGAAATCGAGCACCTTTTTCTCGCGGTTGACGAACTCGAAATTCGTCGATACCTTGTCGTACATAACAGCTATCCATCCTTTCAGGGAATCGCGGACGGAAACAAAAAAGGCCTCTGCCCATAACAGGACAAAGACCCGGCTTTGCAACCACCCACTACATTCAATTAAATGCCGCCCGGTAACGGTGGGACGCGCCGTCGGAATCTACTCGGCTTTCGCCTTTCGTCCCGCTGCTCGGGAGTGATGTTCGCTCCTGCGCCGAGTACCGACTTTCCACTGCCGCCGGCTCACTTTGTCTCTTTGCGCAAGGCTACTGTCTCCGTCATAGCCTTTCAGATATGCTCATTTAGTGTTGCACCCGATAGGTACAACATTAAGGTGATTATAATACTTTTGGATTTATTCGTCAATAGGTTTGAGCCGACTATTTTCAGTCGGTATCGGTATTCATAATCAACTCATAAGCCCTCATGCATTCGTCGGCGGGCAATCCCGTCTCGTTCTGCATAAATGCCACGGCCTCCTCCGATTTCTCGAATTTCTCCAAAACATCCTTTGCCTCGGAAAATCTTTTTACCGCTTTTTCGAATTCATTACCCATAGCTTTTCTCCTCTCAAGGTGCCGCACCGACGGGTGAAGCAGGTTTAGTTTATATAAGCCCCGACAGGCTGACTGCTGTTTCATAGGCGTTCTTCGCGGTCTGATATACCGCAACGCCGTTTTGCTCTGCGCGGATACGCGCGTCCTCATCGAGGGGCGCGGACTCCGTTAAAATAATGCAGGCTATGTCCGCAAGCGCCGCCACGCCTATGGCGTTGACATTGCCCATGACGGTCATCCACGCGTTCCCCGCCGCTGCGCGGGACATGACCCAGCTCAAAAGGTCGCCGCAGTAGCCGCCAGTGACCTCGCGCGAAAGCGATTCCTCGCTCTCGCACAGAGCTTTAAGCTCAAGCCTTTCTTTTATATCCCCTACGGTCACTTCGTCTCCTCCTTTTTGCCCGTGCTTCTGAACGGCGCGGGAATATACTCCTGCATATCCGTGCCCGCGAGCTCGTCGCGCATGGCGAAAACGCAGTCGTGGAGCGTCGCGCTGCCCCTGACTATATCCTCAGCAAGGGCGCGGCAGGTGGGCGCGCCGCAGGTGCCGCAGTCAAGTCCCGGCAGGCGGGCGAGTATTTCGGTCATCTTCGACATCATCGCCATGGCGTCGGAGACGTTGTCTGCGAGCTTCAGCACGGACGAGCCCTCGAGCGGGCACTGCCACTCCATGCTGTCGGGCACGTCGCCGTCCTCCAGATGATTCGCCGCAACGGGCAGATATCTTCTGAGCTGTTGGATGCGCGCCTTTGCGACATACGGATTTTCCGCAGTCAGCGAGCCGCCGACGCAGCCGCCCGAGCAGGCGTTCAGTTCGACGAAATCGAGCCTGTCAAGCTTTTCGTCCTCTATCTCCTCGAGCACTTTTATGACATTCTCTATGCCGTCCGCGGCCAGATATTTGTCCTTGAGCAGAGCGGCAGATTCGCCACCGCTCGACGCCCAGCTGACTCCCATGAGCCCCGACTCGCAGGCGTCCTCCGGCGCTCCGAGGTGGTTCATCTGCTTTAAAAGCACAGGGTATATATCTTTCATCGCTATCGCCGCGTCAACGTTTGACTCCGGCAGGCAGATTGGCTGCTTGACGGCGGTTATCTTCGCGGGGCAGGGCGTGATAAAAAATATGCCTATCTCCGAAGAATCGAGACCCGTCTTGGCCTGCGCCTCTTTGCGCGCTATCATGGCGGCGGTCTCCATGGGGGAGTTGAGCGGCAGAACGTGGGGAATAAGATTCGGGAAGCAGACCCTTATCAGCCGGCACACGGCGGGGCACGCCGAGGATATGACGGGCTTGGGGATATCGTGCTCCGCGATATATTTTCGCGTAGCGTCGCTTATCAGTTCGGCGCCCCTTGCCACCTCGAAAACCTCATCGAAGCCGAGCCTTTTCAGAGCCGTTATGACATAGCCGATATCGTCAAGGTGGTTAAACTGCCCGTAGAGCGAGGGCGCGGGCAGAGCTACTCTGTATTTGAACTCGATTATTCTGTTCATCGAGTCGCGGTGCGAATATTTTGCGTGGTGCGGGCAGACGCGGATGCACTCGCCGCAGTCGATGCAGCGTTCGGAGATAATATGTGCCTTGCCGTTTCGCACGCGGATAGCCTGCGTGGGACATCGCTTTATGCAGTTGGTGCAGCCCATGCACTTCTCCTCGTCGAGCCGCACCGAATGGAAATACGTGTTCATATGGAAAACCCTCCCGGCGCCCGCGGACACGGGCGCTCAGTCAGCAATCGTTATTATATACCGTTATACACTTTGAGCCTGATAGTCGTTCCGACATCCTTTTCTGTCTCTATGTTCATCTCATCGGTATACTTCTTTATATTGGGCAGACCCATGCCCGCTCCGAAGCCGAGGGCGCGCACCTTATCGGGCGCGGTCGAATAGCCCTCCTGCATGGCGAGCTCGACATTCTCTATGCCGGGGCCGTGGTCGGTGAGCACCATGGAAATGCACTCGGGCGATATCTCGACGTCTATCTCGCCGCCGCCCGCATGAATGACCATATTTATCTCGCCCTCATACATGGCTATCGAGACGTTTCTTATCACGTTGGCGCCGAAGCCGAGCCCCTTGAGCACGCGCTTGGTCTCGCCGGACGCCTCGCCCGCGCGGGTAAAATCCTCTCCGTCAACGTCAAAATGGAGCTTCATATTATCCATTTGCCGCCCGTCCTCCTCTCAGCCCTGCCTGATAGAGCTTTCCGCAGGAGGTAAACATTTCGAGCTCGGTTTTGAGCACGACTATATCAAGCTCGCGCGCAAGGTCAAGTATCGCATCGCCCGGCACCTTGCCGCGCACGAACACTATGACCTTCATATCCATCATTTCGGCGGTACGCACGACCTGAGGATTGACAAGCCCCGTGAGCAAAACAGCCTGCTCCTTGACAAACGCGAGCACGTCGCTCATCATGTCGCTTCCGCAGGCGGTATGCACCTCTCTGTCCAGATGATCGCCGCCGCAAAGCAGTTCGGCCGAAAGAATTTCTTTAAGCTGTAAAACAGTCATTATACTCCACCCTCTTAGCAAAGTTCTCAACTTTTCTGAGATTCTGCTTTTATTTATGTTGATTATAACATGACAGCGCGGTCTTTTCAACCTCGGGGAAATAAAAACGGGCGGGATTTATCCCGCTGACCGACTGCCAAAAGCTCAAGTACAGACAATGACCGGGATTTGAGGGAGATAAGCAATTACGGCTCCCCTGCAGGGGAGCTGGCTCGGCAAAGCCGAGACTGAGGGGTTATTGCACGGATTCGCCCGATTTTTTCACGGCTGTTTATTTCTTCAATGTCCTTTTGTAGGGTGCGGCGACTCGACACACCGATGCCGCCGCAGGCGGCACAGCATGATGCCGGTAAATTTTACCCACTACCTTCGCTACCTACCTTAGCAAAACATTTTGTCTTCTACAGCGTTTCGGCATTTTCTTTTTATTTGAAAAAGAAAACGCCTGCAAAAGAAAAGCAAACTCAGGGCTTCGCCCCGAGACCCCGCGAACGCCGCGCCGCAGTACATAGCTTGTGCTACTCAGTAGGCAGCTCGGCACATTCGCCCGTAAACTCGCTTCGCTCAAACAGTACGGGCTCGTGCGGCTTGCTTTGCAAGCCGTTCCCTCGCAGTTCTCAGATAGCCTGTTCCACTGCGGCGCGGCTATTGGAGGCTTATTCCTCGGAATTTATCAAGTCGCTTACTTTACCTTTATACTTTGTAAAAGTTTCCTTGTTCGTTTGAATATGCTGTAACTTTGTAGGGTGCGGCGACTCGACGCACCGCTGCCGCCGCCAAAAGCTCAAGTACAGACAATGAAGCCGGGATTTGCGGGAGATAAGCAATTACGGCTCCCCTGCAGTGGAGCTGGCTCGGCGAAGCCGAGACTGAGGGGTTATTGCACGGATTCACCCGATTTTTTCACGGCTGTTTATTTCTTCAATGTCCTTTTGTAGGGTGCGGCGACTCGACGCACCGATGCCGCCGCAGGCGGTACAGGGGGCAAGCCGCAAGCGGAGAGCGTATTACAAGACACTGATGAATAAATAGATTTTCGGTGACGCTAATGCGTCAAAGGGTCGTCGAGTCGCCGACCCCTACGCAATCTATTTGCAGGGTCGAGCTTTGCTCGCCTGCTGTTGCTGCCGTATAAACCGCAGGCGGATAATATCCGCCCCTACACGGTTTGTGATATATACAAAGGTAAAAAGTCCCGACAGACAATATGCCTGTCGGGACTGAATCTGTTTTACGGATAATCGGCTTTTGCGGGACTGCCGAATGCCAAATGTCGAACTTATTTCTTTGCCTTTGCGGCTTTCTTGGCTTTTCGCTCTTCCTTGCTGTCGAGCCAGCCGAACTTGTACATTGCAAACGCGCCGAGGAGCGATGCTATAATGGTGACGAAGATAAGCGTTCCGACGCCCATGGTCGAGGCGAAGATGAGGGTTATGACGCCGACCATTATCGGGAATATCGAAATTCTCCAGTGCTTTGCGAAGTAGGTGGCGGCGAGCGCACCGAAGAGCGCGGGCAGCACCTGCTTGAAGGCGGGGGCGATGTTGGGGTTAGTCGTCAGCATCGGGAGCACCGGACGGAAGGCGAGCACGCCGACAGCGAGGATTATAGTAGTCGTGATAGCCGAGGACGCTATGGCGATAGTCGAAATGACCTCGCCCTCCTCGGAGTTTGCGCGCACGCCCGCGTTCTCCATGGCGTTGAGTCCGCAGGGCAGCTTGAGGTTTGTTATGTTGCCGGTGACGAAGCTCAAATATGTTCCGCCCGCGCCGAGCATGGGCGCGTAGGTGATCACCTCGGCTATGCCGGAGAGCCAGTATACCGGGATAACGACCTTCATTGCATTGAAGAGATTCGAAGCCTCGGGCCACGCGTTGTAGTGTGCGCTTATCGCTATCGGCACAAACATGAGGGCGGCAATCGCGGTTATCGAAGAAATTCTGCCCCAGACGTGAACTTTTTCGCTGTAGGGCTTTGCGTTCTTTTTACTCATTTGCGTTTCCCTCCTTATCAGCCTCTCCACTCAAGATAAGCAAGTCCCTCGGGGCAGACCTTTGCTATGACAATAGCAATGCCCATCGCGGCGAACATACTTATCGGAAGAGCGAAGGTTTCGAGCCACTTTATCTTGAATTTTCTGCAAAGGAAAGTGAGCAGGGTCATGAAAATCATCGACGCGGCGAGCACGCACACGGACATAAAGCCCGCGCCGTCGCCGAACTCATGACCGTAGAGCGGATTGTCGCCCGCCTTGCCCGCGCCCGCAATGGAGCGCGCTACGAACGCGGCGATAATGCCGATGAACGCGGCGGCGGAAAGGGTGTCGGCAAGCTTCGAGTTCTTGTCGGCAACCTTGCCCATGGTCTTTTGCACCTTCTTCATAACGAAGATGATGAGAATGAGCGGCAGGATGCAGCCGATAGTCATGACAAAGGCTATCGTTGCAAAAATCTTGGGGTCGGTGACGGGGCTCGAAAGAGTCAGACCGAAGGTATCGAGCGCTGCCTCCGCGGCGACGCTCTCATAGGCGAGGTTGCCTATGACCGAGAGCCTTATCCACGGCAGGACGATGCCCAGGGAGTTTGCGAGCACGATGACAGTTGCGAGAATAGAGATGGCGGGAGCGATGGTAAACACCGCGCTCGACATGACCGTATTCTTCAGCTTTTCCGTTGATATTCCGAGTTTTTTGCCTTGTTTCCATGCCTTGATGAGGAAGAACAGCGACTGCGCTATGACAAAGACGACGATGAAAAGACCGATTCCTATCATAAAGCCGTTTTCCTTGAAGTTTTCAGGGACCACAAAAACACCTCCTATAAGTTTTCAGCGTATTAACTCACTAAGAATGATATCATATCGGAACGCTGTTCGTCAAGAAAAGACCGCATATATTGCAAAAATTTATGCAAAACAGCCATTAGGCGCAAAAATCACTGTCCGATAAATTACCTTTATCTTGTCTCCGCGCCGTGTTATTATATGTATGTAAAACAGTCGGACCGTCTCGGGAGGTGTTTTGATGAAGTACAAAAAGGACGACGGCAAAAAAGATAATTGGCTCGATGATATTCTCTGGGGTGTCCCGTTAGGCGACAGCTTTGCCATAAATCTTAAAAGCGGCGAGGTTATTCCGCGCTATCGCATAGGCGACGGGTTCATTCCGGGCGAGAACGGCGATGATGATTGGGAGAAGGACGAATTTGCCTTTGACGCCGATGATGATTGGGATAAGGAGGATTGGGAAAAAGACGAATTTGCCTTTGATGATGACGACGATGACGACGATAATGAATACGAATTCGAGCTGTCGTTTGATTTCGGAATCCGCGACGCGTCCGAGTTCAGCCGCCGCGACGCAGACACGACAGAGGAGCAGTATTACGACCCCGACCGCCGGGTCTACTGCGTGGGCAGGGCGATACGCGATAATTTCAAGGAGATAGCCGACAGCTTTTCCGTAGAGGAGATGTTCTCGCTCGTCCAATGCATAAACATCATCTTTTCGAGCAACCAAAAGCTCGCTGTCGACGCGGTGGCGTGGGCGGTTGAGAATTTTCCGAAGTCGCTCGAGGGCGCGACCTGCGAGGGCTATCGCTGCGGCCTGCCCACCGATCAGTTTTTGTCCGCCTTTACCTATACCGAGCACGGCGAGGACCGCAGCTTCGTCTACGACTATTTGGAGACTCACCCGGAGTTTACAAAAGCGGTATTAAACCGTCAGCCGTTTTCGCTTCCGGGCTGGCCGACAAGGAACTATCTGCCGTATCTCGCCGAAAAAGGCGATGTCGAAAAATTCATCGAGGTATATAAGCTGCATATTGAAAACCCCCGCCTCGACCCCGTGGAATGCAGCAAATTTAAGCTTATCGACGACCTTATTTTCCGCATGAAAGACTGCTGCGACCACATCGACCACAGGATATATTCTTTCCTCATGTCGGAGACGGAGTCCATGCCGGAGAAGCTCAAGGCGGACTATCTGCTCGGGCAGCTCGACTATGAGCGCTGCGGCAAGCCGCTGTTTGACAAGCCGCCCGGACCCGGCAAGGAGAGCGTTTTCGCCCAAATAGAGCAGGCGCGAAAGCGCATAAAGGAAATCGAAGAAGAGAGAAGCGGACTTTACCGCCGTATAAACGAGCTGGAAGAGGAGCGCGACTGCCAAGAGGAGCTGCTGAAAGAAATCGAGCGGCAGTATGCCGGCGAAGACGATATTTGAAAAAATCGACCCCGCTCCGATATTGGTGCGGGGTCGAAGCTTGATAAAATAAAGCTACAATAAATTAAGACTCAATCTCACTATCTTTATCCATCTTGTCAAGCCACAAGCAGACTTCCTGCAAAACTCGGAAATGATCAGGTGCATATTTTATATATTGTACCCCTCCATCCAGCTGAATTGCCAGTTGAACCGGACTTTCCTGATTTTCATATACTTTTCTGCTCATTATTTGATTGTAAAGTGTAGTTATATCTTTCGTGCAGACACTATATCTTACAGCACAATTGGGGCACAGGCAAACAGAATTCCATCCCAGTGGAATTGACTTGTCAAGCTTCCAAGATACATCTTGAGTATTGATGATATTTTTGGCTTCAAAGTACGGGGTCTTATCATATTTGATGATCCTTGCACCACACATTTGACATTTTCCGTTATACCATCTCATGAGAACCGCTCTTTCCTCTTTAGATGAAGTGTCGATTTTCCTAAAATATTTTACTATCCGCCCTGGCATTTTCTCATTGTTCAGTATTGTTTTTTCAATATCTTTTAATGTGGAGCTGGTGCTGCGAACAATAAAAGCTTCATCTGTGAGTTTGGTACTGCCGTCTTTTTCGATTCGTGTTTGCTTCGCAAGCATTTTTTCAAGCGACAATGACTGCGTTTGCAAATATTTCTTTTCCGATTTTTTATTCTTTCGATACTGTTTCAAAAATTCTTTCTCATCTGAAGTCACCCGCTCCCATTCTTCATCATAACCATTTTTAGACATCATATCATTAAATTCATTTACCTTTGTTTGGAAATTTTCACAAAGGGACTGTGCACTTCCAAAGCCTAACGCCTTTAAAAGTTTATTTCTATCATCATATTTAAAGCTCTTATTCATCTTATCAATGTCAATATCTCCGGGCTTAAACAATCTTCCATTGATATCCGGAACCCAGTCATTCCTTTTGAGATAGTATATGAGAGACGATTCGCAGTGTTTAGGTGTCGCCGATCCATTCGGAGAATATACTGCTTCTGCATAGTTTATATACGAATAGCCTTTTTCAAGCAGAATATCCCATATCATTTTGCTAATCCGCAAATCCTTTAACGACAGAAGATATTCCAGTCTCCATATAGTATAATCTTCATCTTTTCCATATCCAGTAAACCTGCTTTCTGATGATAACTTTTCCCTATAGAGGGGATTTTCGTAAGCAGATTGTTCCTCAATCGTTATATTTCTTTTCACTCCACAATATTTTGCAAAGTTCAAGACACAACGCAATTCTTTTTCTGAATACTTTTCTTTATAGCCATCCCATAAGCAATAAACATCATCCATCAGTTCTGCCATTATGTCTCCGGTTTCATTGCCGTATGACGAACCGAGAAAGATTTTATCTGCCGGTAAGAGCGGGAACAACTCTTCTTTATTGCAAAAGAAAAGCTCATAATCTTTGATACCTTCAATATCTCTTCCGCCTTTTGCAACTGTCAGCAAATCTTTAAAATACTTTTCTGTATAATAATCAGCCTCACTGCTCTCTATGTTCCTTATTCTCTTAAGCGCAGCTTCCGCTTTTGCTTCAAAGTCGTACTCACGCACTCCAAGTTCTTCAGCAAAAAAGTTTTTAATTTTCTCTTCTTCCTGCGTGCGCGTTTTGTTGTTCTTTCCTATAAAACAATCTTTTACAAACGGTCCATCTTCTTTTGACGATACTCCATTAAATATAAAGACCTTCCTGGGATATTGCATTTCATTGTTCATATCACGGATCATTTTGCATCCGCGCATTCTGGATTCATATCCGTCATAATCTTTCCTGTCAGTCCATGAGCTTTTGTTATATAAATCCTCACATACAAGATAAAAGCTTTTTAGTTTTTTGTCTGATTGATGGGCAAGATATATTTCAAACGGATCGTTCTCTTCTTTCGATTCATAAACAGACCTAAATAAGTCAAAGAAATCCCTTGTTTCAAAGTGTTCAATATTTAAACTCTCTATAAACTGATCGGCCAAGCCGTTTTTCTGTGAGGCATTTCTTATCCACTTTTTGGTCTTTCCTGTTAATATTTCCAGTGATTCTTCGTCAAAAAGATTTGAAATTGCATTTGACCCTATCAACGCACTTTCTGCGTTTGCATAACCGCCGCTTTTTGTCGGAATAAGCTCCTCTTCATTAAACAGTTCAAAAATTCGCTCCCGTATAGGCAAATATAGTGCTCTAATATCATCCCTTGAGTTTGGCAGAACTGCTAAAAAGTTCATATCGAGAAGCCCCATTGTCTTTATCTCTTTTATAGAATCAGCTGCAAGCTCCGCTATTTTTTTAATAAGAATCTCATTTTCTCTGCATGCTATTATGCTGTCTCGTGCGACTGTAGAGGCAAACGGGGCATTAATATTAAATCGTAATCCAGAGTATTCTTTTTCCGCCGGGAAATATATAAAAGTCGTATGTCCCCCTTTCAGTGGGACTATTTGATACTTTGTTTTTTGTGATTTGTCCGAAGCCAGTGAATATGCCACGCCAATATTCATTTTCTTTATGGCTTCGTTTTCATCTTTTATTTCAACAGCTTGCAAAAACCTGAGCCACTGTGAAATCTCTTCTTGCGAATGAGGCTTCTTGTTTTTGATTGTCACTAAAGGATTTTTATTACTTTCCAGTTTTATATATCCGTAATCCGCATTTGGTAAAAGATACTCCACTGTCTTGATGTTCTTCAAAAACAGAATTGCCGTATCGTTTAAACTTTCAAGTTCTTTCATTATTTCCGAAGATGCTTCAGATGCCGACTTATTTGCTTTATTGAAGGGCAAAATGAACTTTGTCCATTCGATACCGTCCGGGTCAACAGTCCTCATATTTTTAACTTTAGTGGGGACATACACATCTTCAATTTTAAAATGATAGTCTCCGGAGTGTATTTCCGGTGTATCAGTATACGCAAAAACCGCTTTGAAACCTATTCCAAACTTTCCGATAGCAGTTACATCATTTCTCTTTTCTGCGTTATTTCCGATATTTGTAATCGCATCAACATCCGCAAGATTAAATGACCTTTTAGTTCCATTATGTTCAAATTCTATGGCATTTTCAGTTAAAGTGAATCTCGCCACCGTTGCATACATATCCTCCGCATTCTGAAGCAATTCGTATATGAAATGAGCCGTATCCGGATAAAATTTATACAATAATTCATTGAGTCCATCAAAATTATTCTCTTCGTGTGCCCTTTTTAAGCGCAGTCTCGCTTCCCTTAGTTCTTCAAATGTTTCAAATGCCACTGCAAAACACCTCACAAAAATGCTAATTTTAAAATTCAAGTTTAGTATAGCAAACAAAATTATTTAAATCAAGAACTATTGTATATAAAAGCAACTCTAACCCAACTAAGTCCCAAAAGTCGTACTGCTCGTCTTTTTTGCCTGCTTAACTTTTCATTTATCCGCATAATCTCCCTCAAGCGGCAAACAATAGACTTACACAGAAAAGCAAGGGAGTTAATATAATGAAAGCAACAGGCATAGTCAGACGAATCGACGACCTCGGCAGGGTCGTTATCCCAAAGGAGATCCGCCGCACGATGCGTATCCGCGAGGGTGACCCGCTCGAAATATATACGGATGCGGACGGCGAGGTTATTTTTAAAAAATATTCGCAGGTGGGCGAGCTGTCGTCTTTAACGGCGCAGTATGCCGAGGTTTTGCATAAGAGCACGGGGCTGCCCGTGGTGATAACCGACCGCGACAGGGTCATCTCCTGCGCGGGAGTGCCGAAGAAGGAGACGGTCGAGCGCAGGATAACGCAGGCGCTCGAAAACGTTATGGAGAGCCGCACCCCGTTTATTTTCGCGCGGGACGGCGAACCCTTTCGCCCGATAGAGGGCGTCGAGCGCGACGCGGCGGCGGCGTTTCCGATAATCGGCGCGGGAGATGTGTCGGGCACGGTGGTTCTGCTCGCCGCGGACGGCGCAACGGTGCCGTCGCAGACGGAGATAAAGCTCGTTCAGGTCGCCGCATCGTTTCTCGGCAAGCAGATGGAGGAATAGCCTTTTTCCCTTGACAAATGCCGCCCCGCGCTATAAAATAATCGCATATCCGAATGACGGGTTTGGGAGAGCGCCGGTTTTCCGGCCACCGAAGGGGCGAAACTCTCAGGTAAAAGAACCGAGCCGGGACGGAGCTCTGGAAAGGCATTTGCACCGACGAAGCAATCCGCGAAGCGGAGAATCTTTCAGGTAAAAAGACAGAGTACACCATTGTTTCTTATGGTGTACTCTTTTTTGTTTCGGAGGGGTCTATGGATATTCTTATTTTCGTTTTCGAAATCATCGGCACCGTCGCATTCTCCGTCTCGGGCGCTATGACGGGGCTGAAAAAGAACATGGATATTTTCGGCGTTATGATACTGGGCGTCATAACGGCCATCGGCGGCGGGGTCATACGCGACCTCGTCCTCGGCATAACGCCGCCCGGCACCTTCGGCAGACCCGTCTACGCGATAGTAGCAACGGTCACCGCGATAATAACATTTCTGCCCGCCGTGCACCGCCTTATCACGAGAAATCAGCATATCCGCGACTTCGTTCTGCTCGTTCTCGACTCGTTGGGGCTCGGCGTGTTTACGGTAGTCGGCATACAGACAGCCTACAGAGCCTCGAGCGAAAACAGCATCTTTCTTATATTATTTGTCGGAGTCATAACCGGTGTCGGCGGCGGAGTCCTGCGCGATGTGCTCGCGGGGGAGAAGCCGTACATATTCGTAAGGCATATCTATGCCTGCGCTTCTATCGCCGGCGCCGTCGCCTGCATTATAATCTGGCGCTTCAACAGCACCGTCGCGGTTATTTCGGGCGCCGCGATAATATTTGTCATCCGTATACTCGCCGCCCATTTCAGATGGAGTCTGCCAAAGGCGAACGGTCTCGCCCCGTCGGACGAAAAAGAGGCGGCCGAAAACGACGAGAGCACGCAGGAAGTATAACCCGATTTTTTAAATCGGCATGGGGTCGTTTGAAAGCAGTATGACAATTATAACAGCTGTCGCAAAGGCCGCTATGCCGATAATAACGGCCGCTTTTTTGCCGAGCTTTTTCTTTGCAGCCCTGCATATCAGCGCGGTAAGCGCCACGGCGACGGCAGCCGCCGCAAGGGCAATTCCCAACGATTTCCACAGCCACGAAAGCTCGTAAATCTTATTCATAGAGTCGTCCTTTCTGCTTTTAAAGCGTCATTTTAAAACCGTTTTCTTCAGTCTTTCCAGATCCTCTGCATCGGGATGCGACAGGGCGCGGTCAAAATTTTCGATAAGCATATCGAGGGTCGCCGGGGGATTCGACTGAGCCTTCATGCTCATATATCGCTCTCTCACCGCTTGCGGCATCTTTCCCTGGCACATAAACTCTCCCGTAACGGTGTTGCTCCCGTCAAGGGCGCTCTCTGCGTTGGCGAGTATTTTTTTGAAATAGTCCTCGCTGCCGCCGAAGCCCGCCGTCCCGAAGAGGAAAACCTTTTTGTTTTTAAGCCTTTGCAAAAACTCGAGCGCGGTTTTATCCGCGTTTCCCCTGTCCGTCCAAAATCCGACATAGAGCATTTCAGATTCGGGCTCCTCGGGGGTTATCTCGCCGAAATAATCGCGGTTTTCTTTCGGCAGAGCCTCGTCTATTGCATCGGCAAGAAGCTTGGTGTTGCCCGTTGAGCTGCTGAACACAACAGAATAGCGTTCCATGCTGTCGCTCCTTTGTTTGTATATTTTACGCTTCGCTCCCGCACCGACGTGCGGGAGTATTTTTTAAGATATCATATATAAGCTTCCCCGTCCCGTCGATAACATCCTCCGCTTGGGGAAATACTCCGGTCGCGTTTATATAGCCGTGACCCATGCCGTTACAGACGACAAACTCCTTCTGTGCCGGACGTATTACGCTTTTGCCGCAAAGGCACAGGTGAAAATACCGCCGCTCTGCTTTGCGGCCACGTGCCCGCCGTACTTTTCGGCGGTCTCCTCGAGAATCTTCAGCCCGTAGCCGTGCTCGCCCGTGCGCTTCTTTTTCTTCTCCTCATAGTCGGGAGCGACTGCGTTTTCGCTGCTTATATAGAGCATTCCGTCGTTTTCGTCGACAAAGCTCTTTATCTTTATATATCTGTTGTCCTCGAGCGCCTCCGCCGCGTTTATCGCGTTGTCGAAAATATTGACATACGCCTTGCAAACGTCGACCTCCTCCATGCCCACGGATTTCGGCACATCGAGATTGAAGTCGTACGCAATGCCGTTTTCGCGGCACTCCTTGGCCTTGTTCGAAGCTATGGCATTGACGAGCGTGTTGAGGCAGAACTTCTCTATTTTTATATCCTCGACCTGAGTTTTGAGCTGGTCGAGCATTCGCTCCGCCGATTCGCGGTCAACCTCGGTTCCGCTGTGTACGACCTCATACGCCGTCTCGATTATGTTGGCGAGGTCATGGCGTATTTTTCGCACCTCGCCGCTGCTGTTTTCGAGGTTTCTGTAATATTCGAGATTGAGAGCGTTCTGGTAGTCCTTTATTCTCAGCTCCTCGCGCAGCTTCTCGTTCTGCGCCGAGCGCGACATGATATAGAACAAAACGGCGTCGGAGATTATGCAGAGCACCGCCGCGATGCAGAGCATTATCATCGGCGCGCGGGTCGGGTCCTCAAGAAACGGCAGGCCGGTGTTCTTGTCCCTGAACCAGCCGTAGTAAGAGATTATCATCATCGCCGCCGCCATGACTATGACCTGGCTCAGAGGGAAGAAGATAAACGTCGCCATCTGCCCGCCGGGCAGGAGCATATTTTTTTGCCTCTTCATTCTCATATAGGTGAAGCCGGCAAAAAGCAGTATCAAAAGCACGGTATTGGGCAGAGAGACAAGATATGTCATAATGTCGTCATAGGGGTTCAGTCCGCAGGCGATGCCGCCGCTGACGAGAAGCGCCGACACGAGATATGTAAACGACATAAGCACTACGGAGACAAAAAGCCTCGTTCTGAGCTTATCCTTGAAATAGACTACGGACGAGAAAAAATAATATGCAAACGCCGGTATTTTAAAAAATACCGACGGCACATCATAAAAATATCGCTGGGAGAGCGCTATTGCGGCAAAGGGAATGAGTGTCAGAAAAAACACCGCATAGCGATTAAAGCGCGGCGTGAGGTTCATGCAGAGGAACAGCACCACGAGCGCTATCGAGAAAAAGTTGAAAACATACCAAAAGACATCAAAAAAGGTCATTTTACCGAAGCTCCCTTGAAAAGCACATACTTGTCCACCGACTCGGTTTTCTTCGAGCGGCTTATCGGAATTACCTTTCCGTTCATCATATAAAAGTGCGTCGCCGTATACCTGGCTATATATTTAAGGTTCACGAGGTAGCTTTTATGGCAGCGGACAAAGCTCTCCCTGAGCTGCTCTTCCGCATCGTCGAGCTTGCCGTAGGCCGTGATGCCGTCCCCGTCCACCATATGTATCTCAATGGAATTCCGCTCGCTCGAGACGTAAAGTATTCTGTCGCTGTCCACTTTACCGGACACGCCGTGGCGGGAATATTCCAAATATTTTTTATTCGATTTGCGGCCGCCGCTGCGCTCGCGCTCGATATATCCGAGCAGAAGCGTCGGGTCTATAGGCTTATAGATATAGCCGCAGTCGTCCACCTTGACAAACGCCCTGGAGACGAGATCCTGATTTCCCGAGACAAACACTATCTTGATTCCCGGGCATACCGCGCCTATGAAGCCGGCGATATCCACGCCGCTCTCGTCCTTGACGGAGATATCGACAAAGGCGAGGTCAAAGTTTTTGTCGGCATCCTCCGGCGCAAGCCTTTCGGACAGCTCGGCGGAGCTGTGTACGCCGACAAGCTCTATATCCGGATATGCGTCTTCGATTATTCCCGAGATCCGAGAAACCATGGCGGGTTCGTCGTCGCATATGAGAATACGCATGGAAAGTCCTGCCTTTCTTTGAGACTTAATCTTAATGAGATATATCTCAGTATACCTAAAATACGGACTTTTTGCAAGAAAAAAACCGCAAAATAAAAAATCACGTTCTGCTCTTTTCAAAGAGAAATAATTGTTGTATAATTTTGATATATAAGAGTATTGATGAGGGGTGTTTGTTTGTCCGGGGAGTATTCCAGCCGCAACCGCAGGATGCTCAAAAAGCTCCTGCCCTACTATAAAAAATATTCGGGGCTCTTTGCCCTTGATATGTTCTGCTCCGCGCTGACTACCGTATGCGAGATAGCTCTCCCGCTGATAGTTCGGCAGATAACCGACCGCGCGGCGCACGACATTCACGACCTGACGGCGGAGCTGATTATAAAAATCGTCGGCTTCTATATCCTGCTGCGCATTATCGACACCGCCGCCAACTACTATACGGCGTCGGGCGGGCATATCATGGGCGCAAGGATAGAGACGGATATGCGAAACGACCTGTTCTCGCATCTTCAGGATATGTCCTACTCTTTCTACGACGACACGAAGATAGGCCAACTCATGTCGCGCATAACAAACGACCTGTTTGATATCACGGAGCTCTCTCACCACGGCCCCGAGAATGTGCTGATGACCGTGATAAAGATAATCGCGGGATTCATTATGTTCGCGTCGATGAACATATGGCTTGCGGTCATAGTCTTTTCGCTCTTGCCGCTTATGATGCTCCTGACCTCGCGCAGCCGCCGCAAGATGCGCGCCGCATTCAAGCAGCAGAGGCGCGAGATAGGCGAGATAAACGCGCGCACCGAGGATTCTCTGCTCGGCATAAGAGTTGTCAAGAGCTTTGCAAACGAGGATATCGAGCGCGAAAAATTCAACGAGGGCTCGCGCCGCTTCTTCAAGTCCAAGCAGAACGGCTACAGATACATGGCGATCTTTCATTGCACCGTCCGGCTCTGCGACGGGCTTATGTATATAGCGATAGTCGGCATAGGCGCGGCGTTCATGATGAAGGGCAAGACTACCGTAGGCGACTTCTCGGCGAGTCTGCTCATGGTCAGCACCCTGCTCTCGGCGATACGCACGATAGTCGAGTTCAGCGAGCAGTTTAACCGCGGCATGACCGGCATAGAGCGCTTCACCGAGATAATGGACGAGGTCAGCGACATAAAGGACAGCCCCGACGCAAAGCCCATAGAGAACGTCAGGGGCGATATAGAATTCAGGAACGTCACATTTTCATATAAGGGCACGGATAAGAAAATCCTCTCCGACTTCTCCCTGCACATAGCTCCCGGCGAGAATGTCGCCCTGGTAGGGCCCTCCGGCGGCGGCAAGACTACGCTGTGCAATCTTATCCCCCGCTTCTACGATGTGGATTCGGGCTGCATCTTACTCGACGGCACGGATATCCGCGACATAACTCTCGCTTCCCTGCGCTCGAATATAGGCACGGTTCAGCAGGATGTCTATATGTTCTCCGGCACGGTCAGGGAAAATATAGCCTACGGCTGCCCGGGAGCCGAAAACGAAGATATCACGGCGGCGGCCAAGAGAGCCGGGGCGCATGAGTTTATAGAGGAGCTGCCCGAGGGGTACGACACCTATGTCGGCGAGCGCGGAGTCAAGCTCTCCGGCGGTCAGAAGCAGCGCATTTCGATAGCGCGCCTGTTTTTGAAGAACCCGCCGATAGTCATTCTCGACGAGGCGACGAGCGCGCTCGACAACGAGAGCGAGCGCCTTGTTCAGCAGTCGCTCGAAGCGCTCGCAAAGGGGCGCACGGTCATAACCATAGCACATCGTCTGACTACCATAAGAAACGCCTCGGAGATAGTCGTGCTCACGGAGGACGGCATAGCCGAGCAGGGAAGCCACCGCGAGCTTATGGCAAAGGGCGGCGTATACAGCGAGCTCTACAGCATGTATTCAATCGACTGATTTTTCCGAAAGGACTGATATAAAATGCTTAAAAATATTTCACCCGTTATCTCCCCCGAGCTTCTCAAGATACTCATGGAGATGGGTCACGGCGACGAGATAGTTATCGGCGACGGCAACTTCCCGGCGGCGAGCATGGCTCAGCGCCTTGTCCGTCTCGACGGCCACGGAGTGCCCGAGGTGCTCGACGCGGTTCTCAGGCTCATGCCGCTCGACACCTATGTTGACGCACCCGTTGCGCTCATGGACAACAACGGCGACGGCGACCGCCCGGCTATTTGGGAAAAGTACGAGGAAATAGTCAAATCAAACGAGGGCGAGAAAAACATCGAGCTTATGGAGCGCTTCGCCTTCTACGACAGAGCGAAAAAGGCCTACGCCGTCATAGCGACGGGCGAGACCGCGATATACGCAAACATCATACTGAAAAAGGGCGTTGTGAAATAAGACGGAGGAAAATCAAAAATGGCAAAGCGAGTTTTGGCGTTCGACTTCGGCGCGTCGAGCGGACGCGCGATAATCGGACATTTTGACGGGGAGAACATCCGCCTTGAGGAGGTTCACCGCTTCTCGAACGACCCCGTGAGCGTGAACGGCACGCTCTACTGGGATGTTCTGCGCCTGTTCTTTGAGATAAAGCAGGGGCTGACAAAGGCGAAGCTCGCCGGCGGCTTCGACAGCATAGGCATAGACACCTGGGGCGTTGACTTCGGGCTTTTGGATGAGTTCGGCTGCCTGCTCGAAAATCCCGTGCATTACCGCGACGCGCGCACGAAGGGCATGATAGACGAGGTTTTCAAGACCGTTCCCCGCGAGGAGCTCTATTTCCGCACGGGCATTCAGTTCATGGAGCTCAACACACTCTTCCAGCTCTGCTCGCTCAAAAAATACCGTCCGCACATTCTCGACAGGGCGGATAAGCTGCTGTTCATGCCCGACCTTTTCGCCTATATGCTCACGGGCAAAAAGCAGACCGAATATTCCATTGCCACGACCTCGCAGATGGTTGATATAAAGACAAAAGATTGGGCTTATGATATTCTTGACCGCCTCGGCATACCCACGGGAATACTCACGCCCATTGTTCCGACGGGCACGGAAAACGGCGTGCTGAGCAAGGAGATCTGCGATGAACTGGGACTCGACCCCGTGAAGGTCGTCAGCGTCTGCGGACACGACACGCAGTCGGCGATAACCGCCGTTCCGTCGGAGCTTGACAGCTTCGCGTTTTTGAGCAGCGGCACTTGGTCGCTCTTCGGCACGGAGATACCCGCTCCCATAGTAAACGAGACCTCGCTCTCGATAAACATCACCAACGAGGGCGGCTACGGCGGCATGACGGGGCTGCTCAAGAATATAATCGGCCTCTGGCTCATTCAGGAGAGCCGCAGACAGTGGAAGCGCGAGGGCGAGGATTACAGCTACGCCGACCTTGAGCGCATGGCGCTCGCCGCCGAGCCGTTCAAGTGCTTTATCGACCCCGACTCCCCCGAGTTCACCCCGCCCGGAGATATTCCCGGCCGCGTGCGCGAATTCTGCCGCAGAACGGGTCAGTATGTCCCGCAGACGGTGGGTGAGGTCATGCGCTGCATCTACGAGAGCCTTGCGATGAAATACCGCAGCACGTTCTCGATGATAAAAGAATGCACCGGCAGAGACTACAAGGACATCCACGTTATCGGCGGCGGCACGAAGGACACCCTGCTCTGCCAAATGACCGCAAACGCCTGCGATGTCCCCGTTAAGGCGGGACCGATAGAGGCTACGGTACTCGGAAACATCGCCGTTCAGCTCCTGAGCTCGGGCGACATTCCGGATATCAAAAAGGCTCGCGAGATAATCTCGCGCAGCGAGACATTACGCGAATATGCTCCGTGCGACGCCGACGAGTGGGCGCGCGCATACGGGAGCTTTTTGAAAATAGCAAATTAACCGAAAGGATGATAAGAATGGCAAAAGCAAAGCTCGGAATCAGACCCATCATTGACGGCCGCTGGGGCGGAGTCAGAGAGAGTCTCGAGGAAAAGACGATGAGCATGGCGCTCGCCGCCAAAAAGCTCATCGAGGAAAACGTGTTCAACTCGGACGGCACTCCTTTTGAGTGCATCATCTCGCCCTGCACGATAGGAGGAGCCGCGGAGGCCGCGAAGTGCGCCGACTTCTTCTCGACTCAGAACGTCTGCGCCACGCTCTCCGTCACACCCTGCTGGTGCTACGGCAGCGAGACTATGGACCTCGATCCCCTGACCGTCAAAGCAGTCTGGGGCTTCAACGGCACCGAGCGCCCCGGCGCGGTCTATCTCGCGGCGGTTCTGGCGGCTCACGCGCAGAGAGGTCTGCCCGCGTTCTCCATCTACGGCAAGGATGTTCAGGATGTCACCGACAACTCCATCCCCGACGACGTCGCGGAGAAGATACTCCGTTTCGCACGCTGCGCCGCGGCTGTCGGTCAGCTCAGAGGCAAGTCCTACGTCGGCATAGGCGCCGTCGCAATGGGCATTGCAGGCTCATACTGCGACGCCGATTTCTGGCAGGAGTATCTCGGCATACGCGCCGAGTGGGTCGACATGGTTGAAGTCACCCGCCGCGTCGAGCTGGGAATCTACGACCATGAGGAGTACGAGCGCGCTCTCAAGTGGGTAAAAGAGAACTGCCCCGAGGGCTTCGACAAGAACCCCGAAAATATCAGACACACCCCCGAGCAGAAGGAGAAGGAGTGGGAGTTCGTCGTCAAGATGACCCTTATCTGCCGCGACATCATGCTCGGCAACGATAAGCTCAACTCCGTCCGCCCCGTAGGCGCGGAGGCGGAGCACTCCGGCCCGAAGGACGGCTGGCACGAGGAGGCTCTCGGCCGCAACGCCATACTCGGCGGCTTCCAGGGTCAGCGCCAGTGGACGGACTTCATGCCCAACGGCGACTTCACCGAGGCTATTCTCAACACTACCTTTGACTGGAACGGCAAGAAAGAGCCGCTCACCTTCGCCACCGAGAACGACGGCCTCAACGGTCTGTCCATGCTCCTCGGAAAGCTCGTCACCGGCAGAGCGAGCCTGTTTGCCGACGTGCGCACCTATTGGAGCCCCGACGCGGTTGAAAGAGTCTGCGGTATGCGCCCCGAGGGCGTTGCCAAGGACGGCTTCATCCATCTCATCAACTCCGGCGCCGCCGCGCTCGACGCCACGGGCGTCTGCAAGGACAAGGACGGCAACGCCGTCATGAAGGAGTGGTGGAACGTCACCGACGAGGACATCAGCGGTATGCTCAAGGCTACCGACTGGTGCCCCGCAGACCTCGGATATTTCAGAGGCGGCGGATATTCCTCGCACTTCAAGACTCAGGCCGTCATGCCCATGACGATGATAAGGGTCAATATTATCAAGGGGCTCGGTCCTGTCATTCAGATAGCCGAGGGCTACACCGCCACCCTGCCCGACGAGATACACAACAAGCTCGACAAGCGCACCGACCCGACTTGGCCGACCACATGGTTTGCGCCGAGACTCACCGGCAAGGGCGCGTTCAAGGATGTCTACTCCGTCATGGCAAACTGGGGCGCGAACCACGGCGCCATCAGCTACGGCCACATCGGCAAGGATCTTATCACATTGGCGAGTATGCTCAGAATCCCCGTTGCGATGCACAACGTCGCCGACGAGGACATCTACCGCCCGCACGCCTGGTCCGCATTCGGCACAAAGGACCTCGAGAGCGCAGACTACAGAGCCTGCGCCGCCTACGGTCCGCTGTATAAATAATCGAATCACCCGCCGCCCGGAGAAATCTTCGGGCGGCGAAATTCATATTGCCGGACACCGTTCTCTGTAAAGTGCAAGGTGTGCCGGCTTTTTATTTTCTCTTCGCGATATATCTGTCTCAAACCTACAATTATCCAGAAGATTTTTTGTATATTATTTTAATGGAAAGACTCTTTGCCGTATGATATAATCAAGGTGTGAGGTGAGAAAATGAAACTTTTAAAGAATTTTGCTTTGGCGGCGGCACTTGCCGCGATATGCGTTTTGTGCTCATCATGTGCAAGCAAGCCGAAGCTTATCGACACTGCGGCAAACAACGAAAAGCTCTCTTATTCCGAGAGCTACACGGAGCTGTCCGAAAAGAGGACGAACAAAACAAAAGCCTGGCGCCGCGGAATGGTCGGCGGGAACGGGCTCGAGGGCTTTATCACAAGCGGCAGCCCGTACTCGGACACGATAATTTATCAGAATATGCATTTCATCATGCCGAATATCAACGCCCGCACCTGCCCGGACACATCAAGCGAGCTTGAACAGGTCAAGCAGAGCATCGTTAAATGCGAGGATATTGTTGACAACGCGAGCTATGACGATGTGTATCGCTTCCATCCCGGCGGTCAGCTGAGAATAAACTCCGAGCGGCACCGCATCAAGGATTATATCCGCTACACAGACTACGAGACCGCGCAGGTCGGCGTGAAATACACAGACAAAAACGGCACATGGGAGAGAACTACTTTCACCTCGCTTGCCGACGGCGTCACGGTTACAAAAATCGAAAAATCAAGCAAGAACGCGCCCGTAAATATTACGCTCTCCTACGATGATATCTCGACCATGGCAAACTACTCCGAGGGCGACGAGGTGAATATCAAATATAAAAAGCTTGCCGACGGGGACAAGGCTTATCTTGCCATGGTTGCGCACTATCCCGACTATGAAAAATCCGAGCTCAAAAACGGCGGCTACGCCACGCTCACCTATGTTTTGAATATCGGCGGAACTTTAAGCGTCACGCAAGCGGACGCGCCGAAAGACGAGCAATACGCGGGCGACAGCCAGCCGAAATTGACCGTCAGCGGGGCGGACGAGGTTTATCTTATCACCGTTACGGGCAGAGATTACAATATGGGCGAGCTTTCCGCCTTCGCGTCACAAAGCGGCTGCGCGCTCATCGACTCGCTCTATAACCGGACAACGGACTTTGCGAGAAAATACTCAGCCGAGGGAAAATTCAGCTATTCCGATGCGCTTGACGCTCATCTTGCGGTATATCAGCCGCAGTTCAACGCAGTCACGCTGACTCTCAAAGACGGCAGCTCAGAAAAATCGAACGAAAAGCTGCTGAGAGAGCAGAGGTTCAAGAAAAAGCTCGATCCCGCGCTCAGCCAGCGTTCGTATTATGCAGGCAGATACGCTTATCTGTGTTGCAGCGGATATTCCACGCCCCGCCTTTACGGTATGTGGACAGGCGAATGGAACACGGGTTGGGGCGGCAAATACACAATGGACGCAAACGTGAACCTGCAAACCTCCTCGATGAACACGGGCAACATCTTCTCATCCCCGATAGGCTACGCATATTTTATTCTCCGCCAGCTCCCCGACTGGGAGGAAAACGCGCTCGCGACCCACGGATTTACCGACGCCATCCAAGCCCCCGTAAACACCGACGGCGACAAGGCGGTAATAACGGAAACCTGCTATCCGTATCCGTTTCGATACTGGAACGCAGGCTCAAGCTGGATGATCCAGCCGCTCTATGAGACCCTGCAATGCTACGGAGATATCAAAATTCCGCTCAGCGGCGAAATCGACCTTGACAAGCTCAGATCCGTGCTTTCCGTCACCGCGGACGACCTTACGGACGAAGACATTCACGCGATCAAGGACAGGGGATATCTCCGGCTTGAGCGCGATGTGCTTTTGCCGCTTTTGATTAAATCGGCGAACTACTGGGAGCAGCTTATGACCCCCGAATATTACACCGACTCGAACGGCTCGATTCATTATGAAGCGGGCAAGACGGCGCTTGCGGATGACGAATACTACTGCATCCTGCCGAGCTATTCCCCGGAAAACAATCCGTCGAACTATCCCTCTCCCTCCGACGCAAACGCGGCTATCGACATCGCCGCCTGCCGCGACAATCTGAATATGCTTTTGAGCGTTATAAAAGACACCGCGCCGGAAACCGACACGGCAAAATGGGAATGTATGCTCCGAAAGCTCCCGCCGTATCTCTTCGACAAAACCGGCGCGCTCAAGGAGTGGGCGTGCAGCCAATTTGAAGAAAACAACGAGCACAGGCATCTGAGCCACCTCTATTGCGTGTGGCCGCTGTTTGAAACGCAGAACGACGAGCGTCTCAAGTCCGCCTGCATACAGGCGATAAACAACAGAACCTCTGAAAACGAGGCGAGCCACGCACTTGTTCACCGTTCGCTCATCGCCGCAAGGCTCAAGGACAGAACGAGCCTCACCTCTGCGCTCGTGAAGCTTCAGAACCATAAAATAAGATATCCCTCGCTTATGACGAACCACGATTACGATCAAAGAAGCTGCTACTGCACCGACTTTGCCATAGGCTATCTCGGAATCGTCAACGAAGCCATCGTTTTCTCGAACAAAAACGAAATCGAGATTCTTCCGGCTCTGTTTGAATCGGGCTTTGACGCAGGCGAGATAACCGGGATAAAGGCGAGAACCCGTGCGACGGTTGACTCGCTCAGGTGGGATTTGCAAAGCAAAACGGCACAGGTCACCGTGACCTCCGATATCGACCAAACGATCACCGTTTCATGCGGGCTCTCCGACAAGACGGAGACGCTGACATTCCGCGCCGGAGAAACAAAGACGGTCGATTTTGCGCTGAATTGACCGAATAGGCACAAAAAGCAACATTCCGTCCGGGACCCCGGGCGGAATGTTTTATAGCTTCACGGGGTTTTAATACCTCACTCCCGCTCCCTGCGAATAAACGGAAGCGCGGACAGAAGCGAGCTCAATGCGACAGGCAGAGTGTACAGCATAAACAGAAGTGTCATCAGATTTGAATATCTGCCGTCAAGCCTCGGCATTCCGCCGCTTGCAATAAATTTGTTGAGCGCTGCTGTTTGAGCGGAAGAAAAATTGACAGCGGCATAGCCTATGCTTGCCGCCAGCGACGACAAGCCGGTACCTATCTTGACAATAAATGTCTGCGCCGAGAAAAACAGCGCGTCCGGTCTGTTTCCGGATATTTTTTCTTCAAGGTCAACGGCTTGTGAGATTATCAACGTCTGAACGGTCGAAGAGATGCTGACACAGCTTCCGATTATAAGTGTAAGTACGAACATTGCAACCGTTTGCGGAATGTTCGTCATATTTTGAGGATATTTAACATACAGCGCAAATAGCAAAAGATTCGGAAAAATGTTTATCAGATTGACGGCGGCAAAGAGCCTTTTTGTTCCGTATTTTTTAGATAAACTAGGGACTGCTGCCGCCGAGATTACCAGTCCCACAATACTTCCCACTCCGAAAAGTGCCGTATAAATCAGCGACATCTGCGGATTTTTGCTTGCAAAATAATAGGTTACCAGCGGAGTGAGGATAACACCGGTCATGGCTTTCAGACTGCCCAAAAATCCCGATATACTGATTTTTCTGAGCAACGGATTTGTAATAAAATATCTGAGCTGACCCGAATTTTCGCTGCGCTCGGCAGAAACCCTTTCCACCGAACCGATTGCGGTAAACTGAAAAAGCGCCCCGCCGATGATTGAAAACGCGGCAACCGTTATAAGAAAAGCATTTCGCTCATCCACTGCACTTCCGCCGAAAACTGCCGACAACGCAAAAGCAATCGGCTGAACGGCAAGCGTGCTTATACCGCTCGCCATTCCACCTATCGGACGTAGCGAAAGCAACTTTGTTCTGTCTCCCTCATCACTTGTGAGCACTGACGGATACCCGGTTATCGGAATATCGCCGATTGTAAACACAACTTCCCATATTATGTAAAACACAAACGCAGATAACACTATTAAAATATTTTTAGGCATACTGTTTTCCGCGGAATAAATTCCGTTACTGAAACAGAGAATCGTCAGTATTGCTGTGGGAATCGGCACTGCGATAAGATAGTCCTTTAGTTTATGTTTTCCTCTGCTTATCATCGCTCCGATAAACGGGTCTTTGACGGCGTCAAATATTCTCGCAACACTTAATATCAGACCGACCCATACGGCAGGAATCAGAATCGTGAACTGAAGATAATATGCGAGCACGGATGTGACTGTTCCGTATATGATGTTCTGACCGGAAAGACCCAGAAGATACCGGAACTTTTCTCTTTTCGTGTAAGTTGTTGACATGGTTTACCTCCTTACATACTTTTGGTATGTTTAATATTAATATATATGGGAGGGGTAAAACCCTCCCGAATATTTAAAGATTGATATCGCTGTTCATTTTGTCGAGCAGCGGATAGATGTCGGAAATGTCAAGCCCGATAGACTTTGTTATACCGCAAATAAACTCAAACTTTGCTTTCAGCTCTTCGTTGTCAACAGGAAAAACAAGCGGGTTTATCCAAATATTCGCGATAAGCGAAACCGCCTCGGCAGCCTGCTTCGGGAACATGACCGACAGAGATCCGTCCCTAACGCCCTCTTCGATAACCGGTTCAAAGGCATTAGGTGCTATATCGTTTACGGAGCGCAGAACAAGGTCGCTGAGCATCTGCGGCATATTCTGCAAATGCACTCCCAATTTTCTGAACTGCTGTTCCTGCTCATCCGTCAGAGCCGCAGCAAGCATACGCTTGAGCTTCTCTCCGCCCGTAATATCGGTATCGGATTGAATTTTACGCCAACTCGCAGACAGCGTATTTTTTGCAAAAAGCCGTTCTATGACCGCATCAAGGATATCCTGCTTTGAACTGAAATGGTGATATATCGCGCCCTTTGTGAGTCCGCCCAGTTCATCGATGATATCCTGAATCGTTGTGTTGTCGTATCCCTTTTCTATAAATAAACGCTGGGACACATCGAGGATAAGATTTACCGTTTCCTCCGGATATTTATTTCTGCTCATATTTGCTCCTTACATACTTTCGGTATGTATATAATAACAAACTCAATCACAAATGTCAACAGATTATATAAAAATGGGTACTTAAAGCTGTTTGCAGGATAAATGTTAGAAAAAGTGTTAGAAATGCTACCGAAAACTAAAAAGAAAAAAGCCCTTCAAACTCCAAAAGCTCAGAGTTATCAAGGCTTTTAACTTGGCGCGCTGCAAGGGATACAGTCGGCTGCGCCGCCTTGCGTGCTCGGCGACCGCTGCTGCGCAGCAGTACCCGCCTCACACTTCGCGGCTAAAAACAGTCCACCGGACTGTTTTCTTAACGCCGCTCACCCTCTCAGGGTTCGAATCCCTTGAAAATAAAAAGAACGGAAGCAACACCTGCGGTATCGCTTCCGTTCTTGGCGCGCTGCAAGGGATTCGAACCCCTGACCTTTTGGTTCGTAGCCAAACACTCTATCCAACTGAGCTAGCAGCGCATCTGATTGCCATAGTATATTAGCACAACACGCCGCAAAAATCAACCGTTATTTTAAAAAATTTTTATTTTTCTTTTTCGTCGGCCGTCTCCCGCGCGGGACAAAAAATTGCGCCCGTTTTCCGCCTCTGTTTTTTGAATTTTTTTTAGCTATTACATTGTAATCGCTAAATTTTTGCTATATAATTAAGTGGATAGACAGATTGGGGCTTTGTTTGCATTTGTTTGCAAAAGCCGCGAAGGGAGATTATTATAATGCGAGACAGAACATACGTTTTATCATACGACATAGGCACAACGGGCGTCAAAACCTGCCTTTTTGAGGTTGAGGACGAGATTACGCTGGTGGCCGCGGAGATGGAAGGCTATTCCCTGACCGTCTATCCGGACGGAGGCGCGGAGCAGGACCCCGACGAGTGGTGGAGCGCGATGTGCAACACCACAAAGAGGCTCATGAACTCAACGAGCGTCAGCACCTCGGAGATAGCCGGCATTTCCTTCTGCTCCCAGATGCAGGGGCTTGTGCTTGTCGACAAAGACGGCGTTCCCGTCCGCATGGCGATGAGCTACATGGATCAGCGCGCCAAAAAGCAGATAAAGGAGCTCATGGCCTACGGTCCGCAGATAGCGGGCGCCAATATTCCCAAGCTGCTCAAATCTCTTCAGATAACCGGCGCGGTGTCCGCGAGCGTCAAGGACCCCGTCTACAAATATAAATGGGTCGAGGAAAACGAGCCCGAGAACTTCGCCCGTACTTATAAGTGGCTCGACGTCAAGGAATACGTCATTTGCCGCATGACCGGCAAGTTTATCATGACCCGCGACTCGGCCTTCGGCACTCTGCTCTACGATGTCCGCAAGGGCAGAGAGGGCTGGAGCTCCGAGATGCTCAAGATGTTCAACGTCAAGCCCGAGCACATGGCTGACATAATCGACTCCACCGCCCTCGTCGGCGGACTGACCGAAAGAGCGGCGGGCGAGCTCGGACTTTGCGAGGGCACTCCCGTATTCGGCGGCGGCGGCGACGCCTCTCTCATAGGCGTAGGCGCGGGCGCGGTCGGCCTGGGCGACACGCATATATATTGCGGCACCTCCGGCTGGGTCAACACAGTCGTTGACAAGAATATCGTCGACACAAACGCCATGATAGCCGCCATAGTCGGCGCGCAGAACGGCAGACTCAACTACTTCGCCGAGCTCGAGACTGCGGGCAAATGCCTCGAGTGGGTCAAGGATCACCTCGTGCTCGACGAAATTGACATCTTCCTGGAAAAGACCGACGTCGCCTCCTCGAAGGAGTCCATATACACGAGCCTCTACGACTATATGTCCCATGTCATAAACAAAATCCCCGCAGGCAGCGGCGGAGTTATCTTCACCCCGTGGCTGCACGGCAACCGCTGCCCGTTCGAAGATCCGAACGCGCGCGGAATGTTCTTCAATATCAGCCTCGAGACAAGCAAGACTGAGCTTCTCCGCTCCGTTGTCGAGGGCACCTGTATGCACCTGCGCTGGTTCCTCGAGACTCAGGACAAGAAGGTAAAGACCTCCGACACCATCCGCTTTGTCGGCGGCGGCGCTCTCTCGGATGTCACCAGCCAGATTCTCGCGGACTGCACGGGCAGAACGATAGAGGTCGTGGCGAGCCCGCAGAACGTCGGCTCGGTCGGCGCGGCGGTCATCTCCGCGGTGGGTCTCGGCAGAATAGGCAGCATAGAGGAAGCAAAGAAGCTCATTCCCGCGAAAAAAACCTTTATCCCGAACCCCGCCAACAAGCCCGCATACGACAAGAACTTTGCCGTCTTTAAGAACCTCTACAAGAACAACAAGGATAATTTTGCGGCGCTCAACGGCTGACGGACGGTTCAACCCGACTTTTTGTGTCAATCATATCTTTCGATTCCGCACTTGAAAAAGTGCAGCACCCTGTGTTATACTAAAATGTGTGTAACGATTCCGGTCGACTGAGACGAAAGGAAGGTCTTAAAAAATGAAGAAAACCATCACGGCTCTGCTTATCTGTATGCTCGCGGCAGTCTGCCTCTTCACCGGCTGCTCGAAGGCCAAGGGACTCAAGGTAAAAGACAGCAGCGGAAACGACCGCGTGCTCGTGACCGACGAAAACGGCGGCCCCATTTATGACGAAGCGGGCAACATAGTCATAGTCGAAACCGACGAAAAGGGCAATGCGAAGAAGGACGAAAAGGGCGAACAGGTCACAAACGCCGTCTCGCTCAAGAACCTTCTCGTTTCGGGCGACAAGGCCTATTGCAAATATTTTACTTTCACAAAACCCTCCGGCTACGAGATGACGGTTGTCGGTTCTTCGATAACCCTCGTAAAAGGCAAAGAGACTATTGATATAATCTACGACACGGAAAAGAGCGTCGATGACAAGCTCTCCGACATCAGCGATGTCATAATCGCTCTCAAGGAGCAGGGCTTCAATCCCGAGGTCAAGGATGAGGTCAAGACTCTCTGCGGCCAGGAAGCAAAAGTTACCGAGATAAAGATTTCCGGAAACGGCAACGAGGCGTTTATCGCCTCCGCTGTCTTTGAGAGAAACGGCGTAACTTACGCCTGCACCTACAAAACCTCCAAGGTCGGCGCAAGCACCGGAGAGTTTGAATCAATTGTCAACTCTATTTCGTTTAGATAAAGGCAATAATTAAAGTATTCTGACTGTTGAAAGGAGAACAGTATGTTATTTTCACTTGATATCGGTATCGATTTGGGTACCGCCAACACTCTTGTTTTCGTAAAGGGCAAGGGCATCGTCATCAGAGAGCCCTCCGTTGTTGCGGTCGACCAGAAGTACAACCCGCCCAGAGTTGTCGCCGTAGGCACGGAGGCTAAAGAGATGATCGGCAGAACTCCCGGCTCCATAACCGCAGTCCGTCCCCTCAAGGACGGCGTCATCGCCGACTTCGACATCACGGCGGATATGCTCAAGGCTTTCATAAAGAAGGTCGCAAAGAGCGCTCCGCTTGCAAAGGTCCGCGTTATGATCTGCATCCCCTCGGGCGTTACGGGCGTTGAGAGAAACGCCGTCAACGACGCTGCGAGAAGCGCGGGCGCGAAATATGTCAGCCTCATAGAGGAGCCCATGGCGGCGGCCATCGGCGCGGGTCTCCCCGTCTCCGAGCCCACCGGAAGCATGGTAGTCGATATCGGCGGCGGCACGAGTGAGGTTGCCGTTATCTCCCTGGGCGACGTCGTTACCTCGAACTCCGCAAGAGTCGCGGGCGATAACTTTGATGAGTCCATAATCAGCTATATCAAGAAGAAATATAACCTGCTTATCGGCGAGAGAACCGCCGAGGATATCAAGATAAAAATCGGCTCCGCCTATCCCTATGAGGGCGAGGGCGCGATGAACATCAAGGGCCGCAACCTCATGGACGGCCTGCCGAAGAATATCGAGATTTCCGCAGAGGAGATAAGAGAGGCTCTCTCCGACTCCGTCAATCAGATTCTCGACGTCATCAAGGCAACCCTTGAAAAGACTCCCCCCGAGCTCGCCGCCGATATTATCGACCACGGCATCATGCTCACCGGCGGCGGCGCTCTGCTCAGAGGGCTTGACAAGCTCATCGCCGCCGAGACCCGCATCCCCGTGCTTGTCGCGGAGAGCCCGCTCGACTGCGTTGTTGACGGAACAGGCATCTGCCTTGAGCATCCGCTCAATAAATAAAAGCCTTTCGCGGGTCGCTCTGCTCTCCGCAGACGGCCCGCGTTCTCGCAGGCTTACAAAAACTATGCGGCGCAGCGTTTTTCTGCTTTTCTGCATATTTTTTGCAAGTCCGCGGGATTTTTTGCGTTGTACAGAGGTGCTTTTATGCCGCGTTTAAACGCAAAAATCAATATCCCCCACCCTTCTTCCATGCAAAGGAGAGACGAAATTGAAGTTTTATAAATCAAAAGCATTTAAAATATTCGTCGGCGTGCTCGTCGTGCTGATAATCGGAGTTATAGCGGCCGCCGCCATGCATTCGGGCTCCTCGCCCGCCAACTCCGTGATAAGCACGGTGTTTTCCCCGCTCCAGCGCGCGTCCTCATATCTCGCAGAGAAGTTTTCCGCGTTTTCGATTAACTTCAAGTCCTCCGCCACGCTCTCAAAGCAGGTTGACGAGCTCAACAAAGAGATAGAGGATCTGCAGAGCCGGCTTGTCGACTACGAGCAGCTCAAGAGCCAGAATGCGCTCTACAAGGAGTTCCTCGAGCTCAAGGAGGAGCACAAGGACTACAAGTTCTGCGAGGCGGCGGTAATCGGCAGAGACTCGGCAAACCCGCTCTCCGCCTTTGTGCTAAACCGCGGCAGCACCGACGGCATCGAGGTAAACGACCCCGTTATCTACGGCAAGTATTTAGTCGGCGTAGTTACCTCCGTGACGCTCACGCAGTGCACGATAAAGACCATACTCAACCCCGAAGTCAACCCCAGCGCGTATGAGATACGCACGCGCGACCTCGGCTTCGTCACAACGACGGCGAGCTACGCCGCGGACGGGCTGTGCACCATGCCTGGGCTCTCAAGCTCAACGGCAGTCTCCCCCGGCGGAATCGTCTGCACCTCGGGCGTCGGCGGAATCTATCCGCGCGACCTCATTATAGGCACGGTGACAAAGGTCGAGGACTCCGGGACGGACATCTCCGCAACCGCGGTGATAAAGCCCGGCGCGGACATAGCCGCGATAACCGACGTCTTTATAATAACCGAGTTCGAGGGTCAGGGGTCGAGCGTCACAAAGTAAGAAATCTACCGAAAGGGACTTGTCTATGGGTCTCACAGCCGAAAAGAAAAGACTTATAATCCGACGTGTGATATTCGCTCTTTTGCTTATCCTCTGCGCCGTTATCCAGAACACCCCGAGACTTCTGCCCGAGCCGTTCGGCGCGCGTCAGCTCGGAGTGACGGTCATGGTCGTCTGCATAGCGATGTTCGAGCGCGAAACCGCGGGAATGCTCCTCGGTCTGCTCGCGGGCGTCGTGCTCGATGTAACGGGCGGCACTCAGGGCATAAACGCCATTTTGCTGACCGCGTTCGGCCTTGCGTGCGGAATGCTCGTCAACAACATGATAAGAAATAATGTAGTCACCGCGCTGATTTTTTCCGCGTCGGCGCTGCTTATTCATACGTTCGTCTATTGGATAGTGTTCGTCGCCGCGGCGGGTGTCTCCGGCGGCAGACTTCTGCTCACCTTCTGCCTGCCGAGCGTGCTCTATTCGGTAATTTTTACGCCTCTTTGGTTCCTGATAATAAGAGGCATAAGCAGAGCTCTTCCGAGTGAAGTCAGAAGATAAGAGAAAGGAGGGAGCCCTTTGGATTCGAAAAAACTTGCGATAAGGCGCATTATACTGCCCTGCATACTGCTCGCATTCATACTTGTTTTTGTCGGCGTGCTCGTCAAGGTTCAGCTTATAGACGGAGAGGAATACGCGAGCGCCGTCAACACCGCAAAGCAGTCTATTGTCAAAATTCACGCGGCACGCGGCGAGATAGTTGACCGCAACGGCAAGCCCATAGTCGAGAACCGCCAGGGCTACTCCATAGTTTTCAACTATTCGTATTTCCCGTCCAAGAAAGAAAACAGCGAGAGAAACTCGATAATAATATCATTGATCAGGCTCTTCGAGGCAAACGATGCCGAGTGGGACAACAGCCTGCCTATAGTCATCGACTCGTCGGGCGGGCTCGTCTATAAGGCTGACAGCGAAAAGGAAATCGAGGTTATGAAGGGCAAGGACTATCTCAACCTCAACTCCTACGCCACGGCGCAAAACTGCTACGACGCCATGGCCGAGATGTTTGAAATCGACCCGGGCTACTCCCTCAAGGACGGGCTTAAAATCGCGGCGGTGCGCTATCAGATGCTCTTAAACGGCTTCGGAGCCAGCAACGCCTACACCTTCGCGCAGGATGTCAGCGACGTGCTCGTTGCCAAGGTCAAGGAGAACAGCGCGACTTTTAAGGGCGTTGACGTGGAGGTAGTGCCCTACAGAAGAATAGTCGACGGCACTCTTGCCGCCCACATAATCGGCACGGTGGGCAAGATAAACGCCGAGGAATACGCCGAGCTCAAGGACAAGGGCTACGGCATGAACGATACGCTCGGAAAGAGCGGAATAGAATACGCCATGGAGGAGTATCTGCGCGGCACGGACGGCGAAAAGGTCGTCACCGTAGACCCGGACGGCAACGTCTCCGAGACGGTTACGAAAGAGCCCGTTCAGGGCGCGACGGTCGTGCTCACCATTGACGCCGATATGCAGAAATTGGCGCAGGACACCTTTGCGAAATGGACGGAAAACTACGCAAAATCCTCAAAGAATAAATACGGCGTTCCCGCAGCTGGTGCGCTCGTTGTCAACGACCCGAACACGGGCGAAATACTGACCATGCTCAGCTATCCGACCTACGACCTCAACACCTACAGCGAAAAATATTCGGAGCTCAGCAAGGACAGCCGCACGCCGCTTTGGAACAGGGCACTGCGCAGCACCTACGCCATAGGCTCGACCTCGAAGCCCTCCGTCGCAATAGCGGCAATAGAAGAAGGGCTGACAAACCGAGACAGAGTCATCCGCTGCACAAGGGAGTTCAAATACCTCGACCACACCTTCTACTGCAACATCAACCACCGCGACAGGAACCTGACTCTTCGAACCGCGCTTCAGGATTCATGCAACATATATTTCTACACCTGCGGCGAGGAGCTCGGAATAAGCAGGCTCAACGAATACCGCTCCATGCTCGGACTCGGAGTGAAAACGGGCATAGAGCTCACCGAGGCCGAGGGCATAGAGGACAGCCCCGAATACCGCGAAAGCATAGGTCAGACCTGGCTGCCCGGCTACCTCATACTCTCGTCCATAGGCGAAGGCGGCACGCGCTTTACACCCATACAGCTCGCAAACTACACCGCCACGATAGCAAACGGCGGCACGAGATATGAGCAGCACATAATCAAATCGATAAAGAGCGCCGACTACTCCAAGACGCTCGTTGAAAAGACTCCCAAGGTCGCGCTCGAAACGGGCATATCCAAATATGCCATCGACTGCGTCACCGAGGGCATGGAGTACGTTGTCAACAACAACCGTATTATACAGTCGGCTCTCAAGGGGCTCGACGTTCAGACTGCCGCAAAGTCAGGTACCTCCGAAGAAAACAGGAAGATAAACGGCGTCAGCCAGGTTATCAACAACGGTCTTTATATCACCTTTGCGCCGAGCAAAAACGCCGAAATATCCATAGCGTTCATCTGCGAGGGCGTCTACGGCTCGTCCTCATTGGCGCAGATAGCAAAGCCGATATACGACTACTACTTCAACAGCTCGCAGACGGCCGCCGCGCCGCAGGGCGAGAATACGCTTCTGGGGTGATTATATGGCTGAGAAAATAGTTATCGCCTCCGGCAAGGGCGGCGTCGGCAAATCGTCGCTGACCGCAGGGCTTGCGCGCGCGCTGAGCAATTCCGGCAAGCGGGTTCTCATGCTCGACATGGACATAGGGCTGCGCAGTCTCGACCTCATTTTCGGCACTCAAAAGGAGCTTCTCTTTGACTGGGGAAATGTACTCGACGGCGGCTGCGAGCCGAATCAGGCGGCTATCGCCGCGGGCGGGCCGATGCTGATGACTGCGCCCATGCATATGTCCGACTCCTTCACCGCCGAGAGCATAAAGGAGCTTGCGGACAGGCTCTCTAAAGATTACGACTATATATTTTTCGACGCTCCGGCAGGGCTCTCCGACGGGTTCGAGCTCGCCTGCGCCGCCTCCGACAGGGGCATTGTCGTCTCCACTGCCGACGCGGTATGCGTCAGAAGCGTCAATATAACCGCGGGCGCCATGCGCTCCCTCGGTCTTGAGGACATAAGACTCGTTATCAACCGCTTCGACGAAAAGGCGGTCTGCAAAAAGAAGCTTTTAAACATCGACGACGTTATTGACGCTGTATGCGTTCAACTCATCGGCATAGTTCCCGAGGACGCGGCGGTGTCGCACTGCGCGGTGCGCGGCGAACCGCTCCCGGCATCGAGCGCGGCGGCAAAGGCTTTTTCTCGCATAGCAACGAGAATCGACGGCGGCGTTTCGCCGCTGCTGGGGTGAAATATAATCTATATCCCCGCGGCAGCCGCGACATTGCAAATTACCGCCCATCGTTTTCAGGGTGCTTATGATATCCGCTTGCGGTTTTTGCAGTAACTTGCGGCTATTCATTTTGTAGGGGTCGGCGACTCGACGACCCTTTGACGCGACAGCGGCACGATGTTATACTAGATGTTATACTATAAATTTTTTACCCACTACCTTCGCTACCTACCTTAGCTAAATATTTTATCTTATACAGCGTTTCGGCATTTTCTTTTTATTTGAAAAAGAAAACGCCTGCAAAAGAAAAGCAAACTCAGGGCTTCGCCCCGAGACCCCGCGAACGCCGCGCCGCAGTACATAGCTTGTGCTACTCAGTAGGTAGCTCGGCACATTCGCCCGTAAACTCGCTCCGCTCAAACAGTACGGGCTCGTGCGGCTTGCTGCGCAAGCCGTTCAGCCCTCTCAAAACATAGTCGCCTATCACCCTTGGAGCGGGCGCTATGCTCCTTGTTTTTCGCCAACATCGCCTCGCTTTATCCGCCACCGGCGGCGCTTCGGCGACGTTGCCCGCGTCCTCAGATAGCCTGTTCCACTGCGGCGCGGCTATTGGAAACTTGTTCAACGGGATTTATAAAGTCGCTTGCTTTACCTTTTCGAAGTGCGGTATTTGATAATTTACAACGCCAATCCCCTCTTTGTAGGGTGCGGCGACTCGACGCACCTATGCCGCGACAGCGGCACGAAGTCTTCGTAAATATTTATTTTGCCGACTGTAGGGGCGAACTTCGTTCGCCTGCTTTTGAAGTCTATATCGAGACAAAGCGGCTGAGAGATTGCTACGCTTGCACCATCTCAACAAAACGCCGTGACGCTCACGCGTCAAAGGGTCGTCGAGGTCGCCGACCCCTACAAACCGCGTTGAATATAATTGTGCTATTTTGTAATATTACCGAATTACCCCCCCCACGCCACAACTCAAATCAGGAGAAACGCCATGAAAAAACCGCGTTCCAAGAAAAAAATAATAATTTCCGTCCTCTGCGTGCTGCTTGCGCTCGCCGTATTGACCCCGTGCGCGATAAACGCCGCCGTGATGATAAGCGCGAGCAAGTATATCATCAGCGCGGACGAGGCGGCCGGGCGCGAGACGGACTGCGTGTTGGTGCTCGGCGCAAGGGTAAACTCCAACGGCACCCTGAGCCATATGCTCGAGGACAGAATGAGCACGGGCGTTGACCTGTATCAAGCCGGCGCGGGCAAAAAGATACTTGCCAGCGGCGACCACGGCAGGGACTCCTACGACGAGGTCAACCATATGAAGCAGTACGCCGTCGGCAGGGGTGTTGACCCCGACGATGTGTTTCTCGACCATGCGGGCTTCTCGACCTATGAGTCGATGTACCGCGCCCGCGACGTGTTCGAGGTCAAGAGCACGATAGTCGTCACTCAGAAATACCACCTCTACCGCGCGGTCTACAATGCGCGCCGCCTGGGTATCGACGCCTACGGCGTTGCGGCGGACAAGCGCGTCTACGGCAAGCCCGTATATAATTTTGTGCGCGAGAGCCTCGCCCGGTGCAAGGACTTCTTTATGTGCATTTTCAAGCCCGAGCCGACTTATCTCGGCGAGGTTATCCCGATAAGCGGCAGCGCGTCGCTCTCGGACGACACCGAATACTGACAGTTTCAAGGAGAAAGATATATGCGACTTGGCATTTTCGGCGGCACCTTCAATCCGCCGCACATGGGGCACATAAGGCTTGTTACCGCCATCGCGGACAAGCTGCAGCTCGACCACGTTCTCATTATTCCGGCGTCGGTTCCGCCGCACAAGCACGTCTTGAACCTTGCTCGCAGCAGGGACAGATTCGAGATGTGCCGTCTGAGCTTTGAGGGCGACCGTCGGTTTTCGGTCTCCGATACGGAGCTGCTCCGCGTGGGTAAGAGCTACACCTATGACACCCTCTGCGAGATAAAAAAGAAATATCCCGACGCAGAGCTGTTTTTGATAGTCGGCTCTGATATGCTCGCCACCTTTGACGAGTGGTACCGCTATCACGACATACTCATGATGTGCACCCTCTGCGCCGCCTCGCGCAAGCCGGGCTTCGTGCCCGAGCTCGAGGGCAAGTTCACGCCGGAGGAGATAGAGAAGATAAAATTCATCGAGATACCCGTTTTCGAGGTCAGCTCGACGCTTATCCGCCGCAGGCTCTCCGAGCGCGAGAGCACTCAGGGACTTATATCCGACAAGGTGCGCGACTATATAGAACAAAAGGGGCTTTACACTTGAACGTACCCGAGAAATACAGAGAATATGACGAGCTTTTGAAATCCAAGCTCGACGAATACAGATACATCCACTCGCTCGGCGTTGCAAAGAGCGCAAGACACTTAGCCGAGCTCTACGGCTCCGACCCCGAAAAGGCCTATTTTGCGGGGCTTATGCACGACGTTATGAAGAACGCCGCGCCCGAGGAGCAGTTGCAAATGATAAAAAAAGCTGATATAATATTATCTTCATCCGAGCGCCTGAACCGCAAGCTCTGGCACGCGATTGCCGGGGCGGCTTTTTTGAAGCTCGAGCTGAATATCACCGACGAGGATATAATCGGCGCTGTGCGCTGGCACACGACGGGCAAGGCGGGCATGACGAAGCTCGAAAAGACCGTCTATCTCGCAGATTTCATAAGCGCGGACAGAAAATATCCCGATGTTGATAAGGTGCGCGAGCTCGCAGAGCACTCTTTGGAGGGCGCGATGCTCTACACCCAGAGATACTGCATATCAAAGCTCCTCGCCGACGGAATGATAATCGACCCGTCGAGCGTCGACTGCTACAATGAACTTATAACCGAGAGGAGTTCAGAGAAATGACCCCCAGAGAACTGACAAACGAAATAGTTAAAATACTCGACAAGAAAAAGGCGCTGGACATCACGGCGATAAAGACCGAAGAGCTGACTATAGTCTCCGACTATTTTGTCATCGCAACCGGTACTTCAAACACCCATGTCAAGAGCCTCGCGGACGATCTCGAATACGAGATGGGCAAGCTCGGCGCAGCACCCGAGCACATAGAGGGACGCGCGACGGGCTGGATTCTGCTCGACTTCGGCAGCGTACTCGTCCACATATTCCAAAAAGAACAGCGCGAATACTACAACCTCGAGCGTCTTTGGAACGACGCACAGCAGATTGACATAAGCGACCTGCTGACCGACTGAGAGAGAACATCCGAAAGGAATGACATAAATTATGGCAAACTACGATTTTAAATCCATTGAAAAGAAGTGGCAGGACCGCTGGGAAAAAGAGGGCACGTTTAAAGCTGTAGACGACTTCTCTCTGCCCAAGTTCTACGGGCTCATCGAGTTCCCCTATCCGAGCGGCGCAGGTATGCACGTCGGCCACATCAAGGCATATTCCGGAATGGAGGTCATCTGCCGCAAGCGCAGGATGCAGGGCTACAACGTCCTGTTCCCGATAGGCTTCGACGCATTCGGACTGCCCGCCGAGAACTACGCGATAAAGACCGGCACCCATCCGCGCATAGTCACCGACCAGAACATCCACAATTTCACCGGCCAGCTCAAGCGCGTCGGCTTCGCGTTCGATTGGAGCCGCGTTGTCGATACGACCGATACCGACTACTATAAGTGGACTCAGTGGATCTTCCTCAAGATGTTCGAGCACGGACTCGTTTTCCGCGACAAGGCGTTCGTCAACTACTGCCCGAGCTGCAAATGCGTGCTCTCCAACGAAGACTCGCAGGGCGGCAAGTGCGATATCTGCCACAGCGACGTTGTTCAAAAGTCAAAGGACGTCTGGTTCCTGCGCATAACCGAATACGCCGACAAGCTGCTTGACGGACTCAAGCATGTCGACTTCCCGGCGAACATAAAGGCTCAGCAGGAAAACTGGATCGGCCGCTCGACCGGCGCATTCGTCAACTTCACCCTCTCGGGAACTGATGAGACGCTGCGCATATACACCACCCGCCCCGACACCCTTTTCGGCGTCACCTTTATGGTCATGGCTCCCGAGCATCCGCTCATCGATAAATATTCCGAGCGCATCTCGAATATGGACGAGGTCGAAAAATACCGCACCGAATGCGGCAAAAAGACCGAGTTCGAGCGCACTCAGCTCGTCAAGGACAAGACAGGCGTCAAGCTCGACGGTCTCACCGCGATTAACCCCGTCAACGGCAAGGAGATTCCGATTTTCATCTCCGACTATGTCATGATGGGCTACGGCACGGGCGCCATTATGGCGGTTCCCGCCCACGATCAGCGCGACTGGGATTTTGCAAAGACCTTCGGCATAGACATCGTTCAGGTCATCAAGGGCGGCGACATTGAAAAAGAGGCCTACACCGGCGACGGTGAGATGATAAACTCCGATTTTCTCAACGGAACGGACAACAAAAAGGAATCCATAGAGAAGATGCTCGTGTTCCTCAAGGAGCGCGGCATAGGCGAAAAAGGCGTTCAGTATAAGATGAAGGACTGGGCGTTCAACCGTCAGCGCTATTGGGGCGAGCCGATTCCGATTATCCACTGCCCGAACTGCGGCATGGTAGCAGTGCCCGAAAACGAACTTCCGCTCAAGCTCCCCGAGGTCGAGAACTTCGAGCCCGGCGAGGGCGGCGAGAGCCCGCTTGCAAAGATAGATTCCTTTGTCAACTGCACCTGCCCGAAGTGCGGCGCACCCGCCAAGCGCGAGACGGACACCATGCCCCAGTGGGCAGGCTCGTCCTGGTACTTCCTGCGCTACATCGACCCGCACAACGACAAGTGCTTCGCCGACAAGGATAAGCTCAAATATTGGCTTCCCGTCGACTGGTACAACGGCGGCATGGAGCACGTCACGCGCCACCTCATCTATTCGCGCTTCTGGCACCGCTTCCTCTATGATATCGGCGAGGTTCCCGTTCCGGAGCCGTATGCAAAGCGCTCGGGATTAGGACTCGTGCTCGGCGCGGACGGCGTGAAGATGTCGAAATCGCGCGGCAACGTCGTCGACCCCGACGATGTTATCAAGAAATACGGCGCGGACACCCTGCGCACATATATAATGTTCATGAGCGACTACTCGGCCTCCGCCCCGTGGAAAGAGAGCGGCGTCAAGGGCTGCAAGCGCTTTCTCGAGAGAGTCGCGTCTCTCGCGGATATCGCAAGCGGCAGCGGCACGACCGGGAAGCTCGAATCGATAATGAACAAGACGGTCAAAAAAGTCTCGCAGGATATCGAGGATATGAAGTTCAACACCGCTATCGCAGCGATGATGACCTGCCTCAACGAGATAAACGAGGTCGGCTCGCTGACTAAGGACGAGCTGTCCGTATTCCTCCGCCTGCTCTGCCCGTTTGCCCCGCACCTGTGCGAGGAGATGTGGGAGCAGCTCGGCGGCGAGGGACTTTGCTCAACGGCGCAGTGGCCCGACTATGACGAGAGCAAGTGCGTTGACGACGAGATAGAGATAGCCGTTCAGGTAAACGGCAGAGTCCGCGACCGCTTCACCGTCCCCGCCGATATAGACGCCGCGGGCGCAATAGCCGGAGCGAAAGCGCTCGACAAGGTGAAGGAATTCACCGACGGCATGGTGTTCGTCAAGGAGCTGTATGTTCCCGGCAAGCTCGTCAACCTCGTTGTTAAGCCGCAGTAAAATAATCAAAAAATAAAAAATCTCCCAAGCGGTTGACAATAAAATTCACCTGTTGTATAATTAAGAGCAAGCTTATGCTTATTAGCCCTTGCAATTGCAGCGGAGGGAGGGAATATTAATGAGTCAGGTCAAAGTTAAAGAGAACGAATCTCTCGAGAGCGCACTCAAGCGTTTCAAGAGACAGACTTCCAGAGACGGAGTTATCCAGGAGGTCCGCAAGAGAGAGCACTATGAGAAGCCTTCGGTCAAGAGAAAGAAGAAGTCTGAGGCAGCTCGCAAACGCAAGTACAAATAAGTACCTGCACTGTACAATTGTACATTTAAAGGCGGTGGGAATGGTTTCTCGCCGCTTTTTTCGGAGTTTTTAAAGGAGGAATAAGTCATGATTTTCGAAAAGTTTCTTTCGCTTTTGCCGCCCGAGCTCGACGGTGCGCTGGTAATGTCCGAGGAGAACAGACGTTATTTCACCTCATTCCCGTCGTCGGACGGCGCACTGCTCATTTCGAGAAACGGCACTGTGTTTCTCACCGACTCGCGCTATGTCGAGGCGGCACAGAAGAAGATAACCGTCTGCCCGGTGAGACTCTCAAAGAACTTGAGCACCGAGCTGCCGCAGCTTATGAGCGAATTTAAAATAAATAACCTCGCCGTTGAGACGACAAGGCTCACCGTCGCTCAGTTCGAGGATTTCACAAAGTGGATGCCCGACACCGGAATCTGCACCGAGAACTACGCCGACCGCGCAATAGACGCTTTGAGAATGGTCAAGTCCGATGAGGAAGTGGCCCTCGTCTGCGAGGCTCAGGCGATAGCCGAGCGCGCCTTTGACCACATTCTCGGCTTCATAAAGCCCGGCGTGACAGAGCGCGATATTCAGCTTGAGCTCGACTACTATATGCTCAGAAACGGCGCAGAGGCTCTCTCGTTCGAGACGATAGCCGTCAGCGGAGTCAACTCCTCCATGCCGCACGGCGTGCCCTCGGACAAGAAAGTCGAAAGCGGCGAGTTCATTACCATGGACTACGGCGCGGTCGTCGGCGGCTATCACAGCGACATGACGAGAACCGTCGCCGTCGGCTCTGTGAGCGCGGAGCAGAAAAAGATTTACAACACCGTGCTCGAGGCGCAGCTCGCCTCTATGGAGAAGATGGCGCCCGGGGTTTCCTGCTTCGATGCAGACAAGGCGGCGCGTGACGTCATAACCGAGGCGGGCTACGGCGAATTCTTCGGCCACGGCACGGGTCACGGCGTAGGCGTGGAGATTCACGAGCAGCCGCGCGTCTCACCCCACGCGAAGAAGGACGAGCTTCTCGCCCCCGGACATCTCGTCACCGCAGAGCCCGGCATCTACCTGCCCGGCCTCTTCGGAGTCAGGATAGAGGATATGGTGCTCATCACCGAGACGGGCAGCCGCGGACTCACCCACTCGCCCAAGGAGCTTATCATACTTTAAAAATTTTGCCCCGCATGTACCTTGCATACGGGGATTTTTTTGCTCAAAAATTTTGCGCGCAGTCTTTGTATTTTTTTGTTGACCTTTTTTATTTCTTTTGTTAAACTTGTGATAGGAGGGATAACCTATGGAAAAACTGAGAAAAACAATATATGACGTCCTCGTATTTATCGCCTCGCTTTGTATTGCGGGATCGATTTCCGTTTCCAATGTCAAGACAAAGGACGCCAGCCACATCAATCTAACCGTTGACGAGTCCTCTCAACAGCAGGAAATAACCGGCTGGGGCACCGCCGGAGCATGGTGGCCGCAGGTCGCGGGCGCAAGCGATAACGCCGAGGAAATTGCAAAGCTGCTCTTCAGCAAGGATGGTCTCGGGCTCAATATCTACCGCTTCAACATCGGCTCCGGTTCAAAGCAGAATCCCAACTCCCGCCTTGATCCCGATTCTTGGAAGAGCACCGTGAGCTTCCTTGTCTATAACGAAAAGACGGGCAAGTATGAGTACGACTGGTCGCAGGACGCCGCATCAAGAAAAATACTCGACCTCGCCATGAGCTACGGCTGCGTGGATTCCGTCATCCTCTTCTCGAACTCCCCCCACTTTTCAATGACAATCACCGGTCAGGCGAGCGGCGGCTTCAAAAAGCATCAGAACAACTTAAAGCCCGAATGCTATCAGGAATATGTCGATTATTTCCTTGACATAACCGAGCACTTTATCGAGCTCGGCTATCCTATCAAATATATCAGCCCCATAAACGAACCGCAGGCCTCCTGGGGCGGAGACAATGTCTATCAGGAGGGCTGTCACTATGACACCGAGGAGCTTTTCAAGCTCTATCGAATGTTTGCAAAGTCTATAAAGGCGCGCGGGCTCAATGTCAAGATGTCGATGTGCGAGATATCCTCCATAACGAGCAAGACGTTTGATTATCTCAAGTATATCTACAACGACCCGGAGCTTCGCGAGGTTCTCGGCACATACGCATATCATTCATATTGGTCGGATGCCAATTATTTCACCAAAACCTGGTGGGGCAACTACATAAAGAAGTATCCCGGCGTTATCTATGAAATGTCCGAATGGTGTGAACTGCCCACAAAATATAAAAACCTCGATGTTAGAAACGCTCTGCTCATGGCTCGCGTTATCGCCCATGATATGACTATGTCCAATACTTCCACATGGTCGTCCTGGGTCGCGGTCAGCGAGGGAGACGATTACGGCGACGGACTGATAATCGCAAACCACGATTGCAGCGAGTTCCATCTTGCCAGACGCTATTATGCGACGGCGCACTTCTCAAAGTTCGTCCCCGTCGGCAGTCATCTTATCTCCTGCACGAAGGATGTCAACGACCGATACTGCTCGAGAGACCGCAAAAAGCTTGCCAACTACATAAGCTACAGAACAAATACCGCCGCTTATCTGACTCCGGAGGGAAAGATAGTTGTCGTCATCGTCAACAACACCAAGGAGCGCACCATAACCTTCAACGGCATCGACGGCAGAGACTCTCTCAAGCTCTATACAACAGACAGCAAAAGAAACCTCGAGCTCACCTACGACGGAGACTACCGGCAGACAGTGACCGTCCCCGCCTACAGCATAACCACAGCAATATTCGAATAACCGCACACTCTGCAAAAATGTTTACAAAACGACAAATTCTGCCCGAGGGGTTCCTTGGGTAGGATTTTTTGTGTATCCGGCGCGAAAAACGGGAATTGCGGGTGAGTTATAAGCGGTACACCGTAGGGATGAACTTCGTTTGCCCGCAGAAACCACAGCGGCTAACGTATGTTGAACCGTGTGGGGGCGGATATCATCCGCCCGCGGTTTATGCA